>Ga0302307_10001513_pt1 | contig 14446 bp, 8 predicted proteins | sample III_Palsa_E3_2_FD_200530 | JGI IMG/M metagenome (GOLD analysis project Ga0302307, IMG submission 200530) | Peat permafrost microbial communities from Stordalen Mire near Abisko, Sweden - III_Palsa_E3_2 | ecosystem: Environmental > Terrestrial > Soil > Palsa > Peat permafrost | place: Sweden... | reverse complement strand
GTAAGGGCTACCGCTTCATTGGAGTCACGGCCAAAGCCGAACCAATACCTTTGCCCAGAGGAGTCACCCAGCTCGAACCTCCCGTTCCCCAACCGGTCGTACCCGCTCACGCCCCGGCATGGCCACACCGTTCCTGGGTTTCGATCTCGGTTTCGGCCGTCATCCTCATCCTCATCGGGATTGCCACTTTCGGAGCCCGGAGCGTCCGCGGACACACCAAACTGCAGCCAATCACCTCCATTGCCGTCCTCCCACTCGACAATCTTTCCGGCGATCCCTCGCAGAACTACCTCGCCGACGGCATGACCGATGAACTCACAACCATGCTCGCCAAGGATTCCAGCCTTCGCATCATCTCTCGCACGTCTGTCATGCAGTTCAAAGGCGCCCACCGCCCGCTGCCTGAGATCGCCCGTCAGCTCGGCGTTGACGGCATCCTCGAGGGCTCGCTTGCCCGCACCGGCGGCAACCTCCACATGACCGTTCAGCTCATCTACGCGCCCACCGACACCCACCTGTGGGCCGAGAGCTATGACCGCGGCCTCGACGACACGGTCAACATACCCAAGGACGCCGCCCGGTCCATCGCCACCGTTACCCACAGCAGAGCCACTCCGACCGCTACACAGCCCAGGTACATCGACCCCACCGCGCACGACGCTTACCTGCGCGGCCGATTCCTCTGGTATTCCGGTAACAATCCGGCCTCTGGCAAGTATTTTCTCCAGGCAACCCAGCTCCAGCCGGATTACGCCCTCGCCTGGGCCGGCCTCTCTTCCTACTATGGAGCGGGCGCGATGGACTTTTACCTCGATCCCCGCCAAGCGCTTCCGCTCTCCGTCGCCGCCGCTCGAAAGGCCGTCGAGCTCGATCCCTCACTTCCCGAAGCTCACGTCGCCTTCGCCGCCGCCAAATATTGGATCACCGACTGGAACCTCGACGCCGCTCTCAACGAGGCCAACCGCGCCATCGAGCTCGATCCCAAACATGCCCTTGCTTTCCACCTCCGAAGCAAGCTCCTCATTCAACAGAACCGCTATCAGGAAGGGGTCGAGATGGAGCGCAAGTCTATGGAGATCGATCCCTTCGCAAACCCCTGGGCTATGGCCTACGCCTTTCTCACGGCTCGCCACTTCGATGAAGCCATTACAGATGCGAAGCAGCGCGTCGAAGCTCATCCCGATCCCTTTCTCTGGTCGATTCTCAGCGAGGCCTATCGCGGCAAGCACATGGACAAGGAGTCCGAGCAAGCTTTGGAAAAGGCCTTGGTTCTGTGGGGCGACCCGACAGTCGAATCGATCCACCGGGCCTTCGAGCGCGGCGGACGCAGGGCTGTGCTTCACTGGTACGTCGACAAATACAAAGCTGAGTCACAAAAAGGCTACGTCTCCCCATATCACTTCGCTTCGCTCTACGCGCAACTGGGAGATAAGCCGCAAGCCTTCGCCTATCTCGATGAGTGCGTGCGCCAGCACGCTCCGCCAATCCTCGGCATCCAGAGCGACACCTCCTTCGACTCGCTCCACTCTGACCCGCATTACCGCGCCATCGTCCAAACGATCGGCTTTCCACCCGCCTATTAGGTTTCGCTCCTTCAGCTCGTCCCTCGCCGGTGCGGAGAGAGGTATCGCAAGAGTCGTCTTCCCATCCGCAAACGCACGGACATTGGGCGGCATTCAGTTGCACTGAATGGCAGCACAACGTTGCGCTGGTGGCCTTTCAGGTTGGATACGAAAGCGCTAATCAATTCAATCGTGAATATGCCCGCTTCTTCGGACAGCCAGATCACCACCCTCATGCCGGACCGCCGTGACCCCGTTCGCCACGAGGGCAGGCAGAGCGCTTGCCCGTGTCCAACTCAAATGCGTAACCATGTCCCAAAAACCAGGGATCAGAAACTTGCCCTCCCCGTGCACGATGCTAGCGTCCTTGGGTGCGGGGCCGCCGTCGACGGTGTGATTCTGCCGTCGCGAACGACCACCGTCCGATGCGGTGCCAGTGCACCCGTCTGCGTGTCGACCACGGTCACGTCGACGATCGCAAGGTCCTGCGAAAACATCGGCATGCTCAGTACCGACCGTGCGTTATCAATCGGCGCTAGATGAGTGGAGCTGCGATTTTGCGTAAATCGAGAACAATGAGCAACACACTGACCAGAAGCGCTCTTCTATGTGCACGGTAACTGATGTCAAAGGCTTTGCTCTTAAACAGGGGTTCACTGAACTGTTAGTGCTACCGTGCTGAGCACATTCACATTTCCACTGCTTCCCCCGGAGATGCTGACCGTGTAAGTCGCTGGAGTGGTTTGCTGGATGACCGCCTGCGGTGGGTTATTGCAGCCGAGCGTCAGGCAGCAGACTCCCGCCACCATGGCAAGCAGGCAGACGCGCCAGCATTCGGTGGCGGAGAGACTCCTGCGTCGTACAAGCGTGGAGAGAACACCGAAAGCGCAGAAAAAGAGGGGCGCCTCACCGGGAGCACTGTTCCCGCGCCCACTAGCGTTTTGCGTTCCTGCCGTCGTTGAGAGCATCAGCACGGACATCGCCGTGCCTTCTGCCGTGAGCGTAACCGCAGAGTTGGAGAGCGAGCAGGTGGGAGCTGTAGAAACCGCAAGCGAACTGGGATAGGTAACTGCGCAGGTGAGGTTCGCGCTTCCACTGAAGCCGCCGAATGAGCTGATGGTCAAAGTATCGGATCCGGTCGCACCGGCCGCGGGCAACGTCACTAGCTGCGTGGCGGGGGTAATGGTGATGCCTGCGACTTTACTGACAACAGCAAGCACGGTAGAGGTCGAGCTCGTGGTGTATAGGTCTCCCGGCCAGACCGCGGTGAGGCTGTGTGTACCAGCAGAAAGCGCGGTGTTAAAGGTTGCGGTTGCCGTGCTAGAGCCCGAGGAATTAGCGGTGATTGCAGGCGCGGCGCTCCCCACGAAGGTCGTGCCGTCAAAAAATTGGATGTCCGGCGTAGCCTCCCCGACAGCGGCATTCAGCACGTTGGAGACCGTTGCCGAGAGCGGAATATTGCTGCCGCTTGGTGTGAAAACCGGCCCACTGATCGTGGTCGTCGTGGCCAGCGGGACCACTAAAATTGTCACCGGCGTCGACCTGACCGCGGCGAAAGTGCTATCGCCCGGATAGGTGGCGACATAGGTATGGAACCCGGCCGAAAGGTTCGAGAAATTCCTCATAAGAGGATTTGCCGGGGCACCAACTGGCACGAGCGATCCGCCGTCCACTGCATTTAGGGTGATGAGCGCAGCAGGCGCGGAGCTGGATCCGATGCCGGTGAAGGTTGCCGTCAGGGACACCATGACGGTGGGAGTTATGGGTGACGAACTTGACGTTAGAGCCAGAACCAAAGCATCTGCGGCCGTTCCTACCGGGGCGAGATTCAGTGAGAGCTGGTTGGAGGTTGAACCTTCAAATGTGCTGTCGCCGTTATAGGACGCGGTGACGAGGTCGGCGCCGTACGGCAGGCCCGCGGTAGAGACGCTGTAGGTGGCCTGGCCAGTGAGGCTGAGCGGCTGCAAGTTCCCGTTGGGAACTCCATTGACATAGAACTGAACCGCGCCGCTTGGCACGGTGGCCGAAGCTGTGGCAGCGACTGTAGCGGAAAAATCGAGCTTTTGCACGCCGGCGAAGTTGCCGGTGGAACCATTTAGCATGGTGGTTGTCGGCGCGCCGCCGGTGAGGGAGGCGGCGATAAAGTTGGCCACATCGAGCGAGCCCCACCCCGTGGCCAGATCGAAGCCGGTTGAGGCCAGGTATCCGGCCAGGCCGCCGGTAAGCCCACTTTGTCCCGGTGTGCTGTTGTTGCATAGACTGGCTGTGGCGGCGGTGCAGTTCGATACGCCGCTGGTGGCTTGGGTCACGTCGTGGAAGGCAGTGCTGTATACCCTGTTTGCTAGACGATAGATGAGGGGATTGAGCGCGCCTTGCGGACCACCAAGCTCCTGGTCGAGTAGCGCAGCGACACCAGCCATGGAAGGCGCGGAGGCTGACGTGCCACCGCCGTTGGGCTCGACCGTGTAACCACCCTGGGAGTTCGGAGTACATGGGCCAACAGAGCTGTTGAGGTAGCAAGTCGCATAGCCATCGTGGGCGCCAGACGCGGAGAAGCTGATGTCCGGCGTGTCTCGAAACCCGTCGGCGGGCACTCCCGTTCCGGTTTGAAAGGCGGGCTTGGTGATGTAGAGACTCTCTCCGCCCCCTCCGGCATCGATAATGGTGGTCCCGCTACTGGAGGTGGGGTCGTTCCAAACGCCCTCAGGAATATATCCGAGCGCCGAGCCCAGGCTGCCATTATTCGTGTTCGCCCAATAGGCATGAGGGTTGGCCGTGTCGTTGAATTCCGTTCCGCCGACGCAGGTCACAAATCCGCTGGAACAGTAGGCGTTGATACTCAGAGTTTGCGTCGCAGGGGGCGCCACATTGTGAGGATTGCAACCCGCGGCGCCGGAGTCTCCCGCGGAGACGAAGGTTGATATGCCCTCCGCGGCCCCCTGCGAAAACAGATTCACGTAGAAGTCCGTCATTGCAACACCGGAATTTACCTCGCAGCTGATGTAACTGAGTGTCATGATGGGATCGAGGAGCACCTGCACATTGTAGGAAATCGCCGTGATCAGGCCGCCGCTCACTTCGGAGCTGACGACCAGATCGGGCTCCGCGCCGGGCGCGGTCCCTATCACCCGCTCCACATCCAGCGTAGCCTCCGATTGATAGGAGTTCTCCTGTTGTCCGGGATCTACGCCGCCGTTGGTGGGGATAACGACATGTGCCGCCTCTGCTGGTAAGCCGAAGATTGTTTCGTAAGTGCTGATGTCGGCCGGATTGACCTGCGACAGGCCGATGATGGCGACCCTGACGCCGGAACCGTTGAAGCCGGCGTTATAGACCGGATTGAGATCGTAGATGGTCGCAAAATCTGCCGGCCCGATGGAATGACCACCGCTCGTAAGGGTCAATAGCGGACTCGGGTCGATATTCGTACCCAAGACACTGTTCGTCAGGATGCGGCTGGGCTCGGTGTCGAGCGGCTCCGATGGTATCTCCGCCAGACCTTCGATTGCGCCTATGACCGTTTGAAACGCTGCCGGCACGGTTGGTTCCGCGGTGGGCGCTCGCCACGATTGCTTGGTCGAAGAACCCATTCCCAGAATCCTATAGAGATGGATCGAGGTCCGAAACGCGTCCTCGACCGCCGCGGTGGACCCGGAGAAGGCAACGAAGATCCCACTAGGGGCCACTGACTCCACCTGCAGCCCCTCCGCGGTCAGCCACTTTTGAATCGCAGCAATATCCGCGGACGATGGCCCATACATCGCGCCAATTTCCGCCGGGGTGAGCCATCTATGGAAGTAGGGCGAGGTGGGGTTCTGCTGGTCGGCAAGTCTTTGTTGAAAGGCACCCTCGCGGACTGCATCCCGTGTAAGCAGCAGTTGCAGATGAAGTAGCGTCGATGGATCTGCTCGCCCAATGTCGTTCTCCGGGACCGACCACGCGGTACGATGGCCGCCCAGCATTCCCCCAACAGAGAGATCGGCTCCCGGAGCGATGCGCTGGACCGCTTCGCTCCCGTTCTGCAGCGGGGCCAGTTGTGCCCAACCATTTAGACCGGACAGGACCGGCATCGTCAGTAGCAGGGTTGCGGCATTCCTTATCTTTGAAGAGAAGCTGGAGTGGGGCGGTCTCGCACCTGTTCGCATCGAAAAGACCTCAGCGGGATGGATACTTTGGATACTTGCAAGAATCAGGAACTGCTAGCGGACCCATTTATGTTTTGCTTTTGCTTCTCTAATTGTTATGCCCACAGGGGGAGCTGCTTTTGCCTTGCAGTTGCTCTTGCTTTTAATCTCATACTGCCGTTTCCCTGAGTGAAGCCGAACGCGGAATGTGCTTCTACAAACTGGCTTACGAACTACTAATTGTCCTGACCACAGTGACCCTAAGATCCACTTTTCCCAAAAGGTAAATACTTCAGTAAATCGCTATTGAGCAAAAATCCAAAACCCCAAGCGGGCTTCAGCGTGCTGTCGGTGGGCACAGTGGTATTACTGAGCACAGTGGCATTTGCATTGGCGCAACCGGTAGTCGTCTGCGTCGTGACCGTCTGCGTGGTCGTGACCCCTGTCGATGAAGTCGCTGAGTTGGTGGTTGAGGTCGTCGAAACGGCCGAGCCTGCAGCCGTGCAGGAAACGATGCCCGCGGTCACGCGAGTACGACTTTGCAGAACGACGCCGGAATAAAGCTGCACACCGGGGACCAAATCAAAGGACGGCCCAATGGTAAAGGTGCCCAGGGTGTTCACTGAAGTTCCAATGAAAGCGCCGAATTTCGGTAGCGTCTTGTGGTCGGCATAGTTGGAAAGGAATGGGCCCATGCGTCGCAGCCGGGTCACTGGGTAGCTATCGTGGCCGAAGAGATACCAAGTAATTCCTGCAACTGCGGCTTCCTGGATTGGCCCATTGCTGGTCGCATAGGCATAATTAGCCGTGGTGGTGGTGGGTCCAACCACAGTGATAGTTGGAGCGCTCGATGTAGATGTACTGGTGATGGTAGTCGTGATCGTTGTCACCGGCAACGTCAAGGCCGAGTAGGTGGCATTGGTGAAGCGAACGCCGAGGAACCCGCCCGTAACTGCAAAGTTGAACCACCGATGACGTTCCATAAAGCTGGACTTTGACGTCTGTATGAAAGGCATCGTCGAAGGCGCTGCACCACCAGCAGTCGGTGTATTTCCACTAGGTTTTCCGACCGTCGTAGTCGTAATGCTTGCAGCCGGTCCTGCGTTCCCACCCGTCGTTATGTTATCGCTGGATTTTCCGGAGGGTGCGTTGGTGTTGTTTGTGGCTGGAGCCTGCGTTGCGCTCGCCCCCGGGACTTGGACTCTGACCGAGGAATCGCCGTCAGTATCGGCGTTGATAGTGACGGCGGCCGGCGTGCTCGCGTTGTTTACAGTCACAGTGACCTTCTTCGGATCGGTCTTGTCGATGGTGACGGTCGTGGGTTTGGCGGGCGAAGGTGGTGGTGGTTTCAAGTCCGAGACTTCGATGACTTTGTACAGCGCGGTAGCAGGCGGGTCGGTGACCGAGAACGAAACTTGCAGGAGGGCATTCCCCGCCGCCGATTTCAGCGGAAACAGAAAACTAACCTGCGATTCCTGGTACCAGACATTCAGCAGATGCATGTTACGAACGAGATGGAATTGAGCAAGCTGGAGATTTTCCTGGGCCGCTTCAATCGATTGCAGAGCATCTGTTGTAGTGTCTATCCTGGAGCTCAATTTATTCTCGAAGGACTGCACTTCGCTGCCGCAGGTTTCTCCATTCGGTAACGCCGCCAGGTCAGTCTGCAACAGACTGCTATCCTTGGCGAGCGTTGCCAAAGCATTTGTTACAGCTGTATTTTCGGTGGAGAAGCGCTTGTTTGCGACAGCAGCGTTATAGCCATTCACCGCTGCAGTAAGCCTTTGGGACTGAGGCTGAACGTCCTTCGAATATTCTTCGAAGGAGGCTAGGTCGATTGAAGAATTTTTCGCTTGGTGAGCGGCGGTGATATCGTGGTAAGCCTTGTCTATTTGGTCGAGTATCGATTGACTTGAAAACAAGTCGTCATTAAGAACCACCGCACCAGAAGAAGCGATGAGAGTGCGAAAGGTAAGATATACCTTCTTGAATTCATCGAGGTCGGATTTGGTCTTGTCGTAGTGGGTGTTCAGCGTATTGCAGGTTGTGGCCTTGGTCGTCCTTACAGCTTCCATTTCCGACAGATCTCCCGTTTTCGGGGCCGCGGGTGCTGGTGCTGCTGCAGGTGCTGTACCGTCATCGATTTGGTCCCCGCTTGGAACAGGAGTGCTAACGAAAGAGGGGGTTGCCGTCTGCCCGAAATGAAGCCCGCAGACAGCAATGATCGGCTTCTCGATTGTGTATGTCACCGGCGTGAAAACACGGTCGAGTTTCGTGAGAACTGGGCTGCCGTCATCCTTTTTCCAATCTTTCTTGCTCGTTGGCGGTTCCAGCCAGTAGCGGTCCTGTGTTCTGGCATCATAGATCAGGATTGGATAGTCCTGCTGCCAGAAGTCACTCAAAGTGGGACGCGAATTCTCGGCTTTGGAACCGACCGGAGGGTATAACTCCAGATCCGGGCAGACACTGAGAAGTGTGGTCGCCGGAGGGGCTGGAGCCGGAGGGACCGGAACGGGCGCTCCCTGTTGAGAAAACAACGTGGGGACGGCAGAAAAAAACAACAAGAGAGTTGCTACCGAAAGCTTCAAAAGCGACGGATGCACAGGCCACACTCCAATAACTTGAAGTTGGAACATTAGATTACTTCGGGAATCAGGGGTACTTGATGCGACGAAGTATGAGCATCCTCTGTCTATAAGTCAAGTAAAAAGGCGGATGGCGTATCTTCCGTTGATAAGGCGCGCTGCTCAACTGTTGACTCTCCTTAGGAAAGCGCCATGATACCGATGACGGTTCGGTAAAAGCGGCCCGATGATGTGGGACATGCATGAGTTATCGGGACTAGATAGCCTAAAACGCACCAGGGTCAGGGAGCATCACAGAAACCTCGTTACACCGCGGCGGTGTGGGGGCTTCCTCAAGCCGAGAAATGCACCGTCTGCACGTTTAAAAGGGAATGAACCCGCATGAAGAAAATAGGTACCGAGAAACCCCGATTGCGGAGGTGATCGGTGGTTCTCCTGGGGTCAATGAGTGACTCGGTCTGTTATCGCTAGTCAACGACGAAGATTCACCGTGTCACTCCTATGTAGCTCTGTCCCTTTTGCCGCGAACTTAGTTGTCGAGCGTTCAGCACTTAGCCGTCCTTTATCGACAACGAAGTCTTTGAAACCATCAGATGATCGAGCGTCCAATTGATCATTGAAGCTCGACATCCCCTGTGTCTTTTGTATGGTTGGGTGCCTGATCTGCAATATCAACCAGCGTCCCCCGATAATCCTCGTCTTGTTTGAATCGGGCGGCCAACAGGCTGTCTGATTGGGACTTATTCGTATTTACGAAAGAGTAGTCTCTGTTAACGCCCCGAGCATGTTCATGTGCCCTACCCCAATATCCTCCCGGCGAATCCGGCAGAGGTCCTGCAATTCCGCCATTGGCGAAAGTCATCAACTGCTGGTGGGTGTCCTCTCCAACCAATATGGCCATCCACACGAGCGTCTGCAAACGCTCAAGATCCGATTCCTCAGGAGTGTTCCCCCGACTCTTCGTTTCTTGAAGATCCTTGAGTGCTGAGTTCAACCGAGATGTCACCCATAAAACTAGAGACAAGCCTTCGATGACGGGCCTTGGCAAGACCTTAACGTCCTCGTAAAACATTTGAATGCCGGCGGCAAATGCCCCACCTTCAACTGGACCCGACAGCCTACCCTCGTCAAACCATTTCTTATAATCCCATCTTGATGCTGCACGAAGTGCCTGTGGCGTCGTGAGAGACTCTGCTGCCATGAGCGATGCAAAGAATTGTGCGACTTGCCGTTGTTTTGTGTCGAAAGCATCCGCCTCCCGTCGTCCTGTAAGACGCTGTGTCAACCATACTGCAAACAGAGTCGCGAACGCCGCAGTTAGTCCGATTAGAGCTGCGATTAGGGTCTGAAAATCTTTGATGAAGGCAAGCATCGCAATAGTCTCCGATCATTGAGAGTTGAAACGAGATGCGACAGCTGTTCCAGCGATTGTGGTCAGAACTCGGGTCCACAGTAAGGTCGCAAAAAAACGCTTCTGAGGGCCAGAGGTTGTCCCGTGTTTTCGTGAGACGGATGGCTCGATGAAGATTTGCGTGTAATTGTCGCATAAGGTCGCTTCTTCGCGGCACCCTTGGCGGGGCCCCACGGGCGACAAATCGCCAAACCACTCATCGAGAGTTCGCGACCACTTCCCATAAGCCGACTTCCCGTTCCTAATCCCGTGTCGACGAGCGCATTGGCGATTTATCACTCATTCGGATTCTCTCCACGGAAGCCGGACCTAGGAGGAGCCGTCAACTCGCTTCTGTTCGGACTCCATAGTTCTTAAGATTGATCGAGTTTCCGATCTTCAGAGGGACTTCGATCATCATATTTTTCCATGGCGTGTAAGGCAGAATCTTCCACATCTGGGTGCTTAGCCAGAGCCGGAAACGGGTTCGAGGTACAAACCAGTCACTACCTCCATCCGCTATCCCCTGGCACTTCTCAACGAATGTGCGCATGAGGGTTTCATATCTCTCGAGGGCTACGCGGTAGTCTCCATCGGCCTCAGCGAGTTCGCCCGCGAGAATATAGGCTCCGACGACAGCCATTCCGGTCCCCATGCCAGAGAGCGGTGAGGCACACCATGCCGCGTCTCCGAGTAAAACGCTGCGGCCAGCGGACCAGCGGTCCATCTTTACCTGGCTGACGGAATCGAAATAGAAATCCGGCGCGCTCTCCATCCACTCCAGCAGATGCGGAACCTCCCAGCCTTCCTCCTGAAAATGTTCGCGTAGTATCTTTTTTTGCTGCGCGCTGTCGCGGCGGGCATAGTCGAGCGGATCGGTGGCGAAGAAAAAGGAGGCCTTGGCCTCTCCTGGATCCCCTCCGCTGAAGATGCCAACCTTCTTGCCAAGCGTTCCGTAATACAGACCGGAGTGATCGAGATTGAGGTAATTGGGAATAGTAAAGATGGAAACGTAATAGCCGAGATAACGGACGAAGCGGTCCTCCTCGCCAAAGACGAGGGAGCGAACTTTGGAATGCAACCCGTCGGCGCCCACCACCAAGTCAAACCTGCGCCGACCGCCGCGCTCAAACAGCACGTCCACCCCGGCTGCACTTTCTTCGATTGTGGCGATGCTGTCATCGAAAATGTACTCGGTCGTCCCGCACGTGGCCTCATGAAAAATTGTCGCAAGGTCACCGCGCAGAATCTCGAGCTCGCCGCTGGTAAATCCGTCGGGCATGGAGGCGACCTTTATGTTGTTCCGGTCCACGATGGTGATGACCCCGATGCGGGTTTGCTTTTGCTGCACTTCCGGCAGAAGTCCCATGCGTTCGAGCACGCGCAGAGAAGCGCCGCGAAAGTCCACTGCGTACCCGCCCGGTCGTAACGCTGGCGCGTTCTCCACAACGGTTGGCTGAAATCCGTAACGATGGAGCCAGAAGGCCAGCGCCGGACCGGCGATGCTCGCTCCTGAGATGAGGACGGTTTTGCTTTTCACTTGGGGCTCCTGTGATGTTGTACATATGTCTTATACATTTGTACTATACGGTCGTCTGGTACAAATGTTCAATGGAACCTGTGAAATCTTTGAGCAATCGTGATGCTTTGCTGTTGGGGGCAAAGAAGTGTCTGCTGGAAACGGGGTACAACCGCACCACAGCTCGGGATATTGCGTCGGCAGCCGGAGTTAGCCTGGCCGCCATCGGGTATCACTTCTCCTCAAAGGAAGCTCTGCTGACGGAGGCTTTGTTGCAGGTCTTTGGAGAATGGGATCAGGATCTGCAGCGTACGCTGCGGAAAGCCGTTCCGGAGAATGTTGCGCCTGCGCAGAGATTCGAGGCCATCTGGGCAGAGATTATGGTCACCTTTGAAACGCATCGCTCGCTCTGGGTGGCCAACTTTGAGATTTTCGCGCAGATGGTAGGTCAGCCCGAGGCCCGGAAGGTGATTGCCGACAAACTGAACTTGGCGCGCACTGGGTTGGCGGCGATGTTTCTGAATCAGGAAGAAAGCACCATTAGTGAGCACACTACTCGCACCACCGGTACCTTCCTCCATGTGCTTCTCTCTGGGCTTGTCCTTCAGTGGCTCATCGACCCAGCGAGTTCATTATCAGCCAAAGTCCTGACAGAAACCCTGTGCGCTACGGCTGAGAACCTAAAGCCGGGTCGGATGCACTCTGAGGCGCAATCGAAAGGCCGGCGGGGAAAGCGGAAGGAACGGTGACCCACAATCCACGATTCGCTTGCGAAATCAATGGGCGCATCCGGTAACAGCAACTCCGTTCTTTTGATGGAACAAGATACGGCTCTCAACTGACGACTACAGGCTAATGCACTCATTGAGGACTGTTTCGAATCGACTTGAATAACGAACCTCCCTAGAAATGGTGTTTTCGGAGAACACGTCCGAAGTTGCCGCCGATGCATGGCGTGGAACTCCTTCTGCCGCTCTCTCGGTGAGGCCAGGGTTCAGTCCAGGTCGAAGTGTCGGTGAGCTTCGGTGCCATAGCAAATTTGATGCGAGCGCCATAGAAACAGAATTGCTGGCCTCCCCTACTATGGGGCCGCTGTCGGACCGCCCCGCAAGGGTCCTTGGCGAATAACAGGCCGAAGTTGCTCGAATACCGGCGCTGCGGGTACTAGGGATTCGTTCCGGATTGCCCGTGACCCGCGGGAGCCATTATCGCTGGCAAGATGAATGAGTTGGGCGCCCGACAACCTCTTTAAACCGCCCAGCGGGTAGAATCTTACCGACGTTCACAACCAGGAGATCTGACATGCGTATCGCGCGGATAGGTGCGGGGCTGGTTCTATTGTTGTTTTCCATCTGCGTGTACGCAACGACGCGGCCACAAACAATGACCGTAGGTGGAAAACTTACTCGCGTAATGACGATAGGGGGAGAGTCGACCGGCTGGGCGATTCAACTCGATTCCGAGGTTGCCGTCGACGGCAAGCAGGTCAATTCGCTTGAGGTTGATTATCCGAAACTCAAGAAACTGGAGAACAAGCATGTCGAGGCGACGGGTTCGCTCTCGCACCGGCAGGGTGTGGAGACCGGCGAGCGGACAGTCCTGGTCGTCTCCTCAATCAAGGAAGCCCAGGCTGTATCTCCTATGCCCGCGAAGACGGCATCCGTTGGTCTCGTCGGCAGCGAGTGGCTATTGGAAGATCTTGGTGGCCTGGGCGTCACTGATAACGGCCAAGCGACGCTCACCTTTCCCGAAGGAGGTAAGGTAGCGGGGAACGGATCGTGCAATCGCTTTTTTGGTCCTGCGGCGGTGAGCGGGAATGCCATTTCGCTTGGCCCTCTGGCTTCGACGCGAATGATGTGCCCCGAGGCGGTGATGAGCCAGGAGATGAGATATGTGAAGACTCTCCAAACAGCTGAGCACTTCGAGTTGAAAGACCCTTATTTGCTGATCTATTGCAAGGGTCTCGAAAAGCCGCTGCGCTTCACGCGGATGGCGCCGTCCAAGCCTGCGGGCTTTTGAAATAGCTCAAACCCAGTGACCTCATCTGAGAAAAGTCAGCGTGATCCCTTTACCGGAAACTTTGTGCGTGATCCACGAGTAAACGATCACCTGTTTGCGATCAACTGTCCTCGAGCGGTACTTGCCGTATCGCAGTAAGGTTCACTTATGAATTGTGGTCCCCTTCCCTGCCCCGAACGTCCGGCCTTCAACGAAGCGGTGGGAACGCTTAGCGCGCGTGACAGCACTTGGATCCTTGCCGCCACGATTTTGGGATCAAGCATGGATTTTATCGATGGAACGGTAGTGAACATCGCTTTGCCGAGCCTTCAACGCTCCTTCGTCGCTACAGGAACTCAAGTGCAATGGGTGGTCGAGGCCTACGCTCTCTTTCTCTCTTCCCTCTTGCTGGCCGGAGGATCATTAGGAGACCGCTTTGGTCTCAGAAGAGCCTTTCTCGCGGGAGTTGCACTTTTCGCGTGTGGCTCGGTTTGGTGCGGGCTCGCCCCAAACCTAACGCAATTGTTGATCGCGCGATCGATGCAGGGTGTCGCCGGTGCGCTGCTCGTACCGAACAGCTTGGCTTTTCTGTCAGCGAGTTACTCTGGAGCGCAGCGTGGTCGCGCAATCGGTACTTGGTCGGGTTTCGCGTCCATGATGACGGCGGTTGGCCCAGTCCTTGGTGGGTGGATGGTGCAGCATGGCTCGTGGCGCTGGGTTTTCTTCATTAACGTTCCTATTGCTTTAATCACCGGCTGGATCGTTCTTAGCAAGACAGCGAGAGTGGGTCCGCGCACTCAATCGAGATCCGTCGACTGGAAAGGAACAATCCTTGGCACCCTGGGATTGAGCGCACTGACCTATTCGTTGATGGAATGGGACAGCTCTCACATCTTGGTGCGCCTTATAGGAATCCTTGGGGTCGCAATGTTGGCGGCATTTGTGTTCGCAGAACGTCGCGCGAAGGAACCGATAATGCCGATCGAGCTTTTTCGGAGCCGAACCTTTAGCGGCGCAAATATTCTTACATTCTTCCTTTACGCTGCCCTGTCCGCTGCACTCTTTTACCTTCCACTGGATCTGATTCAAATTCAGGGATACACGCCTACCCAGGCGGGAATGGCCATGCTCCCTCTGGTGCTAACACTGTTCCTGCTCTCCCGGTGGGCGGGGGGCCTCATCGACCGATTCGGTCCGCGGCTGCCTCTTACGGTAGGTCCTCTCATCACGGCATGCGGATATGCCTTGCTCGCGATTCCCGGGGTTGG
>Ga0302307_10001512_pt1 | contig 14446 bp, 17 predicted proteins | sample III_Palsa_E3_2_FD_200530 | JGI IMG/M metagenome (GOLD analysis project Ga0302307, IMG submission 200530) | Peat permafrost microbial communities from Stordalen Mire near Abisko, Sweden - III_Palsa_E3_2 | ecosystem: Environmental > Terrestrial > Soil > Palsa > Peat permafrost | place: Sweden... | reverse complement strand
TGGCGGCTTTGCGCAGTTCCTGGATTTTGGCCATCGCACCGCGGGCTTCGGCATCACCGTGATGTATTGACGAGGCATGCAGGGCGAACGCGAGCGCTTCGTCCAGTTGGCCGAGGCCGATTTTGTTCCAGGCGGATTTGCTCCAAACCTGAGCCGCTTCCGGCACTTCCTGCCTTGCTTTGGCCATCACAATCTCGCCATGCGGATAATCCACCTCGCCGGCCAGCAGCAGATACGACATCGACGCCTTGGGCTCCGTGGCAACCGCGTAGGTGTACAAGCGGAGTCGGTTGTTCCACTCCCAGGCGTAGGTGACGGTGCGAATGGAAGCGAGAATTAATATCACCGCCAGCACGGCAACGGCACAGCGAGGCGGCAGTTTCGCCAGTAGCATGGCGATCAGCAGGCAAAAAAAGGCGGATGGCAGATACATGAGCCGATCCCCCATGATCGTGCCGATGGTGAAAAAAAAGTTGCTGACCATTCCGTAGCTGGCTGCGAACAGAATGAGGCAAAACATCGCGGGACGACTGCGCCGATGCCAACGGCGATGGCCATCAATCCGAGATAAAACCACGGCTCGCTCCAGTTCAGCTTTGGTGTGAAAACGTCCATTCCGTAATCGAGGCTCATTCGATACGGAGCGACAAGCAGCATGGCATAGCGGCCAGCTACGGCGATGGGAATCAGCCAGCGATCGGCGCCCGTGCTGATGATCAGTGGATTATTGGCGGGATCGAGAAAATCACGGTCCCAGTACCACGGCAGAATGTGATTGCGATAGGCGATGTAGGCGGCCATGACGAGGGTCAACACGGCCACCAGTTGCCTGCCGGCTTTTGGGGATGGCTCATCCGAAATAGTTTCATTTGACGCCGGCCAATGTCGCATCAGAAACCACACCAGCAGAAAAATCGGAAAGAGCAATCCCTGCTCCTTGCTGAACGCGGCGAATAAAAACCAACCGACGATTCCCCAGACTCGGGCGGGGGTGAGCGGTTTTCCGATAAAAAACAGCAATCCGGCCAGGACGCCGATCAGGCCCATTTCCTCTGCTCGGCCGACAATCTCGGCTACGGCTTCAACATGAACGGGATGGGCGGCAAAAAGCAGGCCGGCGATCAGCCCGACTTTTTTGTTGCAAAGCCGCGTTCCCAGTTTGGCCACCAGCGCGCAAGCCGTGGCATGCAGCAGGATATTCACCAGATGAAAGGCCCACGGACGATCCCCATTACCCCAGGCTTGCAGGGCGAAAGTGAAAGATACCAGTGGACGCCACAAATTATCCGCCGCGCCCGCCATGTATCCTTGCCGGAGAAACTCGATCCACTGGTTCGGATGGAGAAGCCGTTCATCGGCCTTGCAGGAATATAAATCGTCATAAACAAAAACGCCGTGAATGGTCAGCGCATACAAACCCAACCCGAGTGATGCAGGTGCGAGCCAATGCCAGGGCCAGCGGCGTAGGGACATAGGCTGAATCTTATCTGAAACGGCTGTGGCTGGCCGCAGGGCAGGTTATAATTTCGCTCCAGGAGAATGCTGCATGAATCAGCGAGTGATTAGGTTGCGGCGGGGATTCACCCTCGTTGAATTGCTGGTGGTGATAGGCATCATCTCGCTGCTGATTGCGCTGCTGCTGCCGGCGATTCAGCGTGCCAGCCAACAGGCTCAGACCGTGCGGTGTATGGCCAATCTCCGGAGCATTGGCCAGCTATTGCAAATTTACGCCAACAACAACGGCGGCATCATCTATCCGATTGGCGCGATTATCATGCCGGGCGATCCGGGTTATGGGCCGAGTGATTGGGGCGATTACCGAACGCTGGGCGAGGATGATTTCAATCCCGACGGCACGCCGCTAACGCCCGATGAGCGCTGGCCGGTGTATGTTTTTGATCCGCCGATTTGGAATCCGCCCATTATGATCTGCCCGACCGATTCGGAGGTACTCAGCAATCCAAGCGGACAACAGCATTCATATCTGCTCAATTTCCACTTGGAAGAATCGCCGACGCAATTGGTGAAGCTCGGCACGTTTATTCCCGATCGCCCGTCATCGACCATTATCGTGATGGGCGAAAAGAAAACCGAGGACGGCGATTATTACATGTCCACCGGCGAGTTCGGCCCGCCGCGGGAAATTGTGGAGGAATATCGCCACGGCACGCTGCTCGGCTCGAATTATCTCTGGATGGATTGGCACGTGAGCACGGAAATGCCGATGGTGGCGGAGAATGCGGTGGATCCGTGGGTGCCCGTGGGAACGCTGGGGACGGGGACGGTGGATCATTAAGAACAGCGCGGCCCTCCGGGCTGGCCGCTACGCAAAATCGGTATGAAAACATTGGTTCAATATTTGGCCGTGGCATTTGCTGGATCACTCGGGGCGGTGTTGCGGCTTTGGGTGGGCAGAATCTGCGGATATTGGTTTGGAACAGGGTTTCCGATCGGCACATTTGTCATCAACATCAGCGGCAGTCTGTTTCTGGGCTGGTTCCTGGCCGCCGCCCCTCGTTCGGCACTGTCGGACACCACACGATTGGCCATCGGCGTTGGATTCGTCGGGGCGTACACCACGTTTTCCACGTTCATGTATGAGTCGAACGATTTGATGCAAAAGAATAACCAGTTCTATGCCGCCGTCAATATTCTTGGCAGCTTGGTTGTCGGGCTGCTCGCCGTGCGTGTCGGTATGTGGCTGGCCCGTGGATGAAGCGCGTTTGGACCATTGCTCATGGCCGATGAGAAAGTGTTATTGCGATTCTATCTGCGCAGCGGCGATCATCCGCCGTTGGCGTCGACATATGAGCGGATTGTCAAAGCTGCCGGCGCCCAGCACATGGCCGGGGCGACGGTGCTGAAGGGCATTTTGGGCTATGGTTCGCGCGGTTTGCTCCACGAATCGGTTTGGACGCTCGCCGAGCATCTGCCGGTGATCGTCGAAATCGTCGACAGCAGCGAGCGCGTGCTGCACTTTCTCGATGAGTTGAACCGGCAACGAATTGTCGGCGGCCTGGCGACGCTGGAACGGGCGGCGGTGATGATGTATCGGCCGCGCTCGCCGCAACCGCCGGCGTCATTGCAATTGGCAGAGATGCGCCAGACGCTCTCGACGCTGCCGGCCCTACAGGAAAGCCCCGATATGACCATCAATCAAAATGGCGTTCTCCTGCGCGTGTTCATTGGCGAATCGGATCGTTACGAACATCAGCCGCTGTATGAAGCCATCCTGCGGCAGGCGCGGCAGCTTGGCCTGGCGGGAGCAACCGTGCTGCGCGGCATCGAAGGCTTCGGGGCCAACAGCTTGGTGCATCGCGCCGGAATTCTCACCATGTCCACCGATCTGCCGATTGTCGTGGAAATTGTGGAGAGCGAAGAGAACATCAAGCGGTTGCTCCCGCACCTGGAGGCGATGGTGCAGGAAGGCATGATCACGATGGAATACGTAATCGTGCTGTTGTATCGCCATCAAGACAAGGCAAAATGATCCGCCGGCCGTTTCATCGACACTTCATAAAAGTTGATTAATTAGTACCGGTAACGGAACGGTTCCACGCACGGATTTGCTTCACTTGGTTTCCGCAGCGCATGTCAAATCGCAAACTTGTTTGGATATTGGCGTTGCTGGCTGTCGCGCTGAAGCCCGCGACGGGATTAGCAGACGACGACGATCAAGCGCCGGCCGAGGGCCGCTACTTTTTTGATCTGCTCGATCACCGCTCCAGCTTTGGCAAAGACTTTTTCATCGACTCGTTTCTAGGTCCCACGCTTGATTCGGGAACGGAAATCGAATTGGACTATCTGCACGGTGAAAAGCGCGGATTGCATGATGATGAGGTTGATACGGAAGTGGAATGGAACCCGATCGGGCAGCTCACCATCGCCGGGGAATTCGGCTGGGACTCCGAACACGAACAAACCCCGCATGCGGGATTGGAAGGTGATAACATCGACCGGGGAGGCGAAGCCGGCTTGGAAGACGTGGACATCGCGGTCTACCATCCCATCTTTCAGTATGTAAGCAAAAATGGCCAAGTGGACTATACGGCGGTGGTCCGGGTGGATGTGGGAATTCCAACGCGCGGGTCACCTTCCAGTCAGGATGTGCTTGTCACGCCATTCCTTGGGCACATGCTGCGGCTCGGCGACCATATTAGCCTCGAGGCGTGGACTGGCCCGCAGATCACCATCGCTCCGCATGCAGCTAATGTGCTCATTTACGGGGCGTGTTTAGGATACGTATTTCCGCACAAACAATTTCCGGTGCCGATGATCGACAGACTCACGCCGCAGATCGAGCTGGACGGGCAGATGCCGATGTCGAGCGCCGCAAGAGAATCGCTTTTCGGCGTCGCAGGATTCGATCTCGGTTTCAGGCGAGTCGGCGAGATGCAGCCGCATGTCGCCCTCGGCTACGAATTTCCCATCGACCAAGGCGCGCGCGATCAGCTGCGCTGGGGAATCAGTTTGCAAATCGTCTTCGATTTTTGAGCAAACTCCATTTGACTCAGCGATACCCGCCGGTGAGATAAAATGATTCGCCGGTGATCCATTGTGAATCGGCCGAGGCGAGGAAGACTGCGGCGGGGGCGATGTCCCCGGGCTTGCCGATGCGGCCCAGGGCGGCTTGCACTTCGTATTGCTTGCGCATGTCGCTCTCGGCAATGCCGGCCGATTGGACGCCTTCAGTGTCGACCATGCCGGGGTTGATGGAGTTCACTCGAATCTTGCGCGACCCAAGTTCCTTGGCCAATGATCGCGTCACGGCATCGACGGCGGCCTTTGTGGCGCTATACACCGATGCACCCGGCAAGGCATAGGAGGCGACGACCGAACTGATGTTGATGATGCTGCCGCCTTCCGGACCGATGTGCTTGGCCGCTTCCTGCGAGGCGAGGATCAGGCCCAGCACGTTCAAATCAAACATCTTGTGAAAATGTGCCGGGGTAATTTCAGTCAACGGAGCGAATTCGTAAATCCCGGCATTATTCACCAGGATGTCCACCTTGCCGAACGCTTTTTTGGCTTCACTGAAAAGTCGGCGAATATCCGTTTCCTTGGACATATCTCCCTGCACCGCAATGGCTTTCTTTCCCTTCGCGGTGATCTCCGACACAACTTTGTCCGCCCCCTGTTTGCTGGAAGCGTAATTCACGACCACGGAAGCCCCCTCATCGGCCAGATGCAATGCGATGGAAGCGCCGATGCCCTTGGATGCCCCGGTGACGACGGCGACTTTGCCGGTTAGCTTAGCCATATCAAACTCCTGTTCCTCAAAGGATGCGAGCTTCGGAAAGAGACGCATGTCTCCAATAGCCGAGGCGGGCATTCATGACAGGACAGTGTAGGCTCGCAGCGCAAGGGCAAGTCAAGGCGGACGGAATGTCAGGGGTCGATTGAGCTTTTGCGCAATGGCTTCGGCAATTTGCCGGGGCAACTGTGGATCAAGGGAGGACAATCGAAATCGCAGACGCCATCCTCGTGGTCGAAGGATAAATAAATCTGCTACGATGCGCTTTCCGATCAGACTTTTCACCTTCCGAAGCTCAACACCGCGAATTTCATCGGTAGGCAAGCGGCGCTGGCGAATCCGCCACCATCGCAGCCTCGTTAAAGTCAAAACATCTGCGCTGGCGACGAGAATCCGTGGCACTCTGCCCCAGCGGCGGTACTTCCATAACGAGTACGCCGCAAAGCCCCACCAGCCCAGCATCGTTATCCCCATCGGAACCAGAATCTCCGCCTCGAAGTGCCTTTGGGCGACCGCTCCTTGAGCACTTGGACCGCCTATGACCGCCATGCCCGAAAATGTAGAAAACAGACGAATTCCCGCGGCGAGCTCCATTAAGCCGGCGACGGCTCCGATCAAAATTGGCAAAAGGTAGGCCCATCGAGGGGCGGCAGGAAACGTTACGCGCGCCCAGTCGTCGGCGCATTCCAGCGTCAACTGCCGCGGCGACGGTGCGGTTTGTTCATATTCGAGGGAAGGCGGGGCTTGCGCATTCACACTCAAAATAGTACGCCCATTCTCCAACTAAACCACAGTGGGATCAGCTTGAGAAAATCGCGCAAGAAAAGACCCGGAGCGTTTTCGTTGCCGGGTCGCAATAGCGGCGGATATTAGCGTGGCGTTAATTCGCAGGCTATTTGGCCGGGGCTACAGCGCCCGAGGGCTTGGCCGCGGGCACCGCTGGTGCCGCACCGGGGGTGGCCGTTTTCTTGGCGGCTTTGCTGCTGGCCGTGCCCAGGTTTTTGGTTTGATGGGCATGGTGGCGTTTGTGATGGTGGCCAGTCGTCGCTGCGGAAGCCTCTCGCCCGCCATGCAAGCTGACGGTGACGCTGCTATGCGCGCCCGCCTTGATCGCCGTTTTGGCCGTGCCGTGAGCGCCGTGATTGTTATGGGCTTTCACCTTCGCCGATTTATGCCCGGCGATGGAAATCGTCGCTCTGCCGGCACGATTAGCCCGGCGGACAACCTTATGGTGCCCGGACTTTATCGTGACCGTCGCCGCTGTCGCGGATTTGCCACTGCTTCGGAGCACGTGAACATGCACCGTGCCCTTGGCTCCTTTCAGCTTCGACTTTCCCTTCACCTTCTTTACTGAAGTCTTTGGATTCGCGGTCGTGTTAGATTGGCCCGCATCGCTCTTGGGCTTTGCCCAGGAGGTGTTGCCGCAGGCCAGCAAACCGATCGCCCCTGCCAACAAAAACATGGTTATCCCGCGTAGCATGATTCACTCCTCTGAAGGTTTCTTTGTGCCGGCCGCTTTGGTCCGCAAAGCCAGCGCCTTTTCGAACTGTGGATTGGACAACATATCCGCCATTTCGCGTAGCATCCATCGCCGCATGGCGTCGAAAGAATCAATCGACTTGGTGATCTCCCGTGCCTGCTCCTCGAGTTCATCGTGGTGCTTGGACGGGTCTTTCATTTTGTAGGCTTTGTCGAGTAGATCAGAGACCTGCTTGGCGACGTCGGAGCTCGGCGCTTGATCCGGCCCCGCCGCCAGCAGCGCCACTTGCTGCGCCGCTTCCTGCCGCAGCTGCTCAAAATCATCCCGCGAGCCCTCCTTGCACTGATCGATCGCATCCATGATCGTGTCCGTGGCGTCGGGAATATCATCCGAGTGCATGGAAATGTAATTCGCCAGTTGGCTCGTGGAAAGCATTTTCAAAGCGGCATCGGCCTTTTTCTTGGCGGCGGAGGTGGCGGCGATTTCTTCGTCGTTCGGATCGATATCCAGCTTCTCGCGGATATCATCCACCTTGTCTTCCGCTTCGCCGACCTTGTCATCATCGCCGGATACCAAAGCATCGCGCAGAGCCAGCAAGGCATCGTGATACGACGGATCCTTTTTGCCTTCCGACGGAACCGGCGAAGATGTGCCCCCGGTGTCCGAGGCCATCGTGCGCAGATCTTTCATCTGCTTGGCCGACAGGTCCAAATCATCAATGGTGGTTAATGCAGTCACTTGCAACTCTAGATCGATTGTCGAGATGCCAGTGGCTGAGTCATCCGCGCGCGCGGTGAACGTGGCCGAAACAAAAGACAGAACGGCTACCACTCCCAGCAAGCACCAGCTCTTCATTCCTAATACTCCCGGCAAAATATGCAAAAATTGAGGCTGCGTAATGTAATGCGAGAGTATTACAGGTTCAACCGGAAATGGCGACATTTTGTTAAACGGAGAGTCCCTGTCGCTTCCGATCGTCTCCCGCAAGAACGGGCCAAGAGATCAAGCGTTGGTGGAAAACGCTTCACGCCAGATTTTTTAGTTATTTGGGGGAGCCACGAAGGCATTTTGTTAGCATTTTGTTCGCGGGCACCAGCATAAAAGTCAGAAATCGCCGGTTTTTTGTAGAAAAGCAAAAAAACACATCTGCTCGACGGCGTCTTTCATGCCGCGCAGGGAAAATAGTTTGAAGAACCAGGCCAGATCGCTTTCATTGCCACCCGGTGCTGGGGCCGAGGCAGAGCCGACGACATCGACCACCGGAACGCCCATGATGTAATCGCAGAGATGCGCGATATTCATTTCGTCAGCCGACTGCGTGGAAAGCACAAACAAGTGGTGCGTGCGGATCGGCTCACGGAGGTATCGTTCGGCCATCGACACTTGGACGCCGTCCAGTGCTTTAAGATACGCCAGCGTGGCCGGGTCCTGCTTCCATTCGTTGGCCTGCCGCTCATCTTCGCGCAGTCCTTCCATGGCAGCGTCGAAATGGGCTTGCAGCCGCTCGTAAAAAGTGTCCACCTGTTCGCCGCTAAGCCAGCGAACCATCATCACTTCACCGGGCCGGCGGTGGATGTGATAATCATTAGTGGTCAGCTCGCGGGCTTGCCAGAGATTTAGCAAAGCGGCGGCGTCGGGAAATGAGGATTCCGGCAGGAACGGAATATCCGCGGCTTTTGATTTCTCCAACCGCCCCATGCTTCGCTGAATCTCCCGGGCAATCTCCGCATCAAGTCCCACGCGCAATTCGGCATCGAATTTCCGGCATCCCTCAAACACCGCGGCAAGTTGCGCGTGCATCCGCATTTCATCCGCCGCTTCACGGGCGCGCTGGGTCGGACTGGATGCGTGCTCGGAAGCGTTTTCATCGGGTTCGTCGAACATATTGCTGACATCATAATGGCAAGGAAAAACCTCGCCTATACGGGGAGTTTAGCTATCGGATTCTCCACCGTGGTGCCGCGCCATGACCAACAGACCGATCAAGCCGCCGACAATCAGCGGCGGTCCCAGCGTGAACAGAAACGGGAGCACTCCGGAAATCTGCGAGGATGATCCGCCCAATAGCCAGTTGAAATGATTGATGAGCTTTGAATGTCCGATGGCCAAACCGCCGCGCGCGGAGATGCCGACAGCCAGTCCACCTTGGGCGATAGCGCCGACTGCCAGGCCGCCGGTGGAAATCGTGCCGACGGCGAGACCACCATTGGCCAATCCCAGCGAAGCGGCGAATCCACCGTCCGCGGTGAGCAATCCGACCGCGCCGCCGCCCACAGAAAATATCCCGATGGCCAGTCCGCCGATGGCCACGATCCCCCGTGCTATGCCGCCGATTGCGAGCCAGCCGTATGCCAAATCGCCAATGGCGATGATGCCGCGGGCTCTTCCGCGCCTTTCCGATCCGTGCGGGCCCAATGCGACGTCGATCACGGGCAATCCAAACAGCATGGCTTTGGATCGATATCTTTTGCCCCAAGACGCCGCGAATCCTGGGCGGGTGAGAACTTCAACAATGGGCTTCCCGCACTCGGGGCAGCGGGCGGAATCGATCAGGCCAATGAAGGAATAGCCGCAGTTGCCGCAGTAGGGGTCGCCGGGCGAGATCGGGGGCTTAGAAGCGCCTTGCGTCACGCGCGCATTATATCGGCATCAAGGCATTGACAAAGATGCCTAGACAGACTATATACTAAGGCATGGCAACTATCAACGGCGACGCCCTGCGGGGCCATCTCGAAACCCTCGTGCTCTCCGCTTTGCGGCGCGGCGACGCCCATGGTTTTGAAATCCTCCGGCGGTTGGAAGAATCCGGCTCGGGGGCGCTCAAGCTCAAAGAGGGATCGCTCTACCCGGCGCTCTACCGTCTTGAGGCGGCGGGAATGATCAAGGGCAAATGGGAGGATAGCGCCACCTCTCGCCGAGGTCCGCGGCGGCGAATCTACCACCTTTGCCGCAAAGGCCGGCGGCGATTCGATGAAGCACGCGGCGAGTTTCAACAATTCACCTCCATCATCGGAGGCATTCTGGGAGCATCCGCATGAACCAGCTTATGATCCATGTCGAACGAATCGTGCGTCCCGTGCGGGCCAGGCAATCTCGCAAGCTGCGCATGCGCCGTGAATTGCTGGGGCATCTCCAGGCGGCGATGGAGGAAGAGCGCGGCAAGGGAGCCGACGAAGTCGCGGCTTTCGAGCAAGCCAAACAACGGCTTGGCGACCCCGCTGAATTGACGCGCGAGCTGCAACGCGCCGTGCCTTGGTTTGAGTGGCTTTTGCTGGCCAGGACGCCGGACAAATGGAACGGCTGGGAGAAACGCGCCGGCAAATGGTTCGGCATATACGACCCGGGCACGATCGGTAACTGGTTGATCCTCTATGGAAGCGGTGCGATTGCAGTACTGATCATTTGCATTGTTTCGCCGCGCGTTCCACCGCAGGTTCGAACGGCCGTTTTTGTCGACGAGCTTAATCATCCGGTACATACCAAGGTGATATTGGCTGTCGTCTGGACCATGCAATGGCTCTGGCTTTATATCGGCATGAGATTCCTCTCTGCCGCGGCAGTCCCGATAGGAAGGTTCCGCCCCTGGCGAGCCATCCGCATCGGAATCCTGATGCTCGCCACGCAGGCTTTCTTGATGATTCTCATCATCACGCAAATTGTCCGGCGATCCCCGACTCTGCCAGAAATGGCCCAGAGTTTGGGCGTTGCGCTATTGCTTCTTGGCGCTGGAATTCTGGTTGGCCGAGGCGTTGCCAAGCTGCGGCGACCTTATGATGAATGGTTGGCCCTCGATGTTAAGGCGTGACCTAAACTTCGAGCCTTTCTCACGCTGCGAGTCGCCGTACCTTGAGTTTCTTCTGCTTTCGGCGTGCTTTCCACAGGTCGTATTGCATCTGCTGGCTGAGCCACGACTCGGCGGTGGTTCCGAACGCCAGTGATAGCCGCAGAGCCATCTCCGGGCTGACGCCGCTTTTGCCGTTTAGCAGTTCCGACAAAGTCTTGCGCGTAACACGAAGCGCCTTGGCTGCCGAGGTCACTGACAAGCCCAGCGGTTCGATGCAAAGCGCGCGAATCACTTCCCCTGGGTGTGGTGGGTTGTGCATGTGCATAGCCATTTGGTTTTCCTCAGTGATAATCCAGATAGTTTACATCAACAGCGTCATGTGCCTCGAAACGAAAGACCACTCTCCAGTTGCCGCTGACATTAACGGCGAAGAAGCCTTTCCAATCGCCCTTCAGCGGATGCAGTCTCAGGCCCGGCAGTGCCATATCCAGCGGATTCCGCGAAGCAGCAAGCCGGCCTAGGATTAGTCGCAACCGCTTGGCATGATCGCCGCGGATGCCGGAAGCCGTCCCTGTCAGAAAGAACTTTTCCAGTCCCTTGTGCCTGAACGACTTTATCATCTAAAATGAATTGTAACCTGGCACGTTACAATGGTCAACATCTTTCGTCAGTGGCCCGGCACGGCGGCCGCCCACAGCCAATCCAACGCACCGGGAAACTCATCGGATTGGTCCGCTGCGCCGTTGTGGCCGCCGTCGAGGAGGACGATGCGCTTGGGGCCGGCGTAGGCGTCGATGACTTTGCGGTGATAGGCCGGCGGAATGAAGTCATCGTGCTGACTGGTGAAAATGACCGCGGGCTCTTGGCAGCGGCGGGCGTTGGCGATGCTGTCGAGGTTGTGGGGAATCTGTATGGCGGTGAGGCCGGCGCCGAGCCAGAGGTTCCACCATCCGAAATGGCCCATGAGTACCTGTTGCAGCGGTGGCGGGTTCTGCAGAACCAGCCCGGCGACATTTCGGTTGGCGGCGACATACAGCGCCGCCGTCGTGCCCACGCTGTTGCCGCAAACGATAATCGGTCGGCCGTCGGCCCGTTCGCTGATCGCATCGAATGCCGCCAGGGCGATAGCCGGGATGGCACGGAGCTGGGCGGGACCGGTGCTCTTGCCGTAGCCGGGATAGTTCACGGTCCATGATTCGACCGCATGATTGCCCCATCGACCGGCAACATAGATGGCGACTTGCTCGGCTCGTGTTTCGTTGCCGGTGAATTCCAGGACGAAGGCAGCAGGGGATCGGCTCTGAGTACCGGGCGATCGCGCCTTCCAGACCTCGATCATTCCACCGCCAGGCCGAGGAATCTCAAGGGCAGTTGCGCCGCCTGCGTCGATCGTTGTCGTGCTCGGATGCAAGATGAGTTTGTCGGCGCATCCGCCAAGGCCTATCAATGCCAGGTAGGGCAAGATGCTGGCGAGCGGCACGAACGAGCGACGGCCACAACGCTTGAATGATCGAATGCGGTATTTGGCCATTGGTTCTAATCAATGATAATCCAGATGTTCAACGACCGCCTATGCGCCAGGCAAATGCGCGGACCTGCGGTTATGATTCGATTATCATGTCCAAAAACCCTTCCGATGATGCACCCGCAGAGATTCCTTATCAGTCCATCCCCGAGTCAAAGATGGTGCGCATCGCTCAGTATTCCGCGGAATATGAAGCCGAGTTAAACGCGGCGGCCCTGAACAATGAGGGAATCCGCACGCAACTTTTCGGGGCGAACGTCAGTGCGATGAATTGGCTCTGGTCGGGATTTAATAAGATCGACCTATTGGTTCCCCAGGAGGATGTGGAGCGGGCGACGCAGATTCTGGCCCGCACTTCCACCGATGAACTGGAGCCCGTCCCCATGCCCGATGGAGCGCCGCCGCCGGTCGATGATCAAGGCAACGTCTTGGCCGTTGTCGGTTCGTACGGCAGTTATCGAGAAATGAGCGATGCGCAGACGGTCCTTGCGTCGGCGCGGATTCGCGCTTTCATTCCGTCGATGGCGCCGCGCGGCGACCGTCCGCCTGGTGTCGGCAATCGGTTTGTGTTGTGGGTTGCTAAAGATGATTTGAATCGGGCCAAGTCGCTGCTGGCCGATGAGGCACAGGATGATACCGGCGAACCGCGATGCCCCAAGTGCGGGTCATGGCGTGTCCTGCAACCGGAATCCCTGATCGGAGGCCTGGCCGCATTGGTCGGCCTGGGTCACGAACGGCAATTCGAATGCCTCTCCTGCCATTACCGGGCTGCCCCGGCGGAGTTTCTCAAACGCTGGCGAACGGATTGAGTTTTCACGGAGCAGAACGATCGGCGCTTCCGTGCGGTGAAGGTGATTCCTCCCGCAGCAAATCGAGCAACACCTCGGCGTACATCCGATGGCCAAAGTCGTTGGGGTGATTGAGTCCGTTGCCGGTGAGATCGTGATATCGCTTGCGGGCCAATATCTGCGACCAAAGCGCGGTCATATCCGCCAGGGCAATGTGGCGATCCTTGCCGCACAGCGCGGCCAGCGCATCCCGATATTTCGGAAATTGATCCGACGGAATCGCGCTCCACTGCGGATTGCCGAGGCTGGTGGCGATGAGAATGAACTCCGCCTCGGGGCATTTGGCCCGTACGCCGTCGATGAAGCGCTGGATGTTCTGCGTGTAAAGCGCGGGATTCCGCAGCCCGACATCGTTCATGCCGTAAGCGACAATCACCAAATCCGGCGCAGCGTCCGTCACCTGATCCAAAGCGATCATCGCCTGATCGGAGCGATAACCCCCGACGGCGACATTCAGCATCGTCACCGGCGAGTGATATATCTTCTCAAGCCCCGCCGCGAACAGCGCCGGAAAGGCCGGCTGAAATGGCGCAGCATGATTTAACGCCGACGCATTGCCTCCCGCGGAAATACTGTCGCCGCTGACAGCGATCCGCAGCGGCCCGCAGGCTCGCAGCTTCGCCATGGTGCGCGGCAGCGAATCAGCCGCCGACTTAGGCGCAAAGCCATCCCATGTTTCATCCGTGTCATAATCAACATCGACCTGCTTGTCAGCAAAGCCGTTTTCCTTCCACAGCAGCCACGTCCCGGGATCGCCGACCTTGGCTCCCGCTGCGCTCGGCTCCCTCGGCTTCCTGTACAAATCCGCCTCGGCCAACTTAGGAATGCGCGATCCATCGGTCAGCACAAGCCGGCGTCTGGCAGCATCGATGCGATAATCGCGGCCTTCCTCATAGACATCATCCGTGCGCGGATTGCGAACGCTGCGCACTTTGGCGGGCCGCAGCAGCAGTGTTCCCTCCGCCGCCGAACCATCGCCTGTCGAAATGAACAGCACGCTTTCGCCCCACACTGTCCGGCTGCGCCAAAACGGCTCAGTCAACTTTGCTTTGTCGAGCGGGAAATGCCCGAGCATTTCGGGCACGGATTGTGTCGTTGGCGCAGCGGCGAGAGTGAACATTGGGGCGACGAGGCAGAGGCAGATTAAGATACGCATCTGGCGAATGATATGGATTTTTGGCCGTCGGGAAACGGCCGAACCCTTCATCGCCCATGCCCCCGGAATCAGAGATTTGGGATGCAGTGATTTACTCAAAAAATATTCACAGCAGATTCGGCAAGGTCATGCAGGGGAAATGTCATCGATGCTAGGCAATCACGCCTTTTTAGGAAACTTTCGAGCAACGAGTTCTCCAATGCGATGGAAGTCGATGCATTGCAGTCTTTGATATCGAATCGGAAGGTTTTTGATCTCACAGCGGAGTATGATAGGAATAATAGACTTCCTCAGAACCCAGGCCGCGCCCCATTCGCTCGCCACCCAGTCACTTGAGAGACTGTCGGGGGTCAATAATATCCAGACCTCCTGAGAGCCAGAAATCGCATCTCGAATACG
>Ga0302307_10001508_pt1 | contig 14453 bp, 16 predicted proteins | sample III_Palsa_E3_2_FD_200530 | JGI IMG/M metagenome (GOLD analysis project Ga0302307, IMG submission 200530) | Peat permafrost microbial communities from Stordalen Mire near Abisko, Sweden - III_Palsa_E3_2 | ecosystem: Environmental > Terrestrial > Soil > Palsa > Peat permafrost | place: Sweden... | reverse complement strand
TGCCGGTGTGGCGGAATGGTAGACGCGGCGGACTCAAAATCCGCTGGCAGTGATGTCGTGTAGGTTCGAGTCCTATCACCGGTACCAGTTATTGAAAACCCCGCCTTGTGCGGGGTTTTTCATGTCTGGCTGAAGCTCGCATAGCTCAGGGTTCGCGCAGCGCTCGGAGCCCACCCGCTAAGTACGCGTGCTGCTTACCGGCACCTTCGCAGCGCGCCGGGCTCACCCGATCTAATGAGCCGCTCCAAAAGTCGCCGCGAACGCGGCCAGCGCCGCAGCCGAGGTTGAGCCAGCTCCAGTGGAAAAGTCACAGTCACTGTTCATCCTGCTAGGGAGCCAAGCTACCCACAGACCGCATCAGCACGCGTCGCATCAAGCCCCATCAGATAATGTCTCTGGCACTCTCTGATTGCCTTTGATTGCCCGTATCGATGCCGATCACGCGCAGCGTGAAGGCCAAAAAATGAACCTGACCCCGGCTCTGCAGAGCGTCTACCGAGCGCGCCATCCGGGTTGCTGGCAACCAATCAAGCAAACACGATGTAGAGCACGACCTCGGCAACCACATGCGGGGGTGGCCTTCTACTTCCTTTTCTTTAAGGCGCCCTGCTTCCTTATCAAACTGCTTGCCGGCTTCGGCTTGGCAAGCAGCCGACGCTCCAACTCGCCAACAAAATCCAGCCAGCCGGCGCAGTAGATCCGAACGAGGTCTCGCACTACCAACAACTCAAGTCCTCGATCGCCTGTCTCGAAATCACTGATGCTGGTTTGAGTGAGGCCCAGGCGTTCCGCTGCCTCTGTTTGAGTCAGGCCGGCGGCCAGTCGAAGTTCACGAAGCAGTTGTGCCAGAACCGCATGTTCCGGCCGATGGATCGAAGAGGGTTTGGGGCTGGCTTTAGGCATGGCATCAAGCTACCGGCGCCTCCTGAATATCCCCTATTGCCATTTATATGTGTTTTTGGGATATTAAACACCACAAGATCATCCGAAGTATTCGCAATGCGTCCGTTTCGACGGTTGTTCAGCTCACAAGGAGTGATGAGCCATGGAAAAGAATCAGGTTACTGAGCTGTGCTACCACCTTCCCGAAGCGGCCCACGAACGGCTCTGTCATACACGTGAAGAGATCCGGCTGCTGGCCGACCTCACTGCGCGCATCAGCGACGAAGCGGACCACCTCCAGCTCTCGCCCAGCGCTCTGGCCCGCTGCTTCGATCGTCTGGCCGACCAACTGGACTATGCCTTGCACGAGAGTTTCTGGCCGTCGACGCGTGAACAGGCTAGGCAACCGAAGAAGGGGGCACCATTTCGCCGTCCGGGTCAATAGCGGTAAGAGCAACCTAAATGTCGATTCGCTGCGGTAAAGGCTCTCTTCAGCGCTTGTAATCAGGATGCGCGCTCATGTTTCGACCTCTTCGAACAACGAGGCGGGGTAAGGCGATAGCACTGGAATACTGAGCTAGCCCTTCAGATATCCGGTCACCAGGCGCGCAGCCTCGTCGATGAGCACATCCATCCTTTCGTCAGAAATCATTTTGGAATGGTGTAGCACCGCGTTGTGCGTCAACGCCTCAATCGAAGTTACGCATACAAATGATGCGAGCTCCAGGTCATCGACACCGAGTTCATCCCGATGGTGCTCAAGATACGTCCTGAACAGGGTGTAGTTCTCGCGGTTAAAGGTTTCCAGTTTTTCGAGCTCGCCGACACGCGGAATCTGCTCTGCGAGCACACGATGCAGCTTGGGATCGACACGGTGCGCTTTAACCGCGACCGCGACGAGCTTGCGTATCGCCTTCTCCACTGGTTGGGCCAAAACCTCCGCCAACTCGCCCCGGACCGTTTGCATGATCTCCTGCTGATGGCGCTCGATGACGGCGACAACGAGCGCCTCCTTGCCGGGAAAATATTGGTAGAGAGAACCGACACTCACCCCGGCCACTGCCGCGATGCGGTTGGTGCTGGCCTTGTCGAAGCCTTCCTTAACGAGAATGCGAGCGGTCGCCTCAACCAACGCGTCGACCGTCGCGCGCGATCGCTCCTGAGAGGCGACTTTCCTGGGTTTTGTAAGTGCTCTGCGCGCCATTTTCACACGTCGCCAATGCGAGTATCAAAAGCGAATGATCGCTTATATTCTGCCCGACGTCGAAATGACAAACCAATACCTTGCGCAACACGCGCGCAGCGCGCAAATCCGTCGGGAGGCACGACATGCACGACACATTGCAGCGGTTGTTCCAATACAAAGTCTGGGCGAACGACGAGCTTTTGACCGCGTTGGCCAAGCTTGGCGGCGATTCCCACATAACCGGATTGGCCATCAAGGCCCTGAGCCACAGCTACATCGTCGACCGGATCTTCGCCGCGCACATGAGGCGAAAGGCGCACGCGTACACATCGGCCAACTTGATCGAAATGCCAACGTTGGAAGATCTATCCGCGGACATCAGAAAAAGCGATCGGGAGTACATCGATTATGTGTCGGCGCTCGATCGCGACCAATTGGCGGAACAGATCGACTTCATGTTTACGGACGGCGCCCCGGGCCGCATGTCTCGTGAGGAGATGCTCACGCATGTAATTACCCACGGCATAGGTCATCGCGGACAGGTCAGCGCAGTCATGCTCCTCAATTCCATTCCACCAGCGAAGGATGGCTTCACGGCCTATCTGCATGAGACAGAGGCGTCGACAAGAAGGCGGGCCGCTGCGTAACCGTGCGCCCATTCGATGGCTGAAATCGCAGGCGAAAGCAGACTTACTCGACAAGTTCGATATCAAGGCAGTGAAGCAGCGATATCGCTTCGGGCAAGGTGAACTTTGCCCGTTTGATGTCGTTGTTGAAGATGTTGATGAGATAGTTCTGCGCTTCAGAGAAGTTGGCGCGCGCGAGCCTGGTTTGTCGAAACACGCTGTCGCGCAGATCAGAATGGCTGAAGTCCGCATCTTCGCAGTTAGCCCCAGTGAAGTCGACGTCGACGGCGCGGCAATCGAGCAGCTTGAGTTCGCGCAGATCAAGGCCGAAGAACGTCGAGTCGTTCAGTGCGCAGCGTATGAAAGACAGCGCGCCGGGTACGCGTACCGATGACCAATAGGCGTCCGTCCAGTTGATGCCGACCATTTTGCAGTCGGTAAAAGTCACCGCGGAAAAGCCGGTACTTGTCACTTTCGTCAGGCTAAGGTTGCAATCAATAAATTCACAGTCGCTAAAGCGGCAGCGCACAAGTGACGCGTCGCTCAAAGTGCAGCGAACGAAGCTGCAATCGCGAAATCGTCTACCCTCGATGACAGTCCCTGCGAGCTCGATGTCCGTAAAGGTTTCGTCATCATGCTCATTCGATTCCGACGTCAGGTCTGCCATGCCGTTGTTGCCAGTGATTTAAGCCGCCGCATTATCTCGTACAACGACAGACAATAGCCCAATCAAACATCGGGCGACCTTTTGACGAGTCTACAGCCATGGCGGCGAGGGTCGCGCGGAGCGCGTGAGGGACCCCACTGACAAGCTGGTAGATGCAGCGAACATGACCAGTGCATCGGTTGCTTTACCTCTGATTTCGGCTGCGGACTCAACCGGTCGATTCGCCACGGGTCAGTTGCATCGAGGTATCAGTCCTCAATCGGCCGACAGGTGCCGAGAAGCTTGGGCTCCGCTGCACCAACTAGGTGGATTTACCTACGGACGCCTCGTAAAACGTCGCTAGCCAGCATTTTGAGCGCTTGTCAGAGTGGCCGCTGCCGCTCTTGTGTGTGCGTTCGCACCACATCTGGCGGGAGTCCTCCAACTCACTAGGAAGCACCGCCATGAAGAAGATCCTCGCCGCTTCGCTTGCACTATCGCTCGCAAGTGTCCTGGGCATGTCACCTGCACGGTGCGCGCAGGCGGCATCCGATGGATCGCATCCCATGAAAATGGCCACGGCCATCCCTCCTCAGATCACCACGCCCTCCAGCGTCAATACGAGCATCGGAACACTCTCATTCACTGACGGTGTGCCGACGCCCGAGACAGCACAGAAGGTGTACGACCACCTCGACAATATTCGCGCCACCGAAGCCTTTCTCAACGGTATTCCCGGTGCATCACTGGTCGCTATCCGCCAGGGACTGCGCGAAGTCGGTGCGGTCGATGGAACGATAGGTGTCTTCGAAACCTTGATGGATTCGAAATCGCTGTTCCTCACCGCCAACACCGAGACGATCTATTTCTGGAGCTGGATGGATCTGAAGGACGGGCCAATCGTCGTGGAAAGTCCGCCAGGCATCCTCGGCGTGGTCGATGATTTTTGGTTCCGCTTTGTCACCGATCTTGGCAACGCCGGCCCGGACAAAGGCAAGGGCGGCAAATACCTGTTTCTTCCACCGGGTTATCAGGGCAACGTGCCCACGGGCTACTTCGTTATCAAGTCGCCGACCTACGGAAACCTGCTGTTCGGTCGTGCCTTCATGAAAGACGGCGACCCCAAGCCGGGCGTCGAGAGCCTCAAGAAAAATATGCGTGTCTATCCGCTGGCACAGGCTTCGTCACCGCCAACGACGAAATTCATCAACCTCTCAGGACGTGTGATCAATACCATCCACGCCAACACGATCGACTTCTTCGATGAGGTCAATCAGATCATCCAGGAGGAGCCGGCTGGTGCTTACGGCCCGGACATGACCGGCCTGTTTGCCTCCATCGGCATGGAAAAGGGCAAGCCCTTTAAACCCGATGCGCGCATGAAGGCCATCCTCATCGACGCCGTGGCTATCGGCAACGCCACTGCACGCGCGATCGATTTCAGGAATCGCGACAAGGCGGTACTCATCTATCCCGACCGCCACTGGAATACACCCTTCATCGGCGGCAGCTATGAGTGGCTGAGCAACGGCGCACGCAATTTCGACGCCCGCACCATGTACTTCTACGCCGCCACCGTCGATACACCAGCCATGGCCATCGCCATGCCGGGCATCGGATCGCAATACGCCGCCGCTAATCTGGATGCCAGTGGCAAGCCTTTTGATGGCGGAAAGACTTACCGCCTGCACGTCGCGGCCAAGGTTCCGGTCAAAGATTTCTGGTCTGTGGTGCTCTACGACATCCAGACCCGCTCCATGTTGCAGACTGACCAGCAGTTCCCCAGCCTCTCCAGCGCGAAGGGCATGCACGCGAATGCGGATGGATCGACCGATCTCTACTTCGCACCGCAACGACCCAAGGATGCGGCCAACTGGATTCAAACCATTCCCGGCAAGAGCTGGCTCGTGATCTTCCGTCTGTATGGCCCGCTGCCGCCATGGTTCGACAAGAGCTGGAAGCTGGAAGACATAACGCCGGTCGGCTGATCGGGATGCTGCGTCACCTATTGTCGAATCTCCAGAGAGGTCACGTCATGAAAATGGGAGCGAAACTGCTCGCGGCGCCATTGAGCGCGCTGGTTGCTCTGTCTGGTGCGATGGCATCCACCGCTCACGCGCAGGCCGCCAACATGCAAGGCTGGCTTGGCACCGAAACGATTCAGACACCCGTCGGCAAGTTCGACTTCAAGGGTGGCTACCCGACTGACGAGTCCGCCAAACGACTCGATGATGCGCTGCTGTTCAATCGCGCGGTTGAGGTCTATCTGGATCAGATGCCTGCCGTTTCCGTCTTTCAGATTCGGAAGGGTCTCGCCGAAGGTGGGGCCCGCGAGGCGAACCAGTTTGCCATCTGGGAAACCCTGATGGACGCGCGGACGCTGTTGCTGACAGGCAACTCGGAAACGGTTTACGGGATGACCTTCCTCGACCTGAAACGCGATGGCCCCACGGTCATTGATGCGCCGCCTGCGCTGCTAGGTGGGCTAAGCGACATGTGGCAGGGAGAGGTGCTAGGCATCGGCCCGACCGGCCCGGACAAGGGTAAGGGCGGAAAATTCCTGGTGTTGCCACCCGACTACACGGGTACGCCGCCCCCGGGATACATGGTCGCGAAGTCCCGCACGTATGGCGTGTGGCTCGGCGTTCGCGGTTTTCTGGTGGACGGCAAGCCGGACAAACCCGTGGCATTGATGAAGTCGATCAAGATCTATCCGCTGTCCAAAGCGAGTCATCCGCCGGCAATGAGTTTCATCAATGGCTCAGGGAGGGATATCGACACGGTATTCCCGGATACTTATGCGTTCTTCGAGGATCTAGCCCAGCTAGTCGAGCAGGAGCCAACTGATCTGCTTTCCCCGAACGAGCGTTTTGAACTCGCGTCCATCGGCATCGAGAAAGGCAAGCCCTTTCATCCTGATGCCGATCAAAAAGCACAACTGATCAGCGCGGTGCGTCTGGCGTCAGCCATCGCTCGGGCCAATACGTTTGCGTCGAACGACCCGGCGCGATTGATCTACCCAGATCGTCGTTGGGAATGGCTCTTCATTGGCGGCAGTGCCAGCTGGGATTCCCAGGGCTACGTGAATACAGACCGCCGAGCAGCGTTCGCGTATGCCGCCATCGGCATGTCGCCTGCCATGGTGCTGAAAATCGTGGGTGCGGGATCGCAGTATTACTGGACACCGCGCGATAGCACCGGGGCCTATCTCGACGGCGGGAAGAGTTACCGGCTACATCTTCCACCGAACATCCCAGTAAAGAACTTCTGGTCCGTCGTCGTCTATGACGCGTCGAGTCGGTCCATGCTGCAGAACGGGGAGAAGTTTCCGACCGTCAGTCAGTACACCGGACCAAACATCAATGCCGATGGCTCGGTCGATATCTACTTCGGTCCCACGCTGCCGAAGGGCAAAGAGAAGAACTGGATCAGGACGGTGAACGGCAAGGGTTGGTTCCCGATCATTCGTTTCTATGGTCCGTTGCAACCGTTCTTCGACAAGAGTTGGAAACCAGACGATATCGTCGAGATGAAATAGCCGAAGGAAAATCCAGCGCAGGCCGCGTGAGCGCTGACTGCCCCAGTCCCGTCAACGAGGTAGTCAGTTCCTCCATCCAGCGAACCCATCCTTCTCTTCGGGTAACGCCGCGTTCGACATCATGTGGTGGCGAGCGTACGCTGCCTGATGAGACGCGGCGGGACGGCGTCGCTGCCCTCGCCCGCACCCCTCCAACCGGAGGACATATGAGCGAAGCAGAGCGAGGCGCCGCGAAGGTGCGCGAGCTGAATCATTTCATCGACGGTCAACGCGCCGCTGGGGCGAGCGGGCGATTCGGTGATGTATTCGATCCAACGCTAGGCCGGGTATCAGCCCGCGTGCCGATGGCAAACGCGGCTGAAGTTGCCGCGGCCGTCGCTGCTGCGAAAGCAGCGTTTCCGGCCTGGAGCGAAACTGCGCCGCTGCAGCGCGCCCGTCTGATGTTCAAATTCAAGCAGCTGCTTGACGCGCATTTCGACGAGCTCGCCGAGCTTATTACGCGCGACAACGGCAAGCTGCTTTCGGACGCGAAGGGCGAGGTCGTACGCGGTATCGAAATCGTCGAATTCGCCTGCGGCATTCCGAACCTGCTGAAGACCGATTTCACCGACCAGGTCAGCAGCGGCATCGATGCCTGGAATCTACGTCAGCCGGTCGGCGTGGCCGTGGGTATCACGCCGTTCAATTTCCCGATGGTCGTGCCGTGCTGGATGTTTGTGATGGCGTCGGCGTGCGGCAATACGTTTGCGCTCAAGCCTTCGGAGCGCACTCCATCGGCATCGATCCTGCTTGCCGAGTTGTTCATCGAGACGGGAGTCCCCAAGGGCGTCTTCAATGTCGTGCATGGCGACAAGGTTGCCGTCGATGCGCTGATCCAGCACCCGGATGTGGCCGCGGTATCTGTCGTCGGCTCGACGCCCGTCGCCGAATACATCTACAGCGAAAGCGCCAAGCACGGCAAACGCGTACAGGCGTTGGGCAGTGCGAAGAACCATCTAGTCGTGATGCCCGATGCCAATCTTGATCAAGCCGTCGATGCGCTGATCACCTCGGCGTATGGCTCAGCTGGCGAGCGCTGCATGGCGACTTCCGTCGCGGTGGCGGTGGGGCGTATCGCCGATGAAGTGATCGAGCGTCTCGTGCCGCGTGTGCGCTCGCTCAGAATCGGTGGCGGTATGGAACCCGATCTGGACATGGGACCGCTCATCACCGCCGCCCATCGCACCAAGGTGACGTGCTATATCGATGCGGGCGTCGCAGCGGGCGCCAAGCTGCTCGTCGATGGTCGTGGCCGTACCGTGCCCGGCCACGAAGAGGGATTCTTTCTCGGCGGCTCGCTCTTTGACGACGTGAAGCCTGATATGAGCATCTATCGGGAAGAGATTTTCGGGCCGGTGCTATCGGTTGTCCGCGTGCCTGATCTGGCGAGCGCGATAGCACTCGTCAACGCGCACGAACTGGGAAACTGCGTATCGCTTTTTACATCCGACGGCGGCACGGCCCGCGTATTTTCCCGGAAGATCAAGGCAGGCATGGTGGGCATCAACCTGCCCAGTCCGGTGCCGGTGGCGTGGCATTCGTTCGGGGGCTGGAAGCGATCGCTTTTCGGCGACCATCACGCCTATGGCCAGGAAGCCGTGCGCTTTTACACACGTTACAAGAGCGTCATGCAGCGCTGGCCCGACAACATCGCCAAAGGTGCGGAATTCGCCATGCCTGTGGTCAAGTAAGCCGACCTGAGTGTTGCAACGCCTCTCTTTCCTCCGATGACCCAGGCAACAGACTCGAACGCCTTGCGCAAGGCGAGTTTGATGTCGTAATCGTTGGTGCGGGCGAGACCGGCCAGCCCATGGCAATTCACCGGATCGAGGCTCGCTCTTGCTAGCCGTCACCATGCAGAACTACCTGGCCTCGATGCTCAGGAGGCGGGCCCGACTTACGTTTCCAAGTGCGCGCGCATGGAATTTCCAGGTCTGGCCCGGCCCAAGGTCATGCACCTCGTCCGCAGCCAGCCCAATCTCGCGACCTTTCGCGTCAAAGAGCCTGAAGCTGAGCTTGGCCACGTGAACCTGCACATGACTGATGTTGGTCAACGTACCCACGACCTTGTTGCGGCCAGGCGTCACGTCTCGCTCAACGCGGAACGACCCGACCTGTATGGGTTGCCCCGCGGGTTCGCCCGCAACAGCAGACTGTGCGGCCAGCGCAAATCCAAGCAAACAGAGAGCCAGGGTGAATTGGAACTTCATCAAGGACTTCGACCATCGAACGGAGCGGCGTAGGTTAGCTCACGAACGGGACTCAGTCCGCTACTTGCCACGCAGTTTTCTGACATCTGAAAGCATCGACGCAGTAAAGGGCGCTGACCCGGTTCGCTACGATCCAACTCGTCGACAATACCCTCCTCCCTGGCGCAGTCCGCGCGATGGCGTATTGGGTCTTTCCCAAGTGCGCAACGACGCTTCCTGCTCCCTGTTCCATCGGCGGCACGTAAGTGCGGCGTCGATGCGACGGGCTCAGCCCTTTTGCCGCGCGCGAAAGGCGGCAACCTTCATGCGATTTCCGCAGAGCGCCATGCTGCACCAACGACGGCGGCGGGATTTCGTGCGATCGCGGAATAGCAGCGTGCAGTCATCGCACTCGCATTTACGCACGAGAGCAAAATCCGTCTCGGCCAGCAGCCGCGCCAGCGCGTCGGCCACCGGCAGCAAAACGGCGGCGGCATCTCGGTTGGTCTGCTTGGGGACGAGGGCTGGTTCACCCCCTTTCTTCCATTGCAGCTCAAGATGATGGCTACCGAGCGCAAGGATTCGATTCAACACGGCCGGATTCGCCCACTGGCCGGCTTGCCGCTGTTCAACGAGCTTGCGCCCGGCAGCGCGCAGTTCGAGTGCGCTGTCCAGCAAACCTTTATACGCTGCCTCGCCATGCTCGTCAGAGAGCATGCCCGCCTGCTTCAGCCAGTCGACGACGCTCGCATCGTTGACGAAATGATCGTGCCCCTCGTCGACACCGTATGCCGTGTTGATGAAGTCGAGCGCGGGGTCGTCGCCGACGAACAGCACCGGCGCATCGCCTTGTTTGGTTTCGGTGTTCAAGAAAAGTCTCCGGGGGAAATCAACGCCGCCATTGTAACCCATAATAGTCGTATTGACAGGTTACTTTCTTGGCATGTAACCTTTGATCAAATGTTTTCCAGGTTACCAAAAATCGGTACCGCGACGACGCTTTCCCGAATTGACCCTTCTTTTTAAAGCGAGAGAAATCACCATGAAAATCAATACCATGCTCATGAGCGCGATCGTGAGTGCCGGCATCGTGGGCAACTTGGCCGGCGGCAGCGCGCAAGCGGCGACCGTGCGCACGTCACCCACCGCGTCGACATCGCAAGTCAGCTTGCACTACGTACAAGTGGACGATGTGAAGGTGTTCTATCGCGAGGCGGGTGACCCGTCAGCACCGACAGTTTTGCTGCTGCACGGCTTTCCGACCTCCTCGCTCATGTACAGGAATCTGATTCCGTTGCTGGCTGACCGCTATCACGTGATCGCACCAGACCTGCCGGGATTTGGCTTTACCCAGAGCCCTGACCGCGCCAAGTACGCCTACACGTTCGATCATCTCGCGCAGACCATCGATCGCTTTACCGAGATTTTGCACTTGGACAGGTATGCGATGGAGGTCTTCGACTACGGCGCGCCCGTGGGCTGGCGGCTGGCCGCAGCGCACCCGGAACGGATCACCGCGATCATCACGCAGAACGGCAACGCCTATGAAGAGGGCCTGAGTGATGGATGGAATCCGATCCAGAAATACTGGAAAGAGCCGAGCGAGGAAAATCGCAATGCACTACGTTCGTTTCTAAAGTTGGACGCCATCAAGTGGCAGTACACGCATGGCGTGAAGGACCCGGATCAGGTCGCACCGGAAACCTACACGCTGGACGCAGCGCTGGTGTCCCGGCCGGGGAACGACGAAATCCAGCTCGACCTGTTCCGTGACTACGCGAATAACGTCGCTCAGTACCCGAAGTTCCAAGCTTATTTCCGCAAATATCATCCGCCAATCCTCGCCGCGTGGGGCAAGAACGATCCGTTCTTCCTGCCTGCGGGCGCTGATGCGTTCAAGCGCGATGATCCGAAAGCGGAAGTGCGTTTCTATGACACGGGCCACTTTGCACTGGAGACGAACGGGCAGGAAATCGGAGAGGCGATCCACGAGTTCCTTGATCGCAACGTACCGCGAGGTTGAACTAGTTGCGCCGAGACAGCGAACCTAGCCAGGTGCCGTGCAAGGCAACACTCCGTGGTGTTTCGTTCAATGAGGCGTCGCAAGTCGCATAGATTTTGGACTGCCGTTCCCATGCCAGACATGAAAACCCCGCCTAGTGCGGGGTTTTCATGTCTGGTCAAAACCTAGGCTGCAAGCGGAAGTCGTCCGACCAGGGATCGTGGTCCACGCGCAAAGTACAACCTGCGCCTAAGGTCTCCATCGAGAGATTAGACGGCTATATCGACAAACACGGCCTGGGCACCTTTCTTTTCACAGGTGAGGTTGACTGTCCGTCCGATGGCTCGTGTTCGATGCACCGTACCTGCCGGAATGACCACGCTTTGCCACTCGGTGAGTTCGATGCGGGCACCATCCGCGAGGTCGATTTGCAGCGTCCCCGCCATCACCAGGAATAGCTCGTCGGAATCCGGGTGGTGATGCCAGCGATATTCGCCTTCGAACACCGCCAATCGCATGCAGTCGGCGTTGACATCAAGCAGAACCTGGTTGCGATAGGACTCGGTTACTGCCGCCTGTGCCGCGCGAATATCGACGACAGTCAAAGCAGGATAGCTGGCTGTCTGCGCTGAATACTCTTGTGCGGATGGAAACTGAGACTTCATGCGAATGCTCCCGTCGTACTGAGGCCGCAGCCTGACAAGCATTAGACCCCGGAAGCGCAGGTGGCTCAACCTGACCAGACTTTGACCCGCAGACGGCCACGGGGAGCTGTCGGCGGCCAGTATCCCTATGGGTAGCGGATCGTGTGCAGTTCACCGTTGAGCGAATATCGCAGAGACACTTTGCACGCGGTCATTGGAAGATGTCCGGACTGACCGCTACGCTCTTTGAAAGCCCTGCCTCACGCGGTGCTTTTCATGTCTGGCTACAGCTCGTGCAGCACTCGAAAGCCAACTCACCTCTACGGCGCCTGTCCGACCGTGCCTGGCAACCGCATCCCATGAATTGAAAGACCGCTAGTATCCTGCGCAGCAAGTTCGTAACACCAAGATGTTGTGACTCTAATTCTCTTGGCGGCTCAGTCGCCAACTCGGGGCGATATGAAGATCTTGGCGAGATCGATGTTCCTGACTGCCTGCGCTTCCGTTTGTCTCGCATCAGTCACGGGTCGCGCGCACGGGCAAGCAGCTGCGTCCGACGCTCACCCCCAGGCCGCTCTATTGCCCAGGCAGCAAGGCGACTATCGCGCCTCCATGGTGCCCATGCAGATCCCCAGCCATGGGGTGCTGATGAATGCACTGGTCTACGTCGCAGCGGGAGCCGGGCCACATCCTGCGGTGATCTTGCTGCATGGTCTTCCTGGCAACGAGCGCAATCTGGACCTGGCGCAGGACATGCGCCGCGCTGGTTGGGATGTTCTCTACTTCGACTACCGTGGATCGTGGGGCACGCCGGGGGATTTCTCGTTCTCGCACGGTATTGAAGACGCAGCGGCAGCGCTGGCCTATCTGCGACAGCCGGCGATCGCCAAGCGATTGCGGCTGGACCGGATGCACTTCGTCCTGGTTGGGCACAGCATGGGGGGCTTCATGGCGGTGCAGGCTGCGGCGACGGATCCCGACGTCGAAGGCGTCGCGCTGATCTCGGCAGCCGATCTGGGTGCCCTGGCTCAGCAAACGTTGAGCGCGGACCCGCGACCGACCGCCTTGCAGAGCATCAGCGCTGGACTCGCCGTGGAAGGCATGGCTCCGCTCAACGGATGCACATCGGGAGGACTGGCCCGTGAACTGGCCGATCATAGGTTCAGCTGGACTTTCCAATCGAAAGTCGAGGCGCTGAAGGGCCGACCCATGCTGATCGTCACGTCGGACGACGGGCTGACGGACACGAATGAAAAATTCGCTACCGCCCTGCGCCAAGCCGGCGACGGCGGGGTAACCACCCTGCACCTGGCCACCGACCACGCGTATTCCGACCAGCGCACCGAGCTATCCAGCGCGTTGCTCCAGTGGCTGGCGACACTTGCCAGGTAGCGGCAACTGGAAACAAAACGCGGGGTGCCAGCATCAGAAGCCGGGCATTACCGGCACGGTCGCGAAAGGCGGACGAGTTATCTGGCCGCCACGGAGCGAGTCGGCTCGGTCATCGTCGATACCCATATTTCATCGCCAGACTGCATCACAAAGACATACCTTCCGACTTCGACACAGTCGACTTCCAGCACCGAGTGCGATGCTCCCCACGGCCGCTCCGCTGGAATGCTTACGTCGGTGACGTCATCAAAGACGATCAAAAAAGGATGTTGTAAATCGCTGCTCGACACCCCGCGAAAATCCATGGTGCAGCGTCGACTTGCCCAATCGAACATGATCGACGTGAGCGTCGCATCATGTAGATTCATCAAAGCGTCGGGAACATCATTCACCTGTGTGCCCTGTCGGTTGCCGTTTGTGCAGCGTACTCGCGCGTCGACGAAGATGGGAAGCAAGACTTTACGATGACAATATCCAGGTGAAACGGCCAGCGAAAGCGAGTCTTCCGGGGCTCTCTGGCCGTCCATCCGCGGCTCGTTGCCCGCCGCAGGCGGCCTTCGGATCACGCATGCACCGGCTTAACGTCTGTCACGAGACCATAGACGGGGGAAATCGCTTGCCGTCTCTTTATTCCAACCCACTCTTGGGATTCTGACTATGCCAATGGCTCACACCGACCAGGGATTCGCTCGCATCCGGTCGCCGCTAAACGTTGCGCAAACCATGGAAAAGCTCGAGCAGCTACTGCGCGCCCATGGATTGACGATCTTTGCACGTATCGACTTCAGTGGTGACGCTGCGCGCTCCGGGCTGTGCCTGCGCCCGGAGCAGATGCTCATCTTCGGAAATCCCAAAGGCGGAACACCGTTGTTGCAGGAAGCGCCAACGGTCGGGCTCGATCTGCCCTTGAAGGCGCTGGTCTGGGAAGACGAGCAGGAGGCGACCTGGATAGCTCACGACACACCCGACTACATCGTCGAGCGTCATGGCTTGCCGCCGGCAATGAGCAAGAATCTCACCGGCGCCGTCGCCCTCCTGCAACAGATCGCGGAATAATTCGGCACGGCTGACGTTGGCGCGAGCGGACAGAGCGTGTTCGCTGGAAGCTTCATCGAGTGCCACGGGTGAGGTCCACCCTGGGTCATAGCGGATATTTCCGGCACCTGATGCACAATGGCCGCAGGTGGGCCGCCGTGGCCGCAGCTGCGAAAAGAGCATGTCGGATTTTTTGAAGCAAGTGGCGCTGTTTGCGGCGACCGCGATAGCCGAGATCATAGGTTGCTACTTGCCATGGCTCGTTCTCAAACAG
>Ga0302307_10001493_pt1 | contig 14536 bp, 11 predicted proteins | sample III_Palsa_E3_2_FD_200530 | JGI IMG/M metagenome (GOLD analysis project Ga0302307, IMG submission 200530) | Peat permafrost microbial communities from Stordalen Mire near Abisko, Sweden - III_Palsa_E3_2 | ecosystem: Environmental > Terrestrial > Soil > Palsa > Peat permafrost | place: Sweden... | reverse complement strand
AGTAAAATAATTTTTAGCACTTATTGCAAAGCCATAACCGGCGGGGAAAGATTTCTAATCTTTTCCCATTTTTCATTTCTTCCCATCTCATCATTTAGTAATATTACGGACCAACTATCACCTGATGAAGCATATTTTCTTTTTAAAATGAAAGAAAACAGGTCTTTAAATTACTCATATCGTGATGCTATATCGGGAATCTATGCTGAAACACAAAAAGTCAAATTCAATTTTACCGAGATGGCATATATGTATCTAAATCATTTAATAAGTCTATACTTAATTAAACCTATTGACAGCAGTTACATTGCCGATACAAATAGAATATAGAAGTCATTGTTGACGGCACACCAACAGGGGCGACAAGGGCAATAAATTAATTTAGTTAAGTTTAATAGCATCCAACCGTCCCAGTAACCGCTCGAACTTTTTGCTTTCGCGGGTACTTAGGTTGAACTTACGGCAACCGTTAAGCCAGTTGGTCATGTGATTGACACTACTGTGGACGCATTCAAGGTCAAAATGTCCATTTGAAATGTAGTCTTTGTCGGCGGTTTTGCATTCCAAATACCAAAATAATAATTTGAGGTCATCGGCAGCGATGTAGGGGCCGCGTAATCCGTTGATTCCTACACCATTTTCATAAACCACGAAGTTGATATAATCGAACTTCATGCAGGTGCGTGCATTTTTGCTTTTCCTGAACTCTTTTTTGCCTTTTTGTTTGTTGCGGTCATCGGTGGTTTCGATCCAACCCTGTTGTTTGATGACTGCTTCCAGTTCGGCATCACATGGGTATATTTTTACTTCCATATCTCAAAGATAAAAAAAGTAAATGGAGAATACTACCGTTGTTGAAAATTCCCATGTCGGTTGTTGGTATTGTCGCCAACAACTTACGCGTGAAATCCCTACACAAACAGAGTATAGAGGTGCTTATTGCTGACAACACCGACAAGGGCGACAATATGATTGGTTTTGATGTTAAAATGGTTTTTATCATGTCTGCTTGGGTTGCTTAAAATCCCTCAGCAAATTAGCAAGAAGCTGCATGTCATCGAGAAAGTGATGCGTAAGTTGTATGTCGTGGTTCACTTCAAAACCCGCGATAGTCGCGGGTTTTTCTATTTTAGCCGGTGTCCGGATAATCATACCTACAATAACTATCAATTTTGCTTACTACAGTATAACTTCAGGTTTTTTAGAACATGAAGAACGGGGTTTTTGTCCCTGTTTAAAATAAGCTTATATTAGGATTCATAAACAACGTGTTACTATTGAACCTGCTGTAATCAGAACTGGGAAAAAAATATTTTTATGTTAGCGCAATGGAATAACTTTTTTGTGATGGTGGGTGGCGGCGCGGCGGCGCTTGTAGGTCTGATTTTCGTCGCGATGTCCATCAATCACCTGATCATCCTCCGAAACACAACACATAAAAACCGGGCAATTAACATGCTGACGGGCTTCGCTGCAATTTTCATGGCAAGCGGTCTGGCGCTTATTGGGGATCAACATCTTGAAGTGCTCGGCTTTGAGTGGCTTGTTCTCTGGCTCATCGCAACAGTTATCTTCATTAGAGGTTATGTTATAGCTATCAGATCGGGTATGAGTTCTATTGGATTGAACATGCCGCGCCTTGCAGGTGGTACAATTTGCTATCTTGCTGAAGTTATAAGCGCAATTTTCCTTATTCTCGGCTATAGTTCAGGGCTTTACATCGCGGCTGTCGCAATCATTGTTTTATTCGCGTTCCTCATTTCAGGAGCATGGCTCCTTATGATCGGCATCTACCAGGACCGGGCTAAGTGAAACGTAATATTCATTTTGCCTTTGTGGGGATAACACTGGTAAACTGACTGTCACGGCCACGGCCGCCCGAAAAACAAAACGTAAGCATCCGCATCCATAACTTCAAACCCACGCAAATTATCGCTGTTATTTTGCAGCGGCTGGCGGAACTTTACGCCAGCGGCGCTATATTCTTCAAATAATTTATCCGGATCGGCCGTGTAAATGTAGGCATCCCAGGCTGCCCATTCATGCAATGTATGGTTGGGGACCGGTTTTACATCAACAGCAATTGCTTTAAGCATTATCGAGATATCGTCGCGGCCAACAATAGCGTAAAATGGGTCATCGTCGGGGCCGGTATATTTTATTTCAAAGCCAAGTTTATCTACATAAAATGAAACCGATGCCTTTAAATTGCTGACAATAAAAAAAGGGAAGATAGCGCCTAGGTTTGCCATGGTTCATTTCTTTTTGAGTTACCCGTATTAATGTTGCCTTAACACAAACCAAAATCGGCAATTATTTTTAAATAATGAGCGATTAGGCAATTTTTTTAATTTTATATTTTCAGCCTTTAGTCGGTGTTATCCGCACCAATTTCGTTCAGCCTTCTAATCGCTGTTATCACCGCACCATCCCCACCACCCCTTCAAATCCCTTAACTTCTCCCCACCAATTATTCATTGTACACTTAAATTGGTAATTTAGCCCTCCACGCCGCGAACAGGGCGGAATTTTTTTGAAACCATGGATATAGAGATAGGAATTGACAGTTTTGCTTCGGCCATGTATGGCACCAATGAGAGCAACGCGCTTAGCAGCGTGGATGCCATGGAACAATTGCTCCAGCGGATCGAACTTGCCGACCAGGCCGGGCTGGATGTGTTCGGCATTGGCGAGCATCATAAAAAAGAGTTTTTAGATTCGGCCACCGCTGTTATTTTGGCGGCCGCCGCGGCACGAACCAAACGCATACGCCTAACTAGCGCGGTTACCGTTTTAAGCGCCGCCGACCCGGTGCGGGTATATCAAAGTTTCGCTACGCTTGATCTGATCTCGAAGGGACGGGCGGAACTGGTAGTTGGCCGTGGCTCGTCTATCGAGGCGTACCCGCTGTTCGGCTTCAACCTGAATGATTACGACGCGCTTTTTAAGGAAAAGCTCGACCTGCTGTTAAAGATCCGCGATAATGAATTTGTTACCTGGGCCGGCAGGTTCCGCGCGCCGCTGAATGATCTGCCGGTTTATCCACGTTCATTACAGCCAAAACTGCCTGTTTGGTTGGGCGTAGGCGGTACACCTGAATCCTTTGCCCGTGCCGGAACTTTAGGTTTGCCTTTAATGGTGGCTGTTATAGGTGGTGAAACGCATCGCTTTCGCCCTTTGATAGACTTGTACCGCGAGGCTGGCAGCAGGGCCGGGTACAAACCGGAGCAATTAAGGGTAGGTTTACATTCACCAGGGTATACCGGCATCAGTTACGGGCAGGCCATTGCCGACTATTACCCCGGATACGCCGAGCTTTGGACAAAATTGGGCAGGGAGCGCGGTTGGCCGCCGGTAACAAAAACGCAGTTTGATACGCTGATAGCGCCAAGGGGTGTACTGGTAGTTGGCGGGCCTGAACAGGTAGCGGAGAAAATACTCCGGCACAGCGAAGCATTAGGCGGAATATCCAGGTTCACTTTCCAGATGGATAATGCCGGGCTTACACATACGCAATTGATGAAATCGATCGAGCTTATTGGTACTCAAGTGATCCCGCTGATCAAAAAAGCGTAAATTACCTGCGCTGTTTAACAAAAATGCGCGGGTAGGGCTGTAGGGGTAGCATTTTAGTTTAGCCGGTGGCTTATTATTTAACCACGTGACCAGGTAGCTATAATTTCTCGTCTGAAAATTATCTTATCGATACAGTTTCCGATGGAATTTAAAATACTCGTTTCTAAATAATCTTCGTTCCGCTGCATCCACTCGCTGCCCAGTTTAAATAGCATTACCACCTTGCCATCCTCAAACCGCACGTTCCAAACATGCCACGATTTAAAATAGGCGCTGGTGATCTGTACCAGTTGCGCCGTGCCGTCTGCTAATTTGATCTTGTATTTCATGCTTAAAATACGCTGAAATATTACCAATATTGCCCGGTTAACATTAATTAACAAAACGTTTACTTACCGCTCATAAACCCGATAGACTTGGGTGTTTCATTCTCCACCATTATCCCTTCAATAAACAATTGACCGTCAACTATCTTGTAATCCAGCGAACGTTCATCTATCTTAAAGTTTTCATCAGCCAGGGCCTCTTTCAATTCGCTGATAAGCAATTTTCGGTCGAAGCTCTTGCTTAATTTTACCTTATCATTAACAGGTTCCAGTACAACGCCCGCAACCCGGTATGAAAATAGTTTGGTTTCCATTATTCCTCGTAATGCTCAATGGTATCGCTCGACCGCTTTTCGGCCTGGTTAGGGTTTTCACCGGCATCGCGCAGGGCACGGCGCTGGCGCAGCAGGTCCCAGTATTGGTCCAGTTCTAATTTAACTTTGTGCAGTTCCTTTACATCCTCATCGGTAAGGTTTTCTTTACCGTACAGGTGTTCTTCTTTTTCGGTGAGCTTGGTAATGTGCGATAGCACTGAATTGTCTTCGGTCTTGTTTTCCATGGCTATGTAATTTAAATGCTTTAAAGATATTAAAAACGGCTGGCATACCGCCATCAAACATTTTTATCAGGGTTGCTTTTAGAGGCGGATAGGCGGTTAAATATCTCCGCAATTTTTATAAATCGTTCGTTAACCTTTTTCGCTGCGGCATCCAGCGTATAGCCCTCGTCAAGCAGCTCCTGTATCAGCACTATCTTCTTGATATTTAAATAGTCGTATTTACGGTAGGTGCAATCCTTGTCAACAGGTTCTATCAATCCTTTTTCGTCCCAGTAGCGTATTTTCCGCTGCGGAACGCCGGTTATGTTGGCTACTTCGCCTATTGCCACAATAACAGATACCAAAAAATCGACATCCATCAAGATCTCATAATCCGAATTAGTTAAGCTTTTTTCTTTCATTTAGCTGTAAAAATTGTAATTAAATGACAATCGATGTAATCTGCTGACATTTTAAATTTTAACTTTGTTGCGAAGTTACAAACATTGGTACACTATTACAAAATTTAATTAAATGGAAACAGGTTTCAGAAAATGGATCATCGTGGTTACCATTATCACCTCTACCATAATTGAGCTGATCGATACCACCATTGTCAACGTTTCCATCAATACCATGAGCGGTAATTTAGGCGCCGCGCTGGAAGATACCGCCTGGGTGATCACGTCATACGCGATAGCCAATGTGATCGTCATCCCCATGACCAGCTTTTTAGCCGAAAAAATAGGCCGCAAGCAATATTATATCGGTTCCATCCTGTTATTTACACTGGCTTCTGCCTTATGCGGGTTTTCACATAACCTGTGGGAACTGGTGGCTTTCCGCTTTTTCCAGGGGATAGGCGGCGGGGCGCTTTTATCTACCTCGCAGTCTATTTTGTTCGAAACCTTCCCGGTTAAGGAACGCGGTACCGCCAGCGGAATTTTTAGCCTCGGTATCATCATCGGCCCCTCCATCGGGCCGGTTTTGGGTGGTTATATAGTTGATAACCTCTCGTGGCAATGGATTTTTTATGTGAACATCCCGATAGGATTACTGGCCGCTATTTTATCGTACATCTACCTCAAACCCACCAAAAGATCCGTCGATGAACGGCGAATAGACTGGCTGGGGATCGCTTTATTAACGGTAGGAGTAGGCTCCCTGCAGGTTGTGCTGGAACGAGGGCAAACTGACGACTGGTTCTCGGCTACTTATATCCTCGTTTTAAGCATTGTGGCCGCGCTATGTTTAACCGTACTGGTTTGGTGGGAACTGCGGATAAGGTTCCCGGTTATAAATTTACGGGTATTGAAAAGTACAACGCTATCCATTTCGGCTATTATGACATTCGTACTGGGTTTCGGCTTGTTTAGCGCCGTATTTGTTTTCCCGCTGTATACTCAGCGCATTATAGGTTACTCTGCTTTTCAAACCGGTACTATGCTGTTACCCGGCACCTTGCTGGCGGCTATGGTATCGCCCTTTTTAGGAAAATTGTTACAAAGCGGGCTCCGGCCGCAGTATTTGATCATTATGGGCTTTGGCTTTTCAGCCATCTTTGGCTACCTCATGTCAAAATCCAACCTGGAAACAGGGGGTGCCTACTTTTTTATTCCGCTGTTGTTTCGTGGGGTAGGTGCCGCTTTGCTTATTGTACCGCTTACCGCGCTGGCCGTATCTGAATTAAAACCGGCCGATATACCCCAGGGCGCGGCCCTGAACAATATGATGCGCCAAATGGGCGGTTCATTCGGCATAGCGCTGATTAATACTTACATAGCGCACCGGGCGGCAGATAACCGTACCTCTTTAATTACCAAAATTACCGCCACTGATAATGCCACCCAAACGCGTATGCAATCCTTCATCCAAAACTTTATGGCGCACGGCGCAAATTATATGCGTGCCGCCCAGCAAGCCATTGGCGCGTTGGAATCAACAGTGGTTAGGCAAACTTTTTTACTAAGTTATATGGATGCCTTTTTGCTACTGGCCATACTGAATGCCTGCTGTATACCATTGGTGCTTATCACCATTAAAAAGAGAACCGCTGTTAAAACAAACGTTAAGATCGTAATTCCAGATCATTGACGCCGCAAACAATGAAGGGTTGTTCAAGATACAATGCGATAAATGAGCGCCGGACGTTTTTAACATCCGGCTTTTTATTAACCGCCCTGGGTAATTAGCAAGTATTATTATCCTTATTGTTAAAAATAAAACAAGCTTTGATAACATTATTTCTTGCACAATTAAGAATAATATTTTCACAAACGGGCGATCGCGGGGGAGCGGAAAACGATATTGCTTTTATACAAATATTTTTTTTGCATTCCGTTATTTACCCCTATCAAAATATGAGATAAAGCGCATCAGATTTAAAAAATATTATACGCTACTATTACTCCCGCTATAACTTCCCTGTTTCTCCAGCATTAGTCCGTCATTAGTCCCCCATTTGTCCGTCATTTGTCCCCCTTGTATTTGTAAAAATTAAGATACTTTCGTATCGGCATTGATTTTTTACAATGAGTTAAAAAATAAATGCATTGCGGGTAATAAAAATTGCCTAATACTATATCCTGAATTATTTATTATATCAATTATAAACTTTAACCTTTACAATTATGGATGCTTACATTGGTGAGATCAGAATGTTTGCTGGCGACTTTGCCCCTAGTGGTTGGTCGCTTTGCAATGGTAGCCTATTATCAATTAATCAATGGTCTGCTTTATATTCGTTGATCCAGAACTATTATGGTGGCGATGGCGTGCAAACTTTCGCCGTGCCCGATCTTCGGGGCCGTGCGCCTGTTAGTGCCGGCCAGGGTCCCGGGCTGTCAAACTATTACCTGGGCCAGCGTGCGGGCGGCGAAAGCGTTACTATTACAACCGCGCAAATGCCTGCGCACAATCACCTGGTTAATGCAAACTCCGTGGGTGCTAACCAAATATTGCCTACGGGATTTTATCCTTCCGATCTGATCGATCCTATTTCGGGCGATGGTACAAATTTATACTCGAATGTTGCTCCTGATGTTACACTTAACGCGGGTACTATTTCAACTACCGGTGGTAGTCAGCCAGTAAAGATAGTACCGCCGGTACTTGCGGTAAATTATATAATAGCCCTGGTAGGTGAGTACCCATCCAGGTCGTAATTAAATATATCAATACAATTTAAAGCTTGCCCACCCCCTAAAGGACCCGCTCGTACTAAAAAATACCCTGCCCTGCTTTATTTTAACATATAAAGCAGGGTATTATACCATAAGGTTTAATACCTGAGGATGTAAATACAACAGCTTACCTCAAATGGTTTTTATAATAGCAACAGCCCGTATACTGCCCGGCATATAGCTGGCGGTACAAACAGGCTAATTTAAAATTGGAATTTAACGGCTTATGCCGGTCAACATATTTTTAATTTTTCATTATGAAGAAATTTTTACACTCATTAAGAGTTTTATTTAAAAAGCAATCCCCATTCCTTTCGGCATTATTGCTGTTTATGGTGATGATGGGGTTTGCCGGTAGTAGCCAGGCCCAGGTTTATTATGTAACCAATGATGGCAACGGAACCGCGAGTTCCAGTGCCGACGCGGTTGCTAAAATGAATTACGATGGTACCAGTTCTACTAACCTGATAAGCAGCTTTACCAATTCCCCGGGCTGGATAGCCATCGATCCGGCGAATAACCGGGCTTTTGTTTACGAGTCTTATACCACAGCACCCACCAAACTGCCTAATAATTTAGCAATTAAGGTAATTAATTTAAATAATGGTACGGTTACCACTACCATCTCTATCCCTGTGCCATCAAGGGTAACGGCTTTAAAGTACGACCCTATAAATGATTATATTTACTTTATAGCGCAGGATGATTTCCCTACAACCACATCGGCTAATGATGTGTTTATGCGTGTAAAACCAGATGGCAGCGGGATGACTACCCTCATGTCGGGCTTTTGCAAAAACCCGCAGCTGCTTTCGCTTGATATTCCAAATAACCGGGCCTATATAATGGAAAACCTGGCTGTCGACAGGTCTTTTTTAACGGTTAACCTTAGTACCAATACCGTGATCCAAACAGCGCAGATAATTGTACCGGTAGGTACGGGGATGACAGGTATCGACTGTGAATATGATCCTGTTACGAATTACATTTATTGGTTATCATCCGATGGGCAGAATGCGCAAAACACTAATGATGGTATATTCCGCATTCACCCGGATGGTACGTCACAAGCTACTGTTTCCGGAGCAATTGGCGCCAGGCCGTATTGCGGCGCGTTTGATTTTGGCCATAACGAGGCGTATTTTTATGATAACAGTACAGCAAGGGATATTTATAGTATTAACCTGACTTCGGGTGCCGAGGCGGCGGTTAAATCCATCTCCGCGTTAACGGCCAATGCCCTGGTAACCGGCATTGCAGTACCCAGCCGCCCTATTGTTACCACATCGGCCGCAACCGGAGTAACGGCAACATCGGTCGTCCTCGCCGGTATCCTGGTGCATAGCGACTTAACCACTACCGACCATGGTTTGGTATACAGTACAACCAATACGGTACCCGCTCTCGGCACCGATACTAAGCTATCCTTAGCCGGTTTGTCCGGTTTTTCTGCAACGGCAAGCTCGCTAAGCCCGGTAGCAACCTATTATGTAAGGGCTTATGCCGTTAGCGCGGCCGGTACTTCGTATGGTGCTGTTACATCATTTACAACCGTATCAAACGATGATAATCTGTCTGCCCTGACTATTAGCACGGGCACTTTAAGCCCTGCTTTTGCGGCAGCTACAACCGGTTACTCGGTAAATGTTTCATATACGGTAAGCTCAATGGCAGTTACTCCAACCCGTGAACAAGCTAACGCGACCATTACGGTTGATAATAACCCGGTAGCATCGGGCAGCGCGTCGGGCGCGATCAATTTAAATACCGGCAATAATAATATACCTATCGAGGTAACCGCTCAGGATGGCAGCGTTAAGCAATATTTAATAAATGTGATCCGAGCACAATCGCCGCAGACTATTACCCTCAACCCAATTGCTACCCAAACCTATGGCGCTGCGGATTTTAACGCGAGCGGAAGCGCCTCAAGCACACTGCCACTATATTACCAAAGTGATAATTCGGCCGTTGCCACCATAAGCACCACCGGTACCATACATATAGTAGGGGCAGGAACAGCAAATATCATAGCATCGCAGGCGGGTAATACCAATTACCTGGCGGCCACCAGTGTTAGCCAGCCTTTAACAGTAAGTAAAGCTGTTTTAGCCTATACCGCTGATACCACCTCCAGGGCCTATGGCGCGGCCGACCCTACCTATTTAGGTGCCGTTAACGGTTTTGTAAATGGCGATACCCAGGCATCGGCAACAACCGGAACCTTAACCTTTGCAACTACCGCTACAAGTACAAGTGATGTAGGTACATATCCTATAATCGGAAGCGGTTTAAACGCTGCCAACTATACCTTTACGCAAACCCAGGCTAACAGCAAAGCCTTAACCATTAACAAGATCACTATTACTTATACGGCCCTGCCTTTTACAAGGGTTTACGGGGCGGCCAATCCGCAGTTTAATGTTGTATTTACCGGTTTGGCCAATAACCAGACCATTGACGAGGTGGCCTTTTCTTTTTCATACAACACCCCGGCCGTGGCTACCAGCCCGGCAGGTAGTTACCCCATCAACGTATCGGGTTTAAGCGCCACCAATTATAATTTCGCGGCAGCACCATCAAACACTACCGCCCTTACCATAACTCCGGGCAGCTTAACTTTTACAGCGGCGGCGGCCACCAGGGCCTATGGCGCGGCTAATCCAGCTTTGAGCGGTACTTTAACGGGTTTTGTGAATAACGAAACCATCGCGAGCCTGAGCGGTACGCCGGTTTACAGCACCACAGCAACCCAAACCAGCGGAATTGGCAGTTACCCTATCACTTTATCGGGAGTAACAACAAATAATTATACTATTACTGCCGCACCGGCAAATAATACGGCATTTACCGTAACACAAGCCGCTTTAACCTATGTAGCCAACCCTGTAGCACGGGAATATAATACCGCGAACCCATCAGTAAGCGGTATGGTAACAGGTTTTTTAAATGGCGATACCCAATCATCAGCCACAACCGGAACTTTGAGCTTTAGTACGGCAGTAACCCCTGCTACTGCGGTAGGTACTTATCCCATCACCGGTTCAGGTTTAAGTTCGGCTAATTATAGTTTTGTACAATCTGCCGCGAATAGTACGGCATTTTCCATATTCCTTTCAACCAATGGAAACCTGAGCAGCCTGTCGATAAGCCAGGGCACGCTCTCGCCGGCATTTTCAGCGGGTACAAATAGCTATACCGCTACGGTAGCTACAGGTATTACATCATTAACGGTAACGCCGACTTTGTCTGACAATAACGCCGCGGTAACAGTGGCAGGCAGCAATGTGGCATCCGGTACAGCATCGGCAAATGTACCCTTGAGCGTTGGTCCCAACAATATCCCGGTAAACGTAACCGCGCAGGATGGTACCACATCCAACCCGTATAATATTACCGTAACCCGCCTGCCATCGTCAGACGCGACCCTAAGCAGCGTCAGTATATCGCCCGGTTCTTTAGTATCCTCGGGCTATGCTTATGCCTATTATGCCAATGTGGATAATACCACTACATCAGTTGCGCTGACAGCTGTGGTTAACGAGCCCAACGCCACCCTTAGCATTAATAATGTGCCGCAGGCATCTGGCTCAGCGGTTACTTTACCGCTATTGGTAGGTAATAATGTTAGCAATGTTGCCGTAACCGCGCAGGATGGCACAACCCTATTAGATTATAACATCACCATCATACGCGCAGCATCGTCCAATAACTTATTAACCGGCCTTACGGTAAGCACCGGGACACTTAGCCCGGCCTTTGCCACCGGAACAAATAGTTATACCCTGCAATTGCCTAATTCAACATCATCGGTTGATTTTACCCCGGTTACCGCCGATGCTACCGCCAATGTAGCTGTAAACGGTAATGGAGTTCTTTCAGGCACGGCTATTACCGAGCCGCTTACCGTGGGCGATAACCCGATGACGGTTACCGTAATAGCCCAAAATGGCACGCAAAATAATTATAATGTTGATGTAACCAGGGCGGTATCAACCGATGCAACACTGTCCAGCCTGGGTATAACTACCACCGGCACTATCGATCAGCCCTTTAGCAGCGGCAATACGCTTTACAACTACTCCGTAGGCAGCAATATTACTTCCTTTAACCTAAATCCTGTTGCCAATAACAGCGGATCGACCATTACCGTTAACGGCTCACCATTAAATACCTACAGCGGCTACACCATGCAACTGATATATTTTACCGTTAATGAACCAGTAGTTATAGTGGTAACAGCAGGCGACGGTGTAACCCAGCAAACTTATACAGTAAATGTAAACAGGCAGTTCTCGTCAAACGCGCTGCTTTCAGGCCTTACAATTTATAACGGTGTGCAGCTAAGCCCTAATTTTGATAGCGGGACAAATAACTATACGGCCACAATTTCCGACCCGACCGTTACCAGCCTGGCGTTCGCGCCGCAGGCGGCGGATAGTAAAGCAACTATCACTGTTGGCGGGCAAACGGTAACTTCCGGATCGGCCACGTTTGCCCAGCTGCAAGGCGGGATAAACGTCATCACTATTAACGTTGAGGCCCAGGATGGCACTCAGAATAATTATACGATCACTTTAACCCGTGCATACTCATCTAATGCAAACCTCGCGTATCTGACAGCATCGGGGAGCAATTTTTCCCAAACATTTACGGTAGGGCAGGATTCGCTTACTGCCAACGTTCCTAATAGTGTAGCCTCGTTAAGGCTGTTACCTACTGCGGCAGATGCAGGCGGTACCGTGATAACAGTGAATGGCTACCTGGTTTCGGGCGGTGAAACAAACAGTTTGCCCTTGGTAGTAGGTGATAATGTGTTTACGATAAGTGTAACCGCTGCCGATAACTCCAATACCATAAGCTATACTTTCCATGCCATCAGGCTGCCTTTTACAGATATTACACTTAGCTCATTATCAGTGGGCAGCGCTGTTTTAACCCCTGCTTTTGCATCGGGTACTACCAGTTATACGGCATTGGTAGGCAGCAGCGATACTTCGATACTGGTTACACCTGTGGCCGATTCGCCAAGTGTATCGGTAAATGTAAATGGCGATACCATCAAAGTATCACATCCAACCTCTACCGTTACGCCAATATATAACGGCGAACGCCTTAGCGTGCAGGTAGTTGCTCCCGATGGCGTTAACAAACAAACATATTCCGTCAGGATCAATATCCCGGCGCCTAATGCTAATCTATCCAATATTTTGCTAAGCCAGGGCACTGTATCGCCAGCGTTTACCACCGCTAACACCACTTATACGGCTACGGTAGGTTATAGCGCGTCGTCCATCAGCTTTACACCCACAACGCCCGAAAGTACCGCTACAATTACAGTAAGCAGTGGCGGCACCAATACCACTATAAGTACGGCTAATCCATCGGCCACCATTCCTTTAGTGGTAGGCAGTAATACCATTACTACGGTTATAACCGCTTCTGATAATTCATCAACCAAAACTTATACGGTAACGGTAACACGCTCACAGCCATCAACTGATGCTACCCTGGCAGGCATCAGCCTTAGCAGTGGTACGCTTAGCCCGTCATTCAGCGCAGGCAACAACGCCTATACTGCCGAAGTACCTAATACCACCAGCACTATAAACGTTAGCCCGGCAACTACCAACGCTAATGCCACCACGCAGGTTAACGGTACGCCGGTAACTGTAGGGTCAGGCTACGCGGCCAGTCTTTCTGTGGGTGTAAATACCATAACCACCATAGTAACAGCGCAGGATGGTGCCACCACAGCCACCTATACCATAAATGTTACCAGGGATGCCCCGGCTGCAAACGCGGCCTTAGCCAGCCTCACTTTAGATGCCGGAGCGCTTAGCCCTATATTTAACAGCAGTACATTTACTTACACCGCTTCGGTTAATAGTACGGTAAGCAGCGTAACGCTTAGCCCCGTAACTGCCGACCCTAATGCCACCATACTGGTGAACGGCACCGCGCCTGATCCCGAACTGGGCACTATAACTATCCCCTTAAACGCGGGCGCGAATATTATCACCACGGTAGTTACCGCGCAAAACGGTACAACAACAGCCACCTACACCACCACCATATCAAAGGGCGGATCGATCTCGACCCTTAGCAATTTAACCGTGAGCAGCGGTGCGCTAAGCCCTGGATTTAACAGCGGCACCAACAACTACACCGCAACGGTAGCTGGTACGGTAGCCTCGGTAACGCTTACGCCTACAGCCACCGATGCAAGCGCCACCATAACCATTAACGGCAGCGTTGTAGCGTCGGGTTCGGCATCGGCAGCTATTCCGCTGGTGTTGGGCTATAATACCATAACCGCGAGCACACGTTCAGGCGATGGAACCAGCAGCAGTTCCTATACGCTGACGATATTGAGGCAAACTTCGAGCAATGCCACACTGAATACCATTAATCCCAACACCACTTCGCTGCTGGTACTGAAAACATCGAGCGCTATATTGGTGAATTATACTACCTCGGTAGATTTTAACGCCACCAGTATCGCATTCACCCCGATACCGATGGATCCGGATGCTACAGTAACCGTTAACAATACACCGGTTGCCAATGGTACCTTATCGCAGTTGATCCCGCTTAACGCAACCGGCACCACGCTGATAACGGCAGTAGTAACCGCGCAGGATGGCACAACCATCAGAACCTATAAGATAACCGTAAGTAAATTAGGCTCGAATGACCCTTACCTGAGCTCGCTGAAACTAAGCGCGCCATCGGTACTGGTAACGGCCAGCACTACCCCAACACTGGTAAACTATACCACTACCGTAGATGCCAGCACCACGAGCGTAACGGTAACGCCAACCTCGCAGGATGCCCATGCCACCATAACAGTGAATGGCATCCCGGTTACAAGCGGCACGGCATCAGGAGCGATAGCGCTGAACGGCATAGGC
>Ga0302307_10001491_pt1 | contig 14540 bp, 12 predicted proteins | sample III_Palsa_E3_2_FD_200530 | JGI IMG/M metagenome (GOLD analysis project Ga0302307, IMG submission 200530) | Peat permafrost microbial communities from Stordalen Mire near Abisko, Sweden - III_Palsa_E3_2 | ecosystem: Environmental > Terrestrial > Soil > Palsa > Peat permafrost | place: Sweden... | reverse complement strand
AGAAAAGATAGTACCCACCGGCACATTTACATCAATATTTGACGAGCCGTCCAAAGGGTCAATTGCTACAATATATTTGGCCGTTTTTGATACCGGCGAATTGATTGGGATAATATCCTCACTTTCTTCCGATATCACTATGCAACATTCGCCCCCGCTGCTTAATGCCGATATAAATTGTTCGTTGGCAAATACATCCAGCTTTTGCTGGCACTCGCCCTGTATATTTACGGCACCGGCGCTACCTAAAATATCCATCAGGCCAGCTTTGTTTACTTCCCGATTCACTATTTTGGCGGCTATCCCAATATCGCGCAGCAGCCGCGAAAGTTCGCCTTTGGCATAAGGAAAATCAGCCTGCTTTTCAATAATAAACTGCCCTAATGTTTTAAACGGCCTGTTAACCGGGGCATATAGCTGGATAATATCGGCCAGCGCCAACTCATTACGCACTACTTCCATGTTAGCTGGCTTTTAATGCGATTTGTTTACGCTCATCTTCTATCTCCTTTATGGCCTGTACGGTTTTCATAAATGAATCCGGCGTTACAGAAATAGAGTCGATGCCTTCTTCTACCAAAAACTGCGCAAAATCGGGATAGTCCGAAGGGCCTTGCCCACATATGCCTACTTTAATATTCATTTTTTTTGCCGTGCGTATCAAAGAAGATATCATCATTTTAACAGCATCGTTACGTTCATTGTACAACCCTGCAACCAGCGAGGAATCCCTGTCGAGGCCTAATACCAGTTGTGTTAAATCATTCGACCCGATTGAAAAGCCATCGATATGCCTGCCAAACTGTTCTGCCAAAATTACGTTCGATGGTATTTCTGCCATTAGATAAACCTCGAGGCCTTTTGCGCCACGGTTAAGGCCGTATTCGGCCATGGTTTCATAAACCATCAGCAGTTCGTTTACTGTACGGCAAAAAGGTATCATTACTACCACATTATCCAGGCCCATAACCTCTCGCACCTTTTTAATGGCTTTACATTCCATACCAAAAGCTTCTTTATAGGCTTTGGCGTAGTAGCGTGATGCACCTCTCCAGCCAATCATCGGGTTTTCTTCGGCAGGCTCAAAATATTTACCACCGGGCATGTTAAAGTATTCGTTGGTCTTAAAATCAGAGAACCTTACTATAACTTTATTCGGGTAAAAAGCAGCCGCAATTTTAGCAATGCCGTATGAAAGCTTTTCGATAAAAAACTCTTCGCCGTTTTTATAACCTTTTGTTACTTCTGCAATGTGTTTGCTCAATTCCGCATCATTTAGCTGCTCATGTTTAAGCAAAGCCATGGGATGTACTTTTATGTAATTGTTGATAATAAACTCTTCCCTTGCCAGGCCCACGCCTTTAGCAGGATAACCGGCGTAATTAAAGGCAATATCAGGTGATGCGATATTCATTAACACCGGCGTATCTGTTTCGGGCAATTCGAGCAGGCTATGCTCAACTTTCTCGAAAGAGAATTTTCCATCGTAAATAATGCCGGCATCGCCTTCGGCGCATGAAGCTGTAACTACCTGGCGATTTTTTAAAATGGTTGTCGCATTTTCGCAACCTACTATCGCGGGTACACCCAGTTCGCGGGCAACTATGGCAGCATGGCAGGTACGGCCCCCTTTATTGGTAATAATAGCCGCCGCTTTTTTCATTACCGGCTCCCAATCAGGGTCGGTCATATCCGTAACCATAATATCGCCTGGCTGGAAGTTAATTTGATGGATATTATGCTTTTCCAGCCCATCCAATACATGCACTTTGCCCGATGCTATCTTATCACCAACAGCAATACCCTTCAGCAAAATTTTACTATGTCGGTCATTATCATGTATTTTAAATTCAATAATAGCATCATCCTTTTTGCGCGAATGGATAGTTTCCGGGCGCGCCTGTACAATAAATAACTGCCCCGATATGCCATCTACTGCCCACTCAATATCCATAGGGCACCATTTGCCTTTTAAATTGCTGTAATATTTCTCGATAATAGCAACCCATTCACTAAGTTGTATAATTTGTCCATCGGTCAAACAAAACCTGTCACGGTCTTTTACGGGCGTTTCAATGATACGCACACGCTCATCGTCGACAAAGCTGTATATCATTTTTTCCTGCTTTTTGCCCAGTTTTTTTTCGATAATGGAGGTAAAACCTTTTTTTAGTAAAGGCTTAAACACAATAAACTCATCAGGATTAACCGAACCCTGCACCACCATTTCGCCTAAGCCGTATGAGGCATTGATGATGATTACATCTTTAAACCCGCTTTCGGTATCTAATGAAAACGCAACACCTGATACACCTCTATCCGACCGTACCATTTTTTGTACGCATACTGATAGGCCGATTTTAAAATCATCATAGCCGAAAGCTTTACGGTAACTGATTGCGCGGTCAGTAAACAGGGAGGCAAAACAATTTTTTATAGCTATTAATAAACCTTGCTGGCCGCTGATATTTAAATAGGTATCCTGTTGCCCCGCAAATGAAGCATCGGGTAAATCTTCTGCCGTGGCAGATGAGCGCACTGCAACATCCACGGCATCCTGCTTGTATTGAAAAATAAGCGCTTTATAGCTTTGCGCAATGTCCTTTTCCATTCCTGCCGGAAATTTGCCGTTGCGTATAAGCACCCGAATACTGTCGCCGCATTTCATTAACTGCTGTAAATCGTCAACGTTAGTAGCATCAATAATATTTTTAATAGCCATATCAAGCTGATTAAATCTTATAAATTCATAATAAGCATGGGCCGTTATGATAAACCCATCCGGAACGTTTATGCCAAATTCGCTAAGGTGCTGCAGCATTTCGCCGAGGGATGCATTTTTGCCGCCTACCAGATCTACATCATTAATAGAAGCTTCCATTAATGGCATTGTATATTTTTCTACTTTCATAGGTTTCTTTTTTATTAAATCAAAAGTATGTACCTAAAAAATGCTTTAATTTGTAAATGTTAATCAAAATTGATACTATATTAACCTATTTATAGATTTTATATTAACGATTGATTAATATAATATAAATGAAAGCCAACTTTAGCCAATTTATTGATACCGAAAAGCCAACATTTAAAATCGTGGAGGCTACATCCTATCATGCACTGAATGATTTCCATTACCATGATGAAATTGAGTTGACCTATATTATTGAAGGAGAATGTTTGTTACTAATTGGTGATAAGCTTGAACAGGTTGGCGCAAGCACCCTGGTAATGACAGGCGCAAACGTACCGCACATGTTTAAGTTTGATACCTATAGTTATCAGAACCTTTTAAAAAGAGAAGGCAGGATTGATCTAAATACCCGGCTGTTAACACTGCATTTTAACCCCGGCATATGGGGCGGTCGTTTCCTGGCGCTACCCGAAAACAACCGGCTAAATATGCTGTTTAATGATGCTTTAAAAGGTCTTTATATTTATAATAGCTGCAAGGAAACTACTATTTCGTTGATGCGCAGCCTAATGGAAGCCCCGGATTATGAGCAATTATTATTATTGATGAAAATGCTCACTACTATTGCTATAAGTAATGAACGCGGTTTTATTACAACCCCGCCGGGAAAAGAGACTTATAATAAAACTGACGAAAAAAGGCTGACGAAGATATATCTGTATACATTAAACAATTTTTCGAGGGTAATTAAACTAAAGGAGATAGCCGGCATAGTTTACATGGTGCCCCACGCCTTTTGCCGCTATTTTAAACTACGTACCGGCAAAAGCTATTTTACATTTTTAATGGAAATAAGAATAAACCACGCTTGCAAACTATTAAAAGAGCACGATTACAGCATAGTGGTAGTTTGTTATGAATCGGGGTTTACCAACCTGTCTAATTTTAACCGGCATTTTAAGTTGCTTACCGGCAAAACGCCACTGGAATATCGCAAGTCTTCCAAAGCTTAGTCAGCTCTGGATACCACTTATGAAGCATTATTTCATCAGCAACATCATCATACTCCCTGCCCCATGCGCGCCCATTGCCAATGATTGCCAAATATCGGCAGTTTTTGATGGCCCGGCAATAAATGTCCCAAAACCATATTGCTCATTCCCTATTATTTCATAGGCCAGGTGCATATCGGCTACAATATCTTCGGCATGCAAAACAACAGCAAGGCGCTGGCAGGTAAAGGGCAATACGGTAAATTACAAGGCAAAAAAAATGGGGCAAAGTCATCTTTTTTTTTGACCTGCCCCATGATGGGTAAATGATGGGGCTCGAACCCACGACCCTCGGTACCACAAACCGATGCTCTAACCAACTGAGCTACATCTACCGTTTTTCAGAGATGCAAAAGTATAAATCTCCGGCCTAATTGCAAAGCCTTTTTTAATATTACATTAAGCTTACCCGTTAATTTGTTCTGTTAGGTAAATTTGTACCTATGGCAGAGCAATTGATAGAACTTAATGTAACAGGGATGCACTGTAACAACTGTGCCATATCCATTCATAATTTGCTGGCCAAAAAAGGACTGCAAAATATTTTGGTTGATTTTGCCGGCGAAGAGGTACAATTCTCTACCGATGATGAAACACAGGTACCTGACATAATCAAAGGCATTGAGCAATTAGGCTACAAAGTAATTGACGACCCCGCCCTGCATGCCCCCAAGTTTTATGAAAAGGTAGAAAATATGTTTTATTTCTGCCTCGCATTTACTATCCCCCTGCTTTCGCACATGGTATTGCCCTGGCATTTTTTGCAAATCCCTTTATTACAGTTAATATTATGTATCCCTGTATTTGTTGTGGGCTGCCTGCATTTTGGCAAAAGCGCTTTCAGTTCGGTTAAAAATGGTTTGCCTAATATGGATGTGCTGATATTTGTAGGTTCATCGGCAGCTTTTATATATAGCTTGGTGGGTACAATTGAGCATTTGGGCCCGCAATACCAGTTTTACGAAACCTGTGCCACTATTATTACCCTGGTGCTGCTGGGCAATGTATTCGAAAAACGTTCGGTTACGCAAACCACCTCGGCGGTTAAGGATTTGGTGAAATTTCAGCAGGTTAACGCCAACCGGATTATTAAAGATGGCATTGAAGTAATCAGTGCCCGAGATGTACTACCCGGGGATATGTTAATGGTTAACCAGGGCGATAAAATACCTGTTGATGGCGATGTACTAAGCGGCAGCGCGTCGGTTGATGAATCCATGCTTACGGGCGAAAGTTTGCCGGTGGATAAACTAAAATACGATAAAGTAATAGGCGGTACCATCGTGCAGCATGGCAATATAAAAATGATGGCCACCAAGGTGGGGTCAAATACCGTACTCTCGCAAATCATCGATTTGATGAAAAAAGCACAAGCTGCCAAACCGCCCGTACAAAAGCTGGGCGATAAAGTGGCATCCATATTTGTGCCGGCAGTTATTTTTATCGCCTTGCTTACTTTCGCCATCACCTATTTTGCGGGCCATAGCAGCACGCAAACCGCGCTGATGAATGCTATTGCCGTTTTAGTAATATCGTGCCCCTGCGCAATGGGTTTGGCTACACCAACGGCGGTAATGGTCGGCCTGGGAAGGGCAGCCAAGAACGGCATCCTGATAAAAGGCGGCGATACCATTGAAGCCGTAGCTAATACCAAATTTGTTGTATTTGATAAAACAGGCACACTAACCACCGGTAAGTTTCGCATCAACGAAATTAAGGTTGAAGAAGGTAGTGATATTGAAGCCATTCGCGGTGTTATTATGGCGATTGAAGAACGCTCCAACCACCCCATTGCCCGTTCGCTGGTTACCGAATTAAAAACTTTACCACTGCAAAAAGTAATACTGCGTACGGCAAAAGAGGAAAAAGGCTTAGGTATGCGCGCCGAAGATGTGGATGGCAACAATTACTTTTTAGGCACCGCAAAATCGGAAAACGACAATCATTTTAACCTGTCGCTTTATAAAAACCAGGCTTTGCTGGCGCAGGTGGCTATTGATGATGAGATAAAACCTGATGCTGCCGACCTGATAGTACAACTTAAAAAATTGCATATCACACCCATATTATTAAGCGGCGATAAGCAAAATCGCTGCTTAAAAGTGGCCCAGGCAATAGGCATAACCGAAATACATTCGGAAAAACTGCCGGATGAAAAGCTTGCGGTAATTGATATCTACAAGAAAAAAGGCAAAACCATCATGATAGGCGATGGTATTAACGATGCCCCCGCCCTAACCCAGGCCGATGTTGGCGTATCGATGAACGATGCCAGCCAGATAGCCATACAATCGGCACGCGTAATATTGCTGAATACGGATTTGCAGTCGGTAGTTAAGTTTTTGCAGATAAGCAAACATACGCTGCTCACCATAAAACAAAACCTCTTTTGGGCCTTTGCCTATAACGTGGTGGCCATACCCATTGCCGCCCTCGGTTTTTTAAACCCAATGGTAGGCGCATTCGCCATGGCGTTTTCGGATGTGGTTGTAATAGGGAATTCGTTGCGGCTGAAGACGAAGCGGTTAACCCCCTAGCCCCCCCTGAAGGGGGAATAATTAATACATTATTCAATTTATTATTAATTTTAACCCATTATACTGGCTCCCCCTTTAGGGGGCTGGGGGGCTAATGATAGAAATATATACAGACGGTGCATCAAGCGGTAATCCAGGACCGGGTGGTTATGGGGTGATATTGCGCTCGGGTAATCATTATAAGGAGCTTTCCGAGGGTTTCCGCAAAACCACCAATAACCGTATGGAACTGATGGCGGTAATTAAAGGACTGGAAGCGATAAAAAGTCCTAAGCAGGATGTTATTATTTTCTCTGATTCCAAATATGTTATCGACTCCATAGAAAAAAGATGGGTGCACGGATGGGTGTTAAAAGGCTTTAAGGACAAAAAAAACAAAGATTTGTGGCTCCGCTACCTGGAAGTGAGCAAGCTGCATAATATAAAATTTAACTGGGTACGCGGACACAACGGCCACCCCGAAAACGAGCGCTGCGACGAACTTGCCGTAGCCGCCGGCAAACAAAAAAACCTGCTTATAGACAGCGTTTTTGAAATGGAAAATGCGAAGCTGAATTTGTTGTGATTAGTTGATTAAGTTAGATTGGGTTAAATAGGTTGATTAAGTTTAACATCATTATTCTCTCCAATTAGCCAACTTAATCCAACTCAATAAACTTATTCAACCCAATCAACTCAGCTATTCAATTCAATCACCTGTAAATCCTTTATCTTATCCTCATCGATGTTAAAGCGCATAAGGGTGCGAACTTTATGCCAGCCCTGCTTGCCTGCCGCACCGGGGTTAAGGTGCAGACAGCTGATCTTTTTATCATAAATCGCCTTTAAAATATGCGAATGCCCGGTAATAAACAGCTGAGGCGGGTTGGTATAAATCTCAAGTTTTACTGCTTGATTGTACCTGTCAGGATAGCCGCCTATATGCGTTATCCACACATCCACATCCTCGCATTTAAAGCGCAGGTTTAGCGGGTATGTACGCCTGATATCTTGCCCGTCGATATTGCCATAAACGCCTTTTAGGGGTTTAAAGGCGGCTAGTTTATCGGCTAATTCTATCGTACCAAAATCTCCGGCATGCCAAATCTCGTCGCAGTTTTCAAAATGTTTAAATACCGCATCATCTAAAAAACCGTGGGTATCGGATATGAGGCCTATTTTAGTCAAAAATATAAATATTTAAAGTTGAACACATAAATAGCTGCAAGGTAAAGCAAAATAAAGGCAGCTGAAATAAAGATGCTGACAAGGTAATATTTTCTTAATGCAGTATATATGGCGGCAAACAGAAAAACTATATCACTTATGACATATGTAAAAGTTGAGCTAACCATTGAGTTATAAACTTCCTTATCAAAAACATAGTAATTTGCTGTGCATGTAACTAGATAAATACTATGTAAAATATTTACCAAAATAGTAAATAACAAAACCTGCAAAATTATGGCTACTATTTTCATACTAAAATGCAATAAAGTAAGGTTGTAATAACTGTTTATATTGAGCGGAATATTCTCCAACCACTTTATAAATAACCAAATTACTCATTTCTACCGTAATATCCTTAAACCCGAAACATACAACTTCACGATGTGGCATATCTGTTTCAAAAGATTGTATACTAATAACTTTTTGCAGGTATAAATCATGCTGATTTGCCAGTGATTTTACCAATTCAGCGGCGGGTATAGGTAATACCAGCCAGCAAAGACCTCTCCGTGTTAAATGTTTAGCAACATTATCTATCAATCGTTCAAAAAAGTCATTATCAGTATGCTTTGCCAGTGATTTTTTTGCCTGCGGCGATTCGAGTGAATTGAGGTGGAATGGCGGGTTGGATACAATTAAATCATATTTCTTATCAGGATACTTATCAAAATAATCTTCAAAACTTAGCGGGAATAGGCTAAGTCTTTCTGCAAAAGGAGAATTTTTAAAATTCGTATCTGCTGTTTTTGCAGCGGATGCATCAATTTCAATGGCATCAATGACGGAGGCGGTAAACCTTTGGGCAAGCATCAGGGCTATTACACCGGTGCCGGTGCCTATATCCAGTATTGTTTGCGCGTTATCAGTTTCGGTTAATGCCCCCAGCAAAACTCCATCGGTATTGATCTTCATGGCGCAGCCAGTTTGATCGACAGAGAATTGTTTGAATTGGAACATTAGGCGAAATTAGATAAATTGATTAAATTTGAATTATAGGAAGGAACACATTCTCATGGAAACCACAAGTATCAACAAGGTTCTTCAATTATTTAATACATTATCAAAACCTGAACAGTTAGAAATAGCTGAAAGGATTGACCAACAAACATTCAAAGACAGGTGGCAATTAGCAGATAATACACTGCCTGATGTAAATATTTCCGACGATAATATTATGAACGAAGTTAGGGCCGTACGTTATGGCATCAAAAAAGATTAGGGTTATTTTAGATACCAATTGGTATGTTAGTGCGACTATTAATAAAAAGTCAAGGCGCATAATTTATGAACTGCTAACCAATACAAACTTTATTATTCTGTTTAGTAACGAAATATTAAAAGAGTTCAACCAGGTTATAATACGTCCCAAATTTAAAAATATCATAAATCAGCAACAGGTAACAAGGTTTATAAATCTTATTATTTATAAGATAGAAAATATAGAAATAAAGTCGAAAACAGAAGGAAGTAGGGATCCGAATGATAACTTTCTATTGTCTTTGTGCATCGACGGTAAAGCAGATTACCTGGTTACTGGAGACATGGACTTGCTAGTTTTGCAAAAGATTGGTTCAACACAAATTACTACGTTAAGCGATTTTTTAGTGATCACCTCTCCACAAACTCAATAGGCAAACCATCCGGGTCGGCAAAAAAGGTGTAGCGCTTGCCGGTAAATTCATCAACGCGGATGGGTTCAACAAATATTCCGTGATAGCTTATATGCTGTACTGCCTCATCAATATCATCAACTTCAAAAGCTAAATGGCGCAACCCGGCGGCTTCGGGTTTGGAGGGCCTGGGAGGCGGTTCCGGAAATGAGAAAAGCTCCACCAGGTATTGTCCTGCAATTTCCAGGTCGAGCTTGTATGATTGCCGTTCCTCGCGGTATACTTCCCTAACTATTTTTAAGCCTAATATTTGGGTATAAAAGTGTTTGGATGTTTCATAATCCGAGCAAATTACAGCAATGTGGTGTACCCGGTTAAGTTTAAGCATTACTCGCCTAATATATTGTGCAATACGTTATTGTAAACCATCTTGATATCGGTAATATGGCCGAAAGGTGCTTCATCTACATTTAAAAAGCCACTGTTAACAGTGCCCAGCAGACTAAATTCAACCTCGCTGGTTGCCATCAGTTCAATAAAGCGCTCCTGTTCTTCTGGTGCAATGCTTACCACTACCCTGCCCTGCGCCTCACCGAATAAAAAGGCGTCTTTACGTATTTCTTCATCGGTTTCAATATCAAAACCTAAGCCGTTTGGCATGGCCGATTCTACCAGCGTAATATATAAACCGCCATCGGCAACATCATGCGCCGAGGCTATTACTTTATGTTTAATGAGTTGTTTTATTACCTGGTGCGTAGCGTATTCTTTATCTAAATCGAAATAAGGTGCAGGGGCGGCCAGTACTTTATGCCATGAGGCTAAGTATTGTGACGATGCGATATCATTAACCGATTCCCCAATCAAATAAATTAAATCGCCCGGCTGTTTAAAGTCCGAGGTCATTAAGGTGCTCATATCATCCATTACCCCCAACATACCAATAGTTGGCGTAGGGAAAACCGAACCGCCATCAGCCGATTGGTTGTAAAAACTCACATTACCGCCGGTAACCGGGGTTTCAAATTTAGTGCAAGCATTACTCATACCTTTTATAGCGCTTACAAATTGCCAGTAAACTTCGGGGTTATAAGGGTTGCCAAAATTTAGGCAATTGGTTATAGCCACCGGCTCGCCGCCTGCACAGGTAATGTTACGTGCAGCTTCGGCAACGGCAATTTCGCAGCCTTTTTGCGGGTCGGCATATACATAGCGGGAGTTGCAATCAACAGTTATCACAATGGCTTTATCCGTGCCCATAACAGCCACCACGGCCGCATCGCTGGGGCGATTGGTTGTCATGGTTGATACACCCACCATTGAGTCATACTGATCCGTAACCCAGCGTTTGGATGCAATATTTGGGTGCGATACCAAATGCTCGGCAACAGCTACCAAATCGGCAGGCTCCTGAACATCTTCTATCTTAAATTCCTGGTTCTTTTTAAAGTATGCGGGCTCTTTGTACTCACGCTCATAAACCGGCGCGCCGCCGCCTAAAACTAAATCGTCGGCAGGTACATCAGCAACCAATTGGCCGTTCATATAATACTCCAGACGCTGGGTATCGGTTACCTCGCCAATAATGGCGCAGTTTAAATCCCATTTATCAAATACAGCTTCCACTTCTTTTTCACGGCCTTTGTATACCACTATCAACATGCGCTCCTGCGATTCGGACAATAATATCTCAAAAGGCTTCATATTATCCTGGCGGGTAGGCACTTTATCCAAATAAATACGCATACCATGCTCACCTTTGGCCGACATCTCCGAATTCGAGCAGATAATACCTGCCGCACCCATATCCTGCATACCGACAACAGCGCCTGTTTTTATCACTTCGAGCGTAGCTTCCAGTAATAATTTTTCCTGGAAAGGGTCGCCTACCTGTACGGCGGGTAAATCGTTTACCGAATCTTCAGTAATATCTTTCGATGCAAAAGCCGCACCGTGAATACCATCCTTACCCGTTGCCGAGCCAACTATATAAACGGGGTTGCCCACGCCATAAGATGTGGCAGATACCGTTTCGCCGGCCTTTACAATCCCTGCCGAAAACGCGTTAACCAGCGGGTTAACGTTATAACATTCGTCAAAAAACAATTCGCCGCCTACGGTTGGTATGCCAAAAGCATTACCATAGTGGCTTATGCCTTTAACCACGCCCTTAACCAGCCATTTTGTGCGGTCGAGTGTAAGATCCCCAAAACGCAGCGAGTTTAGCTGTGCTATCGGCCTTGCACCCATGGTAAATATGTCGCGGTTGATACCGCCAACGCCTGTGGCTGCACCCTGGTAAGGTTCCAATGCTGATGGGTGGTTGTGCGATTCTATTTTAAAAGCACAGCCAATGCCGTCGCCTAAATCAACAAGGCCGGCATTTTCCTCGCCTGCTTTAGCCAGCATACGGGGGCCGTCTTTCGGTAAGGTTTTTAACCAGGTGATAGAGTTTTTGTATGAGCAATGTTCGCTCCACATTACCGAGAAGATAGACAGCTCGGTAAAGTTGGGCACGCGCCCTAATATTTCTTTTATGCGTTCAAACTCTTCGGGTAGTAAGCCTAAATCTTTGGCGGTTTCAACAGTGGTTAATTGCAGGTGCTCCAATGTGTTTTTGTTTATTTTGAAAGGATGCGCAAAATTAGAAAAAAAGACGGAAAGGTAAAAGGTTAAAGCAGAAAGGTTGATGCCAATGCGATTATAAATCAAACAAAAAAGGGCAAAAACAAAGGTTGTTACTCCTCCATTTTTGCCCTTGGCATCAGCTTATCTCCATTCACATCTGCTTTCCATCTTAAGCTTAACGCTTAATTATATTTTGTCCCGGCTTTTTAGTTTAACTGAAAATTTATTGGAATATTATATTTCACGCGCACCGGCTGGCCATTTTGTATACCGGGTTTCCAGGCTGGTGCCAATTTTAAAACGCGTATAGCTTCCTCATCCATTCCGAAACCTGCACCACGCTCAACTTTAATGTCCGACAGGTGCCCATCCCGTTCAACAATAAAGCTTAACCATACGCGGCCTTCCCTTCCCTGGTCAACAGCCATATCCGGATAAACAAGGTTCTTTTGCAAAAACTTTTGCCATGCGACCGCGCCACCAAAAGGTTCGGGCATACGCTCAAGGCCTGCGGTGCCTACTGCCTCGCCGTTGCCCGGAGCGGCGGGTGTCCCGGGCCCAACACCAGGACCTGAAGAACCACCTTCAGTTCCTTTTATCGTACTCTTTATGTCAACCGGGCCAATAGCGCTTGTGGCTAACTGGGTTTTTGTTGGCGGTTCAACAGCAACCGGGTCGGGAGTTACAACCATAGGCGGGTTCCTAACTGTGTTAACAGGCGCAGACGGTGCCGGCAGTAAAATAACCCTGGCATGGTGTGCTGCAGCCGGCGGTGTTACCGGCGGTTTCGCAATATTAACCCGGCTTAAAACAACTACTGCAGTTTGCGGCATATCATGCGCAATTTGCGTTACCACAGGCTTAATAATAACCCCAATGATAAACGCCGATACGCCAATGCTTAAAAAAGCAATGCACATGGCCTTAATCATGTTGTTAGAATAATGCTGCCTTAATTCATAAGCGCCGTAAGCTTTGTTACGGTTGTCAAATACAAGCTCGAGCCACTCAGACTTGTACAAATCAAATTTGGAGATAAGCATGTTGATTGAAATTAAATTTCTTATAAAACGCTTATCACCTTTATGATATTTCATAAAACACTTAAAAACAGCCTATTTTAACCTTATTTAACAATACCTTGATTGTTTTATAAAAAAAGCCCTGTTTTGCAGGGCTGCAATTGTTAAAATAAGTGAAATTCATAGCTAAAAACTACCAATCCTTGGTGTTTATTACCTTCTTTTTTTCTGTTTTTGGCAGGGCCGAAGCCTTTATCATAAATACTTTTAACTGGTCGCCAAACTGTTTGCTAAAAGTGCCGGCCTGGTCAAGGCATTTATCCAGTTCGGTTTTATCCATTTTTGAGGCTGAATTTTCCAGCGGCACATCAATGCCTGCTTGCGGTATAGAGTTGCCATAACGATCGACTTTATATGGCGTAAATACAAAATCGGTAAGCCAGTAGCGGTATTTCTGATCCTTACATTCAATATAAAACGTATAGTTAATTTCGCCGTCAACGTGCTTAACCAGGGCGCCGCTTAGTATTAAAAACTTGCCGGTGCCCGTATAGTTACCGCTGGTTTGGGCTTTTTCAATTTTATTTTTGGGGTAGGCCGTTTTTAAAAAATACAAAGCCCTATCCTGTAAGGTATCGGTAATTAATCCTGGCTGCTCAACCACCTGGTAATAAATATATTTATTTTGTTCGTTAAAAGATAGCAGGTCTTTTTGGGCAAATGCATTATGGGCAAAAACAATGCATATAAAAGCAATAAGTATTTTTTTCATGCTATAAAGATAAAAAGCCGCCCTGAAAAATCCGGGCGGCTTTAAATAAATATTTTAGTTTGGTTTTTTAGAAACCGTAAACTACCGCTAACACAAATTGTGTAGCTGATTTAGTTGGCTCAAATGAACCTGTAGTTGCATCATAAGTGCTGTTGGTAAAGGTTGAGTAAGCCAGTTTATTAACTTCATCAAGCCTTATTTCAGGAATAAAAGTTAACGGGCCTGTTTTGATGTTAGCCGATAAAGTTGAAGCTATAACAGAACCGCCTGGCAGTGGGCCTGCAGCAGCATAAGTTGATGCCGCGGTACCATTATCAGTTTTGAAATATTCTTCCCTTAAACCTAAAGTAACAACTTTTGAAACTGCTATTTGCGGATAAATAGCTATACCGCTAAAGCCTGCACTGTAGTGTGTGGTTGAATAAGTAGCAGCGTTTAAGCCTAATTTAAATGCGCTTGTAATTTGATAAGCGGTAGTTAAATCAAACTCGGTACCGGCGGTTGGGCCTGTGATAACGTTTAAGTAAGCAGTCCAGTTTTTAACCGGGGTAATAGTTAACTGTGCGCCAAAGTTTGATACATCATGTGATGATGAATAAGCATTCCATTCATCATTAAATATACCTGCCATTAAGCTAACATCAGGTGAAAAAGTGTAGGTTAATTTAAAACCTGCATTTTGGAATGGGCCGTTAGTAAACAAGTACGAAGTAGAGTAGTTAAAGTTTCCAAGCGGAGATATTACTTCATAACCTATAAAGGTTGACATATAACCTGCAGTTGCGCTTAATTTAGGCGT
>Ga0302307_10001490_pt1 | contig 14546 bp, 16 predicted proteins | sample III_Palsa_E3_2_FD_200530 | JGI IMG/M metagenome (GOLD analysis project Ga0302307, IMG submission 200530) | Peat permafrost microbial communities from Stordalen Mire near Abisko, Sweden - III_Palsa_E3_2 | ecosystem: Environmental > Terrestrial > Soil > Palsa > Peat permafrost | place: Sweden... | reverse complement strand
GACTCTGCGAGTGTCTACCAGTTGACCTTGAATCCGCAAAACCCTCTCAACGTCGTTGATGATCCGGTTGAGTTTGGTAAGCCATCCTGGAACCCGACAGGTGTTCTTTTTCCTCTCATCCTGGGGGGTTGGGCCGAAGGCTATCCACTGGGAACAACTTCCAACAACTCCTATACAGATCCAGTGTCCGGCTTCTCGTGTATGTATTCCGGTAATGCGTCGTTTACGGACGTAGATGGGAGCAGCCATTGGTTGGGTATGACATACACTGGTGGCGACAATGCGGGTGGACAGTATTGTCAGCAAAATTCAAATCCAGCGTTCAATGTTTCAGCAGACCAAGATGCGGAAGCTTTTTTCGTTCTTGACTTGCTGACAGTGGCGACATTGGATGGCACGGTCTATCAATTTCCCGCAATGGTTCCTGACATGACCGAATCGTGGACCATGGGTACGTTCGGGTTTCTTCCACAAACAGTTGAAGACAGAAATGGAAACATTCTCACATTTACCCCACAGGGTTCTAATGCTTTGCAAGTAACCGACACCGTTGGAAGGTCTGTGCTGACCGAAACCTTAAATTTTCAGAACTCGGAGCAACAACTTACGACCAACTATGCGGTTGAAGGAACACCGCAACCCTATGTGGCAACTTGGACTGGAATAGGGGGCAACTTGTTCACAGTTCCCTTCACAGTTGTCCAATCCACTGCACTGCAAGGATATTGTGCCTATCAAGGACCGTCGGGAGGAGGTGGGTATGACATAACGTCGCTAGCTCTGCCGGATGGTACATCGTACCAATTTAGCTACGATCCGTCCTTCGGGCTACTCAACCAAATTACATATCCCAACGGAGCCTGGGTCAAATACACCTGGTCGATTCCCGGTCAGAATGACGATGCTTCCTATTCATGGATCAACCTAAGCTACGATCCTACTGGCACAATTGGGTCTTATACAGTCAACACTTGTGGCGTGACCTATGGAAGACCTGCGATACAGACCAGGACGGTGAGCTTCGATGGTCAGAATGTTGCGCTTAAAGAGACATATTCCTATTCAACAAATTTTGTTGCCGCAAGTTCCTGGAATTTCAACGGCGGCAACTACTCGACCAAGACAACTAACGTCGTAACGCAAGACATATTGCGGAACACCTCGTACTCGACAACATATACTTACGTGCCCAATAGTATCGGCTACATCACACAGCCAGCGCCGCTTTCAAACTATGGAGTCCCCGTATATGCCAACATGAGTGACTGGCCTGCGGTCGAGAAATCCGTTCAAACACAGGATATTTCCGGCAATGTTCTTCTTACTGAGAACAAGACCTGGCAGGACCCGGCACACATCCTGACGGACCAGAGAGTTCTTCCGAGCGGTTCCTGAAATCTTGTTGCGGAGACGGATCATACATACGGCGGAGGACTCGAGACCGAAAGAGACGATTATGATTATGGATCGGCGACGAAGGGATCGCTTCTCCGAAAGATAACTACGGGTTACAGCGCTTTTTCTCAATCGCCGATCTTCCCCGGCTCATGGGCATTGCGCGATTTCCCATCCTCTGTCTCAGTTTTCGACGGGAGCGGCAATGAGGTTGCAGAGACGGACTATACCTACGATCAAACGTCCGTTTCCTCAGCGAGTGCGGTACAACACGACGAGGCGAACTTTGGGTCCGGCAGCCCCGCGCCGCGAGGAAATCTTACAACCGTCCGAAGACGGTGCCTGCAATCGTGTACCGATGCTGTGACGACGTATACCTACGATGAGACGGGTCAAATGCTGACCGAGACCGACCCGTGCGGAAATGCGACATGCTCCGGCATGACCGGGAGCAATCACACCACGACGTTTTCCTATGCGGATAACTTCGCTGCCGGAACGGGATCGCCGAGCGGGTCGACGAACGGCTTCATCACGAGTGTCACGAAGCCATCAGTGAACGGCGTCAGCTTCGTAACCCGGTATCAATGGGGCTATGCTGACGGAAAGTTACGGCGTGCAACTGACGAAAATGGGAATATAACAACCTATTGTTATCTCGTCGGGGGATGTAATGGCAACAGTACAGATCCTTGGGTTCGGCTCACGCAGATAATTAACCCCGACCAGGGTGGAACCAGCGTTTCGTATGTCGATACCGGCTCATCACCCTCTACCACCACAGCGACGCTGCTCACCTCAGGCCAGTCGATCACGAAGACGACGGTCTTTGATGGCATCGGTCATCCAGTACAAACCCAGCTCACCTCGGATCCTGACGGCACCGATTACGTCGACATGACATACGACGGAGAAGGAAGGAACTGGACGACCAGTAACCCTTATCGAGCGAAGAGTGATTCGACCTACGGGATTACAACGTTCACGTACGACACTCTTGGACGAAAGCTCAGTGAGCAAGAGCCCGGGTCCGGCATCAATCCACTGCAATGGATCTACACCGGTAACATGGTGGACGCATATGACGAGATAGGCCTTCATGCACAGCGATTTTCGGACGGACTGGGAAGGTTGACTCAAGTCCTCGAGCAGGACGGAACGTCGAACTACACGGCCACTCCTTCCATGAGTACGACATACAGCTACAACACTCTGGGAAATCTTCTTAGTGTTACTCAACATGGGAACGGAACTTGGAGTGCCCGAACGAGGAGCTTCAAGTACGACTCGCTTTCTCGCCTGCTGCAAACCCAAAATCCTGAGACCGGAACGATTTGCTATGGGCAGTGGAGCGCCGGTGGCGTTGGCTCAGGGAATTGCCAGAACGGTTACGATGCCAACGGTTCGTCCTAAGGACTGGGCTTCTCAGAACTATTTTTTGTCTGCTGGCCCTCGGCATCCTGCCGGACGAGCGTCAATATCTGACCCGCCACTTCATTAGAGATCCGTATTGTCCCTTCGACACTCGGATGTACATCGCCTTCGCAGAATTCGCGGATTGGACGAAACTCAAGCTGATTATCCGTTAGCCCGGCTGTGACCTGGCTATACAGCGCGTCACTGGGATCGCAGTCGGCTGACGGAGTAACGTCGATGAGCACCTTCGTGCCTCCGACTGCGTATCGATTGCGAAAATTTCCAACGCCTACCTGGCTTTCTTCGTGAGAAAATCCCGGAGTCTCCAATACGCGACCGCATTTGGTCTGGGGCGGATACGGATACAACCATAAACCTGCATCTGCGTCCCGTCGCTTCCGTTCGTCAACCTTCCAGTGTTCGGCATTCGTGCCCGATAACTCCCAGGCAGCCTCTTTGTCCAGTTGCTGACCTACATATTCGATAAACCAAATAAGCCACTGGGGCCTTTGCAATAGACCCTTCCAGAGCCAACTACCTTGATCGTAGTTTAAGGCGAACGCGATTCCTTCAGGAGAGAACGTCGTCAGTGGGGTTATATCCGGATTGAACCCTGTAGCAGACATCATAGTGACCAGATATTTCGGTCTGACATTATGGGCAAGATAGTAATCGAGAGGAAACTCGCTGCCGACTCCGGTATGCACGTAGATCGGTTCGGACAAATTGCACGTCTTCAACCCCGTTTTCGCCTGAATGATAGCTGGGTCAAGTCCCGTCAATGCGGATGAATCGCCATAAAGCACGACGTCGCAATTCATTCCAGTTGCGCGAATACTATAGCCGGCCTCGCGACTTTTCGGATAAGCATTGTGCAAAAGGAACCATTGAGTTCCTCCAAGCCAAAAGAGGAAGACAAGACTGCTGATCTGCACTGCGGCAAAGAGAGCCCCATACCAAAGCGCTTTGCGCCGGTTTGGCTTTGGGGTTGATTCGGCGAGTTGCATATCGGGCGGGATCAGCGATGTGTCCGGCATGGCATCTCCTTAATCGTAGGCATCAGTCCCAATTTCACTATCAGAATTGGAAGTAGAGGAAGGTTGATGTTGAGCTTGAGTAAATCATGCTTAAGAAAAACGCTGTGCTGGTTGCCATCCACCAGGAAATGGTCGGACTCCAGCGGATATTAGGCAAGACACTCCAGTTCGGCAGGTCGTCCCGGCGGGCTTCGCCGAGAATTTCCTGAGTATTCGGCATGGCCCACACAATGACGAATGACGCCAGGAGAAGCAAGCTCTTATCGAGCGACCACATTGACCCAAGACCGTGGCGTCCGATCATGCCCGCCAGTACGGTCAGTACCCCATGAAGCGACTCTGCACGAAAGAAAACCTCCGCGACGAGAACGGAAAGATAGGTAATTCCAATGTTGACCGGGGTGATGAATGGCTTCTGCAGTCGACTATCGTGAGGCACGAAGATGCGCCACACATGATTGATGACAAGAAATATTCCGTGGAGCAGTCCGAAGATCAGAAACTGGATGCCGGCACCGTGCCAGATTCCCACCAAAAACATCGTGCTTACGGTTGGAAGCGCAACCATCTGGATGAAGCCGCTCGGAGTAGCAAGTGCTTTCTTGGAAACTTTCTTGCCGCTGTCGAGACGCCTCCTGCTCACACTCATCTGAATCGGACCATAAACATAATCGAAGATGTAACGAGTCAGAGTCATGTGCCAGCGTTGCCAGAAATCGATAATGCTGGAGGCTTTGTATGGAGAATTGAAGTTGAGCGGAAAACGAATGGAAAACATGCGCGCCAAACCAACAGCCATATCCGAATAGCCTGAGAAGTCGAAATAAAGCTGCATGGAGTAGGTCAACACGCCCAACCAGGTCTGAAGAGCCCCGACGTCGTGCGGATGCGCGAACAAGATATCTGCCGTTGGAGCAATCCGGTCGGCGATCATTACCTTCTTGAACAATCCCATTGTGAACCAGGTCAGGCCTAAGGCGAGATCATCCGCAACAAGTTTGTACCGTCTCTCCTCGCGGAACTGAGGCATCATCTCCTTGTGATGGATAATCGGGCCGGCGATCAAGTGTGGGAAGAAGGTGACGAACAACGAGTAGCTGAGCAGGTCCTCAGGCGCAGCCGTTCCCTGTTTGAGGTCGATAAGGTAAGCGATCTGGGTGAAAGTAAAAAACGATATCCCCAGGGGCAGAATGACCGAACCCCAGTTATGGTGCGAAAGACCGATACCCGTGAAAAAATGCAACAAAGGAAAGAGATACTTGAAGTAGGCGAGTGCGGCCAGATTGGCCAAAATGCCAAAGAAGAGGTACGCAGTTTGTTGGCGTTCCTTGCCGACGCTCCGCGTGATGAGCAGCGATACGAGGAAATTGAAGAGGATTGATCCGACGAGGAACAAGAGATAAAGGACGTTCCATTCGCCGTAAAAGATCAACGACATTAACACCAGGAACCCAATCGCACTTCGTCGGCCGAACCGGCCGAGAAGTTGGAATCCCAGCAGACTAAGCGGCAGAAAAATCAGGTAGAAAATGGGATTGCTAAAAGTCATTGATTCCGGGATGCTCCGGCGGTAGGTGTATGGATGAGTATACCGAACGATATCCGCCAGGCTGCGTGGAATCAAATTAAAGCCTGTAAAATGACCTTATTAGCGCGCTATGAACCTTGATACCTACTCCGTCGACGACCTTTTCAGAAAGCGCAAGAGCCTGCGCCGCGAACTGTCTGCAGCAGAAAATCTGCAGCCCATTCGAATTGCGGTCCTCGGGGGATCGACCACGAATGAAGTTGTCGATCTTTTAGAAATCTTTCTTCTGGAATCAGGTTTCCAGCCAACGTTTCATCAATCGGAATATGGCAGGTTCTACGAAGACGCAGTGTTGGAACCAGGCGACCTCGTGGCTTTCAAGCCCGACGTGGTTTACGTCCACACGTCCTGCCTCAACGTCCAGTCGTGGCCTTCAGTCAATTGTTCCGAGGCTGACTTCCAGGGGTACGTGGACGCAGAAACCGGTCGTTTCAGGCAGATATGGCAGTCCCTGAAGGACAACGTTTCCGCGCAGATCATTCAGAACAATTTTGAGTTGCCTCCGCATTCGTTCCTGGGAAATCTTGACGCAGTATCCAGCGGTGGCATGTCTCGATTCTCTGCTGCCCTGAATGCAGAATTCGCCCGGTCGGCGGTGGACGATCCGCGTCTGCTGCTCCAGGATGTTCATAGCTTGTCAGCGAGAATCGGGCTGGATAACTGGTTTGATTGGGACAGGTATTTCAGCTACAAGATACTCACCACGACGGATGCCAACGTTGCGATGGCAAGGTCGCTCGCGTCTATCATGCGGGCAATCTACGGCAAGAGCCGCAAGGTTCTCGTGCTCGACCTGGATAACACCCTGTGGGGTGGCGTCATCGGAGACGACGGGGTCGACAAGATCCAGATAGGCCGCGAGACGCCGGTCGCGGAGGCCTATACCGCATTTCAGGAATATTGTTTGTCGCTCCAGCGTCGCGGAGTGCTGCTCGCCGTTTGCTCAAAGAACGATGAAGAGATTGCAAAGCAGGGCTTCGCGCATCCTGATTCAGTGTTGAAACTCGAACACTTCTCCTCGTTCAAGGCCAATTGGGAACCCAAGCACGAAAATGTCCTGGCCATTGCCAAAGAACTGAACCTTGGCGTAGACAGTTTTGTTTTTGTCGACGACAATCCCGCCGAACGGGCCATCGTTTCCGCGCAGATACATGGCATAGCCGTCCCCGACATCGGGAAGGATGTCTCCGACTACGCAGCACGCATTGATGCGGGAAGATATTTCGAGCCTGTTTCCATGTCGCAGGAGGATCTGTCACGAGCGGAGCTCTACCAAACCAACGCCGAGCGGGCAACGATGGCGGGTCAATTTGCCGACTACGGCGAATATCTCGATTCGCTGACGATGACCGCGGAGATTGAAAGGTTCAGGCCTCTTTACCTGGAACGCATCGCCCAACTGACGAATAAGACCAACCAGTTCAACCTGACGACGAGACGGTATACGCTGGCGGAGATGGAAGCCATCCTGCGCGATGAACATTACATCGGCCTGTACGGAAAGTTGAGCGACCGCTTCGGAGACAATGGCCTGATCACAATCGTGCTGGGCAGACGCGAGCAGGAGGTCCTGCATCTCGACCTCTGGCTGATGAGTTGCCGCGTGCTTAAACGCGATATGGAATTGGCGATGCTGGATGAGTTGGTCCGCGAAGCCAGGTCAGCAGGCGTGCAAACGATACAAGGCTATTTCCTGCCCACCAAGAAAAACGGCATGGTCGCGGAACACTATGAGAAACTCGGTTTTGAATCGGTTTCTGTCGATGCCGACAGCCGAGCTTCCGTCTGGAAACTCGACGTGCACTCTTACACATCAAAGAACCGACACATCAAGATTCTGGAGCCTGTTCATGGATAGCATCATCGAAGAATTGCAACCAATCTTCCGCGACATTCTCGACCAACCTGACCTCGTCCTGACGCGGGAGTCAAATGCCAATAACGTCGAAGACTGGGATTCGCTGGCGCACATCAATCTTGTGACATCCATCGAAAAGCACTACAAGATAAAGTTTGCTTTGGGTGAGTTGCAGGAGTTGAAGGATGTGGGCGACATGGCGGACCTGATCAGGGTAAAGCTAGCAGCGAAATGAATGAATACAGGTGGAGTGACTTATCGATTGGCCTGAAGCATACGTTCGACGCGGCGTTTACGCCGGAAGACGCACGGGTCTTCGCTTCCTTGTCGGGCGATATCAATCCGCTTCATGTCGACGAAGCGTATGCGACGGCGGCAGGTTTTCCAGATTCCGTCCTGTTCGGAATGTTGACATCCTCGCTCTATTCGAGACTGGTAGGCGTCTATCTGCCGGGGAAGTTCGCTCTGTTGCAAGGAATCGACATCGACTTCAGCTCGCCCTGCCATGCTGGCGAGAAGCTTCATGTGGCCGGAGAGGTCGTCTACTTGAACGAGGCATATCAGCGTTTCGAGATCAAGGCATCGATCCGCAAAGATGACCGTAAACTGGTCTCAAAAGCGACCATACGGGTAGGTTTCCATGGACAATGATCTGATCTTGATTACCGGCGCTTCGTCCGATATCGGCATCGCTTTCATCCGAAGCCTTTTCGGCGGCCCGAACGCAGGGTCAACTGTTGTCCTGGCTCATTCCTTTAGCGGCGGCGGCCGCATCGCTGAACTGCAAGCCGAATTTGGCCCCGAGCGGCTCATCTCGCTCATGGCCGATCTTTCCGATCCAGCCGCGGTATCGAACCTCGCCGATCAGGTCCTGGCCCATGGCACGCCGTCGGCTTTTCTACATTTGCCGGCATTGCGTCTAGTCACAGAGCGGTTCACGAAATTCGACTGGGAGCGATTCCAGACCGATCTGGCCGTGCAGGTGCAATCGGCGGTGATTTTGCTGAAGCGGATGCTTCCGAAAATGGCAAAGCTTCCGCGAGCCAGGGTGATTTTTATGCTGTCGAGTGCTGTTCACGGAGTCGCGCCGAAATACATGTCGATGTATACGACGGTCAAATATGCGCAGCTTGGCCTGATGCGTTCTTTGGCGGCCGATTATGCGTCCACCCCCGTGCGAATCAACTCCATCTCCCCAAGCATGGTGGATACGCAGTTCCTCAAAGACATTGCAGAACTTGCGGTGCAGATGAGCGCATCGGCCAACCCGCTGGGCAGAAATGCGGTTCCCGCGGACCTGGTTGGCGCTTTGGAACTCTTGCTGTCTCCGGCCTCGGATTACATCCACGGAATCGACATTCCGATTGCCGCAGGCACAGTCATCTAGCCCTTTCAGGGCCAACCCTCAAGCAACAACGATGGGGGAGCAACAAGGATGCGGCGGAAGACCGCATGGAACCTGCGCAGTCCCACAAAGGGTCTGATAGATCCTTATCTGAACTCGGTTGTTGAAAGGAATGGTAGGCACGTCCGGATTCGAACCGGAGACCTCTACCGTGTCAAGGTAGCGCTCTAACCAACTGAGCTACGCGCCTGTACTGCGTCTATTTAGCTTACCGCAAGCGCCACCTGCCTGCAATTCGCCACAGCTTAGCTCGCCGTCACGGCAGGTCCAGGCGGGGTCTGGATTCGCCGCAGCACGATCCACGCGTACTCCGCGGCTGATAGCGGCGCCAGCACCGCGATCGTCCACAGCAGCAGCGCTTTCAGATCGTTCAAGCCCGCTCGTGGGATCACCTGGCAGGTCATCACCGTCAGCACACCCAGTATCTGGATCACGGTGTTGCCCTTCCCCAGCAGGCTCGGCCGGAAGTCCCGCAGTGTGTTGGTCGCAAACAGCAGCGTCGCGATCAGAAGGATACCCAGGTCGCGGCTAAAGACCAGCACCGTTACATACCGCGGAATCAACCCCACATGTGTGAGCACCACGAACAGCGTGCTCAGCAGGAGCTTGTCGGCAATTGGGTCGAGATATAGCCCCAGTGTGGTGCGCTGGTGCAGCTTTCGCGCCAACAGCCCATCCAGGCCGTCGCTTACGCCCGCTACCCAAAGCAGCGCAAACGCCAGTTTCCAGTGCCCATCCAGAATCGTGATCACCAGAAACGGCAGCACGAACAGCCGCAGCATGGTCAGCAGGTTCGGTGCAGCTCGAAATTGTCGCAGGGCAGTCATGGATCGTAGGTGTCACATCGCGATTAAGGGATACCGAATGGTAGCCGATTTCGCCTCGGGAGTGCGTACGCTCACTCGCCGAGCTTCTTCTCAAACACCAGCGAGGTCTTCACCAGCCCATATCCATCGCGAAGATAGAACCGGTGCGCATCCTCGCGCGTGCTCCGCGAGGTCACCCGAATCGTGCTCGCACTCCGTTCCAGGCACCACCGTTCGGCCTCCTCGCACAGTCGCCGGCCGATCCCCATGCCGCGCATTCCGTCCCGCACGACCAGGCCGCCAATCAGCCCAAACGGCGCGTTTTGCAGCCGCCACTCCATCGAAACCTCGATCCACCCAACAACTTCGTTGCCCACACAGGCCACAAACGCCGCCTGCGTTTCCGCCCGCGCGCCTTCGATCCACGCCAGCACGTCCTTGACCGTCCGCCTGTATCCCAACTGTTCAATCAGTTCCGCGACAGCCACCGAATCGCCTCGCTCCAGCGCTCGCACCGCTACCATCCGGGGATTTCCTCCATGGATTTCATGGCTTTATTATCGGCGTTTCAACACCCCACATCATCTACGACTCAATTAGTCTTGCTTCCGTTCCCTTACAGCCGTAAACTGAATATGGCTGAATCTGCGCTGATTTCAGCGTCAAAATCGCCCGAAAACACTATGCTGAGGCTCACAAAAAAAGCGGACTACGGACTGATGGCGCTGAAGTACCTCGCCGAGCAGGCCGACGCTGCTACGCCTCACAGCGCTCAATCCGCCAAGGACATCGCCGAGGCGTACCACATTCCTCCGCAGCTGCTTGCCAAGATTCTGCAAACCCTCGCCAAAGCCGGCCTGCTTGTTTCCCACGCCGGCACCAATGGCGGCTACGCTCTCGCGCGTTCGGCCCGCGAGATCACCGCTTTCGAGGTCATTCGCGCCATCGACGGCCCTCTTTTCATTACGAGCTGCATAACAATTCACGGAACCTGCGACCTTGCCGGTCATTGCACCATCAAAGAACCACTGCGCAAGGTCAATGACAGCATCAAGGACCTGCTCAACGGTATTCGCATCTCGGATCTCATCGATACCGATGCCACGCCCGCCGCTGCCTTAGCTGGCGGCCTCGTGAGCATTGCGGTTTAACTTTACTGAGAACCAACAACAGAGAACCGACAACCCTCGCGCTAAGACTCGAAACAAGCGCAGCCATTAGGAGTAAATAACATGCCTGAAACCATTGGAGTCAACGTCACGAAGTCCAACGAGCCTTTGCCCGCCGGTGTAAAGCTCCCCATTTACATGGACAATCACGCCACCACGCCGCTCGACCCCCGCGTGCTTGAGGCGATGATGCCTTACCTCACCGGCGTATTCGGCAACGCGGCCAGCCGCAACCACTCCTTCGGCTGGGAAGCCGAGGCAGGCGTCGAAAAAGCGCGCGAGCAGATCGCCAAGCTCATCGGCTGCACTGCCAAAGAGATTATCTTCACCTCCGGCGCCACCGAGTCGAATAACCTCGCCATCAAGGGCATCGCCGAGATGTACAAGGAGCGCGGCAACCACATCATCACCCAGGTTACCGAGCACAAGGCTATCCTGGACACCTGCAAGCGCCTTGAAAAGTCCGGCTACCGCATCACCTACCTGCCCGTGCAGGCTGACGGCCTGGTCGACATCGAAGACCTCAAGCAGGCTATGGACGACAAGACCATTCTCGTCTCCATCATGTACGCCAACAATGAGATTGGCGTGATCCAGCCCATCCGCGAAATCGGCAAGCTCTGCCACGAAAAGGGCGTGCTCTTCCATACTGACGCCGTTCAGGCCGTCGGCAAGATCCCGGTCAATGTCATCGCCGACAACATCGACGTGCTTTCGCTCAGTGGACATAAGATCTATGGCCCTAAAGGCGTTGGAGCGTTGTATGTGCGCCGCCGCAATCCCCGCGTCCAGATCTCCGAGCAGATCAACGGCGGTGGGCACGAGCGCGGCATGCGTTCGGGTACGCTCAACGTTCCCGGCATTGTGGGCCTCGGCGCCGCTTGCGAGATCTGCATGAACGAGATGGAAGCCGAAGCCGCGCGCGAGACAGAACTCCGCGACTACCTTCGCGCCAAGCTGGAGAAGGCGCTCGACTATACCGTCGTCAATGGCAACATGGAGCATCACCTCCCCGGCAACCTCAACATGAGCTTCGTCTACGTCGAGGGCGAATCCCTTCTAATGGGCATCAACGACATCGCTGTCAGCTCGGGTTCGGCCTGCACTTCAGCCACTCTGGAACCCAGTTTTGTGCTCAAGGCTCTCGGCCTCGGCGACGATGTCGCGCATAGCTCGATCCGCTTCGGCCTCGGCCGCTTCAACACGAAGGAAGAAGTCGATTTCGTCTCCGACAAACTTATCGACGTCGTCCTGCACCTCCGCGAGCTTTCGCCGCTCTACGAGATGGTCAAGGAAGGCATCGACCTGAGCAAGATCGAGTGGGCTGCACACTAAGGTTCAACTTCGGCAACTCCAGAGGCACGGCTTCGGCCGTGCCTTTTGCATTCCATCATCTGATTCGCGCTAAACTACCCACGAAAGGAGAAGCGCCATGCAGGACTTCATTACCGCCAGACAAAGTGAAATCGCCGAACTCTGCCGCACTCATCACGTTCGCAGCTTCTCCGTTTTCGGCTCCGCCACGCGAGATGACTTCGACCCCGCGAAAAGCGACGTCGATGTGCGTGTTGAATTCGAGTCCGACGAGTTACCTGACTATGTCAGCAACCTTCACGAGCTGCACGACAAGCTCACCGAGCTCTTTGGCCGAAAAGTCGATATTCTCAGCGGCAGGGAGATCCGCAACCCGCGTCTGCGCAAGATCATCGAGCAAGAGCAAGTGATGCTTTATGCGGCGTGATCTTGCCGTCTACCTTATAGACATCCAGCAATGTCTGGACGAACTCGCGCTTTTCTCCTCCGGCAAGCAACTCAGCGACTACCGGACCGATGCGTTGCTGCGGCGTGCCATAGAACGCGAGTTCAGTATCATCGGCGAAGTGATGCGGCGCATTCTCCATCACTTCCCTGAAGCCGCATCGCGTATAGAAGATGCGCGATCCATCGCAGACTTCCGCAACGTGATCGTGCATGAATACAACACGCTCGACGACGCCAAAATATGGAACATCGTCATCCATTCGGCGCCTGTACTTAAGCGACAGATCGACGAGTGGATCATAGAGCTGGAAACTCGGCAGGAGCTATGAAGACCAAACCCGGCTGGCCTCTCTTCCTCGCGTGGCTCATCGCCTACCTCATCCTCGATCTCCTCTTCGAGTACGCCTTTCGCGGCCATCTCGCATGGTCGCAACTCCCCGAATCCTTCGCTGGCTCCGCCTTCGCCGCCATCCTCACCTGGCTCTTCGCCCTCCGCAAGTGGTCAAAGTCCGATAGCCTCTATTAGCCTCCCATCACGCCACAATCAAAATCTGCTATCTTTGCGACGCTGTACGTCGTCTGCCCATGAAGTGGCATCGGAGTTCTCATGAACGAAAATAACCTCGAAACCCCGTCTTCTAATCCGAACAAAGTAACGCTCGACGAAAAGATCGTCCGCAAGAAGAGTATTCCAGCCCAAATCGTCTTCTGGATCGTTGTCGTCGGCTTGCTCTACATGTTCTACAAGGCTTTCTCGCCACACTTCTTCCGCTAGAGCAGAAGCGGCCTTCTGGGCCGCAGACACAAAATCCCCGCGATATACGCCGTCGCACCTATCCACGCTGGCGCCAGGTGTGACGCACTCCTATATCCCATGGGGTAATGAATTCCGATCGCGCAGCCAAAGCCCATCAATCCCGCTACCAGCAACGCCTGCCACAACGCCTGAGACTGTCGTGCCTTCCACACGATAAAGAACACGCACAGCCCGCACGATGCGAGTCCGCCGCCAAACCCTGCACGGTCATGGGCAATCAACGATATCAGCCGCGGATTGATCGCATTCAACTGAGCCGGAGTAAAGCCAAAGTAGACAATGTCCTGCGGCACAAACACAACGGTCGATCCAAGGATCATGATCACCAGACCGGCCAGCATCATTCCCATCCCGACAAACAGCAGACACGCACGCCCGAAGTCTTCACGTGTCCTGAACTGTATCGGCCCTACAGGTCTCAGCAACGAACGCCAGCCTTCACGCAGATTCACGAGCAAAACCCTCGTCCTCCACATTCCAAAAACATAAAGCGGCAGCAAGACAGCGCTCGCTGTCGCGTGCCATGTGTCCAGATAGTGATAGATCAACCAGCATAGAAAACTCGAAAATCCAACAGCCCCCGAAAGCGCGAACGTCCACCACGCCCACTCCTCGCCGCGCCTCAGCGGAAACGCCAGAAGCCACAGATAGAGCGTTCCCACAGCCATCAATGTCCCGCCAAAAGATACGCGATCGTGAAAGATAAAGTGAACGATCCGGCATTCATGCAGGGCACACAATACCCGCGGATCCATTCCGAGAAACGCGACATCCTGCGGCAAAAACGTCACTGTCGCTGCAAGAAATAGCGCAAACATCCCCGACGCAATCAGTCCGACGGCCAATAACGCCAGCAGAGAGCGCCCGTCGCCAACCAGTGCCCCCAGCAGACCAACCTGCGGCTCACTCACGTCTTCAGTCCGTAACTCACGCGGCATCGTGCCATAAGACTACGGGTTGCGAACCACGCGGGCAAAGTCTCTCGCAGCACTTGCATCGCCTGAGGTACCCTCATCACACCATGGTCATCCGTCCACTCCTCGCGATCATTGCTCTCACCGCGACTTCCCTCGCCGCCCAGCAACCCGCAGCCCCAACGACACCCAAGCCTACCCCCAGCCGCTTCCACGAACCCGACCCCATCGACTTCGACGAGCACGCCGGCTTTACCCAGATTTTCGACGGCAAAACCCTCGCCGGCTGGGACGGCGACCCCGCCATCTGGCGCGTCGAAGACGGCGCCATCGTCGGCGAATCCACCTCCACCACCGTCCGCCCACCGAACACCTACATC
>Ga0302307_10001486_pt1 | contig 14559 bp, 10 predicted proteins | sample III_Palsa_E3_2_FD_200530 | JGI IMG/M metagenome (GOLD analysis project Ga0302307, IMG submission 200530) | Peat permafrost microbial communities from Stordalen Mire near Abisko, Sweden - III_Palsa_E3_2 | ecosystem: Environmental > Terrestrial > Soil > Palsa > Peat permafrost | place: Sweden... | reverse complement strand
TTCGGCGCATAGTTTTACAATCTTATTTTCCGGATCGAACTGCATAAGCTTTTTGTTTAACGCCGTAAAACTAAGGCCTTACTTGTTTAAAAACATTGATGCAGATCAAAAAACATCAGCGTGATTTTAAACGACTCAACGTTTCCTGGGTAATGTCGAGGTATGACGCTAATATTTTATTCGACAGTCTTTTGATATAGTGGGGGCTTTCTTTTAGCAACAATGCATAGCGATCGCCGGCCGAAAGTGTCACCAGTTCTTCGATCTTTTTATTTTGATACAGGTAGGCAAATTCCAGCAGTTTGGAATAGAATTGCTGCCATTCCGGGCATGTTTGAAGTAAATTGTAAAAGTTGCTCCGGGAAATATATAGCAATTCCGAGTTTTCAAGAACGTCCACGGCCTCGAATGAGGGCCGCCCCGAAATAAAGCTGCCGAGCGAAGTGATCACCATACCTTCAAAAGCTATCAACCTTGATTTTTCGGCGCCCTGTTCCGTCAGGTAGTAACACCGGGCGCATCCCTGGTTTACGAAATACAATTTATCGCAGGTTTCGCCATATGCCAGCAGGACGCCGCCTTTTTTTACGGTTATGGATTTGAAGAGCGCAATAACTGCTTCGTGGATGTCGTCCACACCGTGTAGATTTTGCCGAAGATATTTCCTGAGCAGACCGGAATTCATTGGTTTTAATAATGATACCTGCATTGAAGGATTACGATGGCACCCTTTTCAATTTTGTACACCAGCCGATGCTCTAAAGTTATCCGTCGTGCACCAGCCGGCAAGGTTATGTTTCAATGGTTCAGGTTTACCGCTGCCTTCAAAGGGAACCCGCTCTATCTCTTTTACAAGGGAATTGATTTTCTTCACCGTCGTTTTATCTGTATTTTGCCAATAGAGGTAATCTTCCCAGGCCTGGTCGAGAAAGATGATCTTCCTTATTCAACCAGGCTTCTTTCTTTCCCCAAACCTTTTTCGTAGTCTTCAATTCCTTGTAATAATCGTGAAACATTTGCGGGACTCTTCAGCAGGTAGAAAGTTTCTTCCATGCTTTCATAGTCGGATTTTGAAAGCACCACGACGTCCTCTCCATTGGCGCTTGTTACATAAAGCGGGGTATGATCGCCTCTTACCTGATCCAGGTAAGACTTTAGTTTTTGCCGGAAATTAGTGTACGTCGTAACCTGCATGTTTCAATTTTTCGATGAAGATAGGGAGCACAATTTATATGTACAAGTTTCTGTACATATAAGTCGCCTTACTTTATCCCCATTTCCTTCTTCAAAAACTGCCCGGTAAAGCTTTCCTTTACCTTACATAAGCCTTCAGGCGTACCCGAAAAAATGATCTTTCCTCCACCAGAACCGCCTTCCGGCCCAAGGTCGATTACATGGTCGGCTACTTTGATCACGTCCAGGTTGTGCTCTATCACCAAAACGGTATTGCCTTTGTCAACCAGTTGGTTCAATACGCCTAACAACACATTAATGTCTTCAAAATGGAGTCCCGTAGTGGGTTCATCCAGGATATAAAACGTGTTTCCTGTGTCTTTTTTGGACAGTTCGGTGGCAAGCTTTACGCGCTGCGCCTCGCCGCCCGAGAGGGTTGTAGACGACTGCCCAAGCGTAATATATCCAAGGCCCACGTCAAACAGCGTTTTCACCTTGCGCTGAATCGCGGGAATATGTTCAAAAAAGGTGGTCGCATCCTCAATGCTCATGTCGAGCACATCGCTGATGGATTTGCCGCGATAACGTACCTCCAGCGTTTCGCGGTTATACCGCCGGCCACCGCATTCTTCGCAGGGCACCTGCACATCCGGCAGAAAGTTCATTTCTATCACTTTTAAACCCGCGCCCTGGCAGGTTTCGCAACGCCCGCCTTTTACATTGAACGAAAATCGGCCCGGCTTGTACCCCCTGATCTTCGATTCGGGCAGTTGTACGTAAAGGTTTCGTATGTCCGAAAACACACCCGTATAAGTTGCGGGGTTGGAGCGTGGCGTACGGCCGATTGGCGTTTGGTCGATCTCGATCACCTTATCGATGTGTTCAAGTCCTTCCAGTTTTTCATAAGCGAGCGGCAGCTTTTTGGCCCTGAAAAAATGGTGATTCAATATGGGGTACAATGTTTCGGTGATCAGGCTTGATTTCCCGCTGCCGGAGACACCGGTAACGCAGATGAGCTTACCCAGCGGAAGATCGACGGAAACCTTTTTCAGGTTATGCCCTTCCGCATTTTTAAGGCGCAATATTTTGCCATTGCCGGCTCTGCGCTTTTTAGGGGTTGCAATCTCACGTTCGCCGTTAATATACGAAGTAGTCAGGCTGTGCAGTTTAACCAGCTCGGCAGGGGTACCTTGTGCCACAACTTCGCCGCCATGCACCCCCGCAGCCGGACCCATATCGATCACGTGGTCGGCATGCAGGATCATGTCTTTATCATGTTCTACCACCAGCACGGTGTTACCCAGGTCACGCAGGTTTTTTAGCGCATTGATAAGGCGTTCGTTATCCCTTTGGTGTAGACCGATGCTTGGCTCGTCCAAAATATACATTACATTCATTAGCTGCGATCCGATCTGGGTAGCGAGCCGGATACGCTGGGCCTCGCCCCCGGATAGTGATTTTGTCGTCCGGTCGAGCGTAAGGTAACTCAGCCCCACGTCGAGCAAAAAAACGATCCTTGCCCTTATCTCTTTTAAGATTTCTTTAGCTATAACATTTTGACGAACGTTTAAACGGTCTTCCAAACCGGTAAACCAGTCCTGCAGGGTATTGATGTCCATACAGGCCAGCTCAAAAATATTCTTGTTGTCGAGCTTAAAATGCAGCGATTCTTTTTTGAGGCGGGCTCCCTCACAAACCGGGCAGGATTTTAGCACCCGGTAGTTCTCCATATCGTCCATTCCTTCTTCACCGCGCCGCTCCTGTTGCTCTTCGAGCATGCGGACAATTCCGTCAAACGCCACCTGGTAACTCTGCACGTTCCATTTATTATATTCCACGGCGACGGTGATCATGTCCGTGGTGCCGTTTAAAATGATGTCGAGGTGCTCCCGCGCAAGCTTTTCGATTGGCGTCGATAAGGAAAATTCATACTTTTTGGCCAACGCTTTTAAAACCTGGAATATCCACGTCTCGCGGTACTCGCCAATTGGAGCAAGGCCGCCGTTAACTATGCTAAGTTTGGGATTGGGAATGACAGACGCTTCATCTACTTCAAAAATGTAGCCGAGTCCATTGCATTTCTCGCATGCGCCGTATGGCGAGTTGAAAGAAAATGTGTTTGGCTGCGGCTCGTCATAACTAATGCCGGATACCGGATCCATTAGGTATTTGCTGTAATAAAAAACGTTGTTATCCTTATCGGCGATCCGAATGATGCCCCGCGCAACCTTTAATGCAGTTTGAATCGAAGAATGCAGGCGTTTAGAATCGTCTTCCCGTATCACCAGCCGGTCGATCACGATGTCGATATCGTGGATCTTATAACGGTCCAGCTGCATTTTGGGTTCAACATCGGCCATTGTCCCATCGATCCAAACCTTAATATAACCCTGTTTCCTGATCTGTTCAAAAAGCTCCCGGTAATGGCCTTTTCTTGCTTTAACCACAGGAGCCAGGATATTTACCGGCTGCCCGTTGAATCTTTCGGTTATGGTTTTTAAGATCTGGTCTTCCGACATCCGCTCCATTTTTTCGCCGCTTACGTAGGAATAAGCCTCCGCTGTGCGTGCAAAAAGCAGGCGCATAAAGTCGTATATCTCGGTGATGGTGCCCACGGTGGAGCGAGGGTTTTTGCTGGTGGTCTTTTGTTCTATCGCGATAACAGGGCTCAGGCCCGAAACCTTGTCCACGTCCGGCCGTTCCATGCCGCCCATAAACTGCCGCGAATAAGCCGAAAAGGTTTCCATGTACCTGCGCTGGCCTTCGGCGTAAATGGTATCGAAAGCAAGCGAAGATTTGCCGCTTCCACTCAAGCCGGTTATAACCACCAGCTTGTTCCGCGGAAAAGAAACATCGATATTTTTTAAATTATGGACCCTGGCCCCGTAAACTTCAACTTCACTTTGCTCGCCAAGATCGACAGTAGTTGTACTCATATTTTTAGTTGATTAGGTTGGTTAAGTTGACTAAGTTGATTAAGTTAAAAATACAAACCGAATCAACTACTCACCCAATCAACCAATATACAAATATACGAAAAAGGCCGGTCTTCCTGTTTGGACGACCGGCCTGTAAGTGCTCCGTAATACAAATTTACCTTATTATGGTAATGAATTAATTCAATGCGAATAGCTCCGATGGCCTTAAAAAGCTTCGGTAACCAAATTTTTCCGGTTTGTTGATGATCTCCTTCATGGCGACCAGGTTGTAAACATAAGATGCCGTTTCATCATTCAGATGCATCAGGAAGTAGTTATCCTCCTCCTGGTTATTAATGGCCCGTTTCATTTTGATCGACCCATTGTTATAAGCTGCTGCTGCCAGGGTCCAACTGTTAAACTCGGCGTAAAGGCCCTTAATGTACCGGCATGCCGCAATAGTCGATTTCCGAACATTTAGTCGTTCATCTTCGCCGCCACGGACCCTAAGGCCGTATGTGCGTGCCGTGCCTGGCATAAACTGCCATAAACCACGCGCTCCCTTAGGGGAAGTGCCGGCGCATAGGCCGGATTCAACCAGGGGGATATACTTAAAGTCGTCTGGAATGCCGTAGGCCCTTAGTATCGGTTCGATGATGGGGAATAGTTGGCTGGCTTTAGTTTGCAGGATATTGGTGCCTACATTTTTAAAGTTGTGCTTTTGCAGGGTGTGCATCAACCTGCGTTTCACAAGGGCATCGTTAATGGGTAAAGCTTCGTCAGCAAAGCTGTAGACGTTTGCAGGGCAGATTATTTTTGGAACGAATGTTTCCGGTTTTAGCTGGGGCAATGATACGCTGTCGGCGCTTATCGCCACCGGTTCCGTATCTGTTTTGCTTCCCATTACGCTGCAAATGTTAAGTGTTGAAATGATAACCAGCACTGCGATTACGGAGCACGTAATTAAGTGTTTTTTTGTCATTTCCTTTTTGTTCATAAGCAATACATTTGGTAAAATGTGCCGCAAAGGTAGATTATACAAATCAGATTATCAAACACTTAGCTTTTTGCGACATTTGAAAAAAGCAGTTTTTGGTTCAAAAACACGGTTTAGACAGCCCAGGGCCACTTTTTTAATAGTTAAAAAAATTTAGAAACCTAAGCCTAAAAACGCTAACTTTGACCCTTCACGCTGCGAAAGCGCTAATTAAAAAATATGGTATTTAAAAGACCAGCATCGGGTGGCAACCGCCGTTCCGACCGCTCAACCCACCAGGCATCGCGCCCTGCAGGCAGGCCAAAAAAGGCTTCCGGATCCCCAGAAAATTCCTCAAGAGGCGACGGTCAATCCGAAAAAAGCCATCCCTTTAGCAAATTCAGCAAAAGACAGCCGGACGAAAAACGACCTTCTTCAACGGGAAGGAAAAGTTTCGGTGCTAAACCAGGCGATGGTGATCAAACAGATCGCCCGCGCAGTTCTTTCTCAAGCAGTAGCGCCAGACCTGCCTTCGCCGGAAAAAAACGTCCTTACGACGGCAGAACTCCGGATAACGGCGACAGGCCAAAACGGACAGGCAATTATAGCAGCCGGGATGCCTCAGCAAACGACGACAGGCCGAAACGCCCGGGTAATTTTAGTAGCAGGAATGCTTCGGCTAATGAAGAAAGGCCGAAACGTGCAGGTAATTATGGTACCAGGGCTGGATCGGCGAACGATGACAGGCCGAAACGGGCGGGTAATTATGACAAACGCGAGGAATCGCCCCGCGACAAAAAGCCCTTTGAAGCAGGAAATAAATTTTCAAAAAGATCGGTCGGCGGTGGAAGTAAACCTGGCGGCAGTTTTAGTACGCCGAGGCCGTTGTCAGCGGGATCAAGCCGCCCTGAAGGCACAAGGCCGCCCAGGACGGACAATCCCGACTATACCAAACCAGAATATACCAAACCCGCTTATGGCGAAAGAAAGCCTGCAGGCAAAATGCCCGCAAGATCCATGCGCGGCCGCAAAAAAACTTCGACCGAGGAAGAAGAAACAGGGCTGATCCGTCTTAACCGTTATATAGCCAATGCCGGCATCTGTTCACGCCGGAAAGCGGATGAATTGATCGCCGCAGGCGTAGTAGCGGTAAACGGCACGGTAATATCAGAATTAGGATTCAAAGTCGACCCGAGAAAAGATGAGATACGCTACAATGGTGAGACCCTGAAGCGCGAGAAGATGGTTTATGTATTATTAAACAAGCCAAAGGACTATATAACCACCACGGAAGATCCGCAGGAACGGCGTACCGTGATGCACCTGGTGGAAAAAGCCAGCAAGGAACGTATCTACCCTATCGGCCGGTTAGACAGGAATACAACCGGCTTGCTATTGATGACGAATGACGGTGACCTGGCCGACAAACTATCGCATCCGCGCAACAACATCGTAAAACTATACCAGGTCGAATTAAGCAAAAGCCTTACCCAGGGCGATCTTAATAAAATAGGCTTCGGCGTTGAACTGGAAGATGGCTTTATTAAACCGGATACAATTTCTTATGTTACCGGCGGCACCAAACGCGAGATAGGCATACAGATCCACAGCGGTAAAAACCGCGTGGTGAGGCGTATTTTCGAGGCGCTTGGCTATGAAGTAGTGAAACTCGACAGGGTGGTTTATGCCAATCTTACCAAAAAAGACCTTCCCCGCGGCCGCTGGCGTTATCTCGAAGAAAGCGAGATCATACAATTGAAGCACCTTATTTGAGATATGAGATGTGAGATGTGAGATAAGGCTTAATGATGCTTAATGAGAGAGACAAAGCGCTTAATCATCTGGTGGCTTTGAACTTTTTCGGTTCACGGTTTCGACTTTTTCGCAGTGTATCTTCTGTCTCAAATCTCATATCTCACATCTAAAAAAAACACTATCTTGCGGGCCCAATAAATCCTGCAAATGAAAAAGTTCCTGCTTATAGTCGCGCTGTTGTTTCCGGTATTGATATATGCCCAGCATAAAAAAACAGCTCCAACCACTTTCGATCTGCTCATCGGCACCTATACCAAGGGAAAAAGTAAAGGCATTTATGTGTATCGCTTTTATGCCGAAACCGGGCGCCTTGCCTATTTAAACGAGATAGATGACGTGAGTAACCCGTCATACCTCTGCGTTTCGGACAATGATAAGTTTGTATATGCGGTGAATGAAGACGGCAAGAACGGCGGTGTGAGTTCCTTTACTTTCGACCCGGTACAGGGAAAGCTTGTTTTTTTGAACAGGCAGCCTTCGCAGGGCGCCGATCCTTGTTTTGTATCGGTTGATAAAGACCAGAAGAATGTTTTTGTGGCCAACTACAGCAGCGGCAGCCTGGCCGTTTTACCCGTTAATGCCGATGGTTCGCTTAAACCGGTTTCGCAGTTGATACAGGACGAGGGGCACGGTGTAAATAAAGACAGGCAAGAAGGGCCGCATGTGCATATGGCGTTGCTTTCTCCGGATGAAAAATACTTGTTGTACAATGACCTCGGGACTGATAAAGTAAATATCATGCGCTATCACGCCTCACACCCGCAACCCTTAACACCGGCTACGCCTCCATTTGTAAGTATTGCCGATGGCGAAGGCCCCAGGCATATTGTTTTTTCGAATGATAAAAAACACGCGTATTTGGTTACCGAAATGGGGTCGGCTGTACATGCCTTTGACTATGATAATGGCAAATTAAAAGAGGTACAATCTATCACGCTGCTTCGTGATGGTTTTAAAGGACAAACCGCCGGGGCTGCCATACACATTTCGCCCGATGGACGGTTTTTATATGCCTCAAATCGTTTGGAGACCAACGAGATATCTGTGTATGCCATTGACCCTGATAGTGGTCACCTGATCTTTGTACAACGGACGACGAGTTTCGGTAAAAACCCGCGCGATTTTGCGATCGATCCGAACGGCAATTTTTTGGTGGCAGCTAACCAGGATAGCGATAGTATTTTTGTGTACCGCATCGATAAAAGTTCCGGTAGGATTAGCCGCATCATGACGACCCTTAGTATAGGCAACCCTGTTTGCCTGAAATTTACGCCGGCAGAGTAGAAGCGGAAAGTCCGAATCTGAAAGCTTGATAACCGCTTAGACTTTTTCCTTCGTCCGCTCTATCACCTCTACATAGTAGTTTTCATAAAGCGGTAATATCTTCGCCAGGTCGAATTCATGGGCGCGTTTTAAGGCGTTTTCTTTAAATGTGGCTAAGCGATGTTCATCTTCGAGGATATAGACGGCTTTTTCGGCCATGCCATCCACATCGCCAACATTCTTCAGGAAGCCCGTAACGCCTTCAACATTCAGTTCGGGCAAGCCGCCTGCGTTTGAGCTGATCACCGGCACTTTACAGGCCATCGCTTCCAGGGCGGCAAGACCGAAGCTTTCCGATTCGGAGGGCATCAAAAACAAGTCTGATACCGACAGTATTTCCTCAATCGCATCTTGTTTCCCCAAAAAACGGACGCTATCGCTCACACCCAGGTCGCGGCTTAATTGTTCGCATTTGGAACGGTCCCCGCCGTCACCTACCATTAGCAGTTTGGCTGGAATTTTTTCAATAAGTTTTGCAAATATCCTGATCACATCCTCCGTGCGCTTTACCTTTCGGAAGTTCGACGTGTGCGCGACTATCTTTTCACCGGCCGGGGCAATCGCCTTTTTAAAGTGATCTTTGGCTTTAAGGCTGAAACGCGTCAAATCGATAAAGTTCGGTATGACTTTAATGTCCTGCTCAATTTCAAAAAATTGATAGGTATCGTTCCTCAGGTGATTTGATACGGCCGTTACCCCGTCGGACTTGTTAATGGAAAAAGTAACCACCGGTTTAAACGTGCGGTCGCGGCCCACCAGGGTTATATCCGTGCCGTGCAGAGTAGTCACCACGGGAATATAAATACCGTAGGTTAACAGGATCTGTTTGGCCATAAATGCTGCCGACGCGTGCGGTATAGCATAATGGACATGCAATATGTCAAGCTTTTCAAACCTTACCACGTCAACAAGGCGGCTGGCCAGGGCCAGTTCATAGGGCGGGAAATCAAATAAGGGATAGTTGGATACCGACACCTCGTGGTAAAACAGGTTTTCGGAAAAGAGGTCGAGCCGCGCTGGCTGGTTATAGGTGACAAAATGCACCTGGTGGCCATTGTCTGCAAGGGCCTTACCCAGCTCCGTAGCTATAACCCCGCTGCCGCCGAAGGTTGGGTAACAAACTATTCCGATTTTCATGTAGAGGATTTGCTGTTGTATGGTAATGAAACTATCATGCGCAGGTATTCTACAAAAGCCTGTATGCGCACGATAGTTTCACTGCTGCAAGTTTAACAGCATTTTATTGGAATATTGTTAAGCGGATGTAAATTGTTGCGCCAAGCCGGAATCGCAAAATAGTCCATTGGCAATCTGAATTCCATAAATTCCGAACTCTATAACTATCGGTTATGCATCCGAGACCGCCAAGCCCTCAACGCAGTTCATCCAATTTTAATTCGTGAAATTCGTCCCCATTCGTGAAACGGCGCAGAGCCCTCTTGAGAGCCGCTGAAAAAAAAATCCAAAAAATTCGTGTAAATCGAAATCACACCGCCGTTACCCACCAGGTATTTCCAAATGGATCGATAAAGCCGGCGCTTCGTCCGTAGCCCTGGTCGGCAGGTTCCCCGGCAGAAGTGGCGCCATTTTCAATGCCTTTTTTATAAACCTCATCGCAGTCGTCCACATACAGGAACATTCCGGCATTTTGTTTTTTATATTGTTCCGTGGCATCGGCAAACATAACCACGCTGCCGCCTATGCTGATCTCCGCATGCATGATCAGCGTCTCATCGCGCATGGCTTTCTGTTTTTCCGTTGCACCAAACACTTTTTGAGTGAAATCGATAAATGCATGGGCGTTTTCAATGATCAGATACGGCATCAACTGCTGGTAGCCTTCGGGAATATTCAATGTTTTCATAATCTTTCTGTTATTTACACAAAATTACCGGTATAAAACAACCTGAAATTGTAAAAACAAGACATATTGAGCGTTTATCCCAGCTTGCGTCGTCTCCGAAACCTAACCACGAATCAAACCACTAAATGTACAAATATTCCGTCCCCTCGGCCTTGCCCGAAAAATAAAACGAGGGATGATAGCCGGTAAAGGCTTTTACGTCATGGATAAAATGCGATTGGTCGTAATACCCGCATTCATAAGCGATTTGGGTGAGCGACTTTCCGCTTTTATGACCCTTGATAGCACTATTTAACCGCACCAGGCGCAAATATGTCTTGGGACCAAACCCGGCATATTCCTTAAATTTCCGATCAAACTGACGCGTCGAGAGGTTGAAGTTGTCAGCCAGTTCGCTAACTGTATTGAAGTTTTTTGAATGAATGACTGTTTTTATGGCGATAGCGATCGTATGATCTTTAAAGCGGCCCTTCAACAGGCAATTCTCCAGGAAAGCGCTTAATATTTTTACCCTTTCGGCGTTACCCGAAGCGGAGAGCATTATTTCTTCCAGTTCACGTCCGGAACGGCCGATAAACGTATCCAGATCGAGCAACTCATTGCTTGTTTCGTCGGAAGGTACATTGAAAAGCCAGGGAACTGCAAAAGGATAAATGTAAACACCGAAAATTCCAAAACTGTGGTTAGTTTCAAAGCGGGTATACTGATCCGTTTGAAAATGAATGCCGGCCGACCAGTTCCGCTCCTGGCCTGAAGTGGGCAATTCCTCAAACCGACCCCGGTAATGAAAAATCATCTCTACACAACTGTCAGCTATTGACCGGTAAATGTAGTTTGTTTCATCCTCGCCAAACTCATGCTCCAGCACCCAAAAGCACCTCACAAAAGGCTTTAAGGATTCGGGCGGGGGTATGGTGTAGTACTTCATTTCGGATGGGTGAGGGCTTCGCCGTCTCGGAATTTCGACCCAATAGCTATCGGGTTCGGATTTTTCGCTGCGCCCGAGAGGTGGTTTCGATGTGAAAAACCCTGTTCCTTTTACTTTATATTAATAACTAAATTGACTGTTTGGTTTACAAATTTTAAAAATAGTCCTGTAAAATACAATTATTAAGCGGCCAATGCCAATCTAACTGGATCCAGGCGCCCATCTAAAACATCAATCAGGTTGACGCTATTTGAAGCGAAAAGAGCTACATTGCATCTGCAAACCCAATTTATGTTAAAAACCTACTTCAAAACGGCGTTCCGTTATTTATGGATCAACAAGGCTTTTTCTTTCCTGAATATAGCCGGTTTAACCACCGGGATATGCGTGTGTTTTTTTGCATTGTTATATGTCCAATTTGAATTAAGCAGGGATAGCTACAATAAACAGGCGGATAATATTTACCGGCTGGTAACTGATGTAAAAACACCGCTTGGCATTAATTACGAAAGTACGCCTTTGCCTATGGGGCCTGCAATTGAAGCGGCATTTCCGGAGGTCAAAATCGCGGCCAGGGTATTTATGGATGATATGATCATCGGCACTTCTCCTGAAAATTCGGCAAAGGAAGAGATCGCCTACGCCGACCCGGCAGTCTTTTCAATATTTACCTGGCCCCTGGTGAGGGGCGATAGCCGACACTTGTTTGATGCGCCTTACCAGGTAGTATTAACAACCGATGCTGCAAAAAGATATTTCGGTAAATCCGATCCGGTGGGGCAAACGCTGCTGATAAACGGACGTCAAAAAGCGGTGGTCACCGGCGTAATGCAGAATATCCCTTATAACTCGCACCTGCGCGTAAGCATGCTTTTCTCCATGTCGACACTTGACGTCGGCGGGGGAACCAATTGGAAACGCTTTGGCGCTTATACCTACCTGTTGCTGCGGCCCGGCGCCGATCCCGCCAAACTGGCGCCCAAATTCAAAACATTTGTGAGTACCCACATGGATCAAAGCCAGGTAAAATACACCTTGCTGTTAGAGCCTTTGAAAAAAGTTTACCTGTACGGGAAACCACGCGGACACCGTACGGGGAGTTCGGATAGTGGGAGCATCAGCAATATTTATATTTTCTCAATCGTCGCGGTATTTGTTCTTTTTATTGCCTGTTTTAATTTTATCAATCTCACAACTGCTTTTTCAATAAAAAGGGCGGGGGAAATAGGGGTCCGCAAAGTGTTAGGCGCATCCAGAAGGCAATTGGCTTTCCAGTTCTTTTTCGATGCTGTTTTGATTTGTGTGGTGTCCTTTCTTGTGGCACTGTTGTTATCGGCTTTATTGCTACCTGCATTTAATCACCTTTCGGGCACGGTTATCGCCACCGGGATCTTTCAAAATTTAACCTACGTTTTTTGTTTATTGGGAATTGCCATATTGGTTGGCCTTTTATCCGGCATCTACCCTGCTTTATTCCTTTCGGGCTTTCAACCTATCCACACGCTTAAGGGTAAATTCTCTTCAGGCAACGGGAGCCTGTGGATTCGAAAAACGCTGGTTGTCGCTCAATTCTCCATTTCAGTTATCTTGATTATCTCAACGGTAGTTATTTACAGCCAGCTTGATTTCATGCAAAATCAGCAGTTGGGTTTCAGGAAAGACCACCAGCTGGTGATTGACTACCAGTTCGATGGCCGCATTAATATGCATCCCGACGTGGTAAAACAACAGCTTGCCGCTATTCCGGGTGTAAAAAACGCCAGCCTGTCATCCAGCATCCCGGGTACTCCTAACGACCGCTTTGCTACATTTATCGCAGATAACAGCAATCTGAAACAGGAAGTCCGCGCGGAAGCCTATTATATTGATGGCGATTTTTTAACGCAGTACGGTATAAAAGTTGTTGCCGGACGCGGCTTTGCCCGGCAGTTCAACGCCGATTCTTCGGCAATGCTCATTAATGAGGCTATGGTTAAAAAGCTGGGCTTTAAAAATGCAACTGGAGCCCTCGGGAAGACCTTTAGGCAATTTAGAGCCGGTGGGTCCATCATCGGCGTGGTAAAAGATTTTCATTTCCATTCGTCCGATGAATTGATACAACCCATGGCGATACGGCCCGTCAGTGGCTTTTTCACCTGCCTAACGTTGACCATAAATTCGGATCATATCAGTCAAACCATTGAACAGGTTGAAAAACAATGGAAACAAATCGCGCCTGGTTTGCCCTTTATTTATTTTTTTGCCGACGATGCCTATAATAAGCAATATGCCGCACAGATACGCTTCGGGCATTTGTTTGGATGCTTTTCGGTTTTAGCCATTTTTATCTCCTGTTTAGGTTTATTTGGGCTTTCGGCATTCAGTGTGGCTCAACGGAAAAAAGAAACAGGCATCCGCAAGGTACTGGGCGCATCGGCCGCGGGTATTGTGGTATTGTTATCGGGAGATTTTTTAAAGCTGGTATTCATTGCCATTCTTATTGCGTCACCCGTCGCCTGGTGGGCCATGAATGCCTGGTTGCAGGGATTTGCTTATCGCATCGGGATATCCGGCTGGACATTCGCATTTTCCGGCATCATGGCATTGTTGATCGCGCTGTTTACCGTCAGTTTTCAGGCCATCCGGGCAGCAGTGGTGAACCCCGTGAAAAGCTTGAGAAACGACTAACTCAATCAACCATGATTTAATAAATCTTTAATTAACATTCCGCAATCGACTCCCGATAGCTATCGGGATCGAATTCCGCATTCCGCCTCAAAGTCCTTTCAATATCGCCTGGTACACCACATCCTGTATGCGCGGGCGGATGTTCAGGCTGGATAGCTTACTTCCTACGCTCGGGTTTACACGGTTTGAAAGGAAGATATAAACCAGGTTATATTTCGGATCGACCCAAACGCAGGTACCGGTAAAGCCGGTGTGGCCGTAAGTCTCTTCTGATGCCAGTTTTGAAGGATAGTTATGGTCGCGCTCGGGGTCCCAGCGGTCAAAACCCAGGCCCCGGCGGCTTACGGCAGATTGTTTAGCCGTAAACTGGTCAATAGTTTCTGGTTTAATGTATTCAACGCCGCCATAGGTTCCCCTGTTCAGCGTCATCTGGTACAGGATGGCCAGGTCGTTGGCGCTGGCAAAAAGACCCGCGTGGCCGGCAACTCCTCCCATTAGTGCCGCAGTGGGATCATGTACATAACCGTCGAGCAGGGCATGGCGGTACACCTGGTCGTTTTCTGTAGGGATGATCTGGTCGGGCTTAAAACGGTAAAGCGGTAAAAAACCGGCAGTTTGCATGCCAAGCGGTGTATAAAAGTTTTGCTGAACGAAAACATTTTCGGGCATGGCGGTTATGGTTTCCACAACCTGCTGCATAATGATCATGCTCAAGTCGCTGTAAACATATTGCCCCCGGGTTTTAAGCGGCGAGTTGAGGATTTTTGGCCACATTACCGTTTTGAAGTAATCCTTTCGCAAATAGTAATTCTCATTCACCTTGGTAGGAAAATCGGCAGAGGAATCAACCGAGTGATCTGCCGGCTTAACTGCATCTACAGTCGGAATATCGGGG
>Ga0302307_10001469_pt1 | contig 14630 bp, 10 predicted proteins | sample III_Palsa_E3_2_FD_200530 | JGI IMG/M metagenome (GOLD analysis project Ga0302307, IMG submission 200530) | Peat permafrost microbial communities from Stordalen Mire near Abisko, Sweden - III_Palsa_E3_2 | ecosystem: Environmental > Terrestrial > Soil > Palsa > Peat permafrost | place: Sweden... | reverse complement strand
CACGCTCTGCGCCACAGCCGAGCAAGCGACCATACACGCCAACGGCCCAAGCAGCGCGAATGCCTTTCGCGCGCGCATACTTCTCTTCCCCAACGGCTCCAGGTACCGACTCCTGATCTGCTCTATCTGCATAGGTGTGCTCAACGCTCTTATACCCACTACCGTGCTCTTTCCGCGTTCTTGCTCGTTCAGCGCGCTGCGCCTTCAGGAATAAACGCCGTCTTTCTACTCTACTGACGCACACTCGACCCACATGGTTGTTCACGCAATCAAATCCTTAGCGGTTAATAGCTACGAATCCGGTCGGTATCGTCGACGCCCTCCACGCGGACCTCGCGAAAATACACGGGAATGCTTCTCGCTACCAGTAACCAGCTAGGCACTCAACGTTGACTCAAGCATCAACAGCACCCAATCATGAAGGTTGGATCTTCAGCGAAAGGAGCCCGTCGTTGCCGAGCATTGTGGACAAGCAGTTGCCAGCCGATGCAGACCGACGGCTGCCAGGTATCGCGATCCACCACGAGCCACGCTCGATGCCCGCTCGGCGTTGGCCCGTGCTCGCGGGATCTACCTTCGTCGCCTTGGCTCTCACCACAGGTTGTCACCATGCAAAGCGTCAGGCCTACGCACCGCCTCCACCGCCGTTGCGCACGCAATCCTCAGTCCGACCGAACCCGCCTGACGAAACTCATCGGGATCGCGAACCCGTTCCCACACCCGCAGGTCGCCCGGAGTTTGTCGAGACGGGCATGGCGAGCTGGTATGGAGCGAGCGGGCATCGCGCCGCGGACGGCTCGGCCTACGATGGCACGGGCATGACCGCCGCCCACAAGACACTTCCGCTCGGCACCGTTGCCCGCGTCACCAACCTCGCAAACGGTGAATCGGTGATGGTGCGCATCACCGATCGCGGACCGTTCTCGCATGGGCGCGTGCTGGACCTCTCCGAGAGCGCGGCTAAAAAAATTGACCTCTATCGTATGGGCGTCGCGCAGGTGCGCATCGAGGCCTTCGCGAACTCCACACCCACTGTCGAAGCCAAGTGGTGTGTGCAAACCGGCGCCTTCACAACCGAACAGGATGCGCTCGACCTCAAGAGCGCCCTTGCACGCCGCTACGTCGGCTCCCGCGTCATCGAGTTCGCCAGTTCTACCGGATACTGGGTGCGCATCGATCCGGTCCGGCACGATCGCACGGAGGCAGCCGCCATCAAGGACTGGATCGGCACACCTATGCCGCAGGTTGTGCCATACCTCGTTCGCGTCAACTGACGTTCAATCCTTCGGCAGCTCCGGTGGTGGATAGTACGGCACCTTCTGTTGCTCCTCATTGGCGCGCTTCACAGTGATGTCGGCAAACAACAGCTCCGGAGCAATCGTGGTCTCCGGTACGGTGCCTACCTTTTGCGCGATATAAGGCTTGCCGCCGGCAGCGAGAATGCCGCTGCGAATGGCGCGCTGATCGAGTTCATCAAACACGGCCCCGCGTACCAGCGTGCGCTTGCCATCCGGAGTCACGCGATAGAGCAGTCGCGGCGCAAGCTCTCCGCTCAGCGTCTCCACCGAATAAACGTCACGTCCTTGCTCTTTCGCGAGCGCCAGCAGCTTTGCGCGCAACGCCTCCGCGGATAGAGGATCGGATGACTTAATGATGACAACACCCGCACGCGAATGAGCACTCTGCCCTAGGGCGGTACGTCCGTGGCCATTCGATTCCGGGAAGTCCTTCACCGGCTGACGGCCAACCAGGTAGTTCATCAGCTTGCCATGGACGACGATATCAACCGGCTCAACCGGCACGCCCTCGTCATCGACCTTGTAGGCGCCGAGCAGCGCGTGGCCTTCAAAGGTGCGCAACGTCGGATCATCCACCACCGAAAGAAACGTCGGCAGGATGGGTGTCCTATAGCTAGATTGATATGCTCCCTGCGTGCGCGCCGAAGTTCCTATGTCGGGGCGATCCGCCTCAACATTCGGCACGAATAGGCGATCGAAGACCTCCGCCGATGCATCGCCCGAGAACAGCACGGGGCCGTGATAATCCTCCGCATCGACAACCGGCGCGTGACGCAGTTCGTTGAAGCTGATCAGGTCGTCGATCACGCGCTTATTCAGGGCCGCGTCGCTCTCAAGCCCAGCCGCCGTGGTCGCCACCGAACCGTTGCTGCGGCTAAGGTTCATTCCATCGTCGGCCTGGCCGCCAATGTTGACTCCTTCCGTATATCCAGAGTATCCATGCCGCAACATCGTTCCATCGGTATTCACCGTGTAACGATTCACCACCAGCGCACTGATGCTTGCAGAGCTGTACTGCAACGCCTCTGCAAAGCTTCGTGTTTCAGGCGACGTCGCGAAGAGACCGCTAGCTTCAATCAGCCGATGCTTCCAGTCGTCGCGATCAATCGACAGCGTGACCAGCGGCTCAACCAGCGTCACTGCCTTCGCCAGCGAAAAATCATTCGCGGTAGGTGCGCTCTGGAAGGTCTTTAGCGTTGCCTGCTTGGTTGCGTAAGCGCGCAGGGCATTCTTGTAGGCGTCGTCCGTTGCCGACCACAGTGCGTACCTCAGTGCGGCAGGATCGCCGTCTGCGGGAGCAAGCTCTAGCGATCCGTCACCGCGCGCAGAACTCGAGTCCGAAGTCTCGCTACCAATGCGCACCTCAACACGCACCACGCGCTGATGGCTCTCGGATTCGCGTGTGAGCGCGCCGTAGCTGGCGATTGCGTCGTAGGTATGGATGTCCTCCAGCCGATACTGGATGAAGTACGGCCGCAGCATGCCGGGAATTACCAGGTCCGATTTCTCGCGCGCCAACTCCTGTTGCATGGCGCTGAGAATCGGATCTGCAGGCTGCGGTACTTCCGCCAAAGCCAACGAACCGAGTATGGGTAGAAGGAGCAGGGCGCGTAGTTTCATCAGCGACCCCCCTTCGGCGAACTTGTAGTATTCGTCGCATCATCCAGTGGTGGTGGCGGAACGATTGGTGGCCGCGCCGTTCCCTGCGCCTGGCGTTGCGTCTCGATCTGCGAGACCAGCATGGCCGGCGCCACCGCACTCACCGGAATCGTTCCCGACTCCGCTCCGCAGAGCCCGTTGAAGATCTGCGGCTGATCGTCAGTCGCGACGATGCTGCGTAGCGCCGCCTGCGGTGTTCCCACAATCGAGACACCGCGCACCAGCTCATCCGGCCGCCCATCCACATATACGCGATACACCACCAACGGAATTACCTGGAACGCCTGTGGCGAGCGGCGCGTCGTGACCGCAAAGCCCGAACTGATGTCCTCGAAGTAGAGCCCGTACGTTTTACCCTGCTTCCGCGCCGCTTCCTTCAGCATCTGCCGCAGCTTCGCATCGCTCACCGCTTTGGTCGACGTCACAATCAAATTTCCTTGGCGCCCCGTCGGCATCTTGCCCGTCTCTGCGCGGCCGTGCCCATTGGAGTTTGCGAATCCCGCGATCGGCAGCCGCGACATCAGGAACGTCTGCAGCACGCCGTCCTGAACCAGTTGCACACGCTGCGCCGGCTGGCCTTCGTCATCGAAGAGATAATGCCCGCTCAGCGGATAGCCGTTGTACTGCGTCAGCGTTGGGTCGTCCGCAACCGAAAGAAAGTCAGGCAGAATCGGCTTACCCAGCAGTTTGGTAAACGTCTCGCCCTCTTCATCGCCGCGCTGCCGCTGCCCTTCCAGCCGATGCCCCAGTACCTCGTGAAAGAACACCGCCGCCGCGCGCCCGGAGAGGATCGCCGGTCCGTTGTAGGGCTCCGTGATCGGCGCTGTCCTCAGGTCGTTAAGTCCCTTCGCCATCGCCTGGGTCTTCGCCATCACCTCTGCCTGGTCCGGGAGGTGACCGGCCGAGTCCGCCTCAAACGTCTCGTCGCGGAACATGTCCATGCCATCCGACGCGCGCGTGCGAGCCGCGACAATCAACCGCGCCACATGGTTCGGCGCTGCCACCTTCGTCCCATCGCTCGACACAAAATAATCTGTCTCGTGCGTAGCCTGCAGCACCGCCGTGTCGTAAAAAATATTCGGATACTGACGAAACACACCGGAGATCTCTCGCAGCCGCGACTCCCAAGCGCTGCGATCCACGGTGAGCGGTGGCTCCTCCGCTAGAATATCCACCTGCGGCCGCTCCTCGGTAAAGTCTGGCGACGAATCCTCCTCGCGCGCACGCACCTGCTGCTCCGTCTTCACCTTCTCCAGCGCGTCGAGCGCCTTGCCATAGCCACGATTCGTCGCATACCAAAGCGTGCGCTCAATGGCCGCGCGATCGTCCGTCAACGGCAGCGCCAACGTCGTGAGTGCGCTGGTCCGATGCGCGTCGTGCGTGTTGTCCTGCGCCGGCGATCCCAACCGCACCTGCACGTCCGCCGTCCGCTCATGCGACTCACTCGAGTTCATGATCGCCCCATACTGCGACGTGATGGTGACACTCTCCGCATCGGCCACCGAGTAGCTGATGAAGTATGGCTTCTGCAGAGGAATTTTCTCCCCCACCTTTGCCACGCTGGATGCCACAGGTTCGATTGCCGTGCCAAGCTCCGCGAGCGCGCGATGCAGCTCCGTCGCCATCGCATCCATCAGCGGCGGTTGCTGTGCAGCGGATGCGCTTTGAGTCGAAGTCGCCTCTTGCGCCAAGGCCGTCGGAGCCACGACCAGCACCGGAGCGCATAGGCTCGCGATCAGGGCGTTCCGAAAAAATCTTTGCAAGGAATCAATGCGGGATACAGCGGGGCGGTGCAAGTCAGGTGAGGTCAAGGAGTGGTCAACTTCCAGTCTGTGAGCATCATGGAGCGCAATATGTTCTGAGTGTATCGAATTGCCCGCATTTGCTGCTCATGCGCACGCCATCACCTGGCGCAACTAGTTGAGACGAGGAAGCTTGCCCACTTGGCTACAAACGTGCAAACTTGAGCCATCAGAAATTCTCAGCAAGGAACTCTATGAGCCTGCGCCGTTCGCCCCTGCTGTTTGTCGCCTGTATCTTCCTTGTTCTCACCGTCAGCCTCACCCTTGTTCTCACCGGCTGCCTTACCGGCTGCGCCAGCGAAACGACCGCCGAGCACGCCGCCAACGTCTACGCCGCGCAGGAGTTGGCCGCCGCTCCACCTCACGGCAACCTCCCCGACTACTCGCTCAGCCCGTCTGACCTCGCCAAGGCGCAACACCTCAGCGCCGTGCACGAAACCCTGCACTTCGGCAATGAGGCCTGGGGAATCCTTAGCCTCCTTCTGCTGCTCGGCTTCGGTGCGATTGCCTGGATGCGCGACACCGCTGTGAAGGTGAGCAGTAACCGCTGGGCGCAGGGCTACGTGTTTCTACTTCTCTATCTCCTCGCAGACGCGCTTCTGAGTCTTCCCCTCGATCTCTACGCCCAGCATCTCTCGCTCAAGTACGGGCTCTCCGTGCAAAGCTGGCCAAGCTGGTTTGGCGACCAGGCCAAGGCCTTCGCGCTCACCTGGATCATCGGTGGCCTGCTCCTCATGCTGCTCTTCTGGATCATCCGCGAGCTGCCGCGCAACTGGTGGTTCGCCTTTTGGTGCGTCTCCATCCCCATCGTGCTCTTCGGCATCTTCGTCGCGCCGTATATTGAGCCGATTTTCTTCAAGTACCAGCCCCTCCAACAGACCAACCCCGCACTCGTCGCGCAACTCGAGCAGGTCGTCGAGAAGGGTCACATGAACATCCCGCCCGAGCGCATGTTTCTCATGAAAGCGAGCGCCAAACTCACCACGCTCAACGCCGACGTCGAGGGCTTCGGCGCGTCCAAGCGCGTGGTCGTATGGGACACCACCATCTCGAAAATGACGCCAGATGAGATCGTCTTTGTCTTCGGCCATGAATCGGGCCACTACGTCCTGGGCCACATCGGTAGCACCCTCGTCTTCACCTTCGCGATCCTCTTCGTCACGTTCTACCTTGGGTACCATTTCGTGCAGGGTGCCCTCGCAAAATTTGGCGCACAGTGGGGTGTGAGCTCTCAAAATGACTGGGCCGCGCTGGCCATCCTCCTGCTCGCGTTCTCCCTTTTTGGAATCCTGCTTGAGCCAATAGAGAACAGCTACAGCCGAATGCATGAGCACGCCGCCGACGTCTATGGCCAGGAGGCCGTCCACGGTCTCGTCCCCGATCCGCAAGCGACCGCCGTCGGCGCGTTCAACGTTCTCGGCCAGACCTCTTTCGCCGATCCCAACCCCGGCCAACTGTACGAATTCTGGACCTACAGCCATCCCTCCATCGGTCGCCGCGCTGCGTTTGGCAAGGCCTACAACCCGTGGATTCCCGGAATGGAACCGAAGTATTTCAACAAGTAGCCGCGCAGGTTTAGCATGCGCACATGGCTACAACTCTTGACTGCCTCTTCTGCAAGATCGCCGACGGTGTGATCCCGGTCACGCGTGTCTATGAGAACGAAGCTGTGCTCGCGTTTCCGGACATCAATCCACAAGCGCCTGTGCATATCTTGGTCATCCCCAAGCGACACTTCGCTTCACTCGCTCACACGTCCTCTACTGAAGCCGAACTCCTTAGCGAACTCCTTCTCGCAGCAAATAAAGTTGCACAGCTGCAACATCTCGACAACGGTTTTCGGCTAGTTATTAACACCGGTCCCGACGGCGGACAGACCGTCAATCATCTTCATCTGCATCTGTTGGGAGGAAGACAGATGCACTGGCCGCCAGGATAAGTATTCGCCTTAGGTCATCAGCAAATGGTTACGAGAAATGGCCCGAGGTAATGCGCATTGCTCATGCGAAGTAACGTCGCTGGAACCATCGAGTAACTCGATACACTTAGGGATTACTAACACTTCAAGTGCGGGATGAGGTCGAGTTAACCAGGTTGGTTCACATTGCACAACCCGCTCTTTGCGCAGCTAAAGCGTCATTCCATCTGCTGCGAGCGTCCAATGCAAAGCGATGGCGGCGAGACGAATATTGTCAGCGCGAATACGCAAGATTGTCTGACTGTTCGGTAATCGTCGCCCTGTGCGGTGATGTGCGAATGTGGAAATTCTGTTGGAGGACATACGACGATGGCATTGAAACAACCAGTTCCAACTCCGCTTCGCGACACTACCGCTCCTGCCGGCGGATGGCCTGCGGGCCATCGTGAGAAAGCCGTCTTCGCTGGCGGATGTTTCTGGGGAGTGCAGTCGGTCTTCCAACGCGTGAAGGGCGTCGAGAAAACCGTCGTCGGTTATTCAGGTGGCTCCGCGGAAACTGCCAATTACCGAACGGTCTGCGGTGAAGGCACAGGACACGCCGAGGCGATCGAGATCCTCTACGATCCTTCGACCGTCAGCTATGGCACACTGCTGCGCGTCTTCTTCTCTGTAGTGCATGATCCAACGCAGCTGAATCGGCAGGGCGCGGATGTGGGCACCAGCTACCGGTCGGCGATCTTCTATAACGATGAGTCGCAGCATGAGATTGCACAAGCCTATGTGCAACAACTCGACGCGGCGCACCTCTTCGCGAAGCCCATCGTCACCCAAATCACGCCGCTCGTCGCGTTCTACGCTGGTGAGGACTATCACCAGGACTACGCCATCAAGAATCCACACAACCCCTACATCCAAGTCTGCGACATCCCCAAGATCGCGGCACTCGAGCAGCAGTTTCCTGATCTATTCCAAGACTACGTCCGATAAAAGGCACACTAACTCCCGCTGTCATTCATCCAGACAAGTTGCTTCCACGTCCAACCGCCTATGCTAATAAATGAATGAGCGGGACATGGATCTCGCTCTCAACACCATTGGAATGAATGGATGGATGAATGGTATTGTCTGCGCGATCAAGCTGCTCTTTGCCGGAACCTTATAGATCAACTCGTAAGACGGTTATGTTCGGCGCAATGCTTATCGTTGCGACGCTCATCCTATCTCCCGTTGCTAGGGCGCAGACGGTAACGCAACCCCCCACCACTCCTGATCAAGCAGCAAAGCAGGCAGATGCCAACCATCCAGCAAAGAAGCCCGATCCGACCGGCAAAACATCGGAGCCAAAGCCACAATCCAAGGAAACTCCCGAACAAAACGGCGAAGAGGCAGCGAGCGCCACACGGCTCGCGCTTGGGCCGCTCGATCCTTCCACTCCCCCAAAAGATCTTCCGACCAATCGTCCCGTGATCGGCCTTGCGTTGGGCGGAGGCGGTGCGCCGGCTATGAGCGAGATTGGCGTCCTCCAGTGGTTTGAAGACCACCACATTCCGGTCGATGTGATCGCCGGCACTAGCATGGGTTCCATCATCTCGGCACTCTACGCGACCGGCCACACACCGGAAGAGATGAAGCAGATTCTGACCGAGGATTCCATCAACTCGGTCTTCCGCATCGACCAGGCCTATAGCTCGCAGAGCTTTCGACGCCGCGAGGACAGCCACGACGTTCCCAACGGCATCACGGTTGGGCTCAAACATGGCATTGGGTTCCGCAACAGTCTTCTTACCGAAGCCGGCCTCAACGAGCTGCTCGAAAAGCAGTTCCTGCGCTACAACGATGCGGTCGACTTCAACAATCTGCCCATCCCCTTTCGCTGCCAGGCGACTGACCTAACCGACGCTAAGACTGTTACCTTTGCACGCGGCTCTCTACGCGACGCAGTTCTCGCGTCCGCCTCCATCCCGGGTGTCTTCCGTCCCTTCCAGATGGATGGCCATGATTACGTAGATGGAGCGATTCTCGAAAATCTCCCGACGCCTGAAGTCAAGGCCATGGGCGCGAACGTCGTGCTAGCAGTGAGCCTCGAGCTCGCGCCAGCTGGCAACGGCGATCTCAGTAGCATCCTCGGCGTTCTGCAGCGTGCCTTTGCCGTCGGTATCGAAGCGAACGAAGAACGCGACCGGAAGCTGGCGAACGTCGTCGTCACGCCCGACGTCAGCGGCTTCAATGCGGGCAGCTACAACAAGGTGTATCAGCTTGCTCAGCGGGGGTATGCCGCCGCTGAAGCCAACAAGGCTACCCTGCTGAAGTACTCGCTGCCCGAAGGCGAATGGCAGCAATATCTGGCGCAACGCAATGCCCGTCTGCACGGACCTCCAGGCAACGTACTGCGCGTGGAAGTCGATGCGCCCAATGCTGGAGTCAAGGTCGCTGCCGAGCGCCTCTTCGCTCCACTCGTCGATCAGCCAGTGGATACGGACGAGGTCGTACGTTTGCTCTCGCAACTACGCAGCGATGGTCGCTACGACGCGGACTACACGGTCGGCTATGATCGCAACGTACGCGGCCGTCCCATTCTTCTCGTCACGGTGAAAGACAAGACTACCGGGCCACCTTTTCTCATCGCTGGATTCAATCTCGAGGCGCAGACCTCGGGCGTTACGCGCGCCTCCGTCAACACCATCCTGCTCTACCAGGACCTGGGCGGCTATGGTTCAGAGTTGCGAGCGCACATCGACTTCGGTTTCGCCTCACGCATTCAAGCTGAGTACTACCGGAAGATTAACTGGGCTGGATTTTTCGTCGCGCCCCGCGCCAACATCACGCGCACACCGTATTACATCTATAGCGGCAACACGCGGCTCTCGGAGCGTCTGGACCAGAATGCGGGAGGCGGTGCAGACTTCGGCTGGAGCAATGGACGTACGCAGGAATTTCGCGTTGGCTGGCAGCTCGAGAACGTTCGCTGGTCCGTCACGACGGGGTTCGATGGCATGCCCAACTATTACGGCAATGCCCAGACCGGTCGGCTGCAGTACATCTATGACTCGCGGGACCGCGCGCTGGTGCCAGAGTTCGGCATTCGCTGGCAGACGGACATCGGCTATTTGTACGCAACGCCCAACAGCCCCAGTGCGCCGCAGTTGTTCAGCCAGCTTTCCTTCTCCCACACCTTCAATAAGAAGAATGTCCTGTTGATGGACATGGAAGGCGGAACGATGCTGAATCGGAATGTCGCGCAACCGTTCCGCTTCACCCTTGGCGGACCTTTGCGGCTCAGCGCAAGCGCCATCGATCAATATCGCGGCACCGACTACTTCCTGGTCACGCCAGGCTATCTGCGCCGTATTAAATCGCTACCCGCACCGCTGAACAGCAGCCTGTTCCTCGGCGGCTTCTATGAAGCCGGACAGATGCGCGCACCCGACACTTCCACCATCACGCAGCAGGACGTCTACTTCGGGCTATTCGCAGAAACACCGCTCGGCTTGATCTCGATCGGTCCTGCTTTTGGAACGAACGATGAGCGCAAGCTGGTCTTCACCATCGGCAGGTTCTTTTAGCCGCGACTACCGCCCCGCACTCAGCCTAACCGCCAGCCGCTCCGGAAGGTGCGCGTCGCGAATCGCTGTTTGCGATTCCGCTACATCGTAGGGCGTGCGGAAGAACGTAACCTTCGCCAGCGTCTCATCGTAGATAGCGAAGGCGGCGCGCCAGTCTCCATCCCTCGGCTGCCCAACGGCGCCAGGATTGATAAGATGTCGTGAGCCCAGCGGCACCTCCATCGTGTACTGCTCAACGCCGTCACTGTTGTCGGGGTCATACGCTGGATAATCCTCCGCCCATTCTTCCTCTCGTCGCGAAAACCCGCCTTGCAAATGCGTGTGCCCGAAGAAGGCAAGCTCCGATGGCATACGCTGCAGCGGTGACCACGCATCGCGCATGGAGGCGATGTACTGATCCTCATGCAGCGGCGAACCGTGTGCGCACAGGGCGCGCTCCGTCGCCTGGATCGGCCCCATCGGCAGTTCACGGAGCCACTCCCGATTGTCCGCACGCAGATTTTGCCGCGTCCACGCAGCAGCTGCGGCCGCAATGGGATTGAATCCCTGCGAGCTGCTCAGACCGCAGCACACGCGATCATGATTGCCCCGCACATGAATCGATCGCTGGGTTTCGAGCGCCCGCAGCGTGTCAATGACTTCATTGGGTCGAGCTCCGTATCCCACCACATCGCCCAGGTTCCAAAGCTGATCAAACCCTCCACCGGTACGACTTCGCGCTACTCTCAGCACTGCCTCAAGAGCCTGCAAATTTCCGTGAATGTCCGAAACTACCAGGGCGCGCATAAACAGCCAGTCCGAAGATCAAAAAAACAACCAGTCCGGAGATAACAAAACAGCCAGTCTGAGGAGCATTAGACGCCAGACCGCACCGTCGTAGCAAGAGGTCGGTCCCGAAGAGTATGCATCGTCGGCGCCGAAGCCAGAAGGTTACGTGTGTAGTCGTGTTGCGGCCGCGTCAGCACCTGGGACACACTCCCCTGCTCGACAATCTCGCCGTGCCGCATCACCGCCACGCGATCCGCCACCTGTGCCACCACCGCCAGATCATGCGAGATAAACAGTATCGACAGATTGTGCTCGCGCTTCAGCGTCTTCAGCAACTCCAATATCTGCGCCTGCACCGTCACGTCGAGCGCCGTGGTGCATTCGTCTGCGATAAGCAGACGCGGCTTACAGATCAGCGCCATCGCAATCACGATCCTTTGCCTCTGGCCGCCGGAAAACTGGTGCGGATAGTCTTCCATCCGCCGCTCCGGATCCGGCAGCCCGACCTCGCGCATGGCCGCCAGCACCCGCTCGCGCACTTGTGCTCGCGGGGTTCGCGGAGCATGCGCCAACAGCGCCTCGGCAATCTGCCGCCCAACCTTCATCACGGGATTCAGCGCGGTCATCGGCTCCTGAAAAATCATCGCAATCGACTGTCCGCGATGCCGCCGCATCGCCTCTTCGGGCAACACAAGCAGCTCGTCAAAATCGGGTGCCCCAGGTCCGGATCCTCGGACCTGGGTTTGCGATACGTCCTTTGCGGCCAGTGAAAGTCGCACGCTTCCGCTGATCGCCGCACTCGGTGGCAACAGCCGCAGCAATGCCAGCGACGTCGCAGATTTTCCCGAACCCGACTCGCCCACCAGCCCCAGTGTCTCTCCCGGCGCAATGTCGAACGAGATCCCCCGCACCGCCTCCCGTCCCGAGAACGCTATGCGCAGATCTTTTACCGAGAGCAATGGCGTGTTCAGCAGCGGCGAAGCAACATTCTGTGGGTGTACGTTCACCCTTCGAGCATAGTCGATCGCGCTGGCTTTCTTCCCCACACCCCATCCTTACTGGATGAGCCGGAATGTGCGCCACGGGCTGATCTCAAGTGCGCCACGCGCACCCACACTCCACACTCTCCACCGATAGCGGCCATTGGCATTGGCGAACTCCGCCAGCACCTGCGTACGTAGCGTTGGGTTACGGTCCTCAACCAGGTACAGTCGCCCGTCGGACCACGCGCCGCCTTCGCCGCGCTGCCATTCCACCACCTGCAATCCCGCGCCCCCACGGTTATCCCACACCAACTGCGGTATCTGCGCCACATTCTGTCCATCCTGCGGTGAAGCCTGGGCGATTCCCTTCACTCCGGAACTCTGCTCTGCGGACGTCGGCGGAGCGCTCACCATCAACGCCTGGCGCACATTGGACTGTTCGTGCTGCGGCAGGTCGAGCGACATCTGGAGCACCTTCCACTGACCGTCTTTTCCTGCGCGCAACACCACCAATGGATGCGCCACACCAAACACCCCCGGCGATGACACCACCACGCGCAGCGCAACCGCCGCCAGGCCCCCGTTCGTCGAAGCTTCTGCCACCTGCACCCGCACACCGTCTTTCGGCGCCGCTGTTGTGCTGGATGTGCTGCCCATAATAGCCAGCATCCGCCGCACGCCGCGCGAAGAGTCCATCACCAGGTCCGGATCCGCCGCATCGCCGAGCGGATCGCCGTTGAGCAAGCGCTCCATGGCAGTTTTCGCCACCGTCGCCGCAGTGGCCTCTTTGCCCGCAAGACTTGCCTGCACGCATCCCGGACAGTCCGACGTGGGTTCGCTCATCCACAGCGCAAAGGCGCGCGCTGCCTGCATATGCGGCGCATGCATGAGAATCGCAACCTCCGGTTCGCCCTCGGAGTTTTCCGTGACACCGTTCGGATAGAAGACCGCAGGCTGCAACATGCCTAGTCCAAAGTCCGTGTCCATGCCACTCCACCACGCGGCGGGCAACGTTCCCATTAGCACATCCGGATAGTCCGCCGTCCCTCGCGCCGCCATCAGCCTTGCCTTCAGCTGGTCCGGATCGACGGCGATGAATCGCATCTGCAGATCAGGGAAGGCCTCACGCAGGCCCTCCTTCACCTGCTCCGCCTGCGCATTTTTCAGCGGCCTCTGCTGCTGCGTAGGTGCAGTGGAATTTTCCGCCGCCGCCGGCGCACCATTGCCATTGGCAGCTCCATAATCCGACGCATTCTGTCCCACATTGCTGGCCGCCGTCCCGTAGTTGCTCGCTGCCGTTCCGTACCCCGCTGCGTTCTGGCCAGCGGTGCTGCCATTCTGCCCGTAGTTGCTCGCCGCCGTCCCGTACCCCGCCGCATTCTGACCGAAGTTGCTCAAATCCTTCTGCTGATACCCGATGCCGTTGGGCTTCGCGGTGGTCGCATTCTGATCGGGCGGTATCGAGGGCGTACTGATGGTGGTGCTGTCCGCATCCACACCGTAGCTTGCTGCATTCTGTCCGTAGGTGGAGGCGTTCTGTCCAAACGTCCCCGTCGTTTTCTCGCTATAGTTCAGGGGCGTCGCATTGTGCAGCGCGGCAATCGCATTAAGGTTTGATTGCGGCGGTCGCGTCGACGCCGCCAGATACCACACCACCACCGGCCCATGCCGCAACGCGCCCAACGGCTCCGGATCCTGAGCGCACAGTGCACCGGCGCACATCAGCAACATCGCCGCCGCGACTCCCTCCACCCACTGCCAACTCATCAACGAACCCTTCAACGAAACTTTCAAGGCCGCCTCCAGGGTCGCCTTTACACCAAAGAGCTTCCTGCCCGTCTGATGCAGGATTGGACGCCCTGCCCGCGCGAATGTTTCACAAACCTCGCCCATCCGGCAGATGACTCTAGATCGTCCCATCCGAAGCGTGTTCACCATCATCTAAGATCCATGGGCACTTCCGCCAGCCAATTCCCTCTTCGCCTCTCAGTTCTCGACCAGTCCCCCGTCCCCGCCGGCTCCACGCCCTCGCAGGCCCTGGGCAACTCGCTCGACCTCGCCCGCCACGTCGACGCTCTCGGCTACACCCGCCTCTGGTACTCCGAACACCACGCTATGGATCTCCTCGCCTCCACCGCCCCCGAGATCCTGGTCGCCCGCTCGGCCGCCGAAACCACGCGCATCCGCGTGGGTACTGGCGGCATCATGCTCCCGCACTACTCCGCGCTCAAGATCGCCGAAGTCTTTCGCACCCTCCACGCGATGTTTCCCAACCGCATCGACCTCGGCATTGGCCGCGCTCCCGGCGGCGGCCAGCTCGAAGCCTTCGCCCTTCGCCGCGACCGGAAGTCTCCCGTGCCCGACGACTTCCCGCAGCAGTTAGCCGAGCTCCGCGCCTTCCTTCACCCCGAGCGCTTCCCCGATCTCCTCGGCACCAATCACCCCTTCGCCCGCATCCGCGTCGCCCCCGACGCCCCCGGCGCTCCCGACATCTGGCTACTCGGCTCCTCCATGTGGTCCGCGGTGACCGCCGCGCAACAAGGCCTGCCCTACGCCTTCGCTCACTTTTTCTCGCCCGTCCAAACCCGCCGCGCCATCGAATACTACCAGGCCAACTTCCAGCCCAGTCCCGACCGCTC
>Ga0302307_10001465_pt1 | contig 14638 bp, 4 predicted proteins | sample III_Palsa_E3_2_FD_200530 | JGI IMG/M metagenome (GOLD analysis project Ga0302307, IMG submission 200530) | Peat permafrost microbial communities from Stordalen Mire near Abisko, Sweden - III_Palsa_E3_2 | ecosystem: Environmental > Terrestrial > Soil > Palsa > Peat permafrost | place: Sweden... | reverse complement strand
TTATTTCAACATACATCAGTTCTCCATCCTTTTTAAGGTGCCTTACTACGCGTACGGCATCGGTCATTTCTTTAAGATAAGTTTCCAATTGTTGCTTTGCATCTTCTTTTGGCCGCAGTGCCCTGGCATCCAGGTTCAAAAGTTCATCGGTGGTATAACCATAATGTTTGGCGGCTGCTTCATTAACAGCAATTATTTGCATATTATCTTTAGCAATCATCCACATGGGCACGGGGCTGCTCTGGAAAAGCAGCTTATATTTTAATTCGGATGAGCTTAGCTCTTCTTCGGCATGTTTGCGCTCGGTAATATCTATCATCGAACCTATAATTGCGGGTACACCACCTATCATTACGGCGTTGCCATAAATCTCTACCCAATTACCTGTGCCATCTTTTTTTATGCCACGGGCCTCATAATGCAGGCTTTCTACTTCTCCGCTTATGCGGCGGCGGATGTTTTCGGCAACAATATCGCGGTAGCTTTCGTGGAAAATTTTAGGGCCGGCTTCGGGGTCGTTCAGCAAATCCTCCGGTTTATAACCAAAAACAGCGGCAAACCTTGGGTTTACATAAGCAAATACGCCATGCTGCACAATGTATACACCCACCATTGATTTTTCGGCAATGGTGCGGAATTTTAGCTCTGCTTCCTTTAGCTCGGCCGAGCGTTCTTCCACCCGTTTTTCGAGCTGGGCGTTCATAATCCTTACTTCTTCCTCGGCTTTACTGCGCTGAGCGTCGATTTTATTAAGCCAGTTGGCGGTACTCCAAATAATGAGCAGGCTTACCAGTAAAAAACAGATGGCCAATAAGGATATCCCAATATTCATTGATGAAAATATACCGGATAAGCCGGTTTCGCTCCTTATCGACCCAAATAAAATAATCATGATAACAATGAGGCCAAAAAGCCGCCTTGCCATTTTATTGCCTATACGCTTGCCGGTAAAAAGCCCGGTTATACCTACCGTTGGGTTTAACAATGATGCCGCTATGGATAAAATGAAAAACAAAATGGCCGTAAGCAAAGCCATTGACGTTACATAAAACAGCGAATTAAACAAGGCAACGCCATACACATACCCAACCAGTGCAATGCCCGAAAGTATAGTAACCGCGTGAAAAAAGTATTGCGCTATAAGCGTTGCCAACCGGCCTTTACTGTTGAGTGCTAAAAAACCGATACCCAGCAAACAGAAGTTGGTAGAAGCATTAAAGGCCATGCGCCCGGGAAAAGGTATGAGGCTTGATGCAACGGTTTTATCAAATACAAAAAGCTGGTCAATACCTATATTGACATGGAAAATATCCTGGTATATAGTGGTAAAAGCAACAACTGTAGCTGCCAGCGAAAGCGTGAAAAATGCAGGGGTTTTATAATTGTTGGTTTGATATTGCGAGAAAAGCAATGCACCGCCAAACAGGATAAAACAGAGCGCCGCGTTAAACCGCATGGCTATAAAACCTGGCCATATGCTTGCCATAACGGGGATATTAAATATCCAGCCCAGCATTACAATAACACTTAGGGCTATGGTAAGCAGGCTTATGGTTATAATCGTTCTATTTTTTTGCGGAATATCCATTTAAATATATACGACCAAAAAAGTACCGGGTTAATACCCGGGCAACAGCAAATAATATCAGTGCTAATAAAGTTAAAGCTAAATTAGCAGATAACGGGGAATAATTATTGATTTAGTGGTTATTTATTGATTTACTGATTTATTGAATTATTGATTAATTAGATTGTCAATGTATCTACAATCAATAATTCAATAAATCAACAATTAAAATGGATAGCCTATAGCCAGGTTAAATACTACATCGGAACCGTGCCATTGAGCATCGCGGAAATCAATACCATCAATAATAGCACGCTGACTGGGCGGTTGGTAAGGCTCCAATATAGGGAAGCCAAAATCGGTACGTAATATTAATACCGAGAGGTTAAAGCGTAGGCCGAAGCCCGCATCGGCGGCAATTTGGGTAAGGAAGTTTTTGCCGAAGGCAGCTCCCGGCAGGCCGTATTGCGGGTGCATAAGCCATATATTACCGGCATCAACAAACAGCGCGCCCTCAACAATGCTGAACAGCTTGGCGCGGTATTCTACGTTGCCTTCTATTTTTATATCACCCGATTCATCAGGCAAAAACTGGCTGGCGTTGGTTACCGATGATGGCGGGTAGTAAGAGCCCGGGCCAATGGAACGCGCCTGGAAACCCCTTAAACTGTTTGGGCCGCCAATAAAAAACTGCTGCGAGTAAGGTAAAATGGTGGAGTTGCCGTAAGGTATGCCCACATCAACCATAAAACGGGTAGCCAGCTTACTGTTGGGGCCAAGTTTATGGAAATAACGTATCTCGTTTTCCAGTTTTACATACTGATCGAACGGGGTGCCAAACAGCTTACTTACTTTACCTCCAAGGGTATCGGCACCGGTAATTAAGCCATATAAGTTCGCCGAAAGGCTAACCTTGCCCATATAATAAAGGCTGTTAACTCTAAAATCTTCGGTAGAGTTATCATAGGTATAGGCATAACTTGGGCCAAAGGTAAACTGGTTGTTAATTACGTGGGTTAGGGTAGGGTTACGCGTTGCACGGATGCTATCGATATAAAGCTGGGTTACGTTTGCCGCATCAACATAAGTTATATCAATAAGGTCTAACTGGTGCTGTTTATGCAGGTTGGGTTTCCATTGGTAACCAAATGAACCGTTATACGAGTTTAAGGTATAAAGTTTATTACGGTCGATATACGTATAGCCTGCTAATAATATGGTATGGGGGATAAACGCGTTATCCGAACTGATATTAAACGGACTTATAAAGCGCGGCCACGAAATAGATGGCTGCACGCCAAACTGGTAAACGTTATACCCATTATTGTAACTGCCAAATTGCTTATCGGTACTGGTAAGGAAGGTAAGGGTAAATAATTCGGCGCCCTTAAAGGTATTTTTATTGCGGAAACTAATATCGAACTGCGTACCATCGTAGTTAGCGGAGGTTTGGCGCGCTACAATTTCGGCAGTTAGCGATTTCTTTTTGGATTGTGTTAAATAATAGTAAATATCCAGGTAAGCCGAATCGGGCGTAACATCCTGGAACTCATTTTTTACATAGCTGAACGGCCCCAGTTCAATAAAGCGGCTCAGGCTATTGTTATGTTCGGTACGGTTATAAACTTCGCCGGGGTGTAGCAATACGGTGTTTTTAAACACATAAGGGCGCACTGTTTTTTTAGGATCGATAACATTGTACCAATCGTACTTTACCGCCGAATCTAACTTAGCGCTGGTATCTTTTAAGGTGTACTTAGGATAAACATATATATTCCGCACCTTGTATATCCACGAAGCTTCATCCGGGGTTGATGCCTTTACCTTAACAAACATATCAACCTGGTGGCCGGCTATGGTACTATCATAGCGCATAATCAAATCTTCTGGCGCAAAATAAAAGAAACCTTCTTCCTTTAAGCGGGCATCGATACGTATACGTTCGGCCTTAATAATATCCAGGTCATACTTATCGCCAACTTTTAAAAGGCTGAGTTTTGACGTACCGGTAACGGCGGTATCCAAATCATCATTTTCCTGCGGGAATATTACCTTGCGATAATGATAAGCCGGGCCTGTTTGTATGGAATAAACCGCCTTCACTATTCTGGAGTTTTTTTTGCTGACCGTATCACCATTTACCTGGGCTATAAAATACCCTTCGTTTTGTAGCCTGTTTTGCAGTATGCTGCTGTTTTTTTCAAGGTCGACGTTAGTTGCCAAAATCGGGGGTTCGCCTAAATGGGTGTTTAAATAATGTTTAAGCCCGCGGCGTTTATTGGTACGGGTTTTATCATAAATCCACAGCTTGTACCGCAAGCCAAGTATTTTTCCGTTTGGCTGGGGCCTTAACAAGGCTGTTAATTCGGTGCTTAAGGCTTTAGCCTCGCTTTTAGTGGTATTGGTTTTATCCTGTATTTTAACCTCGCCGCCATCGTACAGTTTTTGCCCGGGCGCCAGGTACTTAGTAGTGCTGCAGGCGCTCACCAAAAGGGTAAATAAAACAATAAATGTGTATTTAAGCTTGGCCATAATTAGTTTGATGGTTGTTTTTGTTGCGCAGGCTGATCTGCCGGTTGTTGTACATCGGGCACAGTTGCATCGTGCTGTTTATCGGCTGCCTTTTGCTCCTTCTTTTTCTCTTTTTGCTGTTCCTTGTATTCTTTTTCCAGTTCTTTTTCTTTCTTGGTTTTTTTCCTGAATAACTCTTTAAAGCGGTTGTACTCGTAGGTTATGGTAAAGCCCACGCCGGTTTCAACTACCTCGCCTTCAATCACAATAAATTCATCCCGCCTGTAAGCGCGTACCATGTAACGGCCATCCTCGGTCAGTTTATAATTTACCGATAGGTTGCCCGCTATATCCGTGGTTTTTTGCCCCGGCTGGTTTTGGCCCTCCAGGTTAAAGTTATTGCCTACGGTTACGGTTACACGGTCGTTAAGGAATTTTTTGGACAAACCCACGTTCAAATCGGTACGGTTTTGCTCTACACCCGTCGAATAATCGGCCCCTGATGTTAAATCGAAGCTCAACTGCACACCACCAATAAGGTTGCCTGCCAGTTTGTTTAACTGATCGGAAAGCAGGCTGCTTACGCTGTTACGGATAGCACCGTTTATGCCTGTACTACCGCCCTGGCTTTGCAGCGGGTTATCGCCAATAAAGTGGCCAAGCACCAGCACGCCCAATACCTGTTTGTTCATTTCGTTAGGATCCTGGCGTATCTGGTCCAGTCTGGTATTAATGGTTTGTACTACATCCGGCGATACCTCATAGGTACTATCCGGCAGTACAATATCAAAAGTAATATCGGGCTTTAACAGCTGGTTTTTTAATTTCAGATCGACGTTAAACGGCAGCTTTTGCTTGTACATGGTATTGGTGGTAGCATCGCTGCCAAGCTGCTGGCTTACCAAATCAATAGGTGGCACGTTGGCTACATAAACTGCTGTAAGGTTCACATTGGCGCTGGTTGGATCGCCGGTCCAGGTAATGGTACTGCCTTTTTTAAATTTGAAGGTGCGTTTTACCGTAGCGTACGACAGGTTATACGAGCCGCTCTCTACCTGGTAAGTGCCTGTAAGATTGGTTTTGCCGCTGGCATCAATACCGCCGTTAAGGTGTGCCTCGCCCTGCAAATGCACCACATCGCCATTACGCGGGTCAATTACAATAGTAAATTTCGCACCTTTATCAATATTTACGGTTGCGGTAAGGTCCATACCCGTTAAGCCCGTTTTTTTGAGCGAATCCAACTGCCTCGCCATCATTATCGAATCCATCTGCGGCTCTTTTTCATTAAAAACTTCTACTACGCCTTTACGGTCTTCAAGGCCGGGGTCATCTTCGGGCAGCACAATGGTGAGGTCAGTTTTATCATTTACAGTAAGCGTGGCATCAACAACAGGCTTTTTCATGGTGCCTGTTATTTTAATGTTGCTGTTTAAATAAAGCTTGCCGTAGTACATTTTATTATCGGTTTCGGTAGAGTTAATGACCCTGAAATTGGTAGTTGTAATATTTAAGCCGAAACCAAAATCGGTAAAGTTTTTGGTGTAGATGGTGCCGGCGATAACGGCTTTGTTGCCGGTACTATCAATCAAAGTAAAATCATTAAAGCGGATGCCATCGTTATTAAAGGTTATACTCTCATTAGGCATGCTGAAATAGGAGTTGAGCATAGCCACGTTAAAGCCCACCTTATTAAAGTTGATATCGCCTCTAACCACAGGCGCGCTGGCATTGCCTGTTATTTTTAGCTGCCCGGTTATGTTGCCACTGGCATTGCGCAGGTTGCCAAAGCTAAAACCCTCAATGCTTTTCATGTTCAAATCAACAATATTGAGGTTGAGGTCGAAACGGCTTTCGGGCTGGGTGTAGTAAGTGCCGTTAAGTGTAACCTGGTTGCCTTTCCCGTTAATATCCATGCTGGCAGTATAAGCGTTGGCGATTTGGTTATTAACTTTTAGGTTGATGTTGCCTACTGTATCACCTTTAAAATTAAAATCATTTATGGTTAAAGCGGTTGTAAATAAGGGCGATTTTTGGAAATTGCTGATATGCGCATCGCCATTAATTACGCCGCCAACCTGTAATGAATCCTGCTGGGCCAAACGGGTAAGCGTTTCGATGTGGAAGTTTTTAAAATCGACAGTAACCGGGGCATTCATCTCCTGCGGACTGCTGGTTACGCTCAATACCTGGTTACTATTGCTGATGCTGAAATCTTTAGCCAGTATGCCCTTGTTGCCAAACTCCAGGGCGTTATCCGCGGCAACGGTCCATTCCACATAATTTAACAGCAGGCCGTTTGGCAGGAAACTAAACTGGTACTCGTTTGGCAATGCGCTGAAAACGCCGGCTATGCGGTAACGCTCTTTTTTAGTGGCATCGCGCACCTGTAGGCTTAGGTTAAGCTTATTATTTTGCGCACTACCGCTTATGCTGGTATACAACAAGTCGAGCGATGAACCCGCCTTTACCTGGTCGACAGTTAGACTATAATTCAGCGCATTGTTGCCGGTATTTATATTAAGCTGCATGTTGCTGATGGTATTGGTACCATACACAATTTTTGGCATAGTGCCTTTAACAATCAGCGATCCGGTTTGGCTGTTAAAACTACCGTTGATGAGCACGGGGTCTAGCTGTTTTAGGTCGGGTAGGAACTGCGTGGTTAGCGGTGTTTTAGTGAGGTGCAAATCAAATGTAAAGTTCTCCGGCGAGTATTTTACTTTGGCTTTGCCGCTGGCGAGGCTGGTGTTGTAGTATTTGTCAATTAAATCCTGCATAGCCGGCGCAATTTCGGGCAGTTTGTATTTGCCGGCTAAATGGGCAGTTAGCATAGGCGCTTTTAACTTTAGGGTGCTGCTATCGGCATTGGCGGTGGAGATGAGGCTAACCGTATCCAGTTTTATGCGTTGGTCTTTGTTTACAATCAGCAGGTCGGTGGCTTCAATATCTGCGTTTAAGTAGTTAGGATCGGCGGTGGGCACCTTAGCCACAATTTTACCGTGGAAACGCATGGCATCCTTGCTAAAATTTAGCTTTTGCAAATCCACGCTGTCCACGTTTAAAGTGGCATTGATGGACGGATATTTTTTGTTCATATCCGCTTTGGCATCCAGGCTAAAGTGGATGTTGGGGTCGTTCATATGCACGTTGGCGGTGTAATTGCCGCTATGCGAAGTGCCGGTTAGCCTTAAGTTTTGATAGGTGTAGCCCTTTACATAAGCCTTAGCTACATCGCCGCTGAACGACAGGCTGGCCGTTTTAGGGTTAAGGCCAACGCCTTTTATATTAGCGCTAAGCGTTACATTGCCCGCCATTTGCGGCTGCTTGGTAAGCGCGCCCACATTCAGATTATTTACACGGATATTAGCGGCGTAGGCAGCGTGATTTTTATCGCCGCCGTTTTTCATCACAGCGTCCAAATCCACAGCGCCATAGCTTGAGCGCAGGCTAAGCTTGGTGTTAAAATTACTCATGCTGCCTTTAAAAGTGCCTTTAAGGTTAAGCGCCTCGGGTATGCTTACGCTGGCAGGCAACATTTTTGCCGAAACCAGCTGGTTGATATCGGCGCGGCTGGTGTTAAAATCGTTAATGGTTACATTAAAGGTGGCCTTTTTCATATTGGGCAAGCCAGTCATGGCGGCAGTTGCCTTGATGTGGGTATTGCTGAGGCCGGTAATTTCGATATTAGGTATGCGCAGGTCGCTTACCTTGCCATGTACACTGCCATTTATTTTAAATACCGCGTTTGGCGATTTTTTAAACATATCATTGCTTGCCATGGCCGGCATCAGCAATAGAACATCGCGTAAGCCTAAACGGCTGCCATCTAAATTGGCATTGATACTTAACGCGCCTAAGTTAGTGCTTAATGATGCGATAGACGGATAACTAACCTGTATTTGTTTTTGCAGAATAGTTTGAGGCGTTTCTACATACAAGTTATTTAAATAAGCGTTTTTAGGTCCGTAAAAAAACGATGTATGGAATTGCCTGAGGATAAGCCCGCTTTTTTCGCTAAAAGTAAAGCTGTTTATTTTACCCGAGATGGTATCCGGGTTGTAAACTATATTTTCGGCATCGGCATTAAGGTTGCTGATGGCCATGTGGCCAAAATCGAGGCCTTTGGGCAGTGGTTTCTGGGCGTTGTTATCAAACTTAATATCATCGTTGGTAAAGGTTATCCTATCCAGCGAGGCTGACCAGCCTTTGGTGCTCGCGACAGGTTTTACCAGGGTATCCAGTTTTTTAATGGCATGTGATACCTCAGTTTTTATGTTTTGCGGCTGCGCGAAGGCCAACGCGGCTTTGGTATCACTAAGGCTGATGGATTTTATGCCGATGTTTTGGTTTTTGAGGTCGATTTTATTCATTTCGATAACCAGGCTGCCCAGGTTAACGTTAGCCTTCATGGATGGCGCGCCGTATACGATATTGATTTTTGATATATCAATAGTGCCCAGGTTAAGCGTCATGTTCAGCGGGGCGGTGGCAGTATCGGGTTTTGTTGGTACGGGTGATTGTATGATTTTAGCGTCGAAGCCCGATAATGTAATTTTTGGTATGGTAAATTTCATTTTATCCAAATCAAAATCCTTTATCTGTGTATCAAAATGGCCCAGGTTAAAAACCACATCGCTGCCGGTAATTTTATCTTTATAAGCAATCTTGATTTTGTTGAGGATAATTTTATCCACCGAAATCTTCATGCCGCCGGAGGTATCTGCCGGTTGCGGCGCTTTTTTTGGTCCGCTGTTAAAGGCCTTTATAATGTAATCGAAGTTAAACACACTATCGGCGCCGCGGCTTACGTTGGCGGTAATGCCTTTTAAGTTTATTTCGTTTACTTCGAGTTTGTGGTGGAGCAGTTCGAGCAGGCTTACATTAACCATTAACTTATCGCCGGCAATTAAGGTATCGCGGTGCTGGTCTTCAAAATAAACACCCTCTAACACAATTAATTTTGGCAGCCCTAAACTGATGTGCGCTATCTGGACTTTGGTATGGATTTTCCCCTGTAAATAATTTACAGCCTTATTTTTGGCGAAGTTTTGAACGGCGGGTACCTGTATTAAAATGACCACAAGCAACACCAAAAAGATGACACTTGCAATTATCCACAGAATGGTTTTTAAAGCTATACGCCCAAATCGTCCCAAATTAATAATTTTTTCAAAGGTGAAGATTGCTGTTGTTAAATATATACAAATAGTGTGCTATGCTGCTTATCCAGTGTTCGGCTAAAGCCGAATTTGCCATTAGTCTTAATTCCGTTGGCTTCAGCCAACGGCAATGAAACCGGCAAATCATTGCCGTCCCATTTATGGGACGGATAGAATAAAAAGCAAACCCGGCTTTAGCCGAACCATACTAACCTGCTACACTTCTCAACTTTTCAACACATATAGGCTGCAACTTGTTTTTTGATAACTTTGTATTTCTCCAAAAAAATTTACAGCGCTAACTATGCCCGATTTTTCGCACTTACACGTACATACCCAGTTTTCGTTGCTTGATGGCGCCGCTGATATAAGTAAATTATATAAAAAAGCGGCGGCAGATGGTATGAAAGCCCTGGCCATTACCGACCATGGTAACATGTTCGGCGTGTTTAAGTTTGTGGCCGAGGCAGGCAAGCATAACATAAAGCCCATAGTGGGCTGCGAGTTTTACGTGGTAGATGACCGCCACAAAAAACAATTCACCAAGGAGAAAAAAGACGTTAGGCGCCATCAACTGCTGCTGGCCAAAAATCCCGAAGGTTATAAAAACCTTGTTAAGCTATGCTCGCTGGGTTATATGGAAGGGCTGTACAGCAAATGGCCCCGCATTGATAAGGAACTTATTTTAAAATACCATAAAGGTTTAATTGCTACCACCTGCTGTATTGGAGCTTCCGTTCCGCAGGAAATATTGCGGAACAGCGAAGAAGAAGCCGAAAAGGAATTTAAATGGTGGCTGGACCTGTTTGGCGAGGATTACTACATCGAGCTGCAGCGCCACGATATACCCGAGCAGCATACTGTTAATAACGTGTTGCTTAAATACGCCAAAAAATATAATGTAAAGGTAATTTGCTCTAATGATTCGCACTACGTGGATCAGCAGGACAGCAACGCGCATGATATTTTGCTGTGCGTAAATACCGGCGATATGCAAAGCACGCCGATAGCTACGGATGAAGAAGGCGGCAAAGGTTATCGCTTCGGTTTCCCTAACGACCAGTTTTATTTTAAAACGCAGGCCGAAATGGGCAAGCTGTTTAACGACCTGCCCGAATCGTTAGACAATACCAACGAGATAGTGGATAAGGTAGAAACCTTAAAGCTAAAGCGCGATATACTGCTGCCCAACTTTGTTATTCCGCCCGAATTTAAGATACACAGCGACATGACCCCTGATTCAGATACGCTGAACCAGTGGGAATACCTGAAACATTTAACGTTTTTGGGCGCTAAACAGCGCTACGTGGATATAACTGCAGAACAGGAAGAGCGCATTAACTTCGAGCTGTTTACCATACGCACCATGGGTTTTGCGGGCTACTTTTTAATTGTGGCCGATTTTATTAAAGCCGGGCGTGATATGGGCGTGTTCATTGGTCCGGGCCGTGGCTCGGCGGCAGGATCAGTGGTGGCGTATTGTATCGGTATCACCAATATCGACCCATTAAAATATAACCTCCTGTTCGAAAGGTTTTTGAACCCCGACCGTAAGAGCATGCCCGATATTGATACGGATTTTGACGATGCAGGCCGCCAAAAAGTGATTGATTACGTAGTTGATAAATACGGCAAAAACCAGGTAGCGCAAATTATCACTTACGGCTCCATGGCTGCGCGTACCAGTATACAGGATGTAGGCCGGGTGCTGGATATGCCGCTATCCGAAGTAAATTTGCTCAAGAAAATGGTGCCCGAAACTTTGGGCATTACCTTACAGGGCGCGATAGACCAGGTACCCGAACTGCAAGCCATAGTAAAAGGCAACGACCTGCGTGCTACCGTTTTGCGCGAAGCCGGGAAACTGGAAGGCTCTATCCGCAACACAGGCGTGCATGCAGCAGGTATCATTATCGCGCCGTATGATCTGACGGATATTGTCCCCGTCGCGATAGCAAAAGATTCTGATTTGCTGGTTACCCAGTATGACGGTAGGGTGATTGAAGACGCGGGCGTTATCAAGATGGACTTTTTGGGCTTGAAGACGCTTACCATTATTAAGGACGCGCTAAGGCTCATCAAACAAAACCACGGTGTAACCATCGATATAGATTATATACCGCTTGACGACCTGAAAACTTTTGAGCTTTACCAGAAGGGTGATACCAACGGTACCTTCCAGTTTGAAAGCGACGGCATGCAAATGTACCTGCGCGATTTAAAGCCGGATAAGTTTGAGGATTTAATTGCCATGAACGCCCTGTACCGCCCGGGCCCGATTGAGTATATACCCTTGTTTATCCGCCGTAAACACGGCTACGAGCCCATAGCCTTTGATTTGCCGGATATGGAAGAGTACCTGGGCGAAACATACGGGGTTACCGTGTACCAGGAACAGGTGATGCTTTTATCGCAAAAACTGGCGGGCTTTAGCAAAGGCGACGCCGATGTGTTGCGTAAGGCGATGGGTAAAAAGCAAATTGAGATACTAAACAAAATGGAAGCCCAGTTTATGGAAGGCGCTGCAGCTAAGGGCCACCCTAAAGATAAGCTGACTAAAATATGGAAGGACTGGACGGCATTCGCGCAATACGCCTTTAATAAATCGCACTCTACCTGTTATGCTTTTGTGGCCTATCAAACGGCATATTTAAAAGCGCATTACCCGGCTGAGTATATGGCCGCGGTATTGAACAACCAGAACAACATGGAAAAGATTACCTTTTTTATGGATGAATGCCGCCGTATGGGCGTGCATGTATTGGGCCCGGATATTAACGAAAGCGACATGGCCTTCGCGGTAAACAGCAAGGGCGAGATACGCTTTGGCCTTACCGGTGTAAAAGGCGTGGGCGATAAAGCGGTAGAAAGTATTATTGAAGAACGTAACGAACGCGGTCCGTTTAAAACCATATACGATTTCGCGCAGCGCTCCAATACGCGGAGCGTTAACCGTAAATCGTATGAAAACCTGGTGTATGGCGGCGCATTTGATGGCTTTGGTTTAAACCGGGCGCAGTTTTTCGCCAAAACCGAAAACGGCATATTAACCGGGGTTGAGCGTTTGACCAAATACGCCAACGATTACCAGAATACGCAAAGCAGCAACCAATCGTCGTTATTTGGCGGTACGGTGGCATCGTATATCCCCGAACCATCTATGCCCGAGGCCGACGAATGGCCGCTGATAGAAAAACTGAAATACGAGAAGGAAGTTATAGGCATATACCTTACCGGCCACCCGCTTGATAATTACAAGATGGAGATGGAAAAGTATTGCAATGCCAGCATAAGCGATTTAAAGAACATGCAAAAAGCCCGCTCGGGCGAGGGTGGCGAAGAGATAATGGGCGCTTTTAACGAGCTGCGCAAAAAAGGCGAGATACGCGTAGGTGGCCTGGTATCCAACGTTCAACATAAAATGACCAAAACGGGCAAGCCATTCGGCACTTTTGTTTTGGAGGATTATAAGGAACCATACGAGTTCGCGCTGTTTGGCGAGGATTACGTGAAGTTCCGAAACCTGATGATGGACGGCTACTTTCTGCACATTAAAGGCAATATTGAAGAAAAGTTTAAACAAAAAGATAACTGGGACCTGCGCATAGCCAGCATGAGCCTGCTATCCGAAATGCGCGATAAGCTCACCAAATCAATCACCGTGTGTATCGACCTGAACAGCCTTAACGAAAGTTTGGTAAACAACATACAGCAGGTGCTTGATGTAAACCAGCAAAAACACCCGGTAAAAAACTGCACCCTGCGCTTTTTGGTAAAGGACAGGGATGAAGCCCTGGCGGTGGAAGTATTCTCCAAAACGGTTAAAGTAAACCCCAGCGATGATTTGCTGGCGGATATTTACCAGATAACCAATGTACAGCCGGTGTTGAATTAGGTTGCTGCCTAAGCTGGAAGCTTAGGCAATGCTGAGGCACGAGTTACGCTGCGCTAAACTCGCGCCAGCGGGGTTTTTCTACCCCGCCTATTCAAGCGTCCACGCTTGAATATTTTTAGATTTAAGTGTCTACACTTAAATTTTGCTTTATACCAGTATTAATTTAAGCGTGGACGCTTAAATTATTTACGTTCAAGTGTGGACACTTGAACGGGCGGGAGGGGGCGCTGCGCTAAACTTGCGCCAGCAAAATTTTGCTTTCTATATGTTTTACTAAACTTTTTTCAAGTTCTGTTTCGTGACTATAAAATAGGCTGTCTAATTCTGAAAATAGATTATCATATTCACCATCCGGCCAGTTCGAAATGACGTCATTTCGAGCATTTAAGTCGGTAGACACTTCTGCATTTGGAAATAGATTATTGATTTTTCTTAATAAATCGGAAATAATTAAGGATCCAAGAAAATCCAAATCTTCAATTGTTTCCTTATTGAAGTCTGCTCCCGAGTTATAATAATGACTTATCAATCCTCCATTATCAACGGCATTAATCAATGATTCTACTGTAAACCACACACGTTCATCTCTGGTTAATGACGAAAAATTATTGAGGCCTTTATCTACTAATTTTTTCCATTCTTCATTATAATCAAAAAGCGTTTTGCTTATTGGTTGTTGTATCACCGGCTCCAGATACTTTTTTGCTTTAACGAATAGTAATATAAGAGCAGTTAACTGTACCAAGACTTGTAATACACTGATAATACCTGATAAAATGTTTTGATGAAACATTAATGACAGAGCATTTATTGTAAAAGGCACCCCGCATATAAACAGAATTGCAAATACCCATTTTATCCATTTGAAACCTTGCCGGGCTAAAAACGCCATTAAAACTACAAAGGCGATAGAAAAAAAAGCAGCACAATCCTGGTAAAATGATATGAAAGACCCAAGAATTAAAAAATTAATTACTCCTAAAGCAGCTGAAACTAATATCAGGTTTGATGCTATAAGTGTGTTGCGATCGACTGGTTTAGTCATAGTGGGTTTGATTAGGTACCGCAAATTAAGCATATAAATCAAAAAACAAACTGTCATCCCGAACTTGTTTCGGGATCCCACAAGCAGGTTACCGATACGCCCGGTGCTTAGCGTGCGTCATGCTGAAACAAGTTCAGCATGACGCAAGGTTTTGTCAGTAATAGAGTGTTACAATGTTCCACCTGTTCACACCGTTCCGAAGCAATCTTCGATAGAAAAGTTCGCCGCCTGCATGTCGAAGATTGCCACGCTATCGCTCGCAAGGACGTGGTGGGTGGGGGCCTGTCATACTGAGGCACTCGAAGTATGAGTGTAAAGGCCTCTGCGCTCACCCCTTCGACTGCCGCTCAGGGTGACACCCATTCTTATCACTTCAACTCATCCAACACCTTAAAAATCTTCTCCTTAATCTCCTTAGTACTACCGTTAAAGTTGTTTACCATAATGGAAAAGCAAAG
>Ga0302307_10001449_pt1 | contig 14746 bp, 17 predicted proteins | sample III_Palsa_E3_2_FD_200530 | JGI IMG/M metagenome (GOLD analysis project Ga0302307, IMG submission 200530) | Peat permafrost microbial communities from Stordalen Mire near Abisko, Sweden - III_Palsa_E3_2 | ecosystem: Environmental > Terrestrial > Soil > Palsa > Peat permafrost | place: Sweden... | reverse complement strand
CAGATCATGCAGGCTGCTTCGCTTTTGAAAGGCACGCCCCATCCCACGGATAACGAAATCGATGAAGCCATGGCAGGAAACATCTGCCGCTGCGGAACCTACCAACGAATTCGCCAGGCCATCAAGCTGGCAGCGGGGAAAACAGCATGACGCAAATCGAAAACGTAAGCCGGCGGAAATTTCTTCAAGGCGCGTTTGGCGCGGGCGCGTTCGTTCTCGCTGTACGACACGCGCGGTTCATCCCGTCGATTTTAGCTCAGGGCGCGCCTCTGGACTGGCAGAGCGAGGCCGACCGCGCGGCGTTTCATCCCAATCTTTTCGTCGGGATTCAGCCTGACGGAACCGTCTACATCATTGCGCATCGCTCCGAGATGGGGACCGTGATCCGCACATCGTTGCCGCTGGTGCTGGCCGACGAACTTGACGCCGACTGGAAGCGCGTCAAGATCGATCAGGGCATCGGCGACAAGCGATATGGAGATCAAAATACCGACGGCTCGCAATCCGTTAGAAGATTTTTTACCACCATGCGCGAGTGCGGCGCGACCGCCCGCTTGATGTTGCTGCAGGCAGCGGCTGCACGCTGGAATGTTCCGGCAGCTGAATGTTCCACCGAGTTGCACGTGGTAGTTCACAAGGCAAGCGGCCGGCGCCTGGCTTATGGTGACCTCGCTGCGGACGCCTCGCACCTTCCCGTTCCAAAGAAAGAAGACCTGCAACTGAAGAAGCCCGCCGACTGGCGTTACATCGGCAAGGGAGCGAAGAGCGTTGACCTCGAAAATCTTTGCACCGGCAAAGCTGTCTTTGGAATGGATGCGCGGATGGAGGGCATGGTCTACGCCTCGATCGAACATCCTCCCGTGTTCGGCGGCAAAGTAAAAACCGTCGACGATCAGGAAACGCTCAAGGTCGCGGGAGTGCGCCAGACCGTCAGCATCGACCCATTCAAGCCCCCAGCGGCGTTCCAGCCATTAGGCGGAGTCGCCGTGATCGCCGACAACACCTGGGCTGCATTCCAGGGCCGCAAGAAACTGAAAATCACTTGGGATAACGGACCGAACGAAACCTACGACTCCGCGGAATACAAGAAAGAACTCCGCGAGACGTCGCACAAGCCCGGCAAAGTCATTCGCAGTGTCGGCGATTCCGATAAAACATTTCCCACCGAAAATGTAGTGGAGGCCGATTACTACGTTCCGCTGCTCGCGCACACGCCCATGGAGCCCCTCGTGGCGCTCGCCGAATTTAAAGACGGAAAAGTCACGGCGTGGGCGCCGACGCAGAATCCGCAAGCCGTGCAGGCCATCGTGTCGTCACAACTCGGAATCGCGAAAGAAGACGTCGTTTGCCACGTCACATTCCTCGGCGGAGGATTCGGAAGAAAATCCAAGCCCGATTATGTTGCCGAAGCCGCCGTCCTGTCGAAGAAACTCGGCCGTCCCGTGAAAGTTGTTTGGAAGCGCGAAGACGACGTGCAGTTTGATTATTACAATGCCGTCGCTGCGATGTACATGAAGGCCGCCGTCGACGAAAAAGGTAAGCCGACCGCGTGGCTGCAGAGATCGGTTTTCCCTCCGATCAGCTCGATCTTCGATGTCACCCAGGTCTATGGCGATCCGCCGCATCTGGCGCAGGGATGGACCGATCTTCCGTACGATCTGCCGAGCATCCGAATCGAAAACGGTCCAGCGCAGGCTCATGTGAGAATCGGATGGCTGCGCTCCGTCGCCAACATTTATCACGGCTTCGCAGTGCAGTGTTTCACCGATGAACTCGCGCATCGCGCCCATCGCGATCCCGTGGAGTATCAACTGGATCTGATCGGTCCTCCGCGCACTTTGGATTTCACCGGCGTGACGTATCCGAACTACGGTGCGGATTACAAAACGTATCCGTGGGAAACCGGACGGCTGCGCGGCGTGATCGAATCCGTCGCCGAAAAATCCGGCTGGGCAAAGAAGAAGAACGGAAAAGGCCACGGCTTCGGCTTCGCCGCGCACCGCAGCTTTCTCACCTACGTTGCCACCGTGGTTGAAGTTGAGATCAGCGATGACGGCACCATCCGCATTCCACGCGTGGATACCGCCGTCGACGCCGGAATCGTGGTGAATCCTGAAGCGTTGCGCGCGCAATTCGAAGGCGCTGCAGTCTTCGGCACGAGCATTGTGCGCACCGGAGAGATCACCGCAAAAAACGGCATCATTCAGCAATCGAATTTCAATGACTATCCCGTGGCCCGCATCCACGAAGCGCCCGCTCACACCAACGTCTACATCACCGAGAGCAGCGCACCGCCCGCTGGCGTTGGAGAGCCCGGCGTGCCTCCATTCGTTGCCGCGTTCTGCAACGCGATCTTCGCGGCCACAGGCAAGCGCGTGCGCGATCTTCCGCTTTCGAGCAATGGCAATTTCGATTGAAGTGTCATGCTTGTCATCCCGAGTGGTGTAATGCTTGTCATCCCGAGTGGAACGAGGGATCCTGGTTTCTGCCTGCGCCAAATGGAAGCGCGGCCCAAGGACTATTTTCCCGCGAGAAACTCGCTCAGAATTCCGTTGCATTGCTTCCAGGATTTTCTTTCGCTGTGCGGGCTGTGCCGGCCGGTCTCCACGAAACGCACATCAGCATGCGGCAGCGCTCTTTGGACTCGTTCCATCTCGTTTGCCTCAGTTCGAGGGTCGCCGCTTCCGTGCATAAATGTTACCGGCACTTTCAACTTGCCGAGCCGCCCGTCGAATAAATCGTCCGCAGTGCCACTGCTTTGCGCCGCAAGTTTCAGCCACACTCGGCAATTCCGCTGCACCACCTTCTTCCACCGGTCCTTATTACCGACCGTGCCATGATCCGCGATCAGCAGCTTCTGCATTTTTTCTTTCACGTCCTCAGGATGCAAAGCGAACTGTTTAAAAAAGCTGCGGGAGTTCAGCTTGCCCGGCTCGAAATGAAATGCTTCCAGAAGCAGCCGCTCGCAGCGCTCGGGCGCCAACAGCCCGATCTTTGCCGCGATCACCGCTCCATCGCTGTGTCCCCAAAACATCGCGCGCTTGATTCCCAACTTATCGAGCACAAGCAAAGTTTCTTCCGCTGCCCGCTGATGGAAGTCGATCGGCATCGGTGCTGACACCGGCGTAGAGCGCCCGTAGCCGGAGCGATCCGGAATTATGAATCGCACTTTGCTCTTGAACGCTTTAAGCTGCCACGTGATCGGATAAGCGCCATAGCCCCAACCGCCGTGCAGAAAAACCAGCGGCTGGCCTTCACCCACATCCCTGTAAAAAATCTTCACGGGGCAAATCCCCGGAGCGTGCGGCGAGTTGGCTAATTCCACGAACGGCATTTCTATCTAGCGCTCGATTCCTTCTCAGCATCCGGCAAATAGAGAAACAATAACGCGAATGCATTCAGAATGAACATGCGCAAGGCCGAGGCTTCGCCGTTCCACACGCTCGACTCCCACATCAAGAACCATTCTCCGCCGACCGTGATGAAACCTAACGCCCACAACAGCAATCCCAGCCAAAGGGCCGCGATCGACAACGTTTTCGCAGTCTCAAACTTATCCTTGAAACGCAGCGCGAAAAACATTCGCATCGCGCCCAATCCAGAGATGCACCCAGTCGCAAGTTCCCACAGAATGATCGTCCAATAGGCAACATGGTGCAGTTGCGTACTGCGAATGGCCCGCCACTGCACGTGCGCATCGGCGCCAATCGAATCCATGCTCAGCACGTGCTCGACAAACTTGAAGTTGGTCTCGTAGTCGACGATGTTATTGAAAGCTACGATCAGAAAGTACAACGCGAGAGTGCCGGTGAGCAGTGTTTTTCCCAGTCGAGAGAGCAAGCCTGAATTCATCAATGCGACGACCACGCGGTTTGCAGAAAACTTTCCAGCACGTGGTTGAATTTCTCCGGATCGTCAACAAACAGCGCGTGTCCGTCGCCTTCGAATATCTCCAGCCGGAGTTTGTCTCCAAGTTTCATTTTCAGGTAGTCCGCGGTTTGCTGCGTTTCGGGCTGGTAAGCGAACAGCACCGGGGTCTTCGACTTCGCGTCGCCCAAAATATTTAAACCCGGCAAAAAATCCTTTACCGCAATCATGTTGTAAATAAGCAGCGCCGCCGTGTCGGCCGGAGTCTGCGCCGACGCGTCGATCACCCGCTTCAAATACTCCTCCGTCTGCGGCTTCTTATACATGCTCCGGACGAAACCCTCGGTTTGTTTCTGGCGATCCGTTTGCAGTTGGTTCATCCACGCCGAGAGGGGGACGAACAAATCGCTCGGCTTATCTGTCAGATAACCATCGACCAGCACGATCCCGCCTACATTGCCCGTGCCGAACTGTTCCACATATTTAATCAGCTCACCGCACCCCATCGACCAGCCAATCAGCACCGGATGCTTCAATCCAAGTTGATCGACCAACTCTTTATAATCTCGCGCGCGCGTTTCAGGCAGGTGCCCGTAGGAAGGTTTGTCGCTCTCGCCCTGCGAACGCGGGTCGACCGCTACCACGTGATACTTCTTCGAAAACTCGTCAATTTGTTTTTGCCAGATCCAAGCGGGCATGGTCCAGCCAGGAATAAAAACGATCGGCTTGCCGCTGCCCGCTTCAAGATAGTGAATGCTGATGCCGTCAGAAGTCTTAAAGAAGGCGCTCTTTGGTAATGCCGCTGTCTGCGCGACGACGTTCAGCGCCGACAAACTGCAGAGCAGAAGTACAGTTAATCTCGTTTTCAAGTGCTTATCCTTGATCATGTCGATCCTTAAATCATGTGGATCTTTATCTTTCAACTGCACGTTAGTCAGAGTCTGGCCTCGCTACGCATACTGAAACGGCCGGCTACCGTGGGTCTTCCAGAAGTAGGCCAGAATAATTACGCTCGCGACCGCCGCATACGCGCACCACAGCGAGGTGAACGCGTAGCGCCTCACCTCCATCACAACCAAAAGAATTGCCAGGTTAGCCGCACCGAAAAGAACCATCGGCTTGATCTTCGAAAAAAATAACGATCCACAAGTCGCGATGACGTAAAGCACAGCGACCGCTTCGTGGTTAGTGGCTTGGTTGATATAGACAATAGTGTTTTCTTTGACGAAAATCTGCGTAGGGAACGCCGTCAACGCCCACAATATATAGAGCGTGGTGCCCAAGCCAAGAATCAGAAATGGGCGCATACGCTGGCGCGCCTGGGCAGTCGGCTCGAACAAGAACACGCTTAGCGGCAGCAAGAATGGTAACAATCCCTGCGCGTAGAGCATGAACGCGGCGCCCATGTCATGCGCAACCGCAGGCGAAAGAATGCCGTCTAGTCCGAGCCAGACGAATCCTTCGATGAACTGATGAAGGGCAAATAACAACGGCAGTGAAGCGAAAAGCCATTCGCGGCGGTGCTTCACCCGGGTCAGGGTGACTACGCCTACCGCGCCGAGAACCGTGCTGCCGACAAAGTTCGCTGTGGCTGAGAAACACATCGTTCGATTTCTCCACTGCGAACTTTACACACATGTCGCCACCGAACGCAAAACTTTTCTTACGATGCGGCTAACTCACGTCGCGGGGAACTCCCGCGCGCAAAGAGCCCTGAGCGTGCCAATCAGGCGCTCCCCAATCTTCTCCGATTTCGAGATCACATCCTTGATGCCCACAGCTTCCGCATATCTCCGCAGCTCGTTGCTGACATGCATCGTAAACAGAACCATCTGCACCTTCGAATCGATGCGCGCAATCTCGCGAGCCGCGTCCAACCCATTCATCACCGGCATCGAAAGATCCAGAATCACGGCTTGCGGTTTCAACTCGGACACTTTTTCTACCGCGACCCGGCCATTCTCAGCCTCGCCGCACACCTGCCACTCGGTATTGCTTTCGATGAACGTGCGAACCAGATTCCGGATGGTCGCACTATCATCGACAATCAGAATTCTCAAAGACATGAAAAATCCCCGCGTGCCTTGGCGGATTGCTGGCGGGATCCTAACCGTTCGGGAAAGAGCCGGCGACAGTTGATGGCACTTTCTCCAACTTAACCCTTTAGCGGTAAAGGGCACATACAGCGCATACCGTACGATAACGCACAAAATACCGTGCTTTGCATGACATTCCGTATTGTGGTATAACTCCATGAAATCAACCGCCCCCGGAGGATCCCATGCTTCGAGCGGAGGAAATTTCCAAAATCACCAACGAATTAAAGAGGTTGGAATCAGCCCTCGATGCCTGTACCGATGGCCGCATCCGCGAAGTGATCGAGATTCGCATCGAGGAATGCTCGCTCCGCCTGCGCCAACTTCGAGCGCTCCGGCCTGATCGCCTGCCACAAAGCCGGCAGCAACATCAGCAACCTAAGATCAACCCCTAGCACCCTGCGTGACTCAGTTTGAAGTGACGAGCGCATGCCCTACTGAGAATGCGCGCACTTCCGGGAATGCGTGCGCTACGGAGAATGCGCGAGTGGGAATGCCTGCGCTCCCACGTGAATGCCAGCACTACCGTGGAAGAGCGGCGCTTCAGCGCCGCGTAAAGCGCCAATAAATTCGCGGGGCTTGAAGCCTCGCGCACGTTTTTCAAACCGTCCCACCCACCCAATTTCGAGCTAACTTCCGCAAAAGAGAGTATTCTAGAGATGTCTCTTCTAGCATCTTTCCGCCGCGCCCTGTAGGGTAACGGTTCCTTGCAAAATCTGACAGCGTATTCGCTGCGCAAGGAGCCGTTATGGCAAAGTCCTCTCTCTCCGCTCGTACATCCGTCGCCTCCACTCGAGACGGTAATGGTCGCGGAACCGCGCCCTCCAAAAAAGATGACGACGGAAATCAGATCCACAACGCGATCCTGCTCGCCCTGCCGCGCACCGAATCCGACGCGGTTCTTCCCAAGCTGGAATTCGTGAGATTGAAGCTCCAACAACTCATTCATGAAGCCGGCGAAACCCTCAAGTCAGTGTATTTCGTCAATTCCGGCATGTTCTCGATCCTCAATGTTATGCCCGATGGCAAAAGTGTCGAAGTCGGTTTGATCGGCAAAGAAGGCGTCTCCGGCACGCCCGTGGTTGCAGGCTTTCGCACCAGCCACACCCGCGCCGTCGTTCAAGCCGACGCCACTGCCTTCCGAATCGACGTCGATGACTTGCGCGCTCTGCTGCCAAAATGTCCCACGCTCGAGCGGCAAATGAACCGCTACGCGCAGCTCCTTGCCGTTCAGGTTACGCAAATCGCAGCCTGCAACCGCCTCCACGAAGTAAACGAAAGATTGGCCCGCTGGCTCCTGATGACGCAAGACCGCGTTGCTTCCGAGCATCTTCCCTTGACCCAGGAATTCCTCGCGCAGATGTTAGGAACACGCCGCTCCAGCGTCACGGTTTCCGCGGGCACGCTGCAAAAAGCTGGACTAATTGCCTACACCCGCGGCCGCGTCACCATCCAGGACCGCCGCAGGCTGGAAGAGGCATCGTGCGACTGCTACGTCCTGCTGCAGCGGCAAGTCAAAGAATGGCAAACTCAAAACGCCTAGCGACCAAGCCTGAACCTGAAATCGCGTAGCGGCGGACACATTCGTCCGCCCGCAGCGAAGCGAGCGCACATCCGAAGCACGCGTGCCCCTCCGTCGCCCACCGCACATTCATAAGTTCCACGACGTGCCGACTCCCACCCTGTATTCAGGCAGGATACTTCCGTGGCAACCACACCCCTGGCCAAAGCGCAGATTCTCCGCCCCCTCAAAGACTTCCTGAAGGAAAAATCTCCACCTCCGAAACCGCATTCATGTCCTCATTGTGGATCGCCCATGCAACTCCTCGGCGCCCGCTTCCTGCTGAGCGGCACCACCTTAAACCGCAACGTTTCTTTGCCGGGTTGCCCGGTCTGCGAGCGCGAAGTCCTCGAAACTCTGCCTCGCCCGGAGACCATCCACTGACCCGCCACGAGCGCGTGACTCCCAAACGACCACCGAAAAAAAATCAAGAGCCGCCGCGGTCTATCGGCGCGGGCAATCTCGTCTACAACGAGATCACCGCCCTGCGTGTGGATGGCGATGCCTTCGCAGTAATTCTGCGACAGTGCCCTCAACTAGAGCACAAGCTGCAACAGTTTTCTCAAATCATGACCATGCAGGCCACACAGATCGCAGCCTGCAACCGTCTGCATGATGTTGAATCGCGCTTGGCTCGCTGGCTGCTAATGTCCGCCGACTGTGTCGGCTCCGCTTCTCTCGGGTTAACGCAAGAAGTCCTCGGTCAAATGCTGGGCACACGCCGCTCCAGCGTCACGGTCGCCGCCGGCATCCTGCAAAAAGCCGGACTAATCGCCTACACCCGCGGCGACGTAAGAATCGTGCACCGCCCAAAACTAGAGCAAGCCGCCTGCGAATGCTACAACCTCATGCGCCGCCAAGTAGAAGTCTGGCAAGCCCAAGCCGAATAACCCCACGAAGCGGCGGACGCCTCCGTCCGCCAGCAACCGAGCCGTCATCCCAAGCCAGCGAAGTCCCCGCCCAGCATCGCCACCCGCCCCGAACTTGCCGAAGGGACCTATGCAACTCGCCGCCTGCGCCCGCCACGCATGCACAACATCTCCCTTTTTGAAACTCCACCCCATTTCTGCAAACACACACTTTCGTGCGATCGACTTTCCGTCTCAACTGAGTTCTTCCCTAACTAGAATCAGGCAGTGATTAAGGCCCACTTATGAGGATTCTGATTGCAGAAGATGATGGGGCTCTGGCCGGCTTTGTGCGCCAGGGTCTGCAAGGGGAACATTAATGCCGTCGACGTCGTCGAAGATGGCGAGCAGGCGCGCTCCATGGGCAGCGAGTTTGACTATGACCTCGTCATACTCGATTTAAACTTGCCCAACCTCGATGGTGTGAGCGTGCTGCGCCATCTGCGGCTGAAGCGGTCGAAAGCTCCCAATTGGAAGCGATCTGAGCGGTGCGAATCGGAACGTTATCCGTGTGACCTTCGATGCGCCCGGGCCACAGAACTGGTTCGGCTTCTCATCACCCGTCACCGCAAGGGCGGGCGCAGAACCGCCGTGTAGACATCGTCATCCTCGGCACGGCCTCCAAGGCGCCCTAACCCCTAAAGGAATCCTCATCCCGCGCCGATGAAGTTTCTGTGGGGCGTGTGTTCCTCGTGCTGACGAGTTGCAAAAGTGCGGCCGGCGCATTCTGAAGGTCGCCAGCATAGGAGGGATCGGAAAGGCATCCGTGACCACCGCGCCTTCTATGCAAGCGGCTTCGATCACGGAAGGGCCACCCGAACCCGAACTCGTGCGCATCCGCGAACTGATTTATCGGGTGGCTGGAATTTTTCACCCGGACAACAAACTCCGTCTGCTGCGGGAGCGCTGCGGCCGCCGTATGAAAAACCTCGGCATGCAATCCCTGAGCCAATACTTCGAGTGCCTCACGATCAGTCCGATTCGGCAAGGGGAACTCATCGCTTTACTCAATGAGATCACGATCGGAGAAACGTGCTTCTTCCGCAACACACCGCAACTCGATGCGCTGCGCCGCATCGTAATTCCGAATGTTCTTGCGGCTAAGGCCAACGGCCCGCAGCGCCGTCTCCGTATCTGGAGTGCGGGCTGCTCTACCGGAGAGGAACCATACGCGCTGCGCATGTCGTTGCTGGACCAGGCGGAGGGCCTGCTCGAAGGCTGGGTGGTTGAAATTATCGCCACTGACCTAAATCAGCGCTCGCTGGAATATGCCAAAGCAGCGCTGTACGGAAAATACAGCACGCGCAACCTCACGCCGCGTCATCAGCAAAAATACTTTCTTCCCTTTGGCGATCAGCTTCGGGTAAATCCGATGGTCCGCGCCAACGTGACTTTCAGCCGGCTCAATCTCTCCGACGATGCCCGCATGGCGCTCATGAAGAACGTTGACATTATTTTTTGCTGCAATGTGCTGATCTACTTCGATCTGACTTCCAAGCGCCGTGTCATTCGGCACTTTTTCAATAATCTTCTGCCTCACGGGTATCTATTTCTCGGACAGGCGGAGTCTCTGTTCGGAGTGAGTCAGGACTTTCGCTTGGTCCATTTGCCGGGAACCACCGCCTATGTGAAAGGCGAATCCTCGCCACCAGAGGGCAAGACCCTATGACGACTGCGCTCGTAGAAAAGCAGGTCTTACTGGAGCGGCTCGACGGACTGCGTCAGATTCCGACCATTCCGGCGGTTCTTACTCCTTTATTGCACTACCTGCAGCAACCGGTAGAGCAAATCGATTTGCGTGAGATTACAGACTTCCTGGCGCGCGATAAATCTCTGGCGGCACAGTGCCTGCACATGGCGAATTCTCCGCTGTTCGGTTCCGGCCGATGGGGGAGAGTCGAGTCATTACGCGGAGCCGTGGTCAGCCTGGGAGTGCATCACATCAGCGATATTGCAATGTCGTGCGGTGTGCTGAACCTGCTTCCGGCGGGCAAAACCAGCATCGATCCTACGGTCTTTTGGGAGCATTCACTGGGATGCGCGCTGGTCTGCCGGCGCCTGGCGCGAAAGATCAACTTGTGCGATCCCGGGAAGGCTTATCTCGCAGGCCTTCTTCACGATCTCGGAATCATCGTCAACCTATGGGTTTTGCCTAAGGAATTCGGCGCAGCTTTCAACATTGCCCGGGCGGAAGGTATTCCCTTGCATGAAGCTGAGCAAAGATCGCTTGGGTTTACGCACTGCGATAGCGGACATCTGCTTGCAGAAAATTGGGGCCTTGCTCCCGACCTGATCGCGGTCGTGACTCATCATCACTCCCCGGAGCAATCGTCGCAGGACTCGGGATTAGTAGCGCTCGTGCACGTTGCCGACTTGCTCTGCCGCATGAGCAGCTTGAATTACGGCTACGCCGAACAACGCCAAGTAAACCTGTTTGAAGACGACGGCTTCTCGCTGCTCGCCCAAATCTCCACCGGACTGAAGAATTTTGACTGGGCTCGCCTCACGTTCGAACTGGATTCTTACATGGACGAAGTCCACAGCCTCGTCCGGGCCATTTACCGCGCATGATTCTCGAGCCTGCCAAGCCGCCGATTCGCGTCCTGATTGTGGATGACAGCGCCTTCATGCGGGCGGCGCTCTCCCGCATAGTCGCTTCCGATGCGGACCTCTCAGTCGCCGCCACTGCGGCCAGCGGCACTGAAGCTTTGCAGAGAATCGCGACCATCCATCCCGATGTCGTTACCCTCGACGTGCAGATGCCCGGTCTCGATGGCTTAGAGACCCTCCGCCGCATCATGACTCAGTTCCCATGCCCTGTCATCATGGTAAGCTCGGCCACTTTGAAAGATGCGGGAACTACATTTAGCGCGCTCGCCGCCGGAGCCTTCGATTACGTGCCCAAGCAACTTTCAACCGCTTCCTTGGATATTCTTGACATCCGCGATGACTTGGTCGCAAAAATCAAGGCAGCGGCGGAATCGTGGCGCGCCAAGGAGCGGTTCCTCCTGCCCAGAAAGCCTCCTCACGCCGTGGACCTGGCTATAAGACGAGCCTCGCTCCCCAGCACGGAGATTGTCGCTCTGGGAATTTCGACAGGAGGCCCAAGTGCCCTTGAGCAGATTCTTCCGGCGCTGCCAGCCGATCTTCCCGTTCCAATTCTGATCGTGCAGCACATGCCTCTCGGCTTCACTGCGTTTTTCGCCGAGAGACTGAATAATCTTTGCGCGGTTTCCGTGCGTGAGGCTTCGCATAAAGAAACGGTTCGGCCGGGGGTGGTCTACATTGCTCCCGCGGGATTCCAGATGACCGTAGAGCATCCCGCCAATTCGCAAACGGTAATCTCCCTCTCCGACAACCCGGAAGAGCACTTACACGCCCCCTCTGTAGACGTGATGATGCAGTCGGTGGCCTCCGCTTTTCACTCCCATGCGATGGGCATAATTATGACCGGCATGGGATCGGACGGTGCGCAGGGCATGAGCGCCATTCATCGAGAGCGCGGTTTCACAGTGGGCCAGGATCAGACGACTTGCGCAGTCTACGGCATGCCTCGAGTTTGCGCGGAGATGGGAATACTCGACCGGATCGTGCCCCTGTCACAGATACCTCGAGAAATTCTTCAAGCCACGCGTTACCGCAAAGCTGGGGTGGGCTAAGCGAGAGTTCCGGCAGCAAGCGGATTCGTGTCCAATGTTTCACGCACCTTTCTCAGAAGCTCACGCACAGAGAATGGTTTGGCCAAGTATGCAGTGCTAGACAGCGGCATATGACGCCACGCCAACTGTCCTGCATGCCCGCTCATCAACAGAACCCGGGCACGGGGACACAAGCATTCAAATTCATTCGCGAGTTCGCGGCCGCTGATCCCCGGCATGACGACATCGGCTAGCAGCAAATCAAACAGTTGCGACGATTTGCGGCAAGCGGTCAAAGCCTCAGCGCCGCTCCGGGCAATCACCATCTTGTAGCCGGCGGCCTCGAGCACCTCGGCAGTCACCTTCCGCACGAACTCTTCATCTTCCACCAATAGAATTGTTTCGCTCCGGCCCCACGATTCGGCCTCCATGAATACCGGGACAGGAATGGTCTCAACGAGCACGGCATCTTCAATCATTGTCTTGACTAAATGGGTTCAACTCGACGGCGCTTAAGCCCGCTTCTTCTACAGCAGTTCGACTGCCATCCGTTTTTCTCGGCGCAATGCGGCGCAAGTGGAATACGACTCAGTCACTTAACCTAGCAAGGGAATTATTAGGATGTTGCGTCCTCTCGATTTCTGCGCCCGTTTCGGAACGCGCGTTCCGAAAGAAAGTTCCGTTCCAGGAATAGGTCTTGCCTTTGGCGAGAGCCAACCGCTGCTTACTTGGGACCGGTGAGGATAGTTCCGTTGGGGTCGAGCAAAAGTTTGTGCGTGCCAAGCGGTGCGGATAAGTGAAAAGAGGTCTCGGGTCCGTCCGCAAACACGCGCCCTATGAGCAACGGCGGCTTGCCCGAAACCAAGGCATAAATAGGAACTGATGTCACCAATTCTTCGGGAGCATCTTTTTGCTTAATCGCCCCGGTCACAGCCATGCCGTTCGCCTTCGGCACAAACTTGACCCCGTGCAACTCCAGCTTAGGGAGAGAAGCGCCGTTCACCCATCCATCCAAAAACCAGTCGAGCGATGCTTTGCCTTCGTACCGCAACGACGGCGGCAAATCCTCCGCAAAAACATTCAGCAGCTCCCGTGTACTGACGGCTTTTCCGGCATAGCGCTCGCGCACTTTTCGCAAAGACCGCGCGAAGGGATCTTCCGTCAAATCCTTATTACTATTCTTACGGCTTCCATTTTTCCCCGAATCCAAAGCCGCCCCATCCTCTAACATCGAGCGCAGCATATGGAACAGCCACGTTCCCCGCCCGTAGCTGATGGCTTCATAACCCTCTGGAAAGTGCGACGACAGCAGACGGTTTCCCAGGGTCACGGGTCCGGCATCTTGTAGAACACTTTCGTCTTTATTCTTTTCTGCCAAGTCCTTCCGATATTTCTCCATGACCAAACGAAAGCCCGCCGGATCTTTATCCTGAAGAATCATCAGCGAGCAATAATTCGCCAAGCCTTCAGAAAACCACTGATCCCGGTATGTAGCCCATATCACCAGATCTCCCCACCACTGGTGCGCGGCCTCATGCGCGGGAACCCGCTGTTGCAGTAAAGTTTGCACCTGATCGAGGTGAAATGCGTCGCGCTCCTGCTGCGTCAGAAATGCGTAAGAGGACAAGAAGATCAGTCCCGGCCATCCCTGACTCTCGCGCCCCGGCAACTGAGTCAAGGCCAGCTGACTGTAGGGAAATGGACCAAAGCGATCCGCATAGTAACGAATGGCTTGCGCAGCAACCTCCGCCACGGCGGTCGCATTTCGCGCCGGTGAAGGTGTAGGAGGAATTATCGGCGTGCTCGGAGCGACGGACGATGGAGTAACACCGCCCGGCCGCAGCGTCGGCGCATCCGACGGAACAGTCGTCACCGGCGCCTTGGGAAAATCTCGCTCCACTCCGCTCGTCGCATAAGTTTCGACAATGACGTTGCCAGCTTGTGCACTGCCTCGCACATACTTGCCAAGGTTGAACCCTGCAACGGGGATTGGCCGCTCCGATACCCAACGCGACACTTGTTCGGCGCCCGCTCCCGGCGAACCAGTTTGTCGGATTCGCGGCGCTGGTTTGCCCGTGGCCAGCAGAGTCCACTCCTGCGGATAGTGAAAAGTAAGATCAAAATTTGCCATGGCCAACCCGCGATTGGGATACCATGTGCCGCGCTCGCCCACGTACAGCAATCCCTTACCAGCTTCCGCGAGCACTTCTCCACCGTAGACGAAGCGCAGTTTAATCTTTTGTCCCTTGCGCGCAGGCTCGGGCAGAATCACGGCCACCAGGTCGTTGCCGCTGCGTGCCAACCGCGTGCCTACCACTGCCGGGTTATGGACGAATTCCACCGGCTTCCCATCCGCCTCGACGGATCGGATCTGCAGAAACCGCGACAGTTCAAACCCCAGAAATCGCGATCCGCCGCGCACTGCATCAAGCTGCAATTCCACCTCGGCATCAAGTTCTTTCGGTGGTTTCACGTGGGCATCAATCACATAGCTGTGTACAACAATCTCGTCTTCTTGCACTTCCGTTTCCGCAGGGAGCGTTGGCACGGTCTCGCTCCGGCCCGGCCTGCGGCGTCCCGCACTCTCGATCGCGAACGAGGCCCAGATGTCGTAATACGTGATTCCGTCGTCTCCGTTCCGGCTCTGCCCTACCTCGACTTGTTCGCCGGCGGTCG
>Ga0302307_10001435_pt1 | contig 14813 bp, 13 predicted proteins | sample III_Palsa_E3_2_FD_200530 | JGI IMG/M metagenome (GOLD analysis project Ga0302307, IMG submission 200530) | Peat permafrost microbial communities from Stordalen Mire near Abisko, Sweden - III_Palsa_E3_2 | ecosystem: Environmental > Terrestrial > Soil > Palsa > Peat permafrost | place: Sweden... | reverse complement strand
ATCGGAGCAGTCGCAAGCCAACGCGCAGGAAGCGAGCCAGCGCGCGCTGGCCCTAAGAGCGCAGGCCTCCGCCACGCCCGCCCGCCAAACCACGCAGGTGACTAAGACGGACAACGCGCAGTTGCTAGCCACCCTCCGCGGCACTTTACTCACGCTCGAGCTCAAGCATAGCGAAATGTTGACCAAGTACGCGCCGAGCTATCCCCCGGTGCAGGAACTCGACTCGCAAATCGCCGACACGCACAAAGCCATCGAGTTAGCGGAAGCCTCCCCGATGGAGCAGGTCACCACCGACCGCCTGCCCGCGCAGGATTGGATTGCGACGGAATTTGCGCGCGCGGAAACGGACCGCATCGCGCTCAGCGCCCGTGCCGACGCCACTGCTCGCGTGGTTCGCCACTATCGGGAAGCGGCGAAGAACCTAGACGAAAAGAGCACGCAGCAGGACGACCTGGTGCGCAACGTCAAGACGGAAGAGGATAACTACCTGCTGTATCTCCGCAAGCGTGAGGACGCGCGGATTTCCGACGCGCTCGATAGCAAGCGCATCGTCAACGTCTCCATCGCGGAAGCAGCCACGACCCCGGCCTTGCCGACGTTGCGTCTCTCCTGGGTACTGATCGGCGGCCTTTTCAGCGCGGGGCTGCTGAGCGTGGGCGGGGCCTATGCTGCGGACCGCTTGGATCCGTCGTTCCGCACACCCGAAGAGCTGGTGAACTACCTGAACATGAGAGTGCTGGCGTCGATTCCGGCGAGCGCCGGTAAGAAGCGAGAACTCCCTTAAGGAAGCGGCATGAGCAGAAACTTTGACATCTTGCAGGGGTCCGACGGCATTCTGGGTCCGCAACGCCCTGAGACGCAGTCGAAATCGCGGTCTTATGGCGCGGAAAGTCAGCGGAACGGCCGAACCGTCGCCCAGGACGAGGTCATGAAGTTGGTGCAACGCGTCTTCATTCTGCCGGGAGGCGCGAAAGCTCCCCAGGCAGTGGCGTTTTGCAGCGTGGAAAGAGGCGCGGGGTGCACTTGGGTCTGCGCGCACGCAAGCGAAGTGCTGGCGGACCAAATCAGCGGCAGCGTTTGCGTAGTGGATGCCAATTTCAGGTCACCCTCGCTGCACGATTACTTCCGGTTCAAGAATGGCCCCGGCTTCGCGGACGCAGTGAAGGACGCGGAGATGCGGCCGGCCCACGAATTCGCGCGCCGCGCTTCCGGAAGCCATCTGTGGCTAATCACGGCGGGCTCGGTGAACGGAGAGCCGAATGGTTCGCTGAACCCGGCGCGACTTCGCGCGCGAATCAAAGAGCTGCGCGACGAGTTCGATTTCGTTCTGTTCGATACCTCCGCGATTCTCGCCCATGGTGATTGCGTTCTGCTCGGACAACTGACGGACGGGATCATTTTGGTGGTGGGATCAAATTCCACGCGCCGCGAACCCGCGCGAATGGCTAAAGAGAGTTTCGACGCGGCCAGCGTCCCCATACTTGGGGCCGTCTTGAACCGGCGTACGTTCCCTATCCCTGAGGTCATTTACAGGAATCTCTAAAAAGGGACAGAGGCCTGCTAGCGGAACCCGCGTGAGCGTGCGGGTTTTCGGGATACATTCCTGGGACTCGAATGGCGGAGCTTTGCCCCAAGCGAGTTGATCCTCTTTCCTCTTACGAGTTAGCCGGAGCGGTTGGAGCGGGAGCATTGAAGGAGAGAAATGGGATCACGAACAGGCAGCCTATCCCCTGAAAACGCGGCCAGGCTGAAAGCATTGGCGCTGGGAAATGTCGCTCAGGTGCTCGCGCGCGCATCCCGTCTGGTATGGCAAACGCGAAGATCAGCAGCCGTACTCGGCGCTGACCTCACCTTGGCTGCGGTCTCGTTCACTCTGGCTGTATTTTCGCTCGCGGAATCGCACGCTCCCGGTTGGCCTGGCGAGGTTTTCCGTGCGACGTTGGCCCTTCTCATTTTCTTTCGGCTGGCGGGTTTGGTGAGTGTGCGGCTCGATCGTCGCTCGCTGCGTCACGCCGGCATACCGGACCTTATTTCCATTGCCAAGGCCGTCGGGTTCAGCAGCGCGCTCTTTTGGATTGTGACTTGGTGGAAATTTCCGCAACTGAAAATGCCCGCAGCCCTTTTTGTTATGGATTGGGCCTTGCTTCAGCTTCTGTGGGGCGGCCTGCACTTCGGCTGGCGCGTGATCCGAACCCAACAAGCGGCCTGGCGCAATGCCGGCAAGCGCGTGCTCATTGTGGGGGCGGGTGACGCAGGCATGGCGCTCTTGAAAGAGCTGGCGCTCGACAACGCGGCGGCCTGGCGGCCGGTGGCTATCGTGGACGATGACCCCGCGAAATGGAGGCGTTCCATCCTGGGTGTGCCGGTCACCGGAGGAACGAAAGACATTGCGAAGCTCGCGGCGGAAGTCGGCGCCGAAGAAATCCTGATCTGCATCCCCAGCGCAACCTCTTCGCAGATGCGCGGCATCCTGAGCGCTTGCCGGCAGGCGGAAATCCCGGTGCGAACGCTGCCTTCCCTTGCCGAGCTGGCCGGGGGGAAAGTGACCAGGCGCAGCCTGCGCTTCCCGCTGATGGAAGATTTGCTGCAGCGCGAGGAGATTTGCGTGGAAGTGCAGGAAACGCGACGGATTGTTGGGGGGAAGGTGGTTCTGGTAACCGGAGCGGGCGGAAGCATTGGCTCCGAGCTTTGCCGCCAGATCGCGGAGGTCAGTCCTCGGAAGTTGCTACTAGTGGATAAATCCGAGAACAGCTTGTTTTACGTTCATCGCGAGGTCCTGGAACGCCTGGGAGCAGATCGGGTGAAACCAGTGCTCCTGGACCTGCTCTGCACGGACCGCTTGCGCGAGCTCCTCGCGAGCGAGCGGCCCGAGATTATTTTCCATGCCGCGGCTCACAAGCATGTCGGGCTGCTCGAATCCCATCCGCAAGAGGCCATTCGCAACAACGTCCTGGGCACAAGAAATCTGGCGGAGGCGGCGCTGGAATGCGGCACCGCTCGATTTGTGAACATCTCCACGGACAAGGCCGTCAGCCCGAAAAACTACATGGGCTTGTCGAAAAAGCTGACCGAGCTGTGCATTCAGGAGATAGCCCGCATTCACCGCAAGCGCTTCTCCAATGTTCGCTTCGGAAATGTGGCGGGCAGCACGGGAAGCGTTCTACGGCTGTTCTGGGAACAAATCCAAAAAGGCACGCCCCTGCTGGTGACCGACCCTCGCGCCACGCGCTACTTCATGTCTGTGCCCGAAGCGGTTCATCTCATCCTGCGTGCCGCTGCACTCGGCAAAGGCGGCGAAACATTCGTGTTTGACATGGGCAAGCCGCTGAATATCTATGAGATGGCCAAAGCGATGGTGCTCTTTGCGGGCCTGAAGCCGGAGCAGGATTTGCCCATCGAGTTCATTGGTTTGAGCGATGGCGAAAAAATCTCCGAGGAGTTGTGGGCGGATTGGGAGCGGCCCATCCCCACCGAAACGCCCCGGATCCTGGTGATTCCTGAGCAAGACCCGCACGCACGCGGGATCCTGGGAAAGATTCGCAAAATGGAAAATTTTCTCGCGCGAGGAGACTGCACGGGCCTGCTCGACTATTTGCACGAAATTACACCCGAATTCAGAGGAACGCGCGAAAGCGGGTTTCATAAACCGCTGCCGGTACTCAAGACTCCTTCGATCGCCGCCGCAAGTGCGCCATGAACATTCCGCTCTCCCAACCAGACATTGGCGAACGCGAGATCGAGTGTGTGACTCGCGTATTGCGCTCGGGAGACCTGAGCCTGGGCCCGCGGGTCGCCGAGTTCGAGACGAAATTCGCGCGCTTCATCGGCGCGCGCTACGCCGTCGCGGTCAACAGCGGAACTTCGGCTCTACATCTCTGTGTAAAAACCCTCGGAATCGGGCCCGAAGACGAAGTCCTGACCACATCCTTCAGTTTTGTAGCGTCTGCAAATTGCCTGCTCTATGAAAGAGCCTTGCCGGCCTTCGTGGATATTCATCCGGACACGCTCAATATGGACCCCGCCGAGATTCGGAAAACTTTGGAGCACGACTACGTTCGGGACCGCGCCAAGTGCCGCTACACAAACCGCTGGTCCGGCCGCGTCCTGAAGGCCATCCTTCCCGTCCACGTTTTTGGGCTTCCCTGCGATATGGGGCCAATCCTCGAGATCGCGCGGGAGTTCAATTTGCTCGTTCTTGAAGATGCATGCGAGGCCCTGGGAGCCACCTATCGCGGAAGGCCGGTCGGAACATTTGGCGATGCGGCCGCTTTCGCTTTTTATCCCAACAAGCAGATGACCACCGGCGAAGGCGGGATGATCGTGACCAATGATGCGCAGATTGCCGCGGTTTGCCGCAGCCTTCGGAACCAGGGCCGCGACGACCAGCCCGGTTGGCTGCGCCACGTGCGCCTGGGATACAACTACCGCCTGAGCGATTTGCACTGCGCCCTGGGCCTGGCGCAGCTCGAGAGAATCGATCAATTGCTCGCGTCACGCTCGCGCGTGGCAGCGGCATATTCGCGCGCCTTGTCCCGAACGCCGGGGATCGTGCTTCCGTGGCGAGCATCGCATGCCGAAAGGAGCTGGTTCGTCTATCCCATTCAGTTGCAGGGCCCTTGTCCACGATCCGATCGCGAGCGCCTCATCGAAGGATTGCGGGCGCGCGGCATTCCGTCGCGGGCATACTTCCCGCCCATTCACCGCCAGCCGTATTTTAGGGAAGCGGCGCCATCGCTTCTGCCTGCCCTGCCACGCACGGATTCCGCAGCGGAAAAATGTCTCGCACTTCCGTTCTTCTCGGCCATGACGGATGAGCAAATCGCCCACGTCTGCGATTCCGTACAAGAAGTGCTGGCCGGAATTTCAGCCGGAACGGATACCCGAACAAAACAATTCAGCGCCGCTGCCGGATCGTCACACTAACGGAACTGCGCTATGAATCGAGACGCAATTCACAATACGACGCGGTCTCCCTTGCTCCTGCGAACCGTTCGGACGCAACCTCACATCTACAGCGCAATCTGCAAAGCCCGAATGCTCTATTCGCGCCGCATCGCGGGGGCGGAAATGCGCCGCCTGTTTCGGCAGAATCAGCATCTGTTTGAAATGGACGACACCGAAACGTGCCAAGTGAACTCTTTGCGAGAGTCCGGTTACGCTCTCATCCCTGAATTCTTTCCGAAGGAGCTGATCGATCGCATTTTCGCCAGAGCGGACGCGATGTTCCGCAATCTTGAAATTGATACAGCGCGCGCCTACTCCGTACAGAACAAAGAGCGCACCACGCTGGCCGGCTTTTCCTACGACGAGCTGGCGAAGACGGAGAAAATGATCGCCCTGCGCGATCCTCTCCTGCACATTCCCGAAGCGCTGGGAGCAGCCTTTCAGGAGAGTATCCTGAGAATCGCGGCCAACTTTCTGGGCTACGTCCCGCCGCTTTATCGCGCCACCATCGTGCGCGATTTCCCGCACAATCGTCCGCTGCATTCGAGCAACTTCCACAAAGACAACGATGAATCCGATTCGCTGCAAATTTTCATCTACTTGGTGGACATCGACGAAACCCGCGGCCCGCTCGTATATATTCCGGGATCGAATCACTACGATGTGCGGTCCTGCCGCCCGCGTCTTTCGCGCGATTTGGGCCTTGCGGCAAACGACGGGCGACTCAGCGATGAAGAAGTTGCGCGCGTCTATCCCCGCTCAGGCTGGGCGGTGCTCAAGACCAAGCGCGGCAGCATCGCCGCGATTCACGGCAACGGCATCCACAAAGGGCCGGCCTGGAAAGACCCCGGAAATCCGCATAACCGGCCGCGCACCGCGATCAAGCTCGACCTGCACGGTTACAAAACGGGTGTCGCTCGCGATCTGAGAGAAAACCGCATCCGGCGCTGCGACTACAACCAGATGAGCGAGCTGCAGCGCTTGTTCGCCCACGCCACAATCATCGAAGAAGACGACTCGCTTCTCGCGCACGCGAGTTAGGGGGCGAGGAGAATAAAATGTATTTACGCGCCACAGCGTCCCGCGCCACGTCCATGCTGGTCAGGAATCCCGCGCTGTTTTACCGCGTGCTGGTAGCCAAACTTCACACCTCGCGGCGCCTTCCTCCGCTCCCGGTGCAAAGGCGCATCGACGGCATCATTTTCGAATACGATCTGGCCCACTACCGCGGCACCGCGCCGATGTATTTCGGCTCTTACGGTTTGCTGATCGTTGAGACCATGAAGCGCCTGCTGAAGCCCGGCGACGTGTTCCTCGATGTCGGCGCCAATATCGGCTATTTGTCCGCCATTGCCGCCGGATGCGTCGGCACGCGCGGGCAAGTGCACTGCTTCGAGCCCGTTCCGGCGTATTTCAAAAGGATCGAAAGGCTCGTGGAATTAAATCCGGGCTACTCGATCGTGGGGAATCCCCAGGCTGCGGGAGAAGCTCCGGGCGCCTGCACGATTTACGTCACGCGCGAACCCGGACAAAACACGCTGGTGCGGAATTACCAGCCGGGCCCCGAAATTGTTTCAACTCTTCAGGTCCCCGTCGTCCGCCTGGACTCTTACCTCGAGGAGCACGGCATCGAGCACGTCGCGCTAATCAAAATCGACGCCGAAGGATTCGAACTTCCCATCCTGAAGGGCCTGCGAAGGTTCCTGGAAAAATCCCGGCAGCGTCCGGCGATCATCTGTGAAATTGCGCCGCGTGCGTATCCGCTGATGGGACGCACGATTGCCGAGCTCTCCGATTACATGTCCACTTTCGACTATGCGGCGCGCGATTTGATTGACGGGATCGCTCCAGTGAATCTCGCGGAAATTCAGCACGTCGAAGATGTTTTGTTCACCCCGAGGACGCGAAAGTAGATGGCCTCCAGCGCTGTCTCCGATCCTTCGCGGAAGCAATCGCGCTTCCGCATCTCGATTCTCGGCGCCTTCGGCGTTTCGCTTGCCGCGGGATTCGCCGTATTCGCCATCGACGCGACGCCGCGCACGCTGATTCTAATCGTCGCGGGCGCGGCATCCCTGCTGACGCTGCTCGTTTATCCCGAATTTGCGCTCGCTCTGTACGTCGTAATCGGCGACGTGAAAGGAGACGAACGAATTGCCTCGCTTTTCCCCGGCGATCTCACTCTCGCCGTAGGCGCAATTCTCATCGCGGGAATCGCTTTGAATTCCCTTCGCAATAAGCGTGTGGTGCAAATGCCCGCGTCGTACTTCCTGTATCTGGCGCTGGCGGCATGGATGGGGGTGAGTCTCACCTATACGCCCGTTTTCGCCGCCGGACTGGAAAAGTTGGGGCGCTTCCTGAGCGTCACCGGGATTGTCATCATCGCGCCCTTCTTCGTCCTCGGGACGCCCGCGGCCATGAAACGATTCTTCACCGGGTTTGCAATCTTCGCATTCATCATCTGCGCTTACTCTCTTACGGACCTGGGCGGTTCCGAGCGTCTGGCTACGCCGAGCAACAACACAATCGGCCTGGGCCACATCGCTTGCGCCTTGGTCCTTCTTATCTGGTTCGCGGTAATACCAAAGCTGCCATTTCTCAAGCGGCTCGTCGTCTATCCCGTGCTTGCGGTTCCTTTGCTCGCCTTGATCGGCTCAGGATCTCGCGGCGCGGTGCTCGCGCTGGCCGCGGTACTTCTGGTGAGCTTGTTCTTTTACCGGCAACTCCTACTCGATGCCGCTTGCCTGCTGGCCCTGGGATTTGTGGCGATTCCGCTTGTCAATATTCCCCACGCTTCTTTCGAATACCTGGGAACGCTGTTCAATTCCCGCAATGTGGACTCGCTGCTCAACTTCCGCGCCGAACTTCTGAGCTACGGCTGGAATCTCCTGCAGCAACATCCCCTCATGGGCGTGGGCATTCAGGGATTCCGCTATCATTCGCTGAACGCAGGTCTGTACAACTGGCCGCACAATATTTTCCTGGAGACCTGCTGCGAGCTGGGAATACCCGCAGGCCTCGTCGTCTTCGCGATTTTCGGCGCGGCTATTCGGGAATCTTTCCGCCAGTTATGGGATACAGGGGCCCCGTTTCTGACCCTCTCTCATGTGGCAGCCGCCTTGCTGCTCGTCGGCATCGTCAACGCCACAAATACCGGCGACATCAATTCCGATCGCTCCACCTGGCTATTTCTGAGCCTCGTTTTCGTCGTCCGCGGATTGCGCGCGCAAAGTCCGGGTCCGGCAAAACGGAGTGTCCACGCCGCGGTGGGACGGCCTCTACTGGCCTGAGGCGGCAAAGCAGTGCTTATTCGGCCGCAATTCAAATGACAACGCAAGCATCTACGCTGATTTCGGGAACTCGAACGCTGGAAAAGAGCACTGGCATCACCTTGTGCCATTTCTCCACGGCCCACACCCAATTGAAAAGCCGTTCATTTCACCGCGAGTGCCTGCCACTGGCGGCACACGGAATCGGCATCCGTTATGTCTCACCCGCAAATGTAAACGGAAGGCGTGACCGAGTGGATTTTGTGCCGCTGCCCGAGCCCGGCAATCGCGCCCGGTACTTACTGCCGCCACCGTCGCTCGTGCGCTTGCTCTTGAAGCAGCAGGCCAGCCTTTACCACTTTCAGGATCCGGAGCTCATTCCTCTGGCATTGGCTCTAAAGCTCATTTTTCGCAAGCGCGTGGTGTACGACGCTTATGAGGATTTTCCGTCCATGGCGTTGAACAAAGATGCGCTTCCGCGAATCTTCCGGCCCATCGCGGCAAAATTGGTCGCAGCGGCCGAGCGCCTGGCTGCCCGTTGCTTCGACGGAGTGATGACCGCTGATCCGATCACGCTACGGCGACTGGCACGCACCGGCGCGAGCCGAAAACTCGTCTTCTTCAATTTCCCCAATCTGGATTTTTTCCCGCCTCCTGGCTCTGAACCCAAAGAGTTCGACGTGGTGTATCGTGGCGGACTCTCCGAGCGCAGCGGCACGTGGGTGTTGCTCGATGCCCTGCGCTTGCTGGCAGACCGTGCAACTCCCGCAACTCTGCTTTTGATCGGCTACTTCGATAATGCTGCGGCCGAAAGCGCGCTCCGCAATCGCATTCACTCCCTAAAACTCGAGTCGCGCGTCGAGGTCTGCGGCCGCATGGACCACGCCGAGATGTCTCGCGCCCTCAGCCGTGCACGCATCGGCGTATGCCCGTTGCAGGACATCCCGAAATTCCGCAGCAACATTCCGGTGAAGGTCTTCGAGTACTGGGCTTGCGGACTCCCGGTAGTCGCGAGCGATTTGCCGCCGATTCGCCCGTTCTTTCGCAGCGCCGCCGCGGGACTTCTCTTCCAGGCGTCCGACGCGAGCGCATTAGCGCGATCCATCGCATGGCTCCTGGATCATCCCCACGCGGCGGCTCGCATGGGACGCGAAGGACGCACTGCTGTCTTGCAAAGATTCAACAATCGCAACGAAATCCACAAGCTTTGGAAATTCTGCATGCAGATCGCGGCCAAGCCTTAGATCGAGCCGCATCAGGAGAGATCACCTAAATGCTCGAACCTTTCTTGCGAGCTAATTTTAGCCGGTTGCACCGGCTCTACGACCGCTTTCCTGCGCCCGCGCGCACGCTCCTGACCAGCGCCCGCGGCTGGTCTCTCACTCGTCTCCGCTACACTGCGGCAACGTTCGCCTTTCTCGACCAACTTCGCAGCCACGAAGCCTGGTCTCCCGCTGAAGTCGCCGTCTTCCAGCTTCGCGCCCTTCAGGAATCGGTGAAACACGCGCGCGAAACGGCTGATTATTATGCCGGCTATCCCCGATTCCAAATTCGCAGCTTTGACGATCTCCGCCGCTTTCCCATCCTTCATCGCGAGGCCCTGCGCCAGCAGCGCGACCAATTTCTCTCGCGCGCCACGCCCCCGCATGCGCGAATCGTCGCCGGAACCACCGGCACGACCGGCGGTAATGTAAAAGTCGCATACACGGAGGAACTCGCCCGCGAGAATTGGGCCTTTCTACTGCGTCAATGGGCCTGGGCCGGCATTCCGCCTCTGCAACCGCGCGTCACGCTATTCGGTGCGCGCATCGTACCTCCCAGCCGCGTCAAACCGCCTTACTGGACCTTCAATCTTCCCGAGCGGCAAATTCTTCTCAGCATTTTTCATCTTTCCGAAAAAACCGCTGCGGACTATCTCGGCCTTCTGCGCCGCCAGCAAGGAGCCATTCTCGAAGGATTTCCCTCCGTCCTCAGCATTCTCGCGGATTTCGTGCGCAGCCGCGGCGAGACCATTCCGATGCGCGTGGTTTTCACCAGCGGCGAACCCCTTTATCCCGAAGCGCGGGAAAAAATCGGCGCCGCATTTCAGTCCAGCGTCTTCGATAGCTATGGAATGACGGAGTATTGCGGACTCATCCAGCAGTGCGAGCGCGGTGAGATGCACCTCGCGCCGGAGTACGGCTTCCTCGAAATCCTGGACGAGGGGGGCGAACCTGTTCAGGGAGAAGACGAGGGCTATTTCGTGTGGACCGGTTTCTTGAATCGCGCCATGCCCTTGATCCGGTATCGCATCGGCGATCGCGGAAAGTGGAAGCTCGAAGGCCCGTGCGCTTGCGGCCGCGCCTTTCCGCGCGTGATTCCCACCATCACGCGCGAAAGCGAGATTCTGCGCTGCTCTGACGGCCGCATATTTTCTCCGCGCGCGTTGAACCAGTTCTTGAAACAGTCGGCTTCCCTGCGGTTTTGCCAATTCATCCACGATCAATCGGAGCACTTGGTCGTGCGTGCGGTAGCAGGCGCCCAGTCCGCCCCGGAAGTAATGCGGATTCGCGCGGACCTGCAGCGTCTCTTGGGTTCCTCGATGCGCGTCACCGCGGAAATGGCCAGCGAGCCGGTTTCTCTCCCGGGAGGCAAGATCCCGCTCATCATCAATCGGATTTCGCCATGAACGAAAAGCGCCTCATCGTCAACGCCGACGATTTCGGAATGAGCCGCGGAATTTCCGACGGCATTCTTCTGGCGCACCAGTATGGTTTCCTCACCAGCGCTTCGCTGATGGTCAATATGCCTGCCACCGAATATGCCATCGCGCGTCTCCGCGCCACCCCTGCGCTCGGAATCGGAGTTCACCTCAACATCTGCCAGGGACGCCCGCTTTCTTCACCTCGCGAGGTTCCCAGCCTCGTCGACCAGAACGGCGACTTTCATCCGCCGCCGGTGATGATTCGCAAGCTCTGGAAATGGCAGGTGGCTTCGCGCGAGGTCGAGCTCGAATTTCGCCGCCAAATTCGCTGGATGAAGGATCGCGGTCTGCAGCCAACTCACGCCGATTCTCATCACCATATGCACATTTATCCCGCAGCCGTCTCCGCTTTCGCGCGGGCGCTCGCTGCCGAGGAAATCGAGTGCGTTCGCGCTTCGCGCTGTACCTGTTGGCCCCAGAGCGGTTCCCCGGGCGGCCCGCATGTGGGCGGCATCTTTCGCCGCGTTCTCGTGCGCGCCTATCGCGGAGCCCTGCAAACGGCCATCCTGCGCAGATTTTATTCCGCGGATAGCCGGGTCTGTTTCGTTTCAATCGAACGCCGCGATGCAGAGTCACTCGGCGATTCCTGGAAATCCGCTTTCGAAAACCTTCCTCCGGGAACCTTCGAGTTTGCCTGCCATCCCGGACTCTTCGAGCGCGGATTCTCGGAATCCGATCGCATCCATCGGCTGCGCGAAGATGAATTGCGCTGGCTGACCGACCCGGCCATGCGCGAGCTAATCGCGCGCAACGGAGTTCAGCTAATCACTTACGCGGACTTGCGCGAAGCGCGCGGCTCTCATCGCGCCGCTGCAGAAGCGGCAGCCTGAGAGAGATAGTTCAACTATGGCGACACTTTTCTGGCTCTGCTTTGCCGTCGTAGCCTATGTGTACTTCGGATACCCTTTGCTTCTCAAATCCGGGCTGCTCGGACGCCGCAAAATCTGGCGGCGCGGCCGCGCGCAGCCCCTGCTCAGCGTTATCGTGGCCGCTCACAACGAAGAATCGGTAATCGAAACAAAAATTCTTAACTTGCTCGCCTCCGACTATCCCGGCGAACTCCTCGAGATCCTCGTTGGCAGCGACGGCTCTTCGGACCGCACCGAGGATATCGTTTCCAAATACAGATCGAGCGGCGTGGGACTCATTTCCTTTCCGCAGCAACAGGGCAAAAGCGCCATGCAAAACGGCCTCGTGGCGGCTGCCTCGGGCTCGATTCTCGTTTTCACCGATGCCGATTGCACCTTCCCGGCCCAGGCCCTGCGGCATCTCGTTGAAAACTTCGCGGATTCTCGAATCGGAGTAGTCACCGCGCGTCCCCGCTATCAAAATGAGTTGGAAACCAGCACCACGCAGAATGAAAGCCTTTATCTTCGCTACGAGACCTGGCTTCGCGCGAAAGAAAGCGACCGCGGACTTCTGGCCATGGCCTCTGGTTCGCTTTTCGCCATGCGCCGCGATCTCTGGCGCCCACTCAACCCCCACTTCGGCGACGATTTCGCTTTGCCTTTGCAAGCCGCGCTGGGACGCATGCACACCGTGCTCGATCCGCGCGCGGTAGCGCACACGCGCTTGACGCAGGATTCTCCGAATTCGATGCTGGCGCTCAAAGTGCGCATCGTCAGCAAGGACTTGCGCGCGCTGCTGGCCTATCCCGCGCTCCTGAACCCGATGCGCTATGGCGCCGTCTCGGTCGGCTTGTGGTCGCACAAACTGCTGCGCTGGCTCGTGCCCTATTTTCTCCTGGCCATGTTCGTGAGCTGCGTTTTTCTCGGCCGCGCGCCCTTTTTCGGCGCACTCCTCTTTTTGCAGCTCGTTTTTTACTCTGCTGCGTTCGCCGGGTTCGCTCGACGCGAGCGCGCACCCGCCTTCCCGTGGTCCATCCCCATGTCCTTTTGCGTCGTGAATGCCGCGGCCCTTCTCGGAATTTTGAAGTGCCTGTCGGGCCGGACTTCGGGCCGGTGGAAGACCGTGCGAGGTCAATCCGCCGCACTCTGAGCCCACGGAGCTCACCATCCCTTGAACCGAAGACAAGTTCTCCTCAATGCCGCCACTACCTTCGCGCAGGTAATCGGCAGCGCGGCCACGCTGTTTTTTCTCTATCGTTTTCTCGTGCGCACGATCGGCGTCCAGGGACTCGGCATCTGGTCGCTCGTTCTCGCGACCACCTCGGTCGTGACTCTCGCCAATCAGGGTTTCTCGGCAAGCATTGTCAAATTCGTGGCGAAATACGTCGCGCACCAGCGCATCGAAGAAGTTTCCGTCCTGATCCAAACGACCCTGATATCAATCGCTGATGCGCTGGGAATTCTGCCCTACGCCCTCGCCTCGCTCTGGATCAACGTCGTCGGAGGGACACTCCTCGCCGGGCTCGCCGGGCACGAATTGATCACCTATCGCAACTATGTTGTCCTGGGTGGGTCCCTTCTGTTTCTCCTGATGTCGTTTGCCTTGGTACCGCGATACGGCCTTCTCGGCTTGGCCTACTCGCAAATCATGCAATCGGGAGCGAGCTTCCTGGCCACTTGGTTCTTGCTGCGCCGCAAGATTCCGCAGCTGCCCTTCCTTCCGCGACGCTGGGACCGCTCGTTGTTTCGCGAAATGTTTTCCTACGGAATTCAATTTCAGTTCATCACCGCGAGCCAGGCGCTGCGCGAACCCGTCACCAAAGCCCTGCTCACAAAGTTTGGCGGTCTGGCGCTGACCGGCTTCTACGACATGGCTTCCCGCTGGGTTTTCACTTTCCGGGAACTCATCGTGCAGGCCAATCTGGTCCTCGTTCCCACCGTCTCGGGCCTTAAGGAACGCGATCCTGCGTCCATCCCCGCAGTGTATCGCCAGTCGTACCGGCTGATTTTCTTCCTGGCCATCCCCACGTTTGCATTCCTGCTGGTGGCGAGTCCCATCGTCTCGTTCATCTGGCTCGGCCACTCCGAGCCCGTTTTCGTTCTCTTCGTGGCGCTCTTGGCCGCGGGCTGGTTTGTAAATGTCCTGAGCAATCCGGCCTACGTGGTGAACCTCGGGACCGGCGCCCTGCGCTGGGTGTCCATTGGCTGCGCCGCGACCGCCCTGCTCAATCCCATCCTCGGTTTTATTGCGGGCAAATATTTTGGTGGCGAGGCCGTGGTGGCCGCTTCGGTCTTTTCGCTCATCGTGGGCTACGCGATCGTTCTCGTTTCCTACCATTTCGAAAATCGCGTCTCGTTCGATCAGCTGCTGCCCCGGGACAGCATCGGAATCCTGGTTTGCAGCCTCGCCGGCGCGCTGATTTTCCTTCCCTATTTCAGCCGCACGCGGATGCAATCTCTCTTTTCATTGCGTCTGGCCTCCATCGGCACCCTGGCGCTCCTCACCATCGTCGTAATTCCCATGTGGGTCCATCCAATGCGAAAGCGCCTGATCCACTGGGTTTTCTCGCGACTCCCGGCCTGACGCCTGCGGCCCGAACGCGCTTGCCTACTCATCACAATTTGATCCTGTGGGAAACCGAGCCCGGCCAGCCGATCGCTGCGCGCGTCGCCATTGCAGGCGATTTTCTGCCCGCCGGCAATCTCGCAATTTCTCCGCATTCCAACTGGCGCGGCATGGCGGGCAATCTCGCCGGGCATTTCGCTGACGTCGCCACAACTTTCGCCAATCTCGAGTGTCCCGTAGGCGTTGAAGGCTGCGCCGCGCGGCCCCTCGCCGGGCTCGGGCAAATCGTCTCAGCTCCCGCCGATTCGCTCGAATATCTTGCGGCCGTCCGCTCGCACGCCGTCGGCATCGCGAACAATCATAGTTACGATTTCGGCGGCTCGGGCGTCGTTGTGACGCGCCAAGCGATTGCGCGCTCCGAGATGGTCCCCATCGGAGCAGGCCGC
>Ga0302307_10001419_pt1 | contig 14890 bp, 12 predicted proteins | sample III_Palsa_E3_2_FD_200530 | JGI IMG/M metagenome (GOLD analysis project Ga0302307, IMG submission 200530) | Peat permafrost microbial communities from Stordalen Mire near Abisko, Sweden - III_Palsa_E3_2 | ecosystem: Environmental > Terrestrial > Soil > Palsa > Peat permafrost | place: Sweden... | reverse complement strand
GCCACCCGATGTGGACGGCGCTATGGAAGAGGGCACTCCCATGATCCCGGCGGGCGGTAAGGCCGGGTACACCTTTACCCCCAGCCCGGCAGGTTTTCGCTGGTACCACACCCACACCTTCGCAGGTACGGATCTCAAAAAGGCGCAGTACACTGGCCAGCATGGTTTCCTGATGATTGATCCCCGCGAAAATCCGGCCCGTTACGATCAGGAATTCTTCCTCGCTCTCCACGACTGGGACGGCGAAATGACCGGCAGCGCGGACGGATCCATGAACCCGGCGTACAAATTCGCCACCATTAATGGCCGCGTCCTCGGCTTCGGAGAGCCTCTGCGTGTCAAACAGGGCCAGCATGTTCTTCTGCATATCCTCAATTCCAGCCCCACGGAGCAGCATTGGCTTGCTCTCGCCGGCCACCAGTTCAAAGTCATCGCTCTTGATGGCAATCCTGTGCCCAACCCCAAAGCCGTCTCCATGCTGCGTCTGGCGCCAGCGGAGCGAGTCTGCGCAATTGTCGAAATGAACCATCCAGGCGTCTGGATCCTGGGGGAGGTTCGCAAACACATCCAGGCTGCGGGGATGGGAATCGTGATCGAATACGCCGCCAGCACCGGTAAACCCGCATGGCAACAGCCAGACGGCTTGAGTTGGGATTACAGCCAGTTCGGCTCGACAACCCCGTCAGCATCCCTCTCAGGAAACATAATCGACATTCCGCTCGTCTTTGAATCCAGGTTCGCCGGACACGGCGCGCCCGATCACTGGATGATCAACGGCAAGTCTTACCCCAACACCGAAACCATTCCGCTTACTCGTGGTCAGCGCTACCGCCTCATTTTCAAGAATCCAACAAGCGATGATCACCCAGTTCATCTGCACCGGCACAGCTTCGAGATTCGCAAGCTTCCCAAGAATCCGGATTCACGCGGCATCATCAAGGATGTAGTGCTCGTTGAATCCAAGACTGAAGTCGAGGTTGAATTTACCGCTGACAATCCCGGCCTGACCCTCTTCCACTGTCATCAGCAAAATCATATGGACGAAGGCTTCATGATGCTTTTTCGCTACGCCTGATTGCATCCTGAAGCAAGGCAACACTGAATACTTTATGCGCCTTTTCTCAAAATTTGCTTTCTTTCTCTTGCTCTCTCTCGCCGCCTTGTCGACTCGCTCGTTGCGCGCACAAGGAAACTACGAAATCCAGGTCTATGGCGCGGATACCGAAGCTTCCAAAAGCACCATGGTCGAGCTGCACTCGAACTTCACCTCGGACGGGCAAAAACAAGTCATTGATCGCGTCTACCCAACGAACCATCAGCAACACGAGACCCTCGAAATCACGCAAGGAATCAACAGCTGGTCGGAGGTTGGTTTTTACGTGTTCACCAGCCTCCAGGACGGTCATGGCTGGCAATGGGTCGGTGACCATATTCGTCCGCGGGTCCGTGTGCCGGACTCGTGGCACTGGCCTGTCGGCGTGAGCCTCTCCTCTGAGATCGGCTACCAGCGTGCTGTCTACTCGCCTGATACATGGACATGGGAGATTCGTCCGATTGTCGATAAGGCGGTGGGACGCTGGTACTTTGCCGTTAACCCGGCTCTCGAACGAACCTTGCATGGCCCCGATGTCAAACAGGGCATTGGCTTCGCTCCGGGAGTGAAGGTCGGCTATGACTTCAACAAAGTAGTGAGCGGCGGCGTGGAGTATTATGCCGATTACGGCAGCATTACTGCGATTGCTCCACTCCACGATCAGCAACAGCAAATCTTTCTCGTGACGGACCTGAACGTTTCTCCCAAATGGGAGATCAACATGGGCGTAGGCATAGGGCCCACTGCAGCTACCGACCACTGGATCATCAAGGGTATCCTCGGCCGTCATTTCTCCTGGGTAAAGCAATCGGTCACCGATTGAACAAGTAACGTATTCGAGATGCTGAGCGTCTTATAGACTGAAGCTATGAAGCGCATAGGGGAGATTTTCGTGATTTTGGCGGCGATAGTCTCGCTGCTTGCCCCAGTGCCGGTCTTCTGTGCTTCGAATCACCAGGCGGACCGCTCCTGCTGCGCTGCTCAAGCTGAGCTGTCGACCTCCTGCTGTCAATCCGACGCCGCTCCCAAGCCCGCAGTGCCGACAACGACGGCCTCCAGAGACCAGTTCAACGGTGACTTGGTCTTCCTGGATTCGCCGGCGGGTTGGATGGCGATGCAGCAGCCAATCACTGCCCTGGCTCACTTCAGCGCCAATCCCCCCATTCACCTTCCCGCGACCATTCTTAGAACCTGATTCCTTCTGATTGAACTGCGAAAACATCTGGTCTTGATCTCGCCGGTCAGGCCAGCAGCTTCTCGCGCGCATGAAGTGCATTCATGCCCCCAATCAGGAGAATCCCCGTGCCGCGCATCCTGTTCTCTCGTCCGCTCTTGCGTATTGCCGTATTCGTATCGATCACACTTGTGTCTCTGCGACCCGCGCTGTCGCAAATGTCTCCGGCCACTGTGCCCTACGGCGATCAGCAGGAAGATCAGTCGAGTAGAAACAAGAGCCAGCCCATGCACGCCGATATGACAACTATGAACATGGGCGGTCCAACGGAAACACTCGTCGATAACGTCCTTCGCCACACCACATCCGGCACCGATGTCGAGCCCGAGTCCACCGAACCGGCCATGCTCATGCAAATGCGCGGCGATTGGATGCTCATGCTCCACGGCCAGGCTTCCATCGCCGAGCAGCAGCAAAGCGGCCCGCGCGGCCACGACAAGTTCTTCTCCGCAAACTGGATCATGCCCATGGCCCAGCGGCAGTTCGGTAAAAGCGAATTGACCCTGCGCGCAATGCTCAGCCTCGAACCCGCCACCATCTCCGGGCGCTATTACCCCGAGCTCTTCCAGCAAGGCGAAACTGCATTTGGCAAACCCATCGTTGACGGCCAGCACCCGCATAACTTGTTCATGGAGATCGCGGCCCTCTACGATCACAAACTTGGCGAAGAGACCGTCGTGTCTCTCTATGCCGCACCCGTCGGAGATCCCGCGCTGGGACCAGTCGCTTTTCCTCATCGGGCATCTGCCTCTGAAGATCCACTTGCTCCGCTCGGCCATCATCTCGAGGACTCGACTCACATCGCTGACGAAGTCCTCACCGGTGGTCTGACACTGCACAAGCTGCGCATCGAGGCCTCGGGCTTCCATGGCCGCGAGCCAGGCGAGAATCGCTGGATCATCTCCGTGGGCGGCCTCGACTCCTTTTCAACCCGCTTGACGCTCGCCCCAACCCGGGATTGGTCAGCGCAATACTCCATCGGTCATCTGCATTCTCCCGAGGCCCAACACCCTGCAGAGGACGTGCTCCGCCAGACAGCTTCGATCTCCTACCATCACACCTGGCGATCCAACTCGCTGGATGCTCTCGCACTCTGGGGACGCAACCACACCATCGACACCCCAACCAACGCCAACGGCTACCTCTTCGAGGCCACGGACCACTTGCATGATCGACATTCGATCTGGACACGCCTAGAAAACGTAGACCGCACCACAGACTTGCTTGGCGCCGCAGCCCCAATCGAAGAAACCGTTATCGGCCGCGTCCTGGCATATACCGGCGGCTACGCCCATCATCTTTACAGCAATCATTGGAGTGTCTACGAGCTCGGAGCCCAGGCCACGCGCTACACCACACCGACACCCTTAGTCTCGACCTATGGAAACCATCCGGTTGGCTTTGCAGCCGTGCTCAATGTTCATCTGGGCAAGTAGCATGCGGACAGACGAGCCGGAACAGGGAAGTCGCAATACACCGCCTTACATCGCACAAGCAAAAGAGGAGTTCCACGGGAAACTCCTCTTTTGCCGCGCTCCAACTTCCTAGAGAGCTACTTGGGTTGTTGAGACAGCACAACCTCCAGCGTTACCGCGAAAAGGTCTTGTCCGAATTCCGTTGGATGATGTGTGTCCCAGAAGAACGTATGATCCGGGTCGGCGCATGTCGTCGTAGTGAAGCAAGGACTCGTGACGTTTGTAAATCCGTAATGAAAGGGATCCGTCTCCAATGACTGGATCAGGCTGAATACATCGAGGCGAAGAATACGGACGCCTTCGAGCAAGTCCTCGACTGCGAGAAAATCATTGAGATACTTGTTCGCCGCCTTCACCGCCGCCAGGTCAAACGCGGCATTTGCTTGTCCCGCGGGGATCAATCCGACATTGAAGAGATTTGGGATAACGAAATGCTTTGCCCCGGCCTGCCGCAACACCAATTCGCTGCCAGCAAGCGCTGCCGCAATCTTGAAACCCAACTCATCCGGAGAGCCCCCTGTCGCGTCCAGAATGTCGTTCCCGCCGCCTTCGATCACATACAGCGCATTCGGGTCTGCCTTGCCTTGATGGCCACTTAGGTAAAGCCCAACCTGCTCCGGCACACTTGGAATAGTTCCTCCGCCCGGAATCGATTGGGGCGCAGTCGCAAAGGCTCCGCCAAACGCATAGTCCGTACCGCCGGCAAGGTACGGCAACATCGGCAATCCCATTCCTCCGGCAACGTGCTCGATCCAGATTGGTCCATTGGAGAAGCGGCCGTGGTAGTAAGGTGAAGCCGGCTCCGCGCCTCCAGTCGCAATGAAGATATTTCCCACATCGCAATAACTGTCGCCAAAGACATAAATGGCGTCATAGCTTTGTGTCGCAGCCGACATCGCACCGGGTGCCAGGCTAATGGAAGCGAAAATCGTGAGAATGCATAGTGCTTTGCGCATAGAATCTCTCCATCCTTCTTCGCATTGAATCCGCAGATATTCAGCGTGCGAGGATGCTAGCCACAAAGAAAGTTAGTGTCAACGAGATTCTAGGAGAATGCATGCGGCAACTGCATGATGCAAATTCTGCAATCGGACGAGGGGATTTGCAACGGGGAAGAAGAACTCGCTATCGCGTGCCAGAATGGCTGAGAGTTCGACTTATCCCCAAATTGCCGTCACCAGGTAATTGGTAACAAACGCTGCGCCGTAAGCCAGCACCAGCATATATACGAACTGGAGTGCAGGCCACTTCCAACTATTCGTCTCACGCCGCACGACCGCAATTGTCGAGGTGCATTGCAATGCAAATGCGAAGAAGACCATCAGCCCAATTGCGCCGCCTAATGGCAGATCATGGTGAAGCGCAGTCTGCAGGCTCAGCGATTGCGTTGCGGGGTCCGCACCATACAGGGTGCCCATCGTGCCAACCATCACTTCACGCGCCAGGACGCTTGAGAGCAATCCGATCCCAATCTTCCAATTGAAGCCGAGCGGCGCAATCACGGGCTCAATGAAGTGACCAAGGCGCCCGATCACGCTTTCCGCCAACTCCGGAGCGTGTCCACCATTTACAGGCAAATGCGCCAGCACCCAAAGTCCCAGTGTGACAGAGAGAATCACCGTCCCTGCCTGAGTCAGAAAGACCTTGGCCCGATCCATCAACCTTAAACTCAGCGAACGCAATGTGGGCATCCGGTATTGGGGTAGTTCCAGAATGAAAGGTGTCTCACTCGACTTCAAGATCGAACTCTTCAGCAGCCGTGCCGTAACCAGCGCTGCTAGAAATCCAATCAGATACAGGCTCAGCATTACGATCGTCTTGAGGCCGATCAATCCGCCCGCAAATGCGATGTTAGGGATAAACGCAGCGATCAAAAGCATGTATACCGGCAACCGCGCGGAGCAGGTCATAAAGGGCGTAACCAGAATCGTCGCCAGCCGGTCGCGTCGGTTCTCGATCGTTCGCGTAGCCATGATCGCCGGCACTGCGCAGGCATACGCGGAGAGCAGCGGAATGAACGCCTTTCCATTCAGCCCGATCGATCGCATAACCCGGTCTGCAATCAGCGCAGCGCGAGCCAGGTAGCCGCTATCTTCCAGCACTCCGATAAACAAAAACAGCAACAGAATTTGGGGCAGGAACACCAGCACGGAAGTGACGCCCTTCCACGCACCATCCAAGACCAGCGAACGAATCCATCCAGCGGGGAGGAAATTCGTCGCGAATGTCCCGAGTTTGGCCAGCACATCTCCAAGTCCATCACTGAGCGGCTGTCCAATCGAGAAGACCACTTCAAAAACTGAAAACACGACTACCAGGAACAGCAGCGGTCCCCACACCGGATGCAGCAGCACCCCATCTACCCGGCGGGTTGCCTTCGCAGAAAGTGGCGCGCGATATCCGGTCCGCGAGCTTACCTGCGCGGCCCAGCGATGCGTGCTCATCGCATTGCCCAGAACGGGTAACATCAAAGGTGATTTTTCGGTCTTGCTGGAATGCCTGTTTAGATAAAGCTGAATCGCATCGAGGCCCGTCCCTTTCGTAGCGCTCACCAGCGCCACTGGGGCCCCAAGCTCCTGAGCCAGCCTGAGCGGGTCGACAACTCCGCCGCGCGCGTCCATCAGGTCGCTCATATTCAGCAGCACCATCGTCGGCAAGCCGAGCGCAAGTACCGGAGCAGCCAGCATCAACTGGCGCGTGAGATGCAGGGAATCCAGCACGAGCAACACCGCGTCCGGCTTGGGAGTGCCCGGCATGCGGCCCTCAAGCACATCGATTGAAACCCGCGCATCTTCGGAATACGGATCCAGCGAGTAGATGCCCGGCAGATCGATCAACACCAGGTCATTGCGGCCAATCCCGGCCATGCGTCCCATGCGCTGTTCCACAGTGACGCCAGGGTAGTTGGCCACCTTCTGCCGGAGTCCCGTCAACCGATTGAAAAGAGTGGATTTGCCTGAATTTGGCGGCCCGATCAGTGCGATCGTGTGCAAACCTCCAGCAGATTTGGAACCTGGTATTTCAATAGGGGGTTCAAAGGCAACCGGCGCGCAGCACTCGCTCATCGATTTGCCTCGGTCAATTCGCGCGCTGAATCGCCTTCTGAACTCGACACCAGTTTCTCGACGGCCTGATTCATCTCAGGAATGGCTGCAACCCGAATCGCCTTCGCCGTTTCGCGCCGCAAAGCAATCTCAATCCCGTCCACCGAGTAGACAGTCGGATCGCCAGCAGGCGCGCGATGTAACGCCTTCACCTGCGCATCTGGGACAAAACCCATATACATCAGATGGTTCCCCACGCCCGGAGGCAAGTCCAGCGCCACCACCAGAACAGTCTCGCCCACTTCGAGTTCGCTCAGCACTCGCAACCGCCGCGCTCCAGATTTCACCCCGGTTTTTCAGGAGAAGACTCCGTCCAGGGAAGTAGAACCAAAGAATTACGACCAGAACAGTCGTACTTAAGTATACGACCGATTCAGTCTGGATTGCAATATAACCGATGCAACTCCGACCTCTCCGTTTTCGAGTCTATGCAGAGAAAATCTCGTTCCTCTGTGTTCCCCGTCACATTCATCTTAAAATCTTCCAGATTCAACAGCACTTCCACCTACGGGCTCACCCGTACAACTTGCTTGTAAGACGGGCGAAAAGCAGGTGTGAAAGTTACGAACACCCGATTTTTCGCCTCGGAAGTACAATTTCCCTGAGACGAGGACGGCAGTGAAGATTGCGGAATTTAGATCCAGCGTCACAAACGAAACTCCTCCAGCGGAGCTTTCTCCTCCGCTCCTGGCCCTCTGGTGGGACGCGAAAGGTGAGTGGTCGCGGGCGCATGAACTGGTCGATGAATTAGAGACCCAGAGCGGCATGGCAGTCCACGCATATCTGCATCGCAAAGAAGGGGAGCAGTGGAACGCAGATTACTGGTATCGCCTGGCCGGTCGCGGCTATCATCGCTCCAAGCTTGCGGACGAATGGACCGCGCTTGCTGATGGCTTACTGCGCGAAGCCTCCAAGGAAGCAAGCTGAGTCCCGAAGTGCTACTGTCGCAACTCACACTCAAACCGAAGCCGACGTATGCGCCTTGGCCTTTGCATGCCGTCGCACCCGCAAATTGTCGAGTGCGTATTCAATAAACCGTGGCTCAAAATGCGGCGGCTGCTTCATGAACCGGCATGTAGCGACAACCTGGTCGACAATGAACCTTGGCTGATAGGCCGCTAGTTCAAGCCCCTTTTCCACCGTGATCTGGTGCACGATGAAGTCCATCATTCCACCGGGAGGCGTCAATCCCTGCCGCTCGCATTCCTTCTCAAATATCCGGGTGTAGATCTCAACACTTGGACCGGCTACCTCAATCTTATAAGGTAGGCGGCGCAGAAAAGCAGGGTCCATCAGGTCTTCCGGTTCCAGATTGGTCGAGAAAATCACCATCTCTTCGAATGGAATGGTGAAAGTCTTGCCAGTATGCAGTTTCAAATAATCGACCCGGCTTTCCAACGGAACAATCCAGCGGTTGAGCAGGTTCGTCGGCGAAACCAGTTGGCGTCCGAAGTCGTCGATCAAGAAACATCCACCCAGCGCCTTCACATGAAGTGGCGCCTCATAAAGATTGGCCGCAGTATCAAATCTCAGGTCGAGCATCTCCAGCGTCAGCTCGCCGCCAGTCACGACAAAAGGCCGCCGGCAGGGAACCCAACGCGCGTCGTACTCCTCGCGCCTCGTGAAAGACAGGCTGTGATCGTGGCTCGATTCATCCGCACTCAGCAAGGTATGAATGCTCGGGTCGTAGATGCGAATGATCTGGCCCTCGACGATGACCGAGTATGGCACGTAGATGACATCGCTGAATACGTTCGCAAAGCTGAGCGCAACAGAGGTTTTTCCATTTCCCGGCGGCCCGTACAAGAGCATGGCCCGTCCCGAATTCAGCGCAGGTCCGCTCTGTTCGATGATTCGATCTTCAACCGTGAGGTAACCCAGGGCGCCACGAATGCGATCGAAGGTGATCAGCTCATTGGTGATCTTTTGCAGATTCACCTGCATGTTGAACTCATCGATTGTGACTGGCGCCGGTCCTGAATAGCGGAGCTGTTTGAGAGCATCGTTAACCCAACGCCGTCCACCGTCGGTGAATGTATAGCACATGTCGAGCGGACTGTCTGAATCGCGCGCGCCCAGAGTATGCAACAACCCGCGATCAACGGCCATACGTACTAGATCCGCCACCAGCGAATACGGCAGTTTGAACGCGTCGATGAAATGGCGGACAGTTTCCAGATGATCGACGTAGATCACTTTGAGCAGCAGGCTCATCAATTCGGCCGAGTCGATTTTGGTCGCAGCCAGATCTGTGGGCTCGGAAGGCATGCGATGAAGAAAGGCATCGAGGGCATCTTGCGCAATGGCGCCTGATGCCACCAGATGATCGCCGAGGCGGCCGCCGCGCTCCCCTTGTATATCGAGAGCCTTCCTTACGTCCTGGAACGTGACAAGCTTTGCCTGAATCAGCAGGTCACCCAATCGCATGCGAGCTTTAATGGCGTCCTCCAGGCAATGCTATCGTCATCTTCTTTCCGTTCTTATGCATCGCGCTACAAAAAAAGAGTTGCCATCCTGATTGAGGACAAGGACTCCGCCAGTGCCATTGTCCATGCCGTTTGAACTCGCCCAAGGGCTGCCGATCATCCCAGCCGCACCAGTTCGCGAGCCTCCTGCTTTGGCCCTAAGATCGACATCTTTGGAATCTTCCCGCGTACCATCGCGACTTCATCGCATCGGTGCAACCGAGGGCAGTTCTGGCAATCTTTGAAGACCTTATCGGGAAGATCGGCCTTATCCTCTACGGTTCGAAATCCATATTTGAAAAAGAAATCGGGGATGCGCGTGAACAGGCACACAGATTGAATTCCGTGCTCTTCGGCTTCTTCAATCAGCGCGTTCAGCACGCGCCCGCCGGCACCCTGGCCCTTGGCGCCCGGCTTCATGACTATCGATCGCACCTCAGCGAGATGCGGCCCATACAGATGCAGCGCGCCGCAGCCGAGAAACACACCCGTGTTCGACTCAGCAACGGTAAAATCGCGGATGTTTTCGCATATCTCTGCGAAGTGCCGCTTCAGCAAAGTCCCATCGCCGCTGAGGCTGTTCACCAGTTCGAAGACATTCGAAGCGTCTTGAAGGCGCGCCTTACGCACCAGCATGTACTGCCTCCTGCGCCGCGCTTTGCGTGACCGAGCTCAACACCGCATGAATTCGCTCTTCCACTGCGGCCAGAGCCTCGCGAACCTGGTCCCGAGCCGTGCCACCTATTACGTCATGGCAATCGAGGGTCGCTTCCAGCGTGATCGCATCATAGAAGTCAGGGCCAAACTCCTCGCCAAACGATCGCAGTTCGTCCAGACTCAAACCATTCAACTCCACGCCCTTTTCCAGCGCAAACCGCACCGCATTCCCAATCTTTTCATGCGCCTTGCGGAAGGGAACTCCTTTGTGAACAAGATACGTAGCGGCCGCCATCGCATTCAGATAACCGCTCTGCGCTGCTTCCTGCATGCGCCCCGCATTGAACTTGAGCGCGGCAGTGAAGCGAGCCAGCAGCCCCAGCATCTGCGCCGTACCCCGCACTGCGAAGGCAGGCTCCTGCGTTTCCTGCATATCTTTGTTGTAAGCCAGCGGCAGCCCCTTTAACTGTAGTGTAACCGCGGCTGCAGCTCCATGGATGCGTCCAACCTTGGCCCGTACCAGCTCAGTCAAATCGGGATTCTTCTTCTGCGGCATGGCGCTGGATCCAGTTGAAAAAGCTTCGGGCAACTCGACGAATCCAAATTCTGCGGTAGCGAACAAAGTGACCTCTTCCGCAAACCGGCTCGCATGAAGCCCGACAAGGGTAAGAGCCTGCAAATACTCCAGAACAAAGTCCCGATCGCTCGTAGCGTCCATGCTGTTTGCTGTTGGAGCAGTAAAACCAAGCTCCTTCGCGGCAATCCATCGATCGAGCTTAAGCGTAGCTCCAGCGACGGCGCCAGAGCCCAGCGGGCAGTAATTCAACCGCGCCGAGCAGTCCTGCAACCGCGAAATATCCCGCAGAAGCATCTGCGTATAGGCCAGCAGCCAGTGCGCAACCAATACCGGCTCCGCGCGCTGCAGATGCGTATAGCTCGGCATCACCGCATCGCCTTGAGCCTTTGCCTTTTCAACGAACGCAAGAGCCCAGTTGGCCAGCGCCTCCACGGTCAGAGAGATTTGCTTGCGAATATACAACCGCAGATCCGTTGCGATTTGCTCGTTGCGGCTGCGCCCCGTATGAAGCTTCAGCGCGAGCGAGCCAATCCGTTCGGTAAGCGCCAGCTCAACATAGTGATGAATGTCTTCCGCAACCGCATGATCGCGCACTTGCACTGGGCCCTCAGCGGAAGCGTAAGCCGCAGCAATCGCATCCAGACTACTGCGAAGTTGCTCTAACTCGTCTAGAGTGACAATTCCCGCTGCAGCCAGCGCCGAAGCGTGCGCCTTGCTGGCAGTTACCTCATCTTCCAGGAGCTGCCAGTCAAAGACAATCGATCGCTGCCAGGCTTCAAACTCCGCATCGAGAGGCTCTCGAAAGCGGCCTGACCACATCTTCCCGGATTGCTGTTCGTTGAACATTGCTTAAGCGTACCTCAGGTTATTCCTTGTCTTTCGCGGTGTTGGGGCCGCTGTCGAACTGGGGCATGTCACTGCCTCGGCTCAGGGTGAGAAGACCGGTTCTGGCGTAGGTGAAGAGCTTCTCGCGCGTATCGGCGATGTCCAGGTTACGCATAGTGAGTTGGCCGATGCGGTCGCGCGCGGAGAACGTGGATTCGGTCTTCTCCATGCTGAGTCGCTCCGGATGGAAGGTGAGATTCGGCGATTCGGTATTGAGGATCGAGTAGTCGTTGCCCCGGCGTAGCTCGAGCGTGACTTCGCCAGAGATCGGTTTGGCTACCCAGCGCTGGGCGGACTCACGCAGCATGATTGCCTGAGAGTCGAACCAGCGGCCCTGGTAGAGCAGGCGGCCGAGCTTGCGTCCGTTGTCCCGATACTGTTCGATGGTGTCCTCATTATGAATGCCGGTGATGAGGCGTTCGTAGGCGATGAAGAGCAGGGCAAGGCCGGGGGCCTCGTAGATGCCGCGGGATTTGGCTTCGATAATGCGGTTTTCGATCTGGTCGGACATGCCGAGCCCGTGCCGGCCGCCGATGCGGTTGGCTTCGAGCAACAGTTCGACGAGATCGGGGTACTCGACGCCGTTGAGCGCGGCGGGCATGCCTTCATGGAAGCGGACAGTGACTTGCTCGGCAGGTACGGGCACGTCTTCCCGCCAGAAAGGGACTCCCATGATGGGCTCGACGATGCGCATGCTCGAGTTGAGGTGCTCGAGATCCTTTGCCTCATGAGTCGCACCGAGAATATTGGAGTCGGTGGAATAGGCCTTCTCGGCGGACATCTTGTAGGCAAAGCCTGAGCGCTGCATAAACGCGGACATCTCGGCGCGGCCACCCAGCTCGTCGATGAAAGCGGCGTCGAGCCAGGGCTTGTAGACCTTGAGACCTGGATTGACGAGCAGGCCATAGCGGTAGAAGCGCTCAATGTCGTTGCCCTTAAAGGTAGAGCCGTCGCCCCAGATGTTGACGTCGTCTTCCTTCATCGCGGCGACGAGCATGGTGCCGGTTACGGCGCGGCCAAGAGGAGTGGTGTTGAAATAGGTAATGCCAGCGGTGCTGATGTGGAAGGCGCCAGCCTGCAGAGCGGCGACGGCTTCGCGAACGAGCGCACCGCGGCACTCAATGAGGCGAGCCTTTTCGGCGCCGTATGCGAGCGCTTTGCGCGGAATCTCATCATAATCGGCCTCATCGGGTTGGCCGAGATTGGCCGTGTACGCATAGGGAATGGCACCCTTTTGCTTCATCCAGTGCAGCGCGGCAGAGGTGTCGAGTCCGCCTGAGAAGGCAATGCCGACCTTCTGGCCGATCGGTAGGGATTCGAGAATGACAGACATGCTTTAAACCTTGGAGCGTCTAGTTAATTGCCAGACGCAAATCGTTATGGAGGCATCGAGGCCTGTTGTGAATGCTCAGACTGTGTTCAATGCTGCGACAAGAAAACCATTCTTGTTGCAGTGAATCAGACAAGCAATATACGTCCAGGTGCACTAGGAGAAGTTCGCCGTATTGGAAAGTCCTCCCAGCAGCAAAAGCAGCAACGCCTTCTGCGCATGCATGCGGTTCTCTGCCTGGTCGAAGACAATCGATTGCGATCCATCGAGCACCGCATCGGTGACTTCGGCATTGCGCCGCGCAGGCAGGCAGTGCATAAACACCGCATGAGCAGCCGCCTTGGACATCAGCGCTTCATTTACCTGGAACGGCCGGAAGATCGGAGCGCGTTTGGTCGATTCATGCTCAAAACCCATGCTCACGCAGACATCCGTGTACACAGCGTCCGCACCTTCCACGCCCGCCTGCGGGTCCTGAGTCAACCGAATCTCGCTTCCGTTGGCCTCCGCCTTCTCGCGCGCCAATGTAACGATCTCGATATCCGGGGAATATCCGCGCGGCGTGGCCACAGTCACATTCGCGCCGAGCTGCGCGCCCGTCAACATCAGCGAATGGCACACATTGTTGCCGTCGCCGACGTAGGTGAAATTCAACCCGCGCACCGACCCAAAGTGTTCCTCCAACGTCATGAAATCCGCGAGCGCCTGGCAGGGATGTTCGAAGTCAGAGAGCGCATTGATCACCGGCACACGGGAATGCGCGGCCATCTCGGTGATCGTGTCATGCGCGTACGTCCGCAGCACGATTGCATCCACCCAGCGCTCCACATTGCGCGCCACATCGGCAATCGATTCTCGTTCTCCGAGCGGCGAGTTGGTCTGATCGAAGAAGATTGCATTTCCGCCCATCGTGTTGATGCCGGCCTCGAAGCTGAGCCGCGTGCGCAAGCTCGCCTTCTCGAACATCAGGACCATCTGCTTTGCATCCAGCGCGTGCCGGTACTCGCGAGGATTGCGCTTCACATCATGTCCAAGTTTCAAGACCGCACGCGTCTCGGCGCTCGATAGATCGTTGATGGAGCACATATCCTCGCCTGCCAGCCGCGCCGCGGCCGAAAGAACTTCCTGGTCCTGCTCGACCGGAATCGCAGTCATCTGCCGCTCTACAAATGCTTTGCTAGCCACGAGCCTGTCCTCCTGCTGTGTTGCCGCTTCCTATCGCAGCGCTGTTAGCGTGTTCAACAATAATCTCATCCAGTGCCGCAATGGCCTGGTCCACGTGCTCTTTCTGAAGAATGAAGGGTGGCAGGAAACGAAGCACTGTATCGCTCGTGCAATTGATCAGAATTTTTCGCTTCAACATCTCCTGCACCGTCAGCTTCGCAAGATCAGCAGAGTCCAATTCAGCCGCCAGCATCAGGCCCTTACCGCGCACATCCACGATGGCCTCATGCTTTTTCGCTAGCGAATCAAGTTGCTCCTGGAAGTATTCGCCCACTTCAGTTACGTGCGCCAGCAACCCATCACGCTCGATCGTATCGATCACTGCGATTGCAACGGCGCAAGCCAGCGGCCCGCCGCCAAAGGTCGTTCCATGCATCCCCGGATGAATCGCTCTCGCAACCTCTTCGGTGCACAACGTCGCACCCAACGGGATGCCGCCTGCGATCGGCTTGGCCAGCGTCGTGATGTCGGGACGAATGCCGTAGTGCTGGTATCCGCACCACTTGCCCGTGCGCCCCATGCCGGCCTGAATCTCATCCACTACGAGCAGCGCGCCCGTAGTCTTGGTCAGTTCGCGTGCAGCCTTAAAGAACTCTGCCGACAATGGACGAATCCCGCCCTCACCCTGAATCGACTCAACGAGAATCGCGCAAACCTGATTGGAAAACTTCGCGCGGAGATCCGCCACATCATTGAAGCGAACAAATTCCACGCCCGGCACCACCGGCCCAAACGGCTCACGATACTTTGCTTTGTAAGTAGTCGAGACCGATCCAAACGTCCGCCCGTGAAAGCTCTGCTCGAGCGCGAGAAACTTCGTCCCGATCGTCTTGCCTTCCGCTCTTA
>Ga0302307_10001408_pt1 | contig 14973 bp, 14 predicted proteins | sample III_Palsa_E3_2_FD_200530 | JGI IMG/M metagenome (GOLD analysis project Ga0302307, IMG submission 200530) | Peat permafrost microbial communities from Stordalen Mire near Abisko, Sweden - III_Palsa_E3_2 | ecosystem: Environmental > Terrestrial > Soil > Palsa > Peat permafrost | place: Sweden... | reverse complement strand
TCCCCCCACCTCTCCAACACCTACACCGGCTGCGAAACTGTTCACTGAAGTTGATGGACTGGAAAAGGAGGCCCTGATGGGGAAGGTGTTTAATTATTTTAAAAAAGCATTACCGCTGACCCGGAAGGCCGGAGAATATTTACAAGGCCGCGGTATCGACTACTCCGCACATGAGATCGGTTACAACAGCGGCGGGCTGCACGGCGAGAGCAAGAACCACCACCTGATCGCCGGCATGGAAAAATACGGCTTGCTGAAACGCAGGCCGGCCGGTGGCTACAGCGTATGGGCCAAAGACTGTGTGATCTTCCCGTTGCGCAATAGTGAACATAAGATCGTGAGCCTGTACGGCCGCAGCCTCACCAACGACAGCGACCAGCGGCACTTTTATCTCAGCGGACGCGAAGGCCTGTATCCGGGCTATCCGAAGGCCTCCACGACCAGGTTGATCCTAACGGAGAGTATCATCGATGCCGTATCGATCGGGCAACAGCATGAGCTGACGATCCAATATGAACTACTCGCCCTGTATGGCACCAACGGGTTGACCGATGAACACTGCCAAGCCATCGTGTCGCTCAAACACCTGGAAGAAATCATCTTCATGCTCAATGGCGATGAGGCCGGCAGGGCGGCCACCACTAAGCATGGTGTGACGCTGCATACGTTACTGCCCACCGTGAAACTGACTACTGTGGCCGTGCCGGACGGGGAAGATGTGAACAGCCTGCTCCAAACGCATGATGACCCGCGCGTGCTGGCCGACCTGATCGGTGGACGTACTCCCTTTTCTTTTTCAACTGAACCGACGCCCTCCGAACACCCGAAAGCCCCCGCTCCTACGGCAATAGCGTCCGGAGCTGGTAAACTGATCACGGCCAACCCGGAGCTGCTGGTCTATGACAGAGGCGAGCTCGTGATCACCGTACTGGGTGGTATCAAGCTCACGGGCCTGGACCGGATGCGGGTGACGCTGAAAGTGGAGCATAAGGCAAAACAGTTATTGCCGGTGCGTCATCACCTGGACTTGTACAACCATCCCCATACCGAGCAGTTGATCAACAAGATCGCCGAAAGCCTGGATATCCCCACGCAAGCGGCGACACAAACGATTGCCGCTCTGACCAGCGAGCTGGAAAGCTACCGGGCCAGGCGCATGGAATCCCTGCAGCCACGGGCGGAGGAAAGAATACAGTTGAGCCCTGCCGAGCGGCAGGCTGCTATTAGCTACCTGAAGCAAGCGAACCTGCTGGAACGGACGGGGGAAGATATAGGCCGCTCCGGCATTGTGGGTGAGGAAACCAACCGGCTGATCGCCTGGCTGGTGTACAGCAGCCGCAAGCTGTCCGTCCCTTTGCACCTGATGTTTTTGGGATCGAGCGGCAGCGGCAAGACTTATTTGCAGGAGCGGGTCAGTGAGCTGATCCCGCCGGAGGACAAGATCGAGATCACCCAAATCACCGAGAATGCTTTTTATTACTTCCGGCAGGACGAACTGCGCCACCGGCTGCTGCTGATCGAGGACCTGGACGGCGCGGAATCTTCGATGTACCCGCTCCGGGAGCTGCAAAGCAAGCGGCGGATCAGCAAGACCGTCACGCTCAAAGACAGCAAGGGCAATTTAAAAACGGTTACCCTCCTGGTAGAAGGCCCGGTCAGCGTGAGCGGCTGCACGACGCGGGAAAGACTGTATGAAGATAACGCCAACCGCTGCCTGCTGCTGTACATCGATGGCAGCAAGGACCAGGACAGCAGGATACTGGACTATCAGACGAAAGCCGCCGGGGGCGAGATCAACCGGGAGGCGGAACACTATACCCGTACCCAGCTGCAGCATGTACAGCGGGTGCTGATGCCGGTGCAGGTCGTCAATCCCTATGCAAAATATATCCAGCTCCCCGAAATAGTGTTCAAACCCCGCCGGACGATGACGCTGCTACTGGCCTTTATCGAGGCGATCACCTTCTACCACCAATACCAACGGCCGGTCAAACGGGACGCCCAGGGCCATCCGTATGTAGAAAGCACGGTAGCCGATCTGCAAGCGGCTTTTGGGCTGTTAAAAGATGTGCTGTTCAGCAAGAGTGACGAGCTGACCAAAGCGAGCCGGGGGTTTTTAGAGCTGCTCAAAGTGATCCTGAAAGAACAGGGTAAAACGAGTTTCCACGCGCGGGAGATCCGCCGGGAGTTACGCATAGCGCCTACGACCCTGAAACGCCACCTGTCGGAGCTGGAAAGGTATGGCTATCTCAAAGTCAACCGCAGCGCACGGTACGCGAAGTATGAATACAGCATTGCCGACTACGCCGAATACGATCAGCTGAAATCCACCATCAACCAGCATGTACAGGCTATCCTGGACAAAATAGCGTCCCGGAAGTAGTCCACTGGCCCATCACTGGCCCACTGCCGTTAGTGGACCACTTAAACCCATCACTATCAATTTTTTACAGCCAGTGGCCCAATCGTCCGGGAAACTGTAGTAATAGCAAAAAATGTTTGCCATGAACCGGCTATACTTCCTTCACAGTGATGAACATCGATTACTCCGGCAAGGCTTTGCCGAATGGCTGCAAGTCTTAGGGTATGCACCTGCCAGTGTAACGTCTATGCCCAGGCACCTGGCGGAGTTCCTGGCTGACCAGGAGGCCCGCGGAAAGGATAGTTTACAACAACTGGTCGCTGCCGATGCGACGGCCTTTATCAAGCGCCAGCAGACCCAAATCGGCATCCGCACCGGACGAGGTTTTAGTGCAGGCCATATCAACAAGTATATCCAATCCTTGCAACTCTTTAGCCGCTACATCCGGCAGACAGGTAAAAGCGGCATAGGCTTTACGCTAGAGCTGTTGGAAGGAGCCAGCGCTATGCCCACCTGGTTAACGAGGGCGGAGATCCGCCGGTTGTATGCCATGACCGGGGAGGATGTATTAGGCATCCGGGACAGGGCCATGCTATCGGTGTTTTATGGCTGCGGGTTACGCTTGCAGGAAGGGACCAGCCTGGAATGCAGCGATATCCTCCATGACCGGAAAATGCTGTACGTGCGCCGGGGAAAGGGGTATAAAGAAAGGTATGTGCCGATAGCGGAGAAAAGCTACCTGGACATCCTGGTCTATATCGAGCAGGGCCGCCCGGAGCTGTTGCAACGTCCCTGCGCCGTCCTGTTCCTCGATGCGAACAAGGGCCGGCCGATCCATAAACAAAGCCTGTACCTGCGAATCAAGGGCCTGGTTCATAAAGCCGGTATCAGCAAGGAGGTAGGTACGCACACACTGCGGCATAGTATCGCTACGCACCTGCTGCAAAGCGGCATGAAGCTGGAACGGATCAAAGATTTTTTAGGGCATGCCGCCCTGGACAGCACGCAAATCTATACACACCTGATTAATGAACCCAAACAATAAGCCATGAACTTCGAGACCTATTTACAAACCAAACGTTACAGCCCGGGAACGATCAAAAGTTATCTGCCGTACTGCAAGGGATTTACTGACTGGCTCGCAGATCAACCACTCACAGGTGAGCAGGCAAGTTACAATGATGTGATTGCCTTTATGCGCCACATGCACGAGAAGGGCAAAAGCAAAAGGACGATACACGGTCAGCTGAATATCATCCGGCATTATTTTAATTACCTGATCAGCGAAAGCCGGCGGGAGGATAACCCTGCGGCCGGCATATATGTACGGGGCATTGTACGGAAGCTGCCGAACAACCTGTTAAGCATGGACGAGCTGGAAGAACTGTACCGGCGTTATCAGTTGCAGTTAAACGTAGATCCCGCCAAGAAAATTATGCTGGGCCTGCTGATCTACCAGGGCATGCCAACCGAGGAAATCACCCGGTTGGAGGCCGTTCATATCCACCTGAAGGAAGGGAAGATTTTTATCAAAGGAACTTCCTACAGCAATGAAAGGTGGTTGCCCTTGCAGGCCCACCAGGTGGTGGAACTACAGCAATACCTGCAGGACAACCGGTTGAAAGAAGGTATTTTTTTAGCCCGGCCGGTGCGGACGGATGCCAGCGCCCGCAATATCAGCAACCGGATGAAACACATGATCGGGCAATTGCAAAAGTTCAACCCGAAGGTCATTAACGCCAATCAGATCCGTAACAGCGTCCTGACCTTTTGGTTACAGCGGTACAACCTTCGCCAGGTGCAATACATGGCCGGGCATAAATATGTCAGCAGCACGGAACGCTACCAGGTGCTCAATACGGATGATCTGCAAAACGAACTGCAAAAACATCACCCCATGAGCTGACCCCCTGCGCACAAAACTCTTGGCGCCACTAACGCAGGAAAAAAGGTCTCCCTCCGCCAGGGTTCGGCAATTGCCGCGCCAGGTGCTCCGCACGCTGTCACGTCCCTTGGCACGCTCACCCGTCTCCGTTCGGGCAGCTACCCGTGGCTGCGGCGGGGGCCGCATCCACCCGCTGCCTTTTGTTTGTCCGCCACCTGCCGGTGGCCGGCCGCTTTGTCTGATCAATATTGCCTCCGCTGGCGCTGCGGCATAACGCTAAGGCCGATCCGGCGGGTAGTGGCCCGGCGGCCTGCCGGCCTCCCTCCGTGCCACACGGCCGGCCACATGGCGGTGGTGGCGGCAGGGCCTCGTCCTTTTCTCTCCCGAGTCCCGCGCGGCCACATGTCTGCAAAATCTATGTCTGGCCACTCACTAAGAAGGGCGATAGAATAGGCAACCGCAGCCGATGAGCAGCAGAACAAGTCCGGGCAACAGTAACGGCTTTGGTGCATCCGGCCGGGCAGACAGGGGAGCGGCTGCGGTATAAAGGCCGATCGTCACCATAAATCCGGGCAGCAATGCATAAGCCTGGCATCAGTAACCCCTGTCTACCCGTCCGGATGTTTGTATCCCTGCCCGCTGACAGGCCTGCCATAAGCCCGTAATAGCCCATTAACTCACTTCGATCCTACCCTGACCCCGGTGACGTTCTTTTTCCTTTTAACCTGTCAGCACCACTGCTTTTTAAAATGAAAAAAGTAACCCCTCCTGGCGGGGTGTAAGGGGATTACTTTTTTCATTCATTTTAAAACAAACGTTATGACTACTTACATTGTAAAAGAAAAAAACAAACTAGACATCTACCAGATCCGGGACGATCAGAAGGAGACCTTCCTGGCCGATTACGGCCCCAGGATCCTTGTGGAAGGAGACTCTATCCAGGATGCCGTCATCAAGTTCGGCCAGTTGCCGAATCTGACTGAACTGAACGATGAGCTGAACAAAGAGAAGTCCCCCGAATAGGGGGCTTTTTTTGTCTCATGATTGGGCCTCCGCCGGGGCTCCGGCCGAACAACCAGGGAATAGCGGCCAGTATCGGCCGCAGCCATCACAGGCATCCTTTTTTATTCAATTGAACTCAATTGAAAAGTTCAGCTGAAAAGAAAAAACGATTATCTTGGAGTCTGTTAGCAGTTCTTTGAACAGATCAAAATCCGAGCGCCACAGAAAAGGGGTTCGGGTTAAAAAGGGGTTGGTAGTTACTATCCGGGCGGACTCACTATGGCGGGGATATCGGATCAAGCACTCAAGAGCAACTACGCTGAGAATAAGTATCGCTTCAATAAAGGCAATGAACTTCAGAACAAAGAGTTCTCGGATGGCTCAGGATTGGAGCTTTACGATGCCGTACATAGGTTATATGATCCGCAGATAGGGAGGTTCGGGCAGATTGACAAATTCGCAGATATGTCGGAAGATATGTCTTCTTATATTTTTGCTAGTGATAATCCTATTTCACGTAATGATCCGTATGGTCTAAAAGATAGTGTTCCAACACTCCAACCTGCTACAGTTATAGGGCATAAAAATAATTCTATAGCGCCGATCATTTTTATCCCTCAAATTGATAACGGTAAACAGACTCTGGATCATTTAAGTGTTGCTAATATCATTCCTACCATTTCAATACCTTCTCCCAATTCGCTGCTGGGCCAATTATCAATTCTGGAAAAAGCTAAGGGAGTAGCTGAAAAGGGAGAAAAGGTAGCTGATAAAGCTAAAGCTATTGCTGATATTCTTAAATCATTATTAGCAAAAGGGAGCCTAGGGACTAAAGATCTAAGTTTGCTTGAGGATTATGCTGGCTATGGCGGTACTATTGCGGCGGCGGCGCAGGGTGTTTTGGATGTATGGCAAGGTATGAACGGAGAAGTTACTCCAGAGGAGTGTAAAAATTCCCTATTGAAACTTGGTTTTGTTTATGGTGTTGGCTTTCTGGGGGATGCTCTTGGCGGCCCTGTTGCTGGTCTAGTGGTTTCTACGGCTGCAGAAAAATTGCTTGGCGAGATGGATAAATTAGCTAAAGAATCATACGATCTGAATATTCAAAATTCCACGCAAGCCGGATATGAAAATATCATAATTCATCCCTAAAGTATATACATGGAACAAAGCACAATAATTGAAACGCTTGAAACATCTCTACTAGTTAACATTTGGGCAGAAAGGCTTTTTATTATATTTTTCATTGTAGCAACCGCTATAAGCATTTATGTCCACGGCACCTTATTTCAGTATTTTGAAGTAATGTCAATCTTTTTTTTATTCGTAGGCATCTTTTTTCTGGGCTTTGTGGCTATTGCAGCGCATCTAAGATACTATTTTCATTTTGAGAGGCGTAGAAAAGTGGAATTGCATCCGGACTTGATGGTGATAACGGTGAATGACAAGGTAGTGGAACAGATATTCAAAAAAGATATCATCAACATTACTTTATATGACAAACGGCATGTAGATACTGGCAATTTGTTTCCAGTTCTTTTGGATACCTTCTACTATTTGGTTGTAACTGGCAAAAATCAAGAAACAGTTGTTCTTACTTGCCTTTTGGATATCCGGTTGAAAAAGAAGATCACCGCCTGGTATGGCCAGGAACTTGAACATACATATCAATTTTTCCCTTTTCCTAATAGTGAATATAGGTAGTCAGGACACAAGGTGCCTAAACCAATGGTCATTCCCACGCCGGTCAACTGTAAAATCGGATTCCGAATGGTAACGGTAATCCGTCCATCATTGATTATGTAAATGATCCGATGGCAGCAAGGCTGGACGAAGAAGTCATAAATGGTTAAAATCAGTTTTGATCTTTATAAGCCGCAGTTCGCACTGCGGTTTTTTATTTTGGTTCCTGGAACTTCCCTAGCTTTACGGTACAGCAAACAGTTAGACCGTGAACACTTCCCTGGAACATTTACCGGAGCACAAGCATAACCAGCTGCGAGAGATCGCCGGGATCATTGTCAAGGCGGTAGATCCCGAGAAGGTGATCCTGTTCGGCAGTCATGCGACGGGTCGCTGGGTCGAGCACCGGTACACGGAAGGCGGCATTACCTACGAATATATCAGCGACTACGATATCCTGGTCATTACCAAATCCGGGGAGAGCCGCAAGGACTACGAGGTGCAGGACGTGATCGATACACGGTACAAAGATCATTACGAGATCACCACCGATGAGCTGCGCCTTCTGATCGAACGGGTAGGAAAGCTACAGGCGATAGCAGAAAAGTTATGCCAGCAGAAAATTGCTTCGTTCGATGCGGAGTAACCGCCCCGGCTCACCTGGCAGACGAATACAGGTATCGTCATCCTGCGGAAGCTATCGAGCAGGTGCTGAAGGGAATCCCATCTTTGTTTATGCTCTAAGTATCGATCCATTTTTTTGAACAGGGCGCTATCGGAAATCCCCGGCAGCGAGTAATGCGGCAGGTTTTTAAAATACTCCTGCCAGGTGCTATCTGCGTTGGACTGCTGCGCCTGAGCTGAGACAGTGCAAGCAAGCAGTAACAGGTAAAGCCATCTCATAGCGATCACTTAGTTTTGTTGTTCGTTGTACAAGGCAATGCCAACGCCTTGCCCATGGATCGTATCCCACTGCCAGGCAATGGCACATCGTTTACCCGGATCGGACTGAAAAAAATCTTCGTAGGAAAAGATCAGGGCTTTGCTGTCGGGGCGAAGGACCTTGCATTTAAAATACAGGGCCTCCGTATGCACATGACCGGCGGAAAGCCACTCTTTTAATGCCTCCTGTTTAGCCAGGATCGTATCGAGGTAGGGGAAATGCAAGCACCGCCTCCGGGCCGTCATCATCAGCTCTCCGGGCCGAAAGTTCGCATCGAGGCCGTAGAGTTCGTAAGCGACAGTAACGGGAATGGTGGCCGGCAGCTGCATGTCGGAATTATTTTACGTAGGCCTGGCGGGTTTTAGCGTGTTGTATCAGTCCGTCGATGGAATACATGATGCAGTTCTTATCCTCATCGGGCAGCTTTTGGATCAGCGCAATTTTATCGAGGATGGATTGATCCAGCTCCACGTCAGTATTGCCTACCAGGTAGTCGAGGGATACACCTAAGGCACCCGCAAGCTTGGCGGCCATATCCACCGACGGGGTGGCTTCCTCTCTTTCATACCTTCCGAGCACATTAGGGTGTACGCCGATCTGTTCGGCCAGGTTGACCTGGGCGATCTTACGCTCTTTGCGGATGGTGCTTAAACGGCTTCCTAAACTCATATCTGTTGTTATTTTACCTCAGTGACAGGGGATACTGCAAAGATAGAAACCTATTTTGTAGGAAAAAATACGGAAAGAGTTGGCTGAAATTACAAAAGTGTTAGATTTGCACCTAATCAGTTGTTTTAAAAATTATTTTTCCATGGAGATAAAGGAAATCAAGGCCCTCCTATCCATCGAGGCCGTTTTACAACACTATGGCCTGAAACCTGACAAGAACGACCGGCTGAACTGCCCCTTCCACCCGGATAAGACACCGAGCCTTCAGATCTACCCTAAGACCAATACGTATTGCTGCTTCAGCAGCAATTGTACGGCCGGCACAGGTGACGCCATCCAGTTTATCCAGCTCATGGAAAAATGCAGCAAGCACGAGGCGCTGGTGAAAGCGGCATCCCTGGCGGGTTCGAATCCTTTACTTCCCCAACAGGAACCGACACCCGCTACTAAGCTGTTCATCGAAGCAGGCGAGTTGGAGAAAGAAGCCATCATGGGCAAAGTGTTCAGTTATTTTAAGCGGGCCTTGCCCCTCACCCGGAAAGCCCTGGAATATTTACAGGGCCGGGGCATCGATCCCGAGATCCACGAGATCGGCTATAACAGCGGCGGGCTGCACGGGGAGAGCAAGAACCACCACCTGGTGGCCAGCATGGAAAAATACGGCCTGCTGAAACCCAGGCCGGCTAAGGGTCACAGCGTGTGGGCCAAGGACTGTATCATCTTCCCGTTACGTAACAACGAGCACAAGGTAGTAAGCCTCTATGGGCGGAGCCTTACGAATGACAGCGACCAGCGACATTTTTACCTGACCGGCCGGGAGGGATTGTATCCGGGTTATCCGAAAGTGGCGACCTCACGGCTGATCCTGGTGGAGAGCATCATCGATGCCGTATCAATTTTGCAGCAGCATGAGCTGACGATACAATACGAATTACTCGCCCTGTATGGCACCAATGGGTTGACGGATGAACACCTGCAAGCTATCGGGGCGCTCAAACACCTGGAAGAAATCATTTTTATGCTGAACGGCGATGAAGCCGGCAAAATGGCTACGGTTAAGCATTGTATCACCTTGCATGCGTTACTGCCGACTGTTAAGCTCACGACCGTGGCCGTGCCGGACGGCGAAGATGTCAACAGCCTGCTGCAAACGCACGACGATCCGCGGGTACTGACGGATCTGATCGGGGCGCGAACCGAATTTTCTTTTTCAACAGCCCCTACGCAGCCTGAGCTGCCGCAAACCATTGCTCCGGCAGCCTTACCCACTACCGAGGCCAGGTTGATCACTGCCAACCCGGAGCTGCTGGTATATGACAAGGGTGATCTGCTGATCACGGTGCTGGGTGGTATCAAACTCACGGGCCTGGACAGAATGCGGGTGACGCTGAAGGTGGAGCACAAGGCAAGACAGTTATTGCCGGTGCGTCATAACCTGGACTTGTACAACCATCCCCATACCGAGCAGTTGATCAACAAGATCGCCGAAAGCCTGGATATCCCCACGCAAGCGGCGACACAAACCATTGCCGCTCTCACGAGCGAGCTGGAAAGTTATCGGGCGAAACGAATGGAATCCTTACAGCCACGGGCAGAAGAAAGGGTACAACTCAGTCCTGTGCAGCGGCAGGCCGCTATCAGCTACCTGAAGCAGGCGAACCTGCTGGAACGTACCGGCGAAGATATAGGCCGGTCGGGCATTATAGGGGAGGAAACCAACCGGCTGATCGCCTGGCTGGTGTACAGCAGCCGGAAGCTGTCTGTTCCTTTGCATCTGATGTTTTTAGGCAGCAGCGGCAGCGGCAAGACTTATTTGCAGGAAAGGGTCTCGGAGTTGATCCCGCCGGAGGATAAGATCGAGATCACGCAGATCACCGAGAATGCTTTTTATTACTTCCGGCAAGACGAGCTGCGCCACCGGCTGCTGCTGATCGAGGACCTGGACGGCGCGGAATCTTCGATGTACCCGCTCCGGGAGCTGCAAAGCAAGCGGCGGATCAGCAAGACCGTCACGCTCAAAGACAGTAAGGGCAATTTAAAAACGGTTACCCTGACAGTGGAAGGCCCGGTTAGTGTGAGCGGCTGTACCACGCGGGAGAGGATCTATGAAGATAACGCCAACCGCTGCCTGCTGCTTCATATCGATGGCAGCAAGGACCAGGACAGGAAGATCCTGGACTACCAAACCCGCCTGGCCGGGGGTGAGATCAACCGGGAGGCGGAACACTATACCCGTCAGCAATTGCAGCATGTACAGCGGGTGCTGATGCCGGTACAGGTGATCAATCCCTTTGCGAAATATATCCAGCTCCCCGAAATAGTGTTCAAGCCCCGGCGGACGATGACGCTGCTACTGGCCTTTATCGAGGCGATCACCTTCTATCACCAATACCAACGGCCTGTGAAGCGGGACGCTCAGGGCCATCCGTATGTAGAAAGCACGGAAGCCGATATCCAGGCAGCGTTTGCGTTACTAAAGGATGTCCTGTTCAGCAAGAGTGACGAGTTGACCAAGGCAAGCAGGGGGTTTTTAGAACTGCTTAAAGTGATATTGAAAGAGCAGGGAAAAGAGAGCTTCCACGCGCGGGAGATCCGCCAGGAGTTACGCATAGCGCCCTCGACCCTGAAACGCCACCTGTCCGAACTGGAAAGATATGGCTATCTCAAAGTCAACCGCAGCGCACGGTACGCTAAGTATGAATACAGCATTGCCGACTACGCCGAATACGATCACCTGAAATCTACCATCAACCAGCATCTACAGGCCATCCTGGACATAATAAGATCCCGGAAGTAGCCCAGTGGGCCACCACTGGCCCACTAACGGCAGTGGGCCACCTACGGCGTTCTCCTTCAGCTCTTTACGGACACCGGCCCACTAGCCCGGAAAAGTGTAGTAATAGCAAAAAAATGTTTGCCATGAATAGCCTATACTCCCTTCACAGTGATGAACATCAATTACTGCGGCAAGGCTTTGCCGAATGGTTGGCCGTGTTAGGGTATGCACCCATGAGCGTAACCTATATGCCACGGCACTTGGCTGAGTTCCTGCACTACCAGGAGGCCCACGGAAAGTACAGCTTGCAACAGTTCACCGCTGCCGATGCGACGGCCTTTATCGAACACCAGCAGACCCGCATCGGCATCCGTACCGGTCAGGCCTTCAGCGCCGCCCACATCAATAAGTACATCCAGGTCATGCACCTGTTCAGCAATTATATCCGGCAGAGCGGTAAAAGCACCATCGGCTTTACGGTGGAGTTGCTGGAATCAGACAGCCCTACTCCCACCTGGCTCTCGCCGGCGGAGATCCGCCGGTTGTATGCCGTGACCGGAGAGGATGTATTAGGCATCCGGGACAGGGCCATGTTATCGGTGTTTTACGGTTGTGGGTTGCGTTTGCAGGAAGGCGCTTGTCTTGAACTTAGCGATATCCTGCACGACCGTAAGATGCTATACGTACGCCGGGGAAAGGGATACCGGGAGCGGTATGTACCGATAGCGGGGAAAAGCTACCAGGATATCCAGCTCTATATCGAGCAGGCCCGCCCGGAGCTGTTGCAACGTCCCTGCGCCGTCCTGTTCCTCGATGCGAACAAGGGCCGGCCCATCCATAAACAAAGCCTGTATCTGCGGATCAAGGCCCTGGTGCGAAAGGCGGGTATTACCAAGGAAGTAGGAACGCACACCCTGCGCCACAGCATTGCGACCCATCTGCTGCAAAGCGGGATGAAACTGGAACGGATTAAGGAGTTCTTAGGACATGCTGCACTCGACAGCACGCAGATTTATACACACCTGATTAACGAACCTCAAACAATGAACGATGACCTTTGAGCAGTATTTACAGGACAAACGCTATAGCCCTGCTACGATCCATCATTACCGGCTATATGCTGATTTATTTACGGACTGGCTCAGCCAGGAGCAACTGACCGGGGAGCAGGCCACCTACAACGAGGTGATTGCTTTTATGCGCTACCTGAATGAACAAGGAAAAAGCAAAAAGAGAGTACACAGCCAACTCAATGTCATCCGGCATTATTTTACTTACCAGATCAGCGAGGGTAAGAGAGAAGATAACCCTGCGGCCGGCCTATATGTGCGGGGCATTGTACGAAAGCTGCCCAGTAACCTGCTCTCTATGGACGAGTTGGAAGAACTGCACCGGTGCTATCAGCTGCAACTGAATGTTGACCCTGCCAAGAAGATTATGCTGAGCTTGCTCATCTACCAGGGGCTTCAAACCGAAGAGATCACCCGGCTGGAACCCATGCATATCCACCTGAAGGAAGGGAAGATTTTTATAAAAGGAACTTCCTGGAGCAATGAACGGTGGTTGCCCTTGCAGGCCCACCAGGTAGGCGTGCTGCAGGAATATATACAGGCCAACCGGTTTAAAGAAGGCATCTTCTTAGCCAGGCCGGTACGGCTGGATGCCAGCAAAAGAAACATCAGTAACCGGATGAAGCACATGATCGTGCAGCTCCAAAAGCTCAATCCGAAGATCATTAATGCCAATCAGATCCGTAATAGCGTCATCACTTTTTGGTTGCAGCAGTACAACCTGCGGCAGGTACAATACATGGCCGGCCACAAATATGTCAGCAGCACGGAACGCTACCAGGTTCTAAATACGGATGATCTGCAAAACGAACTGCAAAAACATCACCCCATGAGCTGACCGCCTGCGCACAAAACTCTTGGCGACACTAACCAGGAAAATAGGTCTCACTGCGGCCCGGTTCGGCAAGTGTCGCGCCAGGTGCTCCGCACGCTGTCACGCCCCTGGTGCAGATCACCGGGTCTCCGTTCGGGCAGCTGCCCGTGGCTGCTTCGCATCCACCCGCTGCCTTTTGTTTGTCCGCCACCTGCCGGTGGCCGGCAGCTTTATCTGATGATTTTTGCCTCCGCTGGCGCTGCGGCATAACGCAGCGGTCGATCCGGCGGGTAGTGGCCCGGCGGCCTGTCGGCCTCCCTCCGTGCCACACTGCCGGCCACATGGCGGTGGTGGCGGCGGCAGGACCCTAGTCCGTCCCTCCCGAGACCTGCCGGCCACAAATACAAAAGCCTTTTATCACCATTAAAATATACAGCTATGTATTACATCCGAAAGTATGCAGACTGCTGGGCGATCCATAACGACGACAATGGAAAGAGCCGCCCGTTGAGCGAAAAAGAAGTAACCTCTGTTCAGGAAGAATACCCCAGCCTGAAAGATCCCCAAACCTGCACAGTCTATGCCGATGAAATCCGCAGTCTCGAAAACAAACCGTAGAACAAGCAGCCGCCGGCGATGAGCGGTAGAATAAATCCGGGCAGCCGTTCGCCGTTGGCGTATCAGCCCGCAGGTATAAAAGCACGGGGGCGGTAGTAACCAGGTCAGCGGTAGAACAGGCTTTTTATACCTCCGGGCCGATAAGATGATGCTTTACTTTTTGCTGGTTGCTGTTGACTTACTTCTTTGAAATCAGGAGGCAGGGATCTACCTCTAGGGCCTCCGCCAATACAATAATCGTTGTCAGGGTGGGGTTGCTTTCTCCTTTCTCGATCCGGTGTACCTGGCTGAAATCCACATCGGCAATATCGGCCAACTTCCGGATGCTCAACTTTTTTGCCTTCCGAATAGTTTTCAAATTTTTGCCAAAATCCTTAATTATTTTTGCATCCCGGTTCCGGTTCATCGACGAAAGATCACCAAACCGGATAGAAATTTAGTAGGACTGAATCCATACTAGTATCAGATTTTTCGTATATTAGCTCCTGTCAAAGGATAAATTTTTTCATAGGATAAGGTTTAAATGGTTAATAAGGCACTGACGTAGCCGGTCGCTTGTATCTACTCCCGGCTGTGATATTTTCTTAATTGTATGCCCCCGTCTTTGGAACGGACGGGGGTATTTTTAACCATCTTAACATGAACCAGGACTCCGAAATCATCCACCAATTACAGCAACACAACATAAAGGCATTTAAGATTCTTTGCTATGACTATGCCGAGGATATGACGATTCTGGCCTATATTCTTTTGGAGGACAGCGACCGGGCTAACCAGGTTGTTAATGATCTTCTGCTTCGGTTATGGTCGGAAGATGGCTTTAGGAACGCGATCGTACCCTTGCATACGTTCCTGTTCCAGCAAGTAAAAAAGGAATGCGAAATCCTCACCTGGGGTATACATGCTACCAAATAATAAACCCCTCCGAATCCGCCCGGCGGATGAGAGAGCCAGCGTCTTGGTTCTACCAAAAACATAGCTGCCTACGTCTCCCAGGCGTAAAAAAACGGCTTCCTTATGCCGATAAGTTTTTATGGCGAGCGGTGTTGTTGTCGGACGAAAAGCCTCCAACAACGCTCGCTTTTTACTCCCGTTGGTCGCAAAAAGGGGTAGACCCTGCCAAAAAGCGGCTAACCCGTTCCGGGAAACCT
>Ga0302307_10001407_pt1 | contig 14979 bp, 9 predicted proteins | sample III_Palsa_E3_2_FD_200530 | JGI IMG/M metagenome (GOLD analysis project Ga0302307, IMG submission 200530) | Peat permafrost microbial communities from Stordalen Mire near Abisko, Sweden - III_Palsa_E3_2 | ecosystem: Environmental > Terrestrial > Soil > Palsa > Peat permafrost | place: Sweden... | reverse complement strand
TTGTGAGTTCTCGCGTGGAGTCGTCAGCCCCTTAGCAATCCCAGGACTGGCGTCCTGGGACATTCTCAGCCGTCCCTGGCGGGACTGTTCCTGGATGTCATCCCTACCCAGGACTAGCGTCCTGGGCTACTCTCAGCCGTCCCTTCGGGACTCAGTTTGTAAGCGAGTTCTCACGCAGGGGCTAAAGCCCGACTTATTCCCAATCGTCTTTGGCCCGACTAAAGTCGTGCCCTGATACAAAACAGAGCTTTTCCGCAGCCCGTAAAGTTGTCCCCTGAAGACAAAATCAAGTTCTCACGCAGTCTCCATCACGCAGACTCTTCAACGTTTGGTTGCATCCATGGTGTTGTCGTCGGCGTCGCGGTCGATCAGCTTGTTTTGCGGGTCAATGCCGGCACGGGTTGGCATCTCGTCAACCATGATCTCGAAGGTCTGCTTCTCCGCCGTGAATTTCTCCTTCTTCAAATAGAGCACCTTCTCGTGATCTTTCTTGCCGGTGAATACACCAACATCGATGAAGTCATTCATCGGCATCGGCGTTTCCACACCGTTCCCATCGGACTTTAACTTGCGTGCCTGCACGGTCAGCGTCACTTTGTACTTCTTGTTCGGCGCCTCGGAAACAGTCGCGGACAATGCCTTGTTGTCATACAGAACGATAGATTCAAAAGCATCTGTGATGTAGTACTGCAACTCCGATGGGGTCTGCGCCCGCAACGCTGCGACGAACTGCCGGGTGTCAGGATACAGCCCGCTTTGCTCGCCGGTCGCATTGGCGTAGCGGTACTGGAGCAGGAAATTACGTAGCGCGAGGTTGAGCTTATCTTCGCCGATGTAGTCGGAAAGACCATAGAGCACCAGCGACCCCTTCTGATACCAGACATAGGGTTCACGCTGCACCAGGACAAGGGGCGGTTCGTGCCGGCTCTCCGCGGCCCGGCCCCGCAGGTAGCCGTCCAGTTCATGCTTCAGGAACTTGCGCATCTGGTCGTCGCCGTACTTCTTTTGCATGACCCGCAAAGCAGAGTACTCGGCCAGCGATTCTGACAGCATGTTCGAACCTTCCACCCGGCCGCCAACCAGTTGGTGGCCCCACCATTGGTGGGCCAGCTCATGGGCAGTTACAAAATAGGTCAGATCGATGTCCTTCTGGGGATCGATCACGCGGCCGACAAAGCCAAATTCAGAGAAGGGTACGGTGTTGGGGAACGATTGCGCGAACAGGCGGTAGCGGGGGAACTCGAGGATGCGGAACTGGCGGAATTGAAAGGGACTGAAATTCTTCTCGTAGTAAGCCAGGCCGGCCTTGCTGGAGGCGATCATGTCGTCGACATCGTAAGGGTGCGCAGGCGCGGAGTACACTTCGATGTTGACCGGTCCACTCACGCCTTGGTAGACGTCCTGCTTGAGGTGATAGCGGGCTGAAACGTAGGCGAAGAAATTCTCAATCTTCACATCGCCCATGTCGTATTCGTAATAGTGCCGGCCGTCGCTGTGCCAGTCCCTCTGCAGATATCCGGGCGCCAGCGCGATCTGGTCGTCCGCAGTGCTGACAACAGTGCGAAACGAGATCCAGTCTGCATCCTGGCTAAAAAGATTGGTACGGCTGCCCAGCGGGTCTCCGCGATGCGGCAGCTCTGAAACCGGGCCCAGGTGTAGCTCTCTGCGCCGGCGCGGGTCTGTGAGCTCAAAGCGCGCATCGTAGCCGATGGCAGGGAAGTAGCCCGCGTCGAAGAAGGTGCCTGAATACGCCAGCTCGGGACGCTCGTTGCCGTCCATAAAGCCGTGCGGGGTTCGGCCAACATTAAAGTTAAGGTTGAGCTTTTCCCCCGGTGCGAGTGGCTGCTCAAGCGAATAGATGGTGTAGAGGTCACGCGGACTCGACGAGACCTTGTGGAAGGGCCGGTCGAAATGAACGTTGGTGACCGACTGCTCGCGATTGAGAATGTGTATCTGAGAGATGGGACCAGGGGTCTTGTTTTCAAGGACAAAGTGACCTGTTCCCGAGAAGGCACGTCTCTCGGGGAAGATATCGATATTGGCGTCGACGGCGATGATCTTGGGTTGCGGAAGGTTCTCATACTTCTTGAAGTCGCGCTCATACCGGGCCTGGATTTCGCGCTGCGCCTTGCTGTTCAGGTATTCGTTTATTACGTGAGCATTGTAGAAAAACCAGCAGCCGCTGCCGATGGCAACCAGCAGGAAGCAGGCGGCAACGGGGACGAGGCGCGGCGCGCGACGGCCGGCAAGGCGAAAGCGGCTGGCCCAGGAGTCATCCGCGCCTCGTGCCGCAAGTGCAATCGAGACCACCCCAAGAAAAGCGGAGATTGAGAGCCAATAGACGATGGACCAGAAAATGGCAGGAACGAAATGGCCATATCCGTTCATGTCGGAATAGGTGTAATCAGGAGTGCTTCCGAAAAGATAAAGCGTATTTTCCCAGCCATGGGTGACGAGAATCGGGGTGAGAACGAAGAGCCCGATCACGACACCATGGGCGATGAACTTGTTGCCGATCACGGTCTGCAGAAACAGGGCCAGTAGAGTGAATATGAGGATGTGGGGAAAGGTGATGAGGTAAAGCTGTTTGAAGTATTGAAGCAGTTCGTAATGGTAGTAGCCCGCGATGGTCTGGCTGAAGATGCCGCTGGCCATCACAATGGTGAGCAGCAGAAGTTCAATCACCGCGAGTGCGGACAGTTTGGAAAGCCAGTCGATTGACTCCCGCACAGGCAGCGCATCGTGAATGCCGGCCCACTGGGTATCGCGTTCACGCCAGACCAACTCACCGGCGTAGAGCGTTGCGATGATAAGGAAGAAAAGCGCTGAACCGCCCTCGACCACCTGCAACATCTGGAAGGTGACAGGATAGACGTTATTCTCCTGTCTGCGGCCGGCAAAGTGCCCATTCACGAGAACGAAAACCAGCATGGCGCCGACGATGCCCCAGAACGGAAACTCGTGCAGGATATCGTTGATGCGCAACCGGGTGAGAGACACCCACTGTGACCAACTGGTCCCCGAACTGAAGGACGGGTGGACCACGGGCAATCTTGCTGCCACCAACGAACGATTACCGCCCGTTTGCTCGAGTTCGGCGTCGCGGGCGGCTTTGCGTGCACGCGATCCTGCGGTCAACGCCTCAACGGAAAAAGGGAATAGCAGGTACGCGGCAATCAGGCAGAGCAGGCCAACCGAACTCCAAATCAGCCGGTTGTACAGAAAGATTCCGGACCACGGCAATTGCAGCGTGTTCTTTTCAACCACGGTCCAATAGCGGGTGACGCTATCCAGAAGGCGAAGGCCAACAGGGTCGAAAATAGCGCTCCAGAAGTGTTCGAGCGAACCGGTGGCCGCAAAGATGACATTCACGATGAGGTAAACGAGGAAGACAACGACGCCCTGCAGGTACATCACAAAGAGCTTGCGCGTGAGCGCGGCAACGGCAAAGAAGAGCGACCCGAGAAAGAAGATTTGCACCACGGGGACGGCCAGGAATGCATGCAGATACCACCCCAGGTGGCCAGGGGCGATGCGGACGTGATCTGCCCAGGGAGCAAGCGTGCCGAGCGCCTCTCCGATGACCATTCCGCTAAAGCATAAGAGCGCGGTGACGAAGGATCCCGCCCAGCGACCCCCGAGGTAGGCGAACTTGGTGATCGGTTTAGTGAAGATGAGCTGGTAGGTATTCTGCTGGAAGTCGCGCAGGATCGATGAACCAAAGATCGCGGCCATGACCAGCATTCCGAAAAAACTTAATATGGTATAGAGGCCACTGGTGGAGAACGGGCCGTTGAGCAGGATCTTATCGTTGCCGGGATTAAGAAAGTCCTGGGCTGCTATGGAAAGAAAACTGATGAAGAACCAGATCCCAAAGTAGACGTAAGTAGACGCGCTTTTGAGCCGCAACTTTATTTCGAACGAGAAAAACTCCCAAAACAATGCCATCGGTTTCTCCGCGTTCAGTTTTTTGCGTGCCTGGCAAGGTTGAGGAAGTACACGTCTTCAAGGTCCGAAGCGACAGGCAGGAAGGCGTCTCCGGGATTCGATTCAGAATAAATGCGAACCTCGTGGAGACCTCCGGCCAGGTGGGTCGAGAGAAGATGGAAATTCGTCTCAAGCGCGCGGAGTTCGTCATCCGTCGCAACCACCTTGCTCCAGATCTTACCCTTCAGCGCATCGAGAGTTTCTGCCGGTACTCCCTCGAGCAGCAGTTCTCCGTTCGCGATAATGGCCATCCGCGGGCATAGTTCGCGCACGTCCTCGACGATATGGGTGGAGAGGATCACAGTGACATCGCTGCCGATCCCACTGAGCAGGTTCAGAAAGCGATTGCGCTCCGCTGGATCCAGACCTGCTGTCGGCTCATCCACGATAATCAGCTTCGGGTTGGCCAACAGCGCCTGCGCGATCCCAAAACGCTGCTTCATTCCACCGGAGTAGGTACCCAGCGGTTTTTTGCGTGCGCTCCAGAGGTTGGTCTGGTTCAACAGCGCGTCTACCATCTGGTTGCGCTCGGTCCGGTTGGTAATGCCTTTCATCACCGCCAGATGCTGCAGCATGGCCAAAGCCGATATCTTCGGATACACGCCAAACTCCTGCGGCAAATAGCCCAGCAGCTTGCGAACGGCGGTCTTATCTTTTAGAACGTCGACGCCGTCTAATTGAATCTCGCCGGCATCTGGATCCTGCAGGGTCGCGATGGTGCGCATCAACGTGCTCTTACCAGCACCGTTCGGGCCCAATAAGCCGAACATGCAGTTGCCTACGGTGAGTGACAGATTTTTAAGTGCTTTGACGCCGTTTGGATAGGTCTTCGATAGGCCGGTGATGATGAGTGCCAACGGGATGACCCCCTGTTTGTGGGTGCTTGAGTAAGTACCCGCAAATCTACCACATTGGCGATCGTTCCATCGGCTTTCGGGCAGCCTAAGAAGATGAAAATGGCGCGGATGAATATTGAGTGGGTGGCCCAGGTCTCGATTTTGAGACCTGGGTTTCTCATGGAAAACTGTCTCTATCGGAACACCCAGGTCTCAAAAGCGTGACCCGGGCCACCCACTCAACGTCTGGAGGCCGGAGTTTATCTGGAGGCAGCGGCGAGATTATGGATTGGTTTCGAGGGCCATCCTCCAGGACCACATCAAAAACGAGGTTGAGGTCAGGTCGATTCCGGGCTCGGTGGTGCTGTAGGATTGCACATTGTCTTGAAAGAGTGCGGTTTGAGATGCGTCATAGGTGCCGCTGTTCCCATTGAACTTAGCGAAGGTATCAACTCCATTGGCGGGGCAAAGGATCATACCGCCGACAACGCCCGATGTCGTATAACTGTCTGGCCCTTCGGTCGCCGCACCCCATAGGATGGGCGTTCCACCTTTTGTTCCATTCAGGGCGCCTGCAAGGTTGGCTACCTGGTGTTGGATGCAGTTAGGGAAGGTAGTTCCATCGCCTACGATGAACGACGCGCCCCAGGAGTTTCCACCCAATATGTTGCCCAGCCAACGCTGCGCATAGGTGTTATAGCGCGCGGTGCCGGTGAGCGAGTAGGCCTCGCTGGCCATCACCGACAGACCGGCTCCGTGCGACGTAGTATCGCCGTTGCTCCAGGGAACTCCGAAGCCCCAGGGATCAGAGCTTGCCTGGGTGATGGCCGCATTGGTTTGAGCGAGGAGCTGTTGCTCGATGGACTGCTGCGAAACCGCCAGGCCGCCCGGATCTCCCGCTTGTTTGAGAGCCTGATAAAGCTCAAAATGAGCCAGGCCGCTAACGTCGTACAGATTGAGTGTGTCGGTGTAGCCGGGCTTGTAAATATCGTTGATGTAGTTGCCGGCAAACTGCGCGGCTTGCTTCAAATAGACATTCGGATCGGTGACGGGCAGTCCGGAGGCGACGTTACCCTGCGCAGAGCTGAGGGCCAGGTACAGTTCGCTGGCGCCCAGCTCCATATCATCGTCCCAAACAGTTTCAGGATAGCCGTCGAAGGGAGCGATGGTGAGCAAACAAATGGGGCAGGATCCCGAGTCGACAGAGGGCGCCGGGTCGGGATAGTGAGTGTCCGCGAGTGCGAATACTTCTTCGGCGGCCTGGAGACATTGATTTGCGAGCGCAGGATCCTGCTGGCGGTTGAGCTGATAGCAAACCGCGAAGTCCGCGGCGAGCCGGCCCGCAAGGTTCGGACTGATCAAAGCATTTCCCGGCGGCGCTACATACACAGGACGATTGCAAATATAGAAAGTTGTGAGTGGGTCGCAGGGTTTCGGATCACCGGGTTGGAGGTAGCTGTCAGCGGCCTGGGGAAGGGTCCAGATATCGTACTCTGTAATCAGGCAGTAGGGCGTGTTGTAAGTCCCGCCACAATTGCCTGCGGCGGATGTGGGGTTGCCTTCTCCGTAGTAGTTCCAATCCTGGGTGTTGTCGACCTGGTAGGCGAGAGGTTGAGACCCGTTGCGCCACATCTTCAGCAGCCATGCAAGACCGAATTTGGCTTCGGAGCTGAAGTCCGTAGACTGCGGTGCTCCGCGACCGCTATCACCCGCGTAAGAGACTGAGTTCGGAGGCGCAGGTGGGGACAGCGGCGCGCCAGGCCCCATCTGGTTGGGAAAGTCGCGCACTCCGATCTCCATCATTGCCACGGTGTAACTCATCGTCTCCACATACTTCTCGTAGTCGCCGGCGTCCCACCAACCGCCGGATGCATCGATGTTGGGCAGATTCGCCGGGCTGAGAGGCTTGGCGGGAGGAACGTTGTTAATCTCGTCGTTCGCATCGAGCGGTGGGGTCAGATAAAGCTCGGCGTCCTCATCTTTCAGGTGTCCGGGAGCGGTACGGAGTGCATTGGGAATAAAATCCGGGCCGTCCCGTTGCGTTTGGTAGAAGAAAAGCGTGTTGAGCAGCAATCCAGGGTAAAGAACATTGGGACGATCGACGGCAAATTGCGGTGATTGCGCGCTTACCGGACCAGAGACAGAAATCGAATAACTGCGCCCGGCCGGCACAACAAAATCGAGTGCGTAGACCTGGTAAACGAGCTTCTTACTGTTGGCCCAGGCGCCGAGGAGTGCCCCGATCTTTCCGCTATAAGCAGTGCTCCCGTTTGCAGACTGCACTTTAAACGTGGCTCCCGTTTCAGCGGCGGTAGACATCAGATAGGCGCGCGCGGAGGGTTGGCCAACCTCGTAACCGGCCTGGCTCACGCGCACGTAGGCTGATTGGGCTTGCGCAGCAGGCGCGCAAATCCACAGCGCAACGCTGAGAAATAGAGTTGGAAGAAGGGACTGACGAACCGGCCATACGGTACTAAGCAATCGCATCGAACCTCGTTTCGGGCCAATCGTTGAATCCGAAGGCTAAAAGAGGCCCCGTCGATTGTCAATTCGCGCCAAACCAAGATGTCTGCACATTCTTGGCCGATTGCCGTTTATAGTTGACCTCGAAAAGGACAACTTCGATGAGACCACTCCTGGCAGTCTTCACCCTGCTTTTTTCGAGCCTGGCGGTGTTGGGTCAGGCCAATGTCGTTCGCCCGGGAGACAATCTGGTGCTGGAGAACATCCCGGCCATTCCCGCTTCGATTGTCGAGCAGGCTTATCCCTACGGAGAAGTGCGTACCGCGTCGATTGCGGATTGGGATCCTTCTCACCTCGAAATGCTGATCACCACCCGCTTCGCGGACGTGCCCCAGGTCCACCAGGTAAAAATGCCCGGTGGAGCGCGTACCCAACTGACTTTCTTCCCCGATCGCGTGGCCGGAGCTCACTATGGTCCGAAGGGAAGCAACTACTTTACGTTTGTCAAGGATATAGGAGGAGGCGAGTGGTACCAGTTCTACCGCTACGATTTGGCAGACGGCAAAGTGAGCCTCCTCACCGACGGCAAGTCTCGCAACTTCGGCGCTGCGTTTGCTCATGACGACCATCGCTTCGCTTACAGTTCCACCCGCCGCACCGGGCAAGACACTGACCTTTGGGTCATGGACGCCACCGACGCCAAGACCGACCACATGTTATTGCAGCTGCAAGGTGGAGGCTGGTATGCAACCGATTGGTCGCCGGATAATAAAAAGCTTCTTGTGCTTCAAGAGATCTCGGCCAATGAGTCTTACCTCTGGCTAGCAGATGTCAGCACGGGCGAGAAGAGAATGCTGACCTCGAAAACCGGGGCCGAAGACGTCGCCTACAGCGGCGGTACCTTTAGCAAAGATGGCAAAGGCTTCTACACCACCACGGATCGCGACTCAGAGTTCCAGCGGCTCGCTTATGTTGACTTCGCTTCGATGAAGCCGGTCTATCTCACCTCGGATATCAAGTGGGATATCGATGAGCTCACCCTGAGCAATGACGGCAAGACCCTGGCCTTTACTGCCAATGAGGACGGCGTCGACAAGCTCTATCTGATGGACACCCGCACCCGCAAGTACAACCCGGTAGCGGGATTGCCTGCGGCGCAGGTATTTGATCTGAACTTCCATCAAAACAACCAGGATCTGGGGTTTGTCGTTAATTCTGCCACCTCGCCTTCGGACGTCTATTCTCTTCACGTGCCTACCGGCAAGATTGAGCGCTGGACGTTTAGTGAGACCGGCGGTCTAAATACTGCTACCTTCTCCACGCCGAAGCTCATTAAATGGCAGAGCTTCGACGGCAAGACTATTTCCGGCTTTCTCTACACGCCTGATGCCAGGAAGTTTCCCGGGAAACGTCCGGTCATCGTGAACATCCACGGCGGCCCTGAAGGCCAATTTCGCCCCGGATTTCTAGGGAGGAATAACTATTTTCTGAATGAACTGGGCGTGGCCCTGATCTTTCCCAACGTTCGTGGGTCCACCGGTTACGGTAAGACGTTCCTCAAGCTTGATAATGGAATGAATCGCGATCACACGCACAAAGATATCGGCTCGCTGCTTGATTGGATCAAGCAAAGCCCTGAACTCGATGCCGGCAAAATCATGATCACGGGCGGCAGCTACGGAGGTTACATGACATGGGCAGTCGCGTACGAATACAACGATAAGATTTGCTGCTCGCTGCCCATTGTCGGGCCGTCAAACCTGGTGACCTTTCTTGAGCACACGGAGGGCTACCGCCGCGACCTGCGGCGTGTGGAATACGGCGACGAACGCGATCCCAAGATGCGTGAGTACCTGGAAAAGACGGCGCCGCTGAACAATTCCGACGAGATTAGAAAGCCGGTGTTTGCCGCCGTGGGCAAAAACGATCCGCGTGTGCCGTGGACTGAGTCCCGCCAGATGGTCGACAAACTGAAGAATAACGGAATTACCCCGTGGTTCCTCATGGCAAACGATGAAGGCCACGGCTACGCCAAGAAGAAGAATCAGGATTTTCTTTTTTACGCGACAGTCATGTTTGTGCGCGAATATTTGCTGGGCGAAGACGTGGGTGCCCCGGCAAAATGACCATCCGCGCCCACATCAATGTATACTCGGGCAACCAAAAATAAGGATGTTTGCGGATGCGAAAGAAGATGTTGCTCTGGGGAGGCTTGCTTGCCTTTTCCGTCTCTCTGGCTGCCGCCCAGAGCGCTCACGATGAAAACGTATTAGTGCTGCAGGGCGCCCGGATCCTGCCTATCACCGCACCACCCATCGCCCAGGGTGTCCTGGTCATCAAAGGCGGCAAGATCGTTGCTGTGGGCGAAGCAGGGAAGGTGCAGATACCCGCGGGAGCCAGGATTCAGGACGCGACCGGCAAAGTAATCATGCCTGGGATCGTCGACTCCCACTCTCACATCGGCATCGATGGGAATCCGACGGTCTCCGATTCGCAGGACGCCAATGAGGGCAGCGGTCCGATTCAGCCGGGATTGCGGGCACTCGACGCCATCGATCCGGCTGATCCGAATATCCGCATGGCCACCTCCGGCGGCATCACCACGGCCAACATCATGCCCGGCAGCGGCAACGTGATGGGCGGGCAGACGGCTTACGTCAAATTGCGCGGTTCCACCATGGAGCAGATGCTGATCCCCGGCACCCTCGGCGGCATGAAGATGGCCAACGGGACCAATCCGAAAGGGTACGGATCGCGAGGACAGGCTCCCATGACACGCATGGAAGAAGCAGCCCTGGCGCGGGGAATTTACGTGAAGGCGCAACAATACAAAGACAAGTGGGATGCCTACGCCAAGGCGGTCGCGGCCAAAGACAAAAATGCCAAGGAACCGGATCACGACCTGGGCCTGGATGCCGTGGTGCAGGTTCTCGACGGTAAGCGCGTCGTGCACAATCATACCCACCGGGCCGACGACGTGATGACTGTGCTTAGGCTCGCTGATGAGTTTCACTATCGCGTGGTGGTGCACCATGGGACGGAGTCATGCGAGGTGGCCGATGAGCTTGCCAAGCGGCACATCGGTGTGAGCTTCACCATGATTGACTCGCCTGGCGGCAAACCGGAGACGATCAACTTCAGCATCAGCTGTCCGGCGCGCCTCGAGAAGGCAGGTGTGAAGGTAGCGTTTAACACCGACGATCCCATTACCAATTCCCGGCTATTGCTGCGCTCAGCAGCCCTGGGTGTTCGGGGCGGTATGAGCGAAGATGCAGCGATGAAAGGGCTCACCATCTATCCTGCGGAGATGCTCGACCTGCAAAGCCGGGTGGGTAGCCTTGAAGTGGGCAAGGATGCGGATTTCATCGTGCTGAGTGGTGCTCCGTTGAGCGTGTACACGCACGTCATCGAAACGTGGATTGAAGGCGAGAAGGTCTTTGACCGGAACAATCCAGCCGATCTGCGCTATGCCACTGGCGGCTTTGACGTGGTTGGGCGCTACCCGCAACAGACCGGAGGTGCGCAATGAGCCTGCGCTTCCTGCAGTGCGCGCTGCTGGTAACTGTAGCGTTTCCATTTTCGCTGGGAGCGCAAAATATCGCCGTGGTCGCGGAGCACCTCTACACCATGGATGCAGGCCCACAGGGTGGCCCCGGCATGGTGCTCATCCGCGATGGCAAGATCGAGGAGACGCGCCAGGGTGCAAACATGCAGCCACCTGATGGCTTTCAGGTTATCCATGGAGCGTATGTGACGCCGGGGCTGGTAGACGCGGACACCACGGCGGGTGTGGCCGGCGCCTACAACATCCCTGCCGATCAGGATCAGGACGAGGCAACCGACCCCAACACCGCCGACGTGAGCGTACGCGACAGCCTCAACCCGGAGGACAAGCTCTACCAATTCGTGAATACGTACGGCGTTACGACTCTGCAGGTCACGCCGGGCCCGGCCAATCCGATTGCCGGCCGTGCCGGTATCTTCAAGAGCGCAGGGCCGCTGTCTCCGTTCCGCACGGCGGATCAACTGATCGTCCGTCTCAACTCGGGGATGGTTTTCAATTTAGGCGAGTCGCCCAAGCAAACCTATGGTGCGAGCCACAAGGCGCCGGTCACGCGCATGAAGACAGCAGAGATGATCCGCGACGCCCTGCTGCAAGCGACGCAATATCAGGACAAGTGGGACAAATGGAAGCGAGAGGGAAGTGACCTTTCCAAACAGCCCACGATCGAGGCCAAGTCCGCGGCTCTGGCGGATGTTGTCACGGGCAAGACTCCGGCCATATTCAACGTGTATCGAGCGGATGACATCGATACCGCGATCCGCATCGGCACTGAGTTTCACCTCAAGTACATGTTGGCTTCGGTGACTGAGGGCTATCTGATCCGGGACAAAATCAAACAGGCCGGAGTTCCTTGCCTGGTTGGTGCAGTCATGCAGCCTGTCGAAAGTATGGAAACGGCGAACGCGACCTACGAGAATGCGGCGTTGCTGCAGCAGGCGGGTATACCTGTTGCCATCATGACTGGCTATGTCGCTTATGTTCCCAAGAGCCGGGTGCTGTTGTTTGAAGCAGCTATCGCTGCGGCTAATGGGCTGGGCCTGGAAGGAGCGTTGCGGGCGATTACGATTTCCCCGGCAAAGATCCTGGGCATCGACGATAGGGTTGGTTCACTGAGCAAGGGCAAGGATGCGGATGTCGTTGTTTTCGATGGCGACCCATTTGAGTACACCAGCCATGTAGAGCAGGTCATGGTGCAGGGAACTGTCACTTACCGCAAACCCTAGGGACTCTCCACGGGTCTCTTTTCTCTCTCCAGCGAGAACGAATAGTCGGGTGCCCCATCCTTCGCGCTCTTTGCGAAGGGTGGGATACCACTGCCCTTGCACCCGAACCACTTCCCCGCACATCCTGCTTATCCCACCCTTCGCAAAGAGCGCGAAGGATGGGGCACCCGACTAGCACCCGTTACGGCTTTGAAACGGTGGCGATCGAATCGAGGTTAGCGATTAGCTCGGGCGAGAGGGGTAGCGTTGCCGCCGCGAGGTTCTCGCGAAGATGCTCAGGGGAAGATGTTCCCGGGATCAACAGGATGTTGGGCGAGCGATGAAGAAGCCACGCAAGCGCCACCTGCATGGGAGTGGCCTTAAGGCTCGCTGCTGTTGCATTGAGAACCGAGGACTGTAACGGTGTGAAACCTCCCAAGGGGAAGAACGGCACGTACGCGATGCCTCGCTTTGCCAAATCATCGATGAAGCCATCGTCGATGCGATGGGCCACGTTGTACAGATTCTGCACACCGACGATCGGCGCAATCCTCTGACTCTCAGCCAACTGCTTTGGGCTGACGTTGCTCAAACCGATATGGCGAATCAGTCCCTGGCTTTGCAGTTCGGCCAGCACGGTCATGGGCTCTTCAAGGGATCCTTCCGTTGGTCCCATCACGCCTCCGACCCTCAGGTTGACGACATCAATCTTGTCGAGTGACAGGTTGCGAAGGTTGTCGTGAACCGCATCGATCAGCTCCTGCTTTGAAAGAGCATGGATCCATGACTTGTCTGCCCCCCGGCGAGCGCCCACTTTGCTGACAATCACCAGGCCATCGGGGTAGGGGTGAAGTGCCTGCTTGATGATCTGGTTGGTCACATGGGGACCATAGAAGTCGCTGGTATCAATATGATTGACGCCCGAGTCAACTGCTTCGCGCAGAACCGCCACGGCACGGTTGACATCCGCGGGCGGCCCAAAAACCTGCGGGCCCGCGAGTTGCATGGCGCCATACCCCATTCGGTGCACGTTCATGGAAGTTCCTGGTAACGTGAAAGCGCCACCGAGATCTAGTTGCTTCTTCATTCTTTTCTCCTCAAATCTGTCCCAAATTGCAATGATAGTGCCTGCTTGTGATTAGATGAAGAAAGCTTCAGATCGGAGTTCGCATTTGCCGCTATCTTCAGTTGGGCTCTTGGAGCCCCGTAAATCGCCGGTGCAGGCACGTTCCGCTGCCAGCGTGGACGCCATTCTCGAGGCGACCATTCAGGTTTTGTTGAGCGTGGGCAAGGAACGCTTGACTACCACCAGGGTGGCATCGCGGGCCGGCGTGTCCGTGGGGACCCTTTATCAATATTTTCCCAACAAGAGCGCGCTGCTGCAGGCAGTGTTGAAGCGCCACCTGGAGCAGGTTGCAGAGGCAGTGGAGCGGGTCTGCCGCGAGCAAGAAGGGAATTCGCTCACGCAAATTGGGCCCGCGCTCATCAACGCCTTTCTGGACGCCAAGATGAAGGATCCAAAAACAAGTGTTGCTTTCTATGCGGTCAGCTCCGACGTGGACGGGGTGAAGATCGTTCAGCGGGTGAGAGTACGGACCAATCGCGCGATTGTGGGGGTGCTGGCCAGCGCTCGCGAACCGCTCAGGAGAGATCCTCAAGTAGTGGCTTCGATGCTGCAGAGCGCAATGTTTGGGGTGAGCCGCAGACTGCTCGAATCCAGTACACCCGAGAAGGAATTGAAGACCATGCGCGAGGAACTGATCTACCTCGTGAGCACGTACCTGGAAGCGTGTTCTGCTCCGCTTGCTGAATGACCGCTGCCGGGCATGCATCCCACAAAGGTTTTTTGGTTAGGCAAATCCAATCTTCGGGATACAACTAGGACGCTTTCGCCTGTCACCCAAGAACTATGGCGATCTTCGCCAGAAACAGTAAGCTCATCAACAAGCAGCGATTCTCTGAGAACATTTTGAGCGAGTCTTTCGGGGGAGAGACTCAAACAAAGGGACGATGGGAATCGCTGTTAGTGTTTATAGGAAATTTGTAACCTCGTAGAATTTGGTGACTGAAATGGTCGTAGTCAAGACGGAAGAAACACTGCACAACTACCTCAGACGGCATTTTGAAAAGATCTCTGAAGGCAAAGCTCGTCAGTTTGCCGAACAGGGCAAAGGTTCTAAAAAAGTAGTTGCTCCAGTTCCGCGGTCGTCCGATGGAAGCAGTCACCGCGGCTAGTGATTTACGCGCATCACTTCCTATGTTGCCTTGGCAAGGGCGTGTGCCTGATTGGCGATGAGCAGAAAACCCTGGGCTCTCGCATCGCGTTCGAGTGCGGCTAGATGCTCAGGGGCCGAAGCGGATCCAGCCCATAGGTCGATTTCAGCGAGAGCAAGGCGGGCTTGATACTCATAGGGACGATAGCCGAACTTCCGGGCGGAACCGAGCATCGATTCAAGTTCTTCGCGTGCCTGTGCCCACTTGCCTGACTTCGCATTCACCCGAGCCTCTGCCAGCGTGGCCTCAAAGCGAGCGGACCGGGCCGCAGTCTGCTGCGAGAGAGCCATCGCCTTGCTAACGGCGCTCTGCGCTTGCTGTAGATCTCCCGCTCCCAGCAGATTCCTCGCTAATAGAGCTTGCGACCACATTTCTTCGTCGGTCGAACTGGCTTTCTGGAATTGCAGTACTGCCAGTCGAGCCAGGGACTCTCCGTCAGCGAATCGTCTTTCTGCCAAAGCCAGCGCCGCCAGACTCACCTGAAGCTGTGCCGTGAAGCTTTGATCGTGCGTCTCTTTGCACAACGCCATAGCCTGCTCATACTGCTTGCGGGCTTCTGACAAGTCGCCCTGGGCCATCGATATGTCGCCCAGAGCGCCGATGGCGTAGATTTCCCCGCTTCGGTAGCCGGTCTGTCGATGCAAGGCCAGCG
>Ga0302307_10001405_pt1 | contig 15001 bp, 12 predicted proteins | sample III_Palsa_E3_2_FD_200530 | JGI IMG/M metagenome (GOLD analysis project Ga0302307, IMG submission 200530) | Peat permafrost microbial communities from Stordalen Mire near Abisko, Sweden - III_Palsa_E3_2 | ecosystem: Environmental > Terrestrial > Soil > Palsa > Peat permafrost | place: Sweden... | reverse complement strand
ATGAAAGAAATGAACTAAAAAACCGCATACATAACCGTATAGCAAATAATATAACACCAGTAAAAGGCATCAAATCTGGAAAGCGAAAGGCCTTCACCTACTTGGCGTACAGTTTATCGGGCATAGCCGCAACCTTAATTGTTTGTTTTATTTTAATCAGGCCTGCTAAATATCAGGCGAATGGTATTAAACTGATCACGGTAACCAACAATACCAAAAATATTTTTGAGCAGGTATTAAGCGATGGAAGCTGTGTTTGGATGATGCCGGGAGCAAAAATTAAATATCCGCAAACATTTACCGGAAATAAGCGGGAGATTAACTTATCCGGCGAGTCGTTTTTTGAGGTAACCAAAAATCCGGCGAAGCCATTTATAGTATATAGCGGTAACCTGGTAACAAAAGTTTGGGGCACGAGTTTTCGAATACGCGACTCTAAGGAACTATCTTATGCGGACGTAACGGTGTTAACTGGAAAAGTATCTGTAAAACTGCTACATACAAATACTTCACCAAATCATTCTGATTTTAAGGCTATCAACGAGGTGATGATCTATCCAAACCAGCAAGTTTGCTATGCCAAAAAGCAACATATTTTTAAAGAACAGTTAAAAGCGCAAATGCAGGGTCTGTCTATCTGGAAAAAAGAAAGCCTGTCATTTGATAATATGCCGGTTAAGGATGTTATCCCGGTTTTAAATAAAGCTTTCAATATTAACATAAGCACAGCCGATCAAAAGATAGATAATTATTTGTTGAGCGCCGACTTTAACGGCTTAAACTTTCCCGAGATTATGGAGATGATTCATAAAGCGCTCAATGTAAATTATGAAATAAGCGGTAAAGCCGTAATTATTAAAGAAACCAATAATCAATAATAATCTAAATTAAAAAATATGCCAAAACTATATCCAACCTAATCAAACAAAAAAAGCAAGTGTGCTGGTACCACATCTTGCTTTCATGTCCATCCCTTTTAATACATGCAAGGCAGGTAAAAGGGACTTTTATTGTCTCAATTTTTCAAAAAGAAACTTATCTAAATTATGAAATTTTTTTTACTCATACCAAAATCTTGGTGTAGAATCATGAAAATAACGTTAGGCCAAGTATTTATTGCAATAGTGTTCACCGGTATATCCTATGCCGGTACGGGGAAAGCGCAAAGTGTGCTTGATAAACCAATAACTATTATCTTAAATAACTCCAGCCTGGGCGACGCCCTAAAATCTATAGAAAAAGATGCTGATGTTAAATTCGTTTTTAGCAAAAGCATCATCAAAACAACACAACAGGTATCTATTGTTGCCAAACAGGAGCGTCTGGAAGATATCCTGAAACAATTGCTGGTGCCTAATGGCATTGATTATGAAATGCTGAATAACCATATAGTGCTCAGCAAAAAGAACCCTGACCCGCCTAGGGAACCGGTTAAAAACCCCGTGGTAACAACGGACGTAACTCAACAACAGGTTACAGTGACAGGTACGGTAACCTCAACCACAGGCGAAACTTTGCCTGGCGTAAGCATTATGCTAAAAGGCACCACAACCGGAACAACAACAGATGCTAACGGCAGGTTTTCAATCAGCTTACCTGATGCCAATGGCATATTGGTGTTTAATTATATTGGGTATGAAAGTCAGGAGGTAGCCTTAGGCGGCAGAACCACACTTAAAGTAAGCCTAACCGGTTCCGATAAATCGCTTAACGAAGTGGTGGTGATCGGTTATCAAACTGTACGCAAAAGGGATCTTACAGGTGCCGTATCAGTAATTAATAATGCCGATGCCAGTAAAATTACAACAAGTACAGTAGGCGAATCTTTACAAGGCTTGTCACCAGGTATTACTGTACGTACAAGTGGCGCGCCGGGTAACACACCTGAGATTGAAATACGCGGTATAGGAAGTTTGCTTTCTTCGGCCCCGTTATATGTAATTGATGGGATGCTATCTGATGCAAATGTTACTATTAACAATGATGATGTAGAGTCGATCCAGATACTTAAGGATGCATCCGCGGCAGCAATATATGGTTCGCGGGCCGCTAATGGTGTAATTATTATTACAACCAAGCAAGGTAAAGAGGGCCCTGCCAAGGTAACCTTCTCGGTAAAATATGGTAAGCAATACCTTCCAAAACAATGGGATGTAATGGATGCCAGCCAATATGCTGCAACTAAATACCAGGAATATATAAATGCAGGTACACCAGTAAACCAGATACCGGCAAGTATTTCACCGGGTACATTTAATCCATCCATTAATACTGATTGGCAAAAATTGGATGAGCGTGCAGGTAATGATGCCGACTATAACATCGCCATTTCCGGTGGTTCTCCTACGTCAAAGTATTTGGTTTCGGCAAGTTATTATGATGATCAGAGTGTTTTACTGGCTAACTCCTTTAATCGCGCCAGCTTGCGCATTAATACGGAAACTAAAAAAGGCATATTAACTTTTGGCGAAAATGCAGTGTTAACCAACACAAATACCTATTCGCCAACAGAAGGTAGTCCGTTTTTTGATCTGCCGACAGATTTGCCTACTATCCCGGTAAGTGACCCCAAATGGATCACCTCAACTAACCCGCAAGGCTATACCAATGGTACAAACGACCAGGGGCAGTACCCGGATATAACTTACGCCAACAATATTTTGGCAGCTAACCAGGTAGCTACCCAGCATACTAATAATGCTAAACTGGTAGGCAACGGCTACATTCAGCTAAACCTTACAAGCTGGCTTTATTATAAATTTAACGCGGGTTTAGAAACCAGCTTTGATTATACACATGATATGTTTTTAGGCGTACCTATCAGGTACGACACTCCTGTAGCATCAAGCACGGTTAATGAGTCAAGAGGCCAATTTACGAACACCTTACTTGAGCATACCTTAAACTTTAACAAAACCTTTGGCGCTCATAATATTAATGGTGTATTTGGTTTTAGTGAGCAGCATGAAAAAGATGTGTACACGGCTGCCGGTCGTACAGATCTTACTTATGTTGATGGTAGTGGCTATCTGCAATCCATTAATTCAGCTGCAGGTGATCCGACTGCATCAGGCGGAACTAACACCGATTGGAAAATAATAAGTTACCTGGGCCGTGTTAATTATGGCTTTAATGATAAATATTTATTAACCGCTACCGGCCGTATTGACGAGGATTCAAGATTCGGCCCTAACTACCGTACCGGTTTCTTCCCATCAATTGCGGCTGCATGGCGCATTAACAAAGAAAGTTTCTTTAAAGCCGATTGGGTTGATGACCTGAAACTTAGCGCATCATATGGTGTATTAGGTATTAATACTATACCCGCGTTTGCAAACCAGGGGTATATCAACACCGCGCCAAGGGCTATTTTTGGCAATGATGTGATTGAGAATGGCGCATACCAGGCTTCATTATATAACCCTGATGTACATTGGGAAAGCAGGCACGAAACTAATATTGGTTTAGATGCGACCATCCTGCATAACAAGGTAACCGTTTCAATAGCGGTTTACAACAACGTGTCAAAAGATGCATTGTTAATTGAGCAATTGCCTAACTACCTTGGCGCAAATGACAACCCTTATATCAATGCAGGTTCTATCAGCAACAAGGGTATCGAGTTTTCGGCAACCTATCGCGATAATGCTCATAAGCTAAAATGGAACATCACCGGCAATTTTACCACTATTAAAAATAAAGTGTTAAGTGTTGGCGACCAGGGCGGCGCGAATTATATTGTACAAGACCCTGACTTTACCCGTGCCGAGATCGGCCATTCGGTTGGTTCATGGTATGTGCTGAAAGATGAAGGTATATTTCAAAACCAGGCAGAGATCAATGCATACAAAAGAACCAACGGCGATTTAATCGAGCCTTACGCGAAACCGGGTGATATTAAGTTTTATGCCGATCCTAACGGAACAGGCGCCATCAACAGTAACGACCGTGTTTTTGATGGCTCATCATTACCTACCTTACAAACCGGTTTGCAGTTTAACGCCAATTACAATCGGTTTACTTTAAGCCTGCAGCTTGTTGGCCAGTTTGGCAATACCATATTTGATGCGGTACGAGAGAGTTTGGACAGTTACCAAAACACCAATTTCCGTTCAAACATCAGTCCATGGACGCCTACTAATACCAATACTACAGATCCACGCTTAGGTTTTGCTACCGATGCAGGCATCAATAGCAACAATACCCAGGCAAGCTCACGCTGGCTGGAAAATGGCTCATACGGCCGCATCAGGAACCTGGAATTGGGTTATATGCTTCCAAAAGACCTGCTTGATAAATGGCATGTTGATAATGCAAGAGTTTTCATCAGCGGTCAAAATCTGCTTACAGTTACCAAATACAAGGGACTTGATCCGGATGTAGAGGGTAACCTGTTACAACCAGGCTATGACAATGGTGGCTGGCCGCCAAGCAGGATATTTTCCATTGGAGTAAATTGTGGATTCTAACTAAAAAGATTTAAACGATGAAAAAAATAATCATATTATTTATGGCGATTGTGGCTATAGGAATAGCCGGCTGTAAAAAATCATTAAATATTGCAAATCCGGATGCTGTATCTACCTTACAATTCTGGAAAACTGCAGGCGACGCGCAATTAGGCGTGAACGCTGTTTATAGTACCTTTCACCGCGAAGGATTATGCCGCTGGAACTTTTTCGCGACCCTGATACGTGCAGATGAAGGCTGGAGCAAAAGCGGGGACCCTACAATTATAGCCAACTTTGACCAATTTGTAGTATCGGATTACAATTATGCAAATGTGTATGACATATGGACCGATAACTACTTTGGTGTTAACCGTGCTAACCAGGTACTGGATAATGTACCTAACATCACAATGGATGCTACACTTAAAAATCAGTATTTAGGCGAAGCTCACTTTTTACGTGCTTTATTCTATTACGAACTGGCTACCTTTTTTGGCAATGTGCCTTTGGAATTGAAATCATCATTGCCAACCGATAAACCATCAACGTCGGCACAAGCTGCCGTATGGGCACAGGTCGAACAGGATTGTGTAGCAGCAGCAGCAGTATTGCCGGCAAGCTATACTGGCAATGATGTTGGCCGTGCAACCAAAGGCGCGGCAAATGCCTTACTAGCAAAAGCGTATATGCAGCAACGTAACTATCAGGCGGCTTTAGCGCCATTACAGGCTGTTATACAAAGCGGAAATTATACTTTAACTACTAACTACCAGGATAACTTTCTTTCAACAACGGAATTTAACAGCGAGTCGGTATTTGAATTTGGCAATGCGTTAAACCCAAATGATACGCATGATGACGATACAGATGTCGGTGCTGAGGATAACCTGAACTATGGTTCATCAATACCACCGTTTTTCGCGCCGCCACAACTTGGTTATACTGATGGTGAAGCAAGGCGCTGGCCGATAGCCGAATTTTTAAAAGAGAAGACTACCAATGGCGGGGTTGACCCGCGACTGGCTACGACCTATCTATATGATTCTACAGACGTGCGTGGTCCAAACTATACTCAGATCTATGGCCAAACCTTCGCGTCAAGATATGGTACTACTAATGTTTCCAACGATAATTTTGTGTGGTTTGCCAAGTTATTAGACTACGACAATGGTCAGGCTGCGGCACCGGGAAACTTTGAGATATTCCACTCGCCAAATAACTACCGTTTCATACGTTACGCCGATGTATTGCTGATGTATGCAGAAGCGTTAAATGCAACCGGCAGCACTTCAAGCGCTTATCAGTATGTCGACAAGGTACGTGTAAGGGCAGGCTTAGCACCATTATCAACGGTAATGCCGGGGTTGCCACAAGCTCAATTTCTTACACAATTAAAACATGAAAGAATAACCGAGCTAACCGGCGAAGGCCACAGATGGGATGACCTTGCCCGTTGGGGTGATCTGGGACCTGCTTTGGCTTCGCGTGATGCCGGATTCAAAAATTTTGTAGTAGGCAAAAATGAACTTTTCCCTATACCACAGCGCGAAATAGATGTAAATCCTAATCTTAAACAAAACCCTGGTTATTAATACATTATGGGAGGATGACGATGATATCCTCCCATAATATTTTCATCATAAACTTATATCTACATCATGAAAAAAATACCAATTGGGGCATTATTAATACTTATTGGGCTAATGTTTACCTGTGGCAAAAGCGGCAATAATAGTAGCAAGAATAATAACGGAGGTGGTGGAAATACAACCCCAACTGTCACCTATTTTACTAACCCTCTGCTAAGTTCGGGCCCCGACCCATGGGTGGTTGAGGGGAGTGATAATAATTATTATTTTACCTATACATCGGGTTCAGAGCTTAAGGTATATCAAACGCCAAAAATGTCTTTACTAAGCCAGGCAAACGTGAAAACCGTGTGGACGCCACCCGCTACAGGCAATTATTCGCATGACATATGGGCGCCTGAAATACATTACCTGCAAAACAACTGGTACATGTATTTTGCTGCCGATAATGGCAATGATACAACCCACCGCATCTATGTGCTTGAAACAAGCGATGCCAACCCGTATACCACTAACTGGACATTTAAAGGACAGCTACAACCAACAACAGATCGCTGGGCGATAGATCCGACAATTTTAACCTATAATAACAATATGTACATGGTTTGGTCGGGCTGGGCGGGATATAATCAACCCGGTAATCAACAGATCTATATCGCTAAAATGAAAGACCCTGTAACTATTGATGGTGACAGAGTGCTGATATCACAGCCGGATCAGCCATGGGAAAAAAATGGCTCGCCTGTTAATGAAGGACCCGAGATTCTTACCAACAGCAGCGGCAACGTATTCCTGATTTATTCTGCCAGCAGTTGTTTTACCGATGATTATTGTTTGGGGATGCTTACGCTAAGAACCGGGGGCGACCCTTTAAATCCGGCCGACTGGACGAAATCACCTTCGCCGGTATTTACAAAAAATATTGCAGGCAATACTGTTGGACCCGGGCATTGCTCCTTCTTCAAATCAAAAGATGCTACAGAGGACTGGATAGTTTTCCACGCGAATGATCAACCAGGGCAGGGTTGCGGGGATACGAGAAGCCCGCGCATGGAAAAGTTCACATGGAATGCTGATGGCACACCAAACTTTGGTGTACCCATTGCAGAAGGATTAAAAATAAAGGTACCATCAGGCGAATGATCGATATGAAAAAAACTGTTTATTTATGTTGCTTGCTAATGATGATAGCAGGCAGCAGCGTGGCGCAAAGCAATAGCGGCAAAACATTTACCAACCCACTGTTACCATCAGGTGCCGACCCGTGGGTTATTACCAAGGATGGTTATTATTACTATACTAATAGCTCGGGCAGCAGGCTTGTTTTATGGAAAACCAAAGACATTACAGACCTGGCGCATGCGGAGCGTAAAGTTATTTGGGTGCCGCCGGCAGGTACTGACTATTCCAAAGAGTTGTGGGCACCAGAACTGCATTATTTACAGCATAAGTGGTATATGTATTTTGCCGCCGATGACGGCGATAATAACCATCACCGTTTATATGTAATTGAAAACTCATCCCAAGACCCTACCCAGGGCGAATGGGTATTTAAGGGTAAATTAGCTGATGAGACCGACAAATGGGCAATTGATGCATCCGTTTTTGAAAACAAAGGTAAGCTGTATTTGATATGGGCAGGCTGGGAAGGCGATGCCAACGGCCAGCAAAATATTTATATCGCCCAAATGAAAAACCCTTATACAGTGGCAAGCAAACGCATCAAAATTTCAAGTCCCACTTATCAATGGGAAATACATGGAGATTTGAATGATAAGGCCGACCCGCCGCATGTAAATGTGAACGAGGGCCCGGAAATGCTGCAACATGCTGATAAGCTATTTTTAATTTACTCGGCCAGTGGTTGCTGGACTGATTATTACGCTTTGGGCATGCTTACCGCAAATAAAAGAAGTGACCTGCTGAACGCGCTTTCGTGGAAGAAATCGGCGGAACCGGTATTTAAACAATCGCCCGAAAACGGGGTATATGCGACGGGCCATAATTCCTTTTTTAAATCACCGGATGGTACTCAGGATTGGATCCTATATCATGCCAATCCACAGCCCGGTATGGGTTGCGGAAAAGACCGTTCGCCAAGGGCGCAACAATTTTTCTGGCACGCTGACGGAACACCTGATTTTGGCGTACCTGTTAAAACCGGGGTACCTATCGCAGTACCATCGGGAACAAACTAATTATTAATAGAAAATAAAAATGATATGAGATTAAAATATAACATCCTGACTTTTTTTATAGTGCTTTCGTGGCTGAATCTGCATGCTCAAACAACCAAGTCAACCGTTTGGCCAGCACAAAAAGCTAATGCGTGGTACGCGCAGCATAAATGGATAAACGGATCGGACTTTATACCCAGCACGGCAATTAACCAGCTGGAAATGTGGCAGGCGGCTACCTTTGACCCAAAAACTATCGATCAGCAATTAGGCTGGGCAGAAAGTATTGGTTTTAACACTATGAGGGTGTTTTTGCATAGCGTTGCCTGGAAAGAAGATCCTGCAGGATTTAAAAATCGTGTTGACCAATACCTTGCTATCGCCAACAAGCATCACATCCAAACCATTTTTGTATTTTTTGATGATTGCTGGAATCCAAACCCTAAGCCAGGTAAACAGCCCGAGCCAAAAGTAGGCATCCACAATTCCGGATGGGTGCAAGATCCCGGGCGAGTGATTAACACAGAAGCCGGTTACGAAGAAGTGCATAAATACGTAGCTGATGTATTGCACCGCTTTGGGCATGATAGGCGCATACTATTGTGGGACCTTTATAACGAGCCTGGCAATAGCAATAAGAAGGAAGCTTCGTTGCCGTTACTAACCAAAATATTTGCCTGGGCAAGGGAAGCAAATCCTGAACAACCAATAAGCGCCGGGTTATGGGCATGGGATTATGAAAAATTGAATGCTTTCCAGGTAAAAAATTCCGATGTGATCACCTATCATGATTATGAAATTCCGGAATGGCACCAACGGGTTGTTCAACTACTAAAAGCATATGGACGCCCGGTGATATGTACCGAGTATATGGCCAGACCGAGAAACAGCACATTTGAAAACACCATGCCTATGCTAAAAGCGGAAAATGTAGGCGCTATAAACTGGGGTTTGGTTGAAGGTAAAACAAATACCAAATATGCATGGGATACACCAATGCCTAACGGCGGTGAACCTAAACTTTGGTTTCATGAAGTGTTTAAAAAAGATGGATCGCCGTACAAACAGGAAGAGGTAGATCTGATAAAGAAGCTTAATGGCAAACAATAATGTTAATATGAAATACCAATATCAACATCTAAAAGCGCTTGGTTCTATGATCCTGCGATAGGATGATTGCTGTTGTTATGCTGCTAATTATCCAATAAGATTTATCGGTATTTCTATGTCAATGATACATCGGGCAATGTAGTAGGTAATTTGAAAGATGATCAAAGTAATAGATACCCGATGGCGATTTTCCTAGGCCATCGTTACCCTGTTCGGCAATAGTAATGTTTTTCAACTTTAATAAATAAAGGTAAGATTAAACACCCTCTGTGCAAATTCGAATTCAAACGATGGTTTAATGCTCGGCTATATGTTAACTAATGAAAATGAGTAGTTTAAGTTGGCATAGGTGTTCAATTGTGCTCCCTCCCTCTCCAGTGAAAGGGTTAAACTCCATTAATTTTGTCAATTATATTTTTAGCATTTATAATTGCCTCAACATCAGCCACAAAAGTCGAACTATTGCCGCTCCCCGCTACAAGGCAACACTTAGGTGTCGCCTTTTTTGTTTAGTTATATTTCTCACCCATACCGTACCACGGAACAGTTGACACACTTGGTACACTTGGTACAAAAAAGCATCAAAAAACACCCAAAAAACCTATAAAAATGCGGTTATTAACTCCATTTTAACCCGTTTTATGACCCAAAAACGCCTGTTTTAGCCCCAAAATAGATCAAAAAACATCATTTTTTGTCCATTTTTTATCTGTTTTTATCCAAAAAACACCTGTTTTTTCATTAAAAAAGCCGCTAACTTTCGTTAAGGGCTTTCTCATTCTACTTGGGTAATCACAATCAAAAAGTAAAAATTTGGGGTTCCTTTTACTGGTTTAAGAGTTAGTGCAGCGCGCTTAATAGGGCTAAAAGAACTTCTTTGTTTTGCTGTTAAAAAAATCAAGACCTTAGAATAATAACTGGTTGCCAGGAGCAACTTCATAGGCATCCCTACCCTGTTCAAATATCCTTGAACTAAATAAACCTTCGGTAGTGATGGTTTCGCCTTGTACCCTGATCCAGCTGCCTTCCCGTAATCCAATTACTGGCATGGAATTCTGTGTATGAAATTCCTTAATTCGCGTTTCCCTTGTTTCGCCATTATGCTTCGAGTTAGGATAGGGATCAAGATAATGCGGGTTGAGGTTAAACGGAACAAGCCCCATAGTGTTTAAGCTTGGCGGCAAAACAATGGGCATATCATTGGTAGTATGCATGGTTAGTCCGCCTATATTGCTACCCGCGCTTGTACCCAGGTATGGCGCGCCTTTTTCCACAGCCTCCTTCAATACATTCATCAAATCCAGTTCATGCAAGGTTTTTACCAATAGAAATGTATTACCGCCACCGGTAAAAAATCCTTTTGCTTTGCGAACAACAGCCGCGGTATCCTCGAATGTATGAAGCCCGATTACACGAATATTTATAACAGAAAAAGCATCCGCAACCTTTTTAGTATAATCATCATGCGAGATACCACCCGGGCGCGCAAAAGGAACAAAAATAATTTCGTCAGCTCCGCTGAACAGATCAGCTATAGATGGCTTAAGATAAGCCAGGTAGTCTTCCCCAAACAATGCAGAGGTACTGGCAAGCAGGATGTTTTTCATATCCCGAATTTAAGAAATTTAGGATCATGGTTTTGTTTGCAGATAAGCCTGATGGTAAAAATGTGCTTTTTTAGTTCCCGTAGGGACTCTCTAACAGAATCCGCCCCGCTGTCCAAAGTTTCCAACTTCGGACGGCTATTGCTTGTCTCGTCCTAAAATAGGTTTAATTATTTTACAATTAACGCATGCCCTTCAAAAACTACTCCTGGCCAACCATTAACTATAAATTGCCTGATGTTTTGATGATCTGCTGCATTTGGATTAGCCAACACCGACTGATAGTGTTCTGCAAATAAGCAAAGCGTGTCTTCTACACTCAAGTTATTTATTTTCGCAAAAGCAAAAACCTTCGCGCTACCTTGGTTTTGTGTCGCTTCATTATATACATCACCATTTTTAAAGGCAGTTGGTTGGTAATAGTAGTTAGCCTCTATAAATTCAACAACCTCATTAAATGGCATCAAATTTTCTCTTAAATTTTCAATTAAAGTAATTAGTTGTTCTTTCATCAGTAAAATATTTTCGGAGCCAAAATTATAATTTTACTGGTTTGAGAAATAGTTTTTTTTGCCGTTTAAAATAAATAACAAAGGCCGGTGATTAGCCGGCCTTTGTTATTACCTGTGTTTAACAACAACTACGTGACGCTTAACAATTACGTGACGTTTTTTGTAATGCTTTGTAACGTGATGAACCTGCGCATTAACCGCACCATAACTAAATACCATTAGCATTAAAACCACTAATACTTTCATTGCTTTCATAAGTGAATTGTTTAATAAGATTCAATTATAAGGTATCTATATAACAATCAATGCCTAAATACTGTAACATTTATTTTACCTAAACACATTTAAAATCTGCCGCCCTGGGATGCCCCTGTAATAAACCAAACCTTTTTATTATCCATATTTATATTATTCCAAAGTTTTTATGCCTTCTTCCATCCAAAGCGGATAATCCAAATATCCTTCTTCAGTATTACCATAAAAGGCACTTCGGTCAGGCAGATTGAGTGGCAAGTCGTGTTTGAAACGGTATGGGAGATCAGGATTGGCAACAAATAGCCTGGAATAAGCCACGGCATCCGCTCTATTGTTTTCTATGGCCTCATTTCCGCTTACCCTGCCATATCCTCCGTTAGCAATTAAAACACCGTTGAAAAATTTACGTACGATGCCCAAAGTTTCCGGATTACCTTCAGGGTAAGGGATAAAATCATCAAATTTATCTAATGGCTCAAGCAGGTTGATATAAGCGATCCCCCTTTTTGTCATTTCTTTAGCTATAAAAGTTGTTGTCGCAATCGGGTCCGGATCTTCCTGATCGGATAATCGATCATGAGGAGATAATTTTATGCCAACTTTATTTTTGCCAAAAACAGCAATAAGTTGGTCTATTGCTTCTAAAAGAAATCTTGCCCTATTCTCCAATATACCACCGTATTCATCTGTTCTAATATTTGATACCGGATGTAAAAATTGTTCTACCAAACCAGCATTGCAGGCATGCAATTCAACCCCGTCAAAGCCAGCCTCTTTTGCATTTATAGCAGCTAATTTATAATCTTGGATAATACTTTTTATCCCATCGTACGTTAATTCTTTAGGGATTAACTGTTCATGTGCATTCTCCCCCACAGTGCCGTGCGAACCGCCATCAAATGCCAACGCCGAAGGCCCCACGGGTAATAAACCGGCATTATATTTCGGGATGGCGCTTCTGCCGCTATGGCTTAACTGGGCAAAAATAACTCCGCCTTCCATATGAACCGCATCGGTAACATTTTTCCACGCTGAGATTTGTCCGCTTGTAAAAATACCCGGTTGTGATGCACGTACTTTTCCGCCGGGTGCAATATAAGTAGCCTCGGATATGATGAGCCCAGCCGTAGCCCGCTGTTTATAGTAACTCACCGTAATTGGTAACAAAACATCGTTTTCATCCACCCGCGTACGGGTGGTTGGAGCCATAAATATCCTGTTTTTCAATATCAGGTCACCGAGTTTTAGCGGTGAGTGCAAATTTTCATTTTCCATTTTTGATTTGATAAATTATAATGTTGTTCTATTTGAATATTCACTTTTCTATTGATCAATTGCACTTATAATACCCGGAACGAATTCCTCCGTTTCACACCTGCAATTAATTATAAAAGAGTTATATTTGCTTGCATTTTGCAAGACAAATGTATATATTAACTTTTAATTTGCAAGTGAATTTGAATTTTATGAAGGAAATAAAACACAGATCTGACTGTCCGATTAGTTTTTCACTTGATATTTTGGGTGACAAATGGACCTTGCTTATTCTTAGGGATATGATTTTCAATGACAAAACTGCCTACGGCGAATTTTTGCAGTCAGAAGAAAAAATTGCAACTAATATCCTGGCTGACAGGCTATCTGTACTTTATTGTCAGGGATTAATAGACAAAAAGGTAGCTACCGATAAAAAGTCCAAATTTTTGTATTCATTGACTGAAAAAGGGATAGGATTACTACCTACTATTATAGAACTGACGATATGGGGGGCACAATATAATCCTTCTGGAGGCAATAAGGCCTTATTGGAAGCATTACGAAAAGATAAGGAGGGAACAATCCAAAAGTATCGCGAGACATTAAAAAAAAGAGCGACTGACTTTATCAATTAATAATAATAAAAGCCCTTTGCTGGCTCACTCGTGCCTTCTTATTTCGGATTTACCGCGAATGGATGTTTAAGAAATATCAATAATACAGGGATAAATAAGAACGGCACTTCTGATAATCCTGCCTTAATATCCCCAATCATTAACCACCGGGCTATCAAAAATAAAAACAGGCTGATATTTAAAAGATTTGCAAACAGGAATGTTTGTGGTAGCATCAAAAGTATCCCACTTAATATGGTTAAAGCGGCAAATACCTTTAATGTACTATCGCTGAAATTTAGTTCCACCCGCATTTGAACAAAAGGCCCGGTATCTCCAGGTTCAATATTCAAACCTTTCCACCCCTGCCTGGTGCCCATAAAGGCAGAAAAAAGAATAAGAATGCCGCTGATTATTTTGATGGTCATGACCTTTATTGTTTTAATACAAAACTACTTAAATACGTTGCAGGCAGTTTGCGAATATCAATCCATTGTTTATCAAATTCAAATCGCTTTAGTCCTTAATTCCTAGGATCATATTCTGGCTTTTGTATAGCTGCTCCCAATGGCCAAGTATATCCGGCTTATATACCTTCTCAATCCAATCATCCTTTTCAATAGCCTCAATGCTCACCGGGATATATCTTCTTTAGACCCAACTGCATTCATTACAGCTTTAATAATCTCTCTGGCGAGCGTTGTTTTCTACTTCAGATTTACCAACTATTTTAACATGTATATGCGGCATATCTTTTTTTGCTGATTATTTATACTGCGCGTCTGTAACGTGTTCCATCCAGTCGACCGGTGAACCGTTCAATTTTTCCTGGATAGCGATGTGGCTCATCGCGGAAATATCAGTCGCACCATGCCAATGTTTTTCATTTGGAAAAAAATACACCACATCGCCCTGGTAAATATTTTGTTTTGCTTCGCCTTCGCGTTGTATCCATCCCGCACCTGCGGTAACAATTAAAGTTTGCCCAAATGGGTGGGTGTGCCAGGCCGTACGCGCACCAGGCTCAAATGTTACCAGTGCCATTGATACCCGTGATGGTTCCGGCGGATTAATAAGCGGATCGATCCGTACTGTTCCTGTAAAATAGTCTGCTGGGCCTTTGCCCGATGGCTGAGAACCATTTCGTATAATTTCCATATTGATTTGTTTTTACTAATTACTTATTTATTAAATTACTGTATGCTATAACCACCATCTACCACTAATGTGTCACCTATCACCATACTAGCTATATAGCAACGAGTTTGCTTCGTTTCTCGAAATGACAATTTGAGAAAAACCCATAAATTAGGCCTGCGCTTTCAAATAATATGCGGTTACTTTAACAGCCAATCCTTCAGCATTTAACTCAACAGCATCCAATACCTGGTTATTATTTTCCCGGTGATAAAGCACGGCATAACCGTTTGGC
>Ga0302307_10001398_pt1 | contig 15045 bp, 12 predicted proteins | sample III_Palsa_E3_2_FD_200530 | JGI IMG/M metagenome (GOLD analysis project Ga0302307, IMG submission 200530) | Peat permafrost microbial communities from Stordalen Mire near Abisko, Sweden - III_Palsa_E3_2 | ecosystem: Environmental > Terrestrial > Soil > Palsa > Peat permafrost | place: Sweden... | reverse complement strand
TCCCACAAATGAGGGCATCTTTGGGCCTGTCGTGGCTGCAACGGCGCAAGGCGCTAGATCAAGACATGTTGCGACTAGATACATCGTCTGAAGGAGACAACCGGCGTCGCGATATACAGCCAACAAACCCAATCGCTCATACTTCCAGAGCACCCTATCCATTACCGCTGTGATAAATACAGCTACATCAGGTGGTGCCTGTAGCATAGCGGATCGGCAGATAAGTCTATCCATGAGGTCGTCAGTGTCAGCATTCCACTCACCAACCCTTACCAGATCATGCATGAAAGGATCGTAATGGTACACCGCTTGCTCGAGGCCAATAACATTTCGACACATTAGATACAATTCTAGACCATGCCTCGCGCCGGCTGACGGACTAGGCCGCAATGTGGTTTGCGCCCCCGCTCGGCCGATTCGCCCCGATACCTGCGCAGATGCGCCTAGAAAGGCTGTGAGTTCCGTTAGCGTGAGAGGAACATTGGCAGTATAGTCGCGAATACTTCTCCTCTCTTTGAGCAATGAACCAAACTCTTTGCTCGGGAGAGGAATATTACCAAGCTGGGTTCGCCTCTTATCGGGATAGTCTTTCCTTTCAGGAGAAGGCCCCCACTCAGGGCGACTACAACGGAGGCCGCCCTCATGAGCTTGGTGTTGAACCATTAGTTCGAAGGAAGACCACAGCGCCCATTCTTTTGGAGACTGCGGAACCTCCTCTCCCTTGTGAAGCAGACCAGATTGCTCTAGGTCCTGCAATAGGCCCAACATCTGCGATCTCAAGTGCGGAAACTTTTGCCGCAATTCTTCCTCGCTAGCCCCACCAGAGGAGGCTGTCAAAAGTTCGACCACCTCGGTCGCAACTCTAAACCGTTTATTCGAGGCGCAGTTGACAGCAATAATGGTCCCGTCAACTGGAATGAATATCACGTGTTTGCTGCAGTACCAGCGCGTATCTCCATGGCCCGCCTGAGGAAGCGCACTCATTTCCCCCCTCCCGCGGCTAATTTTTACATCCCTCAAGGCTGTCACTACCCGTGCTCCTGCTAGCCCAAGTCAATTTATCTGGGTGATGGACTCCCGGGAGTGGCCAATCACTCATCTCCAACTGTAGACCTTGCAAGCCATTCCTTACGAAATAATACTGCTGGTGTCGATAGAGTGGAACATACCAACCTTCTGATAGGAGGATGCGCTCGGCTTCAAGGATGTCCTCTTCCGTACTGGACCGAGCGAGTCGATGTGCTCGACCTAGATTCGGGGGTACGGGTATCCGTCCATTCAACAATCCGTACCGTACCCAGTGGCGAGGACTATCGTGATCCGCCCCTACACCCATCCAAACTATGTCAGCAGCAGAAGGATCCGAGATTGCAGATTGATATTCCGTCATTTGAAGGCCTTCAACGTTTATTTGTATTCCGGAAGACTTGCTCCATGCAGACGCCATCCATTCTCCACGTTCAAGATGATACTCGCTTTTCGGAACTAGCATTCTGATTGCACTTGACCGCGCGAACCCTGCCAACCTAGCATGCTTTTCGCGCTGATCTAGACAGCGAAATGGATCCGAGAAACCGAACACCGTCCCTCCAAAGCGATAGCGGGCATCGAATTCTTCAAACGGAAACGTTGCACATAGCCGATGCCTAAGCGCAGGATCGATGAGTGGACCGGAAGCACGAAACGATAGTGTCGATATCGAATTAGTGAGGCCATGCAAAATGTGACCGTCGTTCTTTAGCTCGCCGTTCCGGATCCGTTCCACATCGGCTGATGCAATGGGAATCACGTCAACCTCGTCGCGTGCGAACGCACTCAACCTATCCGATATATTGGGTATAGTATGGATCTCAATCGAGTCTATCTCGTGGATCATCTCTGAATGATATTTATTCATCACCAATTCAAGCCAATTGCTCTTTACGGTCGCCACATAGCACCGTCCTGAGCTAAACATGTGAGACCCAAGAACACTAGCAGGCGGAGCCTCTGGTCGAAATGGAACACATGCATACGATCTTAGTATGTCCAGTACAGCCGACGGGTCGCTTGTTGATATACGAGCAACATTTCCGGACCGAGCCAGAATATAGTCCTCGACAAGCAGCTCCAATTGCGAGACTAGAGGCAGAATGTATGCGTCACAACTGACACGAGTTCCGTCGGCGTATTGGAGCTCGTCGCTGAATTCTACTGTAACTGTGTCAGCACTAACTGACGCTAGCGTTACTTCACGCCGCTCATCCTGAGGCGATGGCAGCAGCGCTGAGTCGTATGTCAGACGCAGGAGATTCGTCTCAGTGCTGTCCTGCGCAAGCCAAGGAACCATGGTACGAATAGCGGAGTTAATAACGAAGCGGACGCTACGCCGGGGCATATAGTTTAAGACTCCCTTTCCTTTAAGCTCTGATAACACGTCCAGAGTGGAGATCGCGCTCCTCAGCCGCCTGGCATAGGGTTAGGGTTCAACTCCTCCTCAGTAAGCGCATATGTACGGACCCCCATTTGAATCGGCGCATCATAAAGGCGACGACCGCCAAGATGCCGGAAGTCTCGGGCAAACGTTACGGGTCGCAAGCCAGGCACTATTGCACGAGTAACCGTTAGACCGCAGTACGCCACATCGACAGGCGTAATATTCACAAGGATCGGCTCGTAACCTTGACCGCTTACATAACTAACCAGCTTCTCCAGGGCTTCCGCAGGATTTATACCGTCCGCTCTTGGAAGGCTAGACATCTCGAGGCGCGGACCATCCTTGACGAAGTCAAGCATGGCGACGCGCTCCGGGTGACAATAGTAGGAGTAGAATTCACCCATCCACCGCATCGATCTTGGATCCTCCGCGACGCCATGATCATCGATCCAGTCACCCACGAATCGTCTACACAATTGAAGCTCCTCGAGAGCTCCCAGGACACACTTCTCGAAATCAAAATTCGATCGAGCAGAAAAGCAGACCATAGGAGAGCCTTCGCGCCACTGTATAGCCATCATGACTACACTAGTAACGTTGAGGTCTGTCGTCGTTAGTTTGCAAGTTACTTCGACTTCGTCGCGTTCCATTTCAGCTACAGCGTCTCGGATAGTACGCGATTCGCTAGTGCTAAGATTTACGGTAGGGAGAACTAGCATGTTTTCCCAAAATATTGCGAAGGAGTCGCGTTCTACCACTTCATACAGGCTTGACAGGGCCGCTTCCGTCAGAGTGGATCCGCATGCAAGTCCCGTAGAGATCGGCCGTAGCAATCTCTCTCTCTTACTTCGAAACCTATATGGGACGTAGACTGCGCACGCGGGCACCAGTCTTCTAGCGCCCGTCGCTAGTGAAATTCCTTGTGCCCACTCAAGGCTTAGATCTGGATCCCAAGGAGCTACACGTCTAGAATTTTCATACTCTTTGCGTGATCCAAGGGGAAGGCTGTCTGGTTCTACCGCCTCAGGCTTAAGATCATCATAGGTTCCTCGTATTAGGACCTGAGGGTCATAAACGCCGCACGCATACCGCTCAATTGATTCGCCCACGGCAGCAACGCGTGCATGGAGCGAACTTGACTTCACCGCTCCTCCAATACTGGGCGCCCGAACAGGAGAAAATCTCGTGGTGTCGCTTGATCCGAAAGTAGCGGCATACACAAATCCGTTCGCTATCTCATTCGCGTCGCTCATCTCAACGCGATGCACTATGCCTACAAGCGGGCTTATTACCCGTTGCATCTTTCTCCACGATTCAGGCAAGCTAGTTGCGGGGCTACTAGCAACATCTACCTGCACGGGGAGCAGGGATTGAGATACCGGAATCGCATAATGGGACACGCAGCCAGGAAAAGGAAGAATGCTGTGCTTGGTGATTTCAGTCTGCGGCAAGGTGAATTCTACTAGAACTCCTCCATCCTCCTCGGCAGTGGAGCCAGAGCTAACACACATTTCGATCGCCGCTGCCGTAATAAGGCCAATTGCAGCGGAGTAGATGGGCCACCGTCTATCAATTGCCGCTCCAAAGAGTGCGTTGAGTGGAGCGTCTGCGATCTCCGCCGAAGGAAAATTCGAACGCAATCTTGCAACTAGGCAATCTGGACAGGCTGCGGAACCGGCAGGTAGGCGGGCTAGCAATAGACTCGATGGCGTAATGAGGTAGGTCAAAAAACTAATATCTCCAGCCTGGTGCCTTTGGGTCCACTCACCAAAGTCGTGGGCTAGCTTCCCGATGGGCCCTATTAGAAGGTCGTAACTGCGCAAATCTTCACTAGCAGGATTTATGGGGGAAGAAATTACATTGAGATTTTCTAGTGCTTCCCTCAGATCATGAGCTAGGGATGACGCACCCCACAGATACACCTTTGGTCTACGGCTTCTAAGGACGTTTCGGTATGTTGGGTGATTTTCTACCGGATCTTCCGGATCATTCGCCAGCAGCCCAGTACTATCAAGCCAGTTCATCAACGGATCGGGAGACGCGTTGCCTTCAGGAGCCGAGTCATCATCGGTGTCCTGAAGCTCGGCTGGTCTTACTCTGAGCCGGATATCGCTAGATAGAATGTAGGTCCAGTTCTCGTGAGTAATCAGCGTGACATCCCTTCGTAGCTTTTGTCCGAAGGGCAGTTCAGCGTTCATCATCTTACCCCCTTCTGGTAATACCAGTCGTATTAGCAACGCCCGCACATCTTTACTAAAGCGATAGCAGGGTCGAGGAGCTGTATCTTATTTCTGGTGTCGTGGCTTAGGCTCCAAGGCAAAGCACTGTCGCGACCCCCTATCGCCGGAGCGCCCGCAGTCGTGTAACTCTCTTCGATAAACGCGCCGACGGTGGCGGCGCACATAACCACTAGACGGGATTTTGTTTTCAGAACCTTAGGTCGTTAAACCTGTTGAGAGCCAATTGCTGGGCTAGCGTGCCGTGCCCTGGGTTAATGAATCTATGCGCTACAGCATCGTCTTGTTATGCTACACCGGAGAGAGCCTGAGAAGCATTCGATTTCGATTTGATTGCCGCCCGAAAGGGGCCGCTGGGGGATTTAACTCCCTGGACTCCGAAAGTGTCAGCTCAGCTAGACAGGCGTAATGCCGATCTTGCTACTCTTCGGTCTCGTCGTCGTCTAGATCTGCCGCATAGCTGTGGCAAGTGGGCTGAGTGCGCTGGGCTGGGCCAGGCGACTTTAGTTCCTCGATCAGAAGTTCCTGTGTTTTATCCATGTCGATCCTCTTTCTTAGATGCTGCAAACTCTCCCGGTGCAGTAGGCGTAAGTCTGCCATTCTGGCGACATTTGGTCAAGCGCAGTACATTGCTGTGTTAGTCGCGTACAGGATAGCTATTCTGCGCTTCATGTGACCTATGTGTTTGCAGTTAGCTAAAGCCGACAAATATAATTTGTCGCTGGTAGGAATAATTCCTGTGAGCTCATACGAAGTGGGGGTTCGGCTTCTTGTGGCGGACCTATTTCCAGTTCCCGCCTTGTTTCGGAATGTTTCGAGATTGTTAATGATTGAGACAGGCCGTAAGTCACGAAGATCACCACTAGCGCTTCGATCCTGATGTCCACTCAGGGCTTCGGCATGTTACGGACTTACCCGGCTTTAGGCGGTATGCGGTGATAGGGGCGTATTGCGCGGGTTGTAGGCGCGGGCATGCCGCGTCGATCATGTAGGTCTTCGAGGTCTACGAACGAGGTGTGGCACGCCCGCAATGGCATTGTCGCGCGCGGCCGAATCCGGTCCTGACGGCGGGAACCTGGCTCCCGGTGCGTGGCAGCGGCTGGAAGCGCTGCCGGACCCGCGCTCGCCGCAGGGGCGGATCTGCCCGCTGGCCTGCCTGATCGCGATCGCGCTCTGCGCGTTCACCGCCGCCGGGAACGACCGGCTTACCGCGGTCGGGCAGTGGATCAGGCGGGCTGGCCAGGCCGGCTTGGCCCGGCTGCACGCCCCGTGGGACCCGGTCGCGGGCCGGTACCGGTGCCCGGTACCGGGCACCGGATGAGAAAACGATCCGGGTGGTCCTGGACCGCCTGGACCCGCTCGCCCTGACCCGGGCCCTGCCCGGACTGCGCCCCCGCGGCCGCGCGCGCTCCGGCGGCCCGTCGGCCAGCTTGGGCGGCTACCGGGCCCGGCGCGCCGCCCAGCGGGCACGAACGCTGGCCCGCGAGCGGTTCAGGGCCGTGGCGCTGGACGGCAAGACCTCCCGCGGCGCCCGGCGGCCCGGCGGCACCCGGGTCCACCTGCTCGGGGTCGCCGAGCATGGCGGCCACCTGCTGGACCAGGTCGAGGTCGGGGACGGGCACAACGAGACCAGCCATTTCACCGGGCTGCTGGAGCCGCTGGGCCTGGCCGGCGTGGTGGTGACCTCCGACGCTCTGCATACGGTGCGGGCGAACCTGGACTGGCTGGTACGCCAGAAGAAGGCGCATTACATCGCGGTGGTGAAAGCAGAACCGGCCGCTGCTGCAGGCCCGGGTCACGGCGCTGCCCTGGCGGCAGGTGCCGGCCGGCAGCGTCACCCGCGAAAAGCGGCACGGCCAGACCGAGACCCGGACCGTGAAGGCCGCCCAGTCCCCGGCCTGGACTTCCCGCACGCCCGCCAGGCCGTCAAGATCACCCGCTGGCGCAAGGACACCGCCACCGGCAAGGTCTCCCGCCAGACCGCCTACGCCGTCACCAGCCTGACCAGCGCCGATGCCATTGCGGCGGATCTGGCCCGGCTGACCCGCGAGCACTGGTCCGTCGAGGCGCATCACCATGTCCGTTCTCCCGGGGCGGGGCTGGCCGTTGCATCCTGTGGCGCCGGCGCGACACGGGTGTCGTTTAGCTGCTGATCTCCTCGGGTGTGGTGCTCGTGGCTGGTAGATGTTCACACGGGAAGCACGAGATCGGGGGGTCACAAGGTGCGAGCGTTCATGGTGAGGCTGCCGTCCGGGGTGAGGTACTGGACGGTGCTGGATGAGGAGCTGGCTGTCGTGCCGGTCGCGGATTCGTTCTTGCGGCAGGTGCGGTTCGGCCGGGACGGCGCGGAATCGACGACGAAGGCGTATGCGGGGGGGATCGCGCTGTTCCTGCGCTGGTGCGCCCGGTCGGGCCGCGGCTGGGAGGCGGGTGCGGGGCAGCTCGGCCTGTTCATGACCTGGCTGGCGCACGCGGGCCGTGCGGGGGCGGGTGCGGACGCGCCGGCCGGCGCTGCGGTGCTGGCCGGGCCGGGGACGCCGGCGGTGCGCTCGGCACGGCGGATCAACGCGGTGCTGGCCGCGGTCCGCGGCATGGCCGTGCACGCGGTCGCGGAGGGCACCGCTGGGGGGCATCTGGTCCAGGTGCTCTATGAGGTCGCTGATGACCGGGATCTTCCGGTGGCGGCTCGCGGGGAGGACGGCGGGGCGGGCTGGCGGATGCGTGCCCGGCACCGGCTGCATGAACCGGTGTCGCGGGTGGACCGGGCCGGTGACGGTGATGTCGCCGCCGTGCTGGGTGCGTGCGGTTCGGCGCGCGACCGGCTGATCGTGCTGCTGATGGTCCGGGCCGGGCTGCGCCGCGGCGAGGTGCTGGGGCTGCGCCGCAGCGATGTCCACCTGCTGGCTGATTCCCGCGAGCTCGGGTGCGGGATCGCCCGCCCGCACCTGCACGTGGTGCGGCGGGGGGACAACGCGAACGGGGCGATCGCCAAGTCCCGCCGGCAGCGGGCGGTGCCGCTGGATTTCCTGACGGTGCAGGCGTTCGACACCTATGAGTTCGAGCGGATGACCGTCCCGGCTGCGGCTTGGGGTGATTTCGTGTTCGTGAACCTGTTCCGCGGCACGGTGGGCGCGCCGATGCGGCTGGACGCGGTCAACGACCTGGTCGGTGCGGCGGCCCGGCGGGCGGGCATCGATCCGGCGCCCCGGCCGCACCAGCTCCGGCATGCTTTTGCGTCGAACGTCCTTGATGCGGGCGGGACGCTGGAGGAGGCCCAGGATCTCCTCGGTCACGCCAGCATCGCTTCTACGCAGGTTTATGCGCATCCGGATCCGGCGCGGCTCAGGGCCGCTGTCGATGCGGTGCCCAGCCCGCGTGACCTGGCAGAGGCGAAGGCATGACCGCGGCATCGAGGATCCACGCGGCCCCGGCTTCGCTGCCGGATGAACCGCTTGCCGAAGAAAGCTTGTTCGCGGGCCGGGTGCTGCTGGATGAGCGGTCAGCTGTGCTGGCCAGCCGGATCGACGCCGGGTTCCTGGCCGAGGCCGGCTGGGATGCCGGGACCTGGGTGCTGACGCTGCCGGCGGAGCATCCGCTGCTGGGCCGGGCGTTCTGCCGCGCACCGGGATGCCAGACCACCTGCGCCGCAGCGACGCGGGTGTGCCTGGACTGCCAGCGCCGGCTCACCGCGGCCGGGCTGGACCTGGAGGACGTCGCGCTGCTCCCGCCGCCGCAAGGCAAGCGCTGGCTCGGCGCCGGCGACGGGACATGCCGGGTTACCGGGTGCCCGCGCCCGTGGGTGACGTCCGGTCAGCCGCTGTGCCCTGAGCATCTGGGCCAGCAGGAGCAGACCGGGGTCAGTACCGCTGAGTTCACCGCCCGGGCTGACACCGTCGCGCTGCCCTCGCATGGCACCTGCCCGGTGGCATCGTGCCCGCGTCAGCTCCCCGGGCACGATGCCGTCTACTGCGACGCGCACCTGCAGCGGCTGCGCGTCTTGCGCCGCGCCGGCCATCACCCCGACGAGGCGGCGTGGCGGATGACCGAGCCGCCGGTCCCGCGCGCCGGGCAGGTCAGCCTCGCCGGGCTGGCCCCGGCAGTCGCCGTGGAGATGCTGTTCGGGCTGCAGCAGCGCACCCGGCAGGGCGTCAAGACCTATTGCGCGATCCTGCGGCCAGTCGCTAACGACGCGCGCACCCAGCAGGTGGCATCCCTGGCGGGACTGGACATCCCGGCTAGCCGCGGCCAGGGCTATGCCAGTGTCGTGCACACGCTGATCACGCACGCCCGCCGCGGCATCTCCGATCCGGGCACCGAGACCGCCAGGGACATCTGGGACATGGCGCTGTTCGGGCACCACGGCAACCTGTCGTTCACCGCGATCACCCAGCCGTGGCTGCGCCAGACCGCCAAGATCTGGGCGCTGGCCGACCTTCCCCGCCGCCGCGGGCGCAGCGGCGGGGACAAGACCCGCCACTACCTGTCCAGCCTGGCCCTGCTGTCGGCCAGCCTGCGGCAGCGCGCCGACCGCGGCGAGGGCCCGGCAGCGCTGGGACGCACCGACATCGAGCTGTTCCTCAACCGCCTCGGCTACCTGCACGGCGCCGGCGAGATCAGCGAGCTCACCCGGGTACTTGCCTGCCGCGAGGTCCGCAAGCTGCTGACCGCGGTACGGCAACTGGGCGCGACCAGGCCCGGCGGGCCAGCCGCCGGGCTCAGCGACCAGTTCGCCCTCCACCGCGATGACATGCCCGGCGAACCCGAGCACGGCGAACCCGGCCGGGACCTGCCTCCGGAGATCCTGCGGCAGGTCTGCAGCCACCTCGGCACCCTCGCCTCACCCAATATCCGCACGGCGATCGAGATCCTCATCGACACCGGCCGCCGTCCCGAAGATGTCGTCGCGCTGCCGCTGGACTGCCTGGCCAGCGATCCCGGCGGTGCACCCGTCCTGGTCTATGACAACCACAAGGCCCACCGGCTCGGGCGGCGGCTGCCCATCCCCGCGGCCACCGCGCAGCTGATCCGCGCCCAGCAGCAGCGCGTCCGCGACCGGTTCCCGGACACCCCGGCCAGCGAGCTGAAGCTGCTGCCCACCGGCTGGGCCAACCGGGACGGCCGCCGGCCGCTGACTGTCCCGGCGCTGTCGGCTGCGCACCGGGACTGGCTCACCTCGCTCCCGCCGCTGCTGCTGGACGGCGGCGGCGAATTCGGCAAGGACCGCGCTGTCCCGTACTCCTACCGGCATACCTACGCCCAAAGGCACGCCGACGCGGGCGTTCCGATCGACGTGCTCGCCGAGCTCCTCGATCATCGCAACCTCAATGTCACCCGCGGCTACTACCGGGTCGGCGAAGACCGCCGCCGCGGCGCCGTCGACAAGGTCACCGCGATGCAGTTCGACCGGCACGGCAACCGGATCTGGCGTGACGCCCGCGCCCTGCTGGACGACGAGCACGCCCGCTACGCGGTCGGCTCGGTCGCCGTCCCCTACGGCACCTGCAGCGAGCCGTCCAACGTCGCCGCCGGCGGAAACGACTGCCCGGTCCGGTTCCGCTGCGCCGGCTGCGACCACTTCCGCACCGACGTGTCCTACCTCCCTGACCTGACCGCCTACCTCGATGACCTGCTCCGCACCCGCGAACGGCTCGCCGCCGCGACCGGCATCGACAGCTGGGCACGCGACCAGGCGGCACCCGCCAGCCAGGAAATCACCGTCATCCGGCAGCTCATCAACCGCATCAAAGGCGACATCGCCGACCTGGGCCCGGACGACCGTGCCCGCATCGACGAGGCCGTCGCCGTTGTCCGCAAGCACCGCGCGGTCAGCATCGGCATGCCTCGCCCCCGCCCGGCCACGCAGGCCCTCACCTCAGAAGCGAAAGGCCAGGCCTTATGACCAGCCGCAAGCCAGCAGCAGGCACCGGCCCGAACCCGCGCACCGAGACGATGCGCAAAGGCCGGCAGGCCGACTCCGCCCGGCGCAGGAAACGCGTCCTGACCGCGCTCGACCGCGCCGCCGCCAGCGGGACCGAGATCAGCGCGTCGGGTATCGCCCGTGCCGCCGGCGTCGACCGGACCTTCCTCTACCGGCACCGGGACCTGCTCGAGAAGATCCACGCGGCCGAAGCCGCACCGCCCCCCGCCGGTGACACCGCAGGACCCGCCGTCACCCGCGCGTCCCTGCAAGCCGACCTGCTAGCAGCTCACGAACGCGCCATCCGGCTCAACGCGCGCGTCCGCCAGCTCGAACAGCGGCTTTCCGAAACGCTCGGCGAACAAGCGTGGCGCGAGTCCGGGCTCGGCGCGCCCGCCGACATCGACGCGCTCAACCAGAAAATCACCCATCTCGAGCAGGAAGCCGCCGACCTGCGGCTGCAACTCGAAGATCGCGGCGACGAACTCTCAGCCGCCCGCACCGCCAACCGCGAGCTGATGACCCAGCTCAACCAGTCAGCGGCAACACGCTGACACGACACGCCACGCGGTAGTTGCACCACACCTGTTGCATCAGGTAACTTCATCCGTACCAGCCTCTGACCTGCGGAAACGCGGAGATCGAGCTCAGCTGGCCAGGCTCCGCCCCTGGAGAAGGTCCGCGACCTGAGCTTCGCCGAGGACGCCTCGACCAGCCGGACCGGCAGCAGGCCCGCCAACCTGGCCACCATCCGCGCTGCCATCATCGCGGCCCTCAAGAACGCAGGCTACCTGCACATCCCCGAAGGCCGCCGCGACCACACCACCCCCGCCGAAACCCTCCGCCTCCACGGCCTCAATTAAGGATAGATGCGGACATTCACGGAACACGCCGGAGCCCTGGGGTGCAGTCCGGGCTACACTTATCGAAATGAGCCCTTATAGGCGCATGGTCCCGCCGGACGCCCAGGCTGCTCTTGACGAGCTAGAGGAGGTGTTGATCAAGTGGCGGATAGCAAATGATGCAGCTAGTATGCAGATGGCTATGGCAATCGCTGCATGTCTGGACGTTGGAGCAACGTGGGGAGATGTAGGTGCTCGTCTAGGTATAACAAAGCAGGGAGCGCGCGCTCATTGGTCACCCTACGTCCAGCGGGTGAGGAGTAATGAATCAAAGTAAGGCGACACTCCCGACATCTCGAAGATTGGCACGAGACAAGAACTTTATTCTATTCTGGCTTGCGCGAACAATCTCACTCTTTGGCACGTCAATTACAGCCGTCGTGTTGCCGATCCTCGTTTTTAAAGTAACAGGATCCGCTCTGGATACTTCGCTTATAGCAGCATTGGACGGTCTTCCATATATTATTTTTGGCATAGTCGCCGGGGCGGTAGCCGACCGGCATAATCGAAGACGGCTGATGGTTGTGTCGGATGTCGTTAATGCCGGCCTAATGGCTAGCATCCCGGCGGTATATTATCTTCATCATCTACCTCTAAGCTACATTTATATTGTCGCTGGCGGGTCCGCCACAGCGTTCGTCTGGTTCGACGCTGCAAACTTTGGTGCTGTTAGAGCTTTGGCTGGGGCCGATCGCGTTGTGGTAGCTACGACTACTTTGATGGCTACAGAAACTGTAGTAGCCATTGGTGGCCTTGCTATTGGTGGTTTGCTTGCTGCTACCATTGGCCCAGTCAGAGCCATCATCTTCGATGCCTCTAGTTATCTACTCTCGGCTATTCTGATTGCAATTATTCGCGCTCCCTTCAAGGAAAGCTCACTCCAATCTTCAATGCCGGGAGCTCCTTGGAAGCAGCTCTTCAGCGATGTATCAGCGGGTCTGAGGTATATTTGGAATTCCCGTATCATCCGCTTGCTCACTGCGGCAACCATTGGCGTCACTGTCGCCGGTGGCGCCGTCGGAGGCCTAACTGTCGTATACGCAGTTGATGCTTTGGGGCTTTCAAAAACAGATCCAAGGATAGGCCTACTGTATGCATGTGGCGCAATAGGGTCATTTCTTTCGAGTATTGCGATTCCTCGCCTGCAGAAGCATTTCAATGCCGGCCGGATAACCGTAATTGGACTTTTTCTAAACTGTATACTCCTCATTGCCTTGGCACGAGCCCCCAGTTTCGCCGTTGCTATTGTTATTTATATGTTCTGGGAGGCCTCATACACCGTAGTCACCCTAAATGGGATCACTATTAGGACGCGGATCACGCCAGATCTGCTTCAGGGACGCGTTAATGCGGCCGCACGAACAGTAGCTTGGGGGGGAGCGCCAATTGGGGCGGCCATTGGAGGAGTGCTGACGCTGCGGCTTGAGATTCGTTCCGTTATCCTAGTAATGTGCTTGGCGATATTTGCCAGCCTTGTACTTTGTGTGGCTCTTAAGGTCTGGTCGCTTAAGGTAACCATTACCGAAGCGTAATACGTCAACGAGGCAATACCGGAGCCAGCTCTAATGCAACCCTTCGTCACATGTCTGAATCCTTTCGTTGAAGCTAAGCGTCTAGATCATCTTGGGGAGCACCAGTCCCACCGGGCATAGCGCGCTTCACTCTAATGCTCGGAGGCATAGAAGGCGGTGTTCTGAACTCAATCTGACTCCTCAAAGTCGCGGCTCGCGGATCCTGGCGTGTGCGGACCCAAAAGGAGGCACAACCTGCCGGATCGCGGGCCCGTTGGACCCTCGGTCGATTTCCGGTGCATACTTGACAAATCATCAGAGTCCATGAAATCTTGACATAAGAGTCTATGAGCTTATACGAGGGTGATGTTAAGCCAAGGCGGTGCACTATGTCCGGCTTTATTATGGACGGGTACGACGAAACTACTTACGGTAACCGTTCGGCATCGATCTATGACACAAGGTTTGCGCCGAACGAGGAAGAGACAGCTCAAGCTGTAGCCGTCTTGGCTCAGCTCGCGAATGGCGGGCGCCTTCTGGATCTAGGAACAGGTACGGGTCGCCTTGCTATTCCCCTCGCACAGGCCAGCATCGATGTTGTAGGAGTTGATATTTCCGATGCTATTCTTGAGCGTTTCCGCGAGAAGCCCGATAGCGATAAAGTAGCCATTATTCGTGGCGATATAAGAGATATCGTTGTTGATGGCACATTCGATGTTGTGCTGCTCGGGTTTAGTACACTTGCCGGTCTTCCGACGCGTGACGATCAGCAAAGAGTGCTCCGTAATGCACGCAAACACCTCGTAGAAGGCGGTTGTCTTGTCGTCGACCTGTTCGTACCAGATGTCCGCGATATCGCGAGCGGTCGCCCTCTGAGCCTTTATAGCGTGGACTCAGACCGAGTGGTGCTAGGCGCCGCTACGTATGAACCAATAGCCCAGACTTTTGCCTCACAGATTATCGTACTTCGGGAAACGGGTATCAAGATGTACCCAGCTAGTGGCAGATATATCTGGCCAAGTGAGCTAGATTACATGGCTAACACTGCCGAGTTTAACCTAGAGGCTCGTTGGGCTGATTGGAAGAGAACTCCCTTCGGGGCTGGGTGCGAGATGCATGTCTCGGTCTTTCGTACACGTGTATAAAGTTTGGACAGTGGCACTAAATGTCCGTGAACGATCGGCCCTGGGCCTTTACAAACATCGATATTTTTGACGGCTGTCGAGCCGTCAATAGTGCGACTGTCGTAATTACGGGATCCCAGATTACAGCCGTTGGGACGCAAGACGACATTGACACCAGCGGAATGTCTACAATCGATGGGTGCGGATTCTTTCTTCTGCCTGGCCTAATAGATAGTCATGTTCACGCATTTAGCAATGCGCTCGAAGAATCCTTGCAATACGGTGTGACTACTGTTCTTGATATGTTCTGTGATCCAGAATGGGTGGCTTTAAGGCGTGGAGAACAGGCCAATAGCCTGGTCCACAAGCGGGCCGATATTTGGTCTGCAGGCATGGCAGCCGCGGCCCGTGGGGGGCACGGATCAGAATATGGCCTATCGATCCCAGAAGTTGGGGGACCTGAGAATGCACCGCGTTTCGTGGCAGATCGCCTGGCTGAAGGTTCTGACTGGATTAAGATCATTTATGAAAACCCTCGCAAGGGAAAGCCTGTCATTGACAGGGCTACCATGACTGCGCTCGTGGAAGCGGCACATGCAGCAGGCGTGCTAGCGGTGGTACATCCGGGTGCGACCCTCCAAGCTGAGTTTGCTCTAGCCGCTGGTGCTGACGCCTTGGCTCACGTTTGCATTGACGCGCCGTTTAGTGACAATGGGATCCAATTGGCGGTTCACCAGAAAGCGACCGTTATCCCAACACTAGCAGTATTGGAACGAGCTTGTAATCCTCAGATAGGTTCTAGGATAATGAGGGTAGGAAATTCCAACCAGCGCCTCGATCATACAAGCGCGACGCATCTTGATAAAACTTTCTCTACCCGACGAAACCCTAAACGATATGAGTGGGCAGTAGATTCTGTATATCGTCTCTACAGCAAT
>Ga0302307_10001394_pt1 | contig 15083 bp, 9 predicted proteins | sample III_Palsa_E3_2_FD_200530 | JGI IMG/M metagenome (GOLD analysis project Ga0302307, IMG submission 200530) | Peat permafrost microbial communities from Stordalen Mire near Abisko, Sweden - III_Palsa_E3_2 | ecosystem: Environmental > Terrestrial > Soil > Palsa > Peat permafrost | place: Sweden... | reverse complement strand
CGTCGCGCCGAATGGAGATATCTATGGAGCGACGAGCGGAAGCCGCGCTCACCTGTTCGTCTTGAATCCGCGGCATGGATACGTGCACCCTCTCGGCGTGATCCCCGATGCGACCTCTCTCTCGAACGCGCTTGTTGTCGCAGCGAACGGCGATGTCTATTTGGGGACAACTCCTGCAGGGACCCTTCTGAAGTACTCTCCTCACGATGACGATCAGAAGTCGATCCAGATTGCTCGGCCCCTGTCTGTAACGAATCTCGGCACGCCGATCGCAGGAGAGGGCATCGCAGCGATGGCCATCGATCGCAGCGCGCATGTGATTTATGGCCTTACAGCGCCGGGGGCTCACTTCTTCGAATACTCGATTGAGAGTGGGAAGGCTACTGACCTCGGAGTAGTCGCAGAGGTCGCACCGTTTAGCGAGAAGTTTGAGAAAGACAAGATCATGTCGCGCATGCTGGTTGTGGATCAGCAGGGGGTGGTCTTCGCGTCGGGAGAGAATGGATCGTTTTTCCGGTTCGATCCGAAGACCCAAAAGCTCGAGAAGCTTGGGATACATGCGCCAGCTGTACCCGGGCGAGAGCCTTGGACACGTGTGGATGCCTTCGTGCTTGATCCGTCCGGGATGATTTATGGCGGCACGTCTGATGGATATCTCTTCCGTCTCGATCCGGTTCGGCTGACGGTGACAAATCTTGGCAAAGCACTCAGTCAATATCGAATCGCCGGACTGGTTCGTTTGGCCAACGGTGATCTGTACGGAATCGGCGGCGATCAGGACGACATGGCGCGGCTCTTCCGCTATACGCCATCATCGGGCGCTTACGACGTGTTGGGCTTTGTGGATGTCAATCGGAGACCCTACTACACGTGGCAGGCCTATACGATTGGAGCGATGACCTGTGGTCTGGATGGCACAGTCTATCTCGGCGAAGATGAGCGAATCTCCAAGCTCTACCTTTTTTTTCCCGACGACGGAGAACAATCTACGGACGGGACCACACCCGCGCTTCGAAAATAAGCTTGATTCACTGAGCGAATCAAGGGGGCATTTATGCATCTTTCAGTTTCTGCGGTTGAGACCATAGGGAACACTCCCCTCGTCGAACTGAGTAGGTTGACTCGCGGCGTGAGCGGACGGCTTCTGGTCAAGCTCGAATATCTCAATCCCGGCGGATCGAAGAAGGATCGGGTCGCTCGCCAGATCATCGAGGATGCCGAGGCAGACGGCTCCCTCCAGCCGGGTCAACCGGTCGTCGAATTGACGAGTGGAAACACTGGAACGGGCCTGGCGATTGTCTGTGCGGTGAAGGGCTACCCGTTTATCGCGGTCATGTCCAAAGGGAACTCACCGGAGCGCATGAAGATGATGCTCGCAATGGGGGCGGAAGTGGCATTGGTCGACCAGATGCCGGGCTCCACGCATGGGCAGGTATCCGGGGCAGATCTCGAACTGGTGAACGTCGAAGCATCCCGGATCGTGAAGGAGCGTGGGGCGTTCAGGGCGGACCAGTTCAATCATCGCGGCAATTTCCGCGCGCACTATCTGCATACGGCGCGCGAGATCCTCGCGCAGGCGGATGGGAAGATTGATGCCTTCTGTGACTTCGTCGGTTCCGGCGGTACCTTCGCTGGTTGTGCCGCGGCCTTCAAGGAACATGATCCGCGCATCCAGTGCTACGTTGTGGAACCCGTCGGTAGTGCGGTCCTGGCGGGCAACGCGGTATCGCAGCCGAGCCACCGGATTCAAGGCGGAGGTTATTCGATGCCCGATCTTCCACTGATCAACATGAAGCAGATTGATGGGTATCTGAGTGTTTCAGATGAGCAAGCCATCGACACGGCACGTTCCCTTGCAAAGTTGGAAGGTATCTTCGCTGGTTTCTCTTCGGGAGCAAATGTGGCCGCGGCGCGTGAGCTGCTGGACGGTGGCACGGTAGTGACGATCATCAATGACTCGGGGATGAAATATCTCAGTACGGAGCTTTGGGGCTAGCTGCAAGAACGGACTCCCAAGGGTTGATAGCGGGCGAAAGGATTCCATCTTTGATAAAGATTGATCTAGCTGATATCAGCCAACCTTGATATAGTAGGCGCGTGGATCTGCGGCAGTTGGAAATGGCCATCTCGGTTGCGGACAACGCGAGCTTCACGCGTGCGAGCCAGCATCTCTATGTTGCGCAATCGGCCATCAGCCGCAAGATCAAGCTGCTTGAGGAGGAGTTGGGTGAGCCCATCTTCAAGCGGGTCAATAAGAAAATCTACATAACGCCCGCCGGTGAAACGCTGCTGCGTTACGCGCGTCGCATCTTCCAGGACATGCGCAACGCCAAGCTGGAAATATCGGAGATTGCGCACCTGGAGCGCGGGCAATTGCGGCTGGGTGCAGGTATGCTCGCCTGCACCTATATCCTTCCGCCGGTCCTTGAAAAGTTCAAAGCTCTGCACCCACGCATCGATTTGGAAGTGATTACGGCTCCCACCGACATCTTGCTTTCCAAGCTGAGTGACAATCTCATCGAACTTGGGGTCTTCACGCTCCCCATCAAGCACTCTGATCTGAAGGTAGTTCCGCTGATCACCGAAGAGATGGTAGTGGTGACGAGTCCGAAGCATCCGGTGTTGTCGAAAGAGAGCAAGATCAGCGCAAAAGAACTGCAGAACTATCCCCTGATTTTGTTTCCGAAAGGTGCGCGAACCCGCGACGTGCTCGACGGATTTTTCCGTGACGTTGGCATTGCGCCGCGGATTGTGATGGAGGCCGAAAACGTGGCTCTGATCAAGCCGCTGGTGAAGATCGACCTCGGAATCAGCGTTATTCCTCTGCGTTCCGTTTCTGAGGAACTGCAGCGCGGCGAGCTGCACTGTCTCAAAATTAGAGACTACAAACTGGTTCGGAAAGTGGGGCTGGTGTATCACAAGTCGGAGTTTGTGCCGAAGATGCTGGCCGAGTTGATCCGACTGTTCAAGGAATGCCAGCGCGCAGACCGCAAAAATCTTCCTTTAGGATCCGCAGCGGAAGAGTAATCCAACATATCGCAATTGGATCGATGCGATCTTTTTGTTCTATTCGACAAACTGTCGGGAGCCCGGTAAATGTGAAGAGGGCAGTCAGCGAGCCCCGGAGTGTGCATCGCAGCAAAATTCGCCCGCGCCTTCATTGAAAACGCTCCGGTGACAATCGCGCTCTGCTGGGGGTAGCTACGGCAGCTCGAAGAAGCTAGGCGCGACCTTCGAAGCGGCTGGCAAACACCGCAATACCTTTTCAGGTGCTCATGACTTTAACTCGACGAGAACTCATTGAAGGGATGGGAGCACTTAGCCTGGCCGCCGGCACGCGCTCGATTGCGATTGCCGAGCCAAAGGCGGATTCAAGTGTCGCGCCCACCAAACGCAACGGTGCGGCGTACCTCCCGGGCACGGAGCTACTCACGAGGCAAGGCGATCTTGCGGCTCAGATGGTGGATGGCATTCATGCCTACCTGCTGCAGCGCACGGCCGCGTCCGTGGAAGATCGTCAGAACCTGTGGCGCCGTGATTATTCAAGTTCTCAGTCGTACGAGGCATCCATTGCTGTGAACCGTGACCGATTCGCGAAGGCGATCGGTGTGATCGATCCACGCATTCCGTACGTAGATCCGAGTGTGGACATGCGGCTGCGGGATGCTTTAGCGGTCGCGGCAGGAGACGGGTACACGGTTTACAGCGTGCGTTGGCCCGTGCTGGACGGAGTGGATGGAGAAGGCCTGTTGCTGGAACCCGCCGCGGCGCCCGTCGCCCAGGTGGTGGTGCTTCCAGAAGCCGATTGGTCGCCCGAGATGGCGATTGGATTGGTCGCGGGCGTTCCTGCAGAGGCGCAGTTCGCGAGGCGCCTGGCGGAGAACGGCTGCCGAGTCCTGGTTCCGATGTTGATCAATCGCGACGATCGGTGGTCAGGCAATGAACGTCTTGGGATCCAGACGAACCTAACGCATCGCGAATTCATCTATCGCATGGCCTATGAAATGGGCCGTCATGTTATCGGCTACGAGGTCCAGAAGGTGCTGGCCGCAGTGGACTGGTTCGCGCGTGATCCTGCAGCGGCGCCGATAGGGGTGATGGGTTATGGCGAAGGCGGTTTGCTTGCGCTGTATAGTGCGGCCATCGATACGAGGATCTATGCCACTTGCGTAAGTGGATACTTTACCTCCCGTCAGGATCTCTGGCAGGAGCCGCTCTATCGCAATGTGTGGACCTTGTTGCAGGAGTTTGGCGACGCGGAAATTGCAGGCATGATTGCTCCCCGGACGCTGGTCGTTGAGGCATCGCGCGGTCCGGATATCCCCGGCCCTCCACCAGCGGCCGAGGGCCGCGTGAATGCGGCAGCTCCCGGTGCAATCGTTACGCCGGAGTTGCCCGCAGTGCGTGCGGAGATCCGGCGTTTACGGGCCGTCTTCGAAAAGTTGCATGTGCCCGAACGCCTATCCCTGGTGGCCAGCCGTGATGGTCTTGGCGGCCCGGGCTGCGAGGAGGCTCTCGTCGCTTTTCTTCGCGGCTTGGGTGCCACGGGCAAACTAAAAGCACAGGGCCGAACCCCCAACGATAGTCGGCGTGGATTCGATCCATCCGCTCAGCTTCGCGAACAGCTGAACCAACTGGTCGACTTCACGCAAAAGGCAATCCTGGGTGCCGACGCGGTTCGCGACAAATTCTGGGCCAAAGCGGATCGATCTTCTGTTGAGCAGTGGCAGAGCACAGCGGAACCCTATCGGCGATATCTGTGGGAAGAGATCTTCGGCAAGCTGGATGAGCCGTTTGACCATCGAGCCGTGCAGACCCGCAAGCTCTATGACGAAGCCAATTGGGTTGGGTATGAAGTTCTGTTGCCATTATGGGGCGAGGTGTTCGCCCTTGGTATTCTGCTGGTTCCTTACGCGATTGGGCCGAATGAGCGACGCCCTGTAGTTGTGTGCCAGCATGGATTGGAAGAGAAGCCGGAAGATCTGATACACGGGGACAGCGAAGGAGAGCACTACAATCACAACTTCGCTGCAGACCTTGCCAACCATGGGTTTGTTGTCTATTGCCCGCAAAATCCGTATATCGGAGGAGACCGCTTCCGCACGCTTCAGCGCCTTGCCAACCCGCTAAAGTATTCGTTGTACTCGTTCATCCTGAGCCAGAGCGAGCGCATGCTGGACTGGGTGGCTTCTCAGCCCTTTGTCGATCCAAAACGCATTGGATTCTACGGCCTCTCCTATGGCGGAAAGACGGCGATGCGTGTTCCCCCGCTTCTGGATAAATATGCCTTGTCCATCTGTTCCGGAGATTTCAATGAATGGATATGGAAGGTGGCGAGAACGGATGCTCCTTTCACGTACTGTTTCACGCGTGAGTATGAGGTACCGGAATTTAACCTCGGCAACACGTTCAATCACAGCGATATGGCCAACTTGATGACACCACGTCCATTCATGGTGGAGCGAGGACACAATGACCCCGTCTCCGTTGATTCGTGGGTGGCGTACGAGTATGCGAAGGTGCAGCGTCATTACGACCTGCTCGGCTTATCCGACCGAACACGAATCGAATACTTCAACGGTCCGCATGGAATTCACGGAGTCGGCACTTTCGAATTTCTGCACCGGATGCTGAATTGGGGAGAGCCCTATCGTTATTGAAGCAGGCAGCGGCGCCCTTGCGGCGATCATTTGTGAAGTGCGTGCAGCCCCGGGGCGCGCGATCTATCCATCACAAATTTCGATAGGTCATGGTGGAACTTGATATTTGACGGCATCCTTCGCCGCTCCTATATTTCACGCTAGGAAGGTGCTTCCCGCGATACTGAAGAGTTGCGACGGCCCCTGGTGAAGTGTGTAGTCCCGGAGCCTTTACGTGTTGTGCAGCAGCGATGAAGGCAGAGGCGAAATGAATCGCAGGAATTTCATGGGGACAGTGGCGGGAGGCATCGCACTGTCGAGGATTGCTCCCGGCGCAGTCTTCGGGTCGACGCCTGCACGACCGCAAAGCACTCTGCCGCACCAGGGAGGCTGGATTGAGAACGGTTTAATCGATGCGGGGGGGTCTCACGAGCCTTATCTTTTTGTCGTCCGACGCGGAGGGCAAAGCCTTGACGCCCGCGAGATGTATGAGCGAGATCAGAGCGAAGACGTCATCCGAAAGTTGAGAGACGCCGGGGTGGAGGTGTTCCACACCCACTTGTACAAGGGTTTCGGCATGGTGGCAGAAAAGCCGGAGATGGAGGACACGGTTCGCACCGCGGCTATTGTCCACCGGCTAGGCATGAAAATTGATACCTACATCCAGTGGGACAGCCTGATGTATGAGACCTTCTTTGCTGAGGAAGCGCGCGCCCCGAGCTGGATCCAGTGCGATGCATTCGGTCAGCCGATCATGCTGGAGTACGGCTATCAGCAGTCATTCCGTTATCTTCCGTGTTTTTCCAATCAGGAGTTTATTGACTACCTGAAGAAAGTTGTTCGTTATGCCGTTGTCGACGTCAAGACGGACTTCATTCACTTCGACAACTTCACGTTAAGCGCCGAACCCTATTCCTGTCACTGTGCTGCCTGCAAAACAGGTTTTCGCAATCATCTCAGGACCAAATATAAGGCTGAAGAGCGAAAGAATCGCTTCGGCTTCGAGAACGTCGACTACATTAACCCGCCTCTTTGGAACTCAACCAACCGGCCGGAAAAAATGCGCGTCATCTCCGATCCAGTTTTTCAGGAGTGGATCGACTACCGGTGCCAAACAATGGCGATCGCATTGAATCAAATGGCAGCGTTGGTTCGGTCTCTCAACTCTGAGGTAGTTCTCGAAATTAACTACGGAGGCGTAGTCGGATATAACAGCCCGTGGATTCGCGGGACCGATGCTGCTCGCCTCTTGCCGAACACGCAGGTCTTCTGGGATGAGTCCGATCTCAAGCCTGAGTTGATGCCTGACGGAAGGTTGATCACCGCAATCCGCACATACAAAATGGCGCGGACCTATCGGAACGTTGTGCTCAGCTATATCTCCGTGAGTGAGTTAGCGATGGCTGAGTGCCTGACGTTCAATCAAACGATCGGCTTTGCGGGCGTCTACCCATTGCCGGCGGAGATGGTGAAGTATATCTCGTTTTACCGTCAGCAACGCGATCTCTATGTTGGTGCCGAGGATCTGGCGCCAGTGGCCGTGCTGCGGTCTTATGCGTCGATTACCTACAACAATGGGGGTGCCGGGTTGAGCGCAATCCTGTTCGAGCAGGCGTTGATCCAGGCACGAGTGCCTTTCCGCATCCTCTACGATGAACACCTCGACGAGCTCTCGCCATCGACCTGTAAAGTCCTGGTTCTTCCGAACACGGAGTGCCTTTCGGATGAGCAGTCGACGCAGATTCGTCAATACGTTGCGAAGGGAGGAGGACTGGTCGCGACAGAGCAGACGGGACTCTTTGACGCCTGGCGGCGCTCGAGGGTCGAGCCCGCGCTGAAAGACTTGCTGCCGGAGCAGACGAACGCGCTGCGTGGCAAGGGTATCGCGAAGGATGCTGCTCTGGGCGGACGCGCAAGCAGGAAGCAATCTGGTCGCGGGCGTGTTGCGTATATTTCGTCCATCGACTTCGACGGGGAGTTGCCACCTGATGAGCCTTACTTCACGATCGGACCCGAATTCTGGAAGCGGCCTCGCAATTGGAAGGATCTGGTCGATGCAATCGTGTGGGCCGGTGGCGAATTTCCAGCATCCGTAGTCGGACCTGAGTTCCTTGGATTGAACCTTGCCGAGCAGGTTACAAAGCGGCGTCGAATCCTTCATCTGGTGAACTATGGAGCGGAGAAGAATCCTCATGTTGAGAATATTGCCGCTCGATGCGATGTTGCGGAAGGGGAGATTCCGTCCGCTGTCCAATACTATTCGCCGGAGGTTGAGGGCGGAAGGCCACTCAATTTTCGCACGGAGGGGTCGCAAGCGCTGTTCACGATCTCCTCGCTAAGTACGTATGGAGTTGTGGTGATCAGTTGGTAACCGGGTCACGGCGAAGGCCGAGTTCGTTGGCAGCCTCTGTGAATTGTGAGAAGCGGCATGACTAGAAGACGGTTCTTCGTCGAATCCGGGGCGTCTCTTCTAGTCCCAGCACTTATGCGAAGGTGGGGTTTGACCAAATCCTTGCTTCCACAAGAGCGTGAGCGCTCCTACGCGGAAGAGATGCCCGACATGCTGGTCGCGTTCCTGACCAGGAAACTGAACGGACTCGCTGCGGATTGGGATCAAAGGCGGGCTCAATTGCAAACCGCGAGCGATCTGCAGCAACGCAATGCGACAGTGCGGCAAGACGTGCTGCGGATGGTGGGCGCCTTTCCACAGAAATGCCCTTTGCGATCGTCCACGGTTGGCTCAATAGATAAAGAGGATTATCGGATCGAGAATGTCAGGTTCTGCAGTCGACCCGATTTCTGGGTCACAGGGAATCTTTATGTGCCAACAAATCGACCAGGACCGTTTCCGGCGATCCTGTCTCCCTGCGGACACTATCCCCTCGCCAGGATGGTGCCGCAATATCAAAGTGCTTATATCAGCCTGGTCAGGAGTGGCTTTGTTGTTCTGGCCTATGACCCGATTGGGCAGGGAGAACGACGTCAGTATTGGAACCCGGCTACCGGAGTTACCGATGTGGGTGGGCCTGTCTTTGAGCATTCCATGATCGGACAACAACTTCTATTGATCGGGGAAACTCTTACCGGTTACATGCTCTGGGATGGAATCAGGGCCATTGACTACCTGCTCGCCCGTGCTGAAGTGGATGGCGCCAGGATTGGTTGTGCAGGTCATTCCGGGGGAGGCACCATCACGAAGTTCCTTACTGTGGCGGACGATCGAATTCAGTGCGCGGCCATCCTCGAAGGTGGCACGGCGAATATGTGGCCGGACTCGTCCATTGGCCTGGGAGATGTGGAGCAAAATCTTTTCCCGGCAGCGCGGTATGGGATCGATAATGTTGATCTCCATGTTGCTATCGCTCCGCGGCCGCTTCTCGTGGGCATCGAGCACGAAGGAGCGGCATTTGATGAGGCGACGCGAACGGTCCGCGCCCGCTATCGCCAGTTGGGTGTAGAAGAAAAATTTGCCACGAGTATTGCGAACGATCCGCATGCCTGGACCCCCGCGTTACGCGTTGCAACGACAGACTGGTTTAGCCGCTGGTTTTACGGGCGCCCTGGTCCGACCATGGCGGAGGTGGAGGACACCTGCAGACCGGAGGAATTGTATTGCACTCCCGATGGTTCGCTTCGCTACAGCGGGTTAGGTGCGACTCTCTCCAGCCTGACTGCGAACCGTGCGGCTGAACTGGCGGTCGGTCGGACAACGGGGAAGCCGAGAGCGGACATCCTCAAACAACAGGGCGAAATACGAGCACGTGTGACCAGCCTTCTTCGCTTTCGAGGAGAGATTGGTCCTCTGAATATTCGCGCCCTTGGTACAGTTCAGCGTGAGGGCTACCAGGTGGAACACATCGAATTTCTTTCCGAGCCCGGCATCTTCATTCCGGCATGGGTGTTCGTGCCTGAACGAAGGAGAGAAGGCCGGGCGATTGTGCTGTATGTTTCGGACCAGGGGATGGAGGCGGATGGCATGGAGTTTCAGGCTGCCGACAGCTCCGGCCTGCAGCACGGAATCCTGGACCAGCTCGTTCGCGAGGGCCACCTGGTGCTGGCGGTAGATGTTCGCGGCATCGGCAAGACGCGTCCGCATTCCACTCCGTCGCTTTCCACTGAGCCCTTTGGCCAGCTCTTTAGCTTTGATACCGCGATGGCCTATGCGTCCTGGTCCATGAACGAGTCCCTCCTGGGGATGCGGGTGATAGACGTGATTCGCAGTATCGACTACGTCTTCGAACGCGAAGGTAAGGCTCAGGGGGATGTGCATTTAGTTGGCAAGGGCGCGGCTGCGCTATGGTGCCTGTACGCGGCCGCCCTGGACCAGAGGATCAACCATCTCATCTGCGAGGATGGCCTGATTTCCTACACATCCATTACCGAAAGCGATAGATACCTTTATGGCGCCGCTGAATTTGTTCCGGATATCTTGTGTCATCTCGACCTTCCAGATGTGGCCTCGGCCATTGCGCCACGTTCGCTGTTGCTCATCGCTCCTATGGACGCAATGCTCAAGCCGGTCGACTCAAGTGAAGCGCTCGAAGTTTATCGCACGACTCGTGAGGCGTACGCGACGCTGGGCGTCGAAAAATCGTTTCGGATCGAAAATCAGGACGCGGGTAAGAACACGGCCCGGCAGTTGTTGGAGGCATTGGCACTATCGGAATCGCAGACGCACAAAGAGAGCGTTGCGAATGGAGTGGTCGACTCCAGTCGCGGGACCATGCCTCGCGAATCCTTTTCTCAACAAGGGGCGCGCTAAGTGAGTGATCGCAGAGAGTTCCTTAAAGGCGCGGGATTGCTGGGGCTCGCTCCGTGGTCAAGATCCGCGGCTATGCCGGCGCAGAAAACAGCACATCAGGGCGAGGCGACACAAAAGTCACGATCGCCAAGGAAGTCATCGCCAGCCGCCGGCAGCATTGTGCTGGAGAATAACGAACTGCGTCTGGAGATTAGTGCGACGGGTTCGGCCCGAAGCCTGGTCCACAAGGCCTCAGACCAGGAGTGCCTCGCGGAGAACGTGGACGTGCCGATGTTCAGCCTCACGCAATATCGTCCGTACGATAACGAATTGCAACTCGCGTATCCAGCGGAGGTAACCGAGTTTCCGGTGGTGCAACTCAAGCAACAGGGAAATATGTTGATCGTCGATTTTGCTCTTGTCGGGTATATGGCCGCCATCAGCGTAAAGATAGCCGACTCATACATCGGATTTCATCTGGAAAAATTTACATACCAGGGTGACAGCTCATTACGTCCCAAGAAAAAGACCCAGATCGACGAAGCGCTGTTTGTTCAACTTCCGATCGCGAATCGCAAAAACCTTGGCGAGTGGTTGAACGTGATGTGGGATGAAGAAGTGGCGGTAAATCTGCTGGCCACCGATCCTCACACCAGGATCCAGGCAAAACCACGCGAAGGGTATCACCTCTTTCAGGCTGGCGTGGTGAACGATGTGCAACTTGAGGGGGTGGGCGCTGCGCTCATCGTGACGTCGACCTCGAATCTGCTTAACCAACTCGCGCGCGTGGAGGTAGATTATCAACTGCCGCAGGGCGTCAAGAGCCGGCGACGCAAAGAGTATGGGTACTCCTACTATGAGACGTCGACGATCACGCCTGCGGATGCGGACCGGCATATTCGATATGCAACCTTGTGCGGCTTTTGCGCGATGGACATCTATTATGTCGCCTTTGCGAAGAGCGCTGGACACTTTCCATGGAAGGCTGAGTATCCGCGGGGCGTTGCGGACCTGAAAGACGTTGTTGATCGGGTGCGCAAGGCCGGCATGCTTCCCGGAGTTCACATCCACTACAACAAGGCTCACAAGCAGGATTCGTATGTGACACCCAAGCCTGATCCACGGTTGAACCTGTCGCAAAGCCTCACGCTGTCGCAGGGCGTCAGCGCAGAAGCCACGGAAATTCCCGTCGAGGAGGACCCGCGTCTTTGCACTCTCGATGCCGAGAGGCGGATTCTAAGGATTCAGAATGAGCTGGTGAGCTACGAACGGTACACAACCACCCGACCGTTTCGTTTTGAGAATTGCCAGCGCGGCTCGTTGGGAACGCAGGCGGTCGCCCACGAATCGAGTTCACGCGTCGGCCTCTTGGATGTTGATACCTGGCCCATCTTCGTTCGTTTCAATCAAGACACCAGCATTCAGGCAGAGGTTGCCGATCGCCTTAAGGAGATCTACGAGCAGGCGGGTTTTCAGTTTGTCTATTACGACGGAGCTGAGGACGTCTCCCCGCCGTACTGGTTCAACGTCGCGAATGCTCAGTGGGTTGTGGGGCAACGGCTCACCCCGGAGCCTCTGTTCGCAGAGGGGGCGTGCAAATCGCATTTCAGCTGGCACATACTTACCCGCGGGAATGCATTTGATGTGTTCAAGCCGGAGGTGATCAAGGCCGCGACACGTGCTTATCCGGCGGCTGAGGTTGCGCGTGCGGCGCGGGACTTTACTGCAATCAACTTTGGCTGGATCGGCTACTGGGCTCCGGGTAACGACACCATGGGCACGCAGCCTGACATGCTGGAGTACGTCACAAGCCGAGCTGCGGCCTGGGATTGCCCGATTGCGCTGGTGGGGGATCTGGATGCAATGGATCGCCATCCGCGGACGCCGGATAACTGCGAAGTACTTCGCCGGTGGGAAGAAGTTCGCTCGCGTAGCTGGTTGACGAGCGAGCAGAAGAATTCTCTACGCGATCTGGACCAGGAGCATACGCTGCTGATGAATGAGCGGGGTAAGTTCGTGCTGGTCGCCTGCGCACAAATTGAGAAGGTTGGAGGCGCCGAGAGCCCTGGCCGTGCCTTTCTCTTCGAGTACGAAGGAAGCTCCTGGGTCAGCTACTGGCACACGTCGGGCGAGGGGACACTACAACTGTCCTTGCCGGGCGGGTCCCTGACCGTAATGAAGGATGTCGGCAAACCATTGTCAGCGAATCTCCTCGGCCAACAGTTGAAGCTACCACTGGGGGAACGACGGTATCTGCGGTGTCGCGGCGTAAGCCGCGCGCAGATCATTGCGTCATTTCAGAGCGCGACCATTGTTTCGAATTGAGCATGCCCACGAGCGCCGCATGACGACGTCTGAGGCTGATGGCCTGCGCAGGTTTTGAAGAGGAAAAAGAGGAGATGGCTATGTCTTTCGAGTTGAACCGCTTCCGTGGAATCTTCCCGGCCGCCCTGACGATGTTTGATAAGGATAATGAGCTGGACGAAGACGCTACCGCGCGCCATTGGCAATGGTTGATCGAGAATCAGCATGTGGATGGACTGGTCATCGCCGGCACCAGCGGCGAATTCATCGCCATGGACTCAGGCGATCGGAAACGCTTATTCCGTCTCGCGAAAGACGTGGTGCGCGGCCGTGTGCCGGTGATCTGCGGTTCGGGGCACTATAGCACCAAGCTAACGATCGAGTTATCTCAAGAAGCAGAGAAGTGTGGCGCTGACGCGATCATCGTGATTCTTCCCTATTTCCAAAGGCCGTCTAAGACCGCCGTGATCGAACACTTTCGGCGTGTGCGTACGGCTGTCAATCTTCCGGTGATGCTCTATAACAATCCGGGAAATTCTGCTTGCGTCGATTTCAGTCCGGCCGAGATTGTGAGACTGGTCGACGAAGATGTAGTACATATGGTCAAGTCGACCTACGGAACGGTTGAGCCGATCCATGATTTGAGCTACCTTCTCGAAGACAGGATCGCCATCTTTTATGGATCCTTTCTGGCCGGCTTCGAAGGATTGTGCGGTGGCGCGCACGGGTGGATCAGCGGCCTGTTGAATGTCGCGTCCGGGGCTGCACGGGAACTGTATCGAGCCGTCGCCATCGACAACGATGTACATAGAGGGTTGAGGATATGGAAGCGAATTCTTCCCTTGGTTCACCTCTACACGTATCAGCAAATCGGGCCTGTGAGCGATCTTGCAATCTATCGCTCAATTCTGAATCTTTGGGGACTTGAAGGGGGATACAGTCGGGATCCGTTCTTCCCGCTGGACGAGGAGCAGGTGCGGAAGTTGCGCAAAATTCTCGAAGACAGCCACTGGATCGATCCTGCGGCGGCGCTGGACGGCATCTGAGGACAATCGATGGTACAGGGATGAAGACACGTATAGCGATGATCGGATGCGGGGCTGTTGGCGCGATCCATGCTGCCGGTTTGGCGGCCGCGCATGACATCGAATTGGTGTCTGTTTACAGTCCAGATGCGATGATCTCCGAATCCTTTGCTTCGAGATACGGCATTCCAAACATCTGCGATAGCATCCATTCTGCTACGCGCGAAGCAGATGTTGCGATCATCTGCTCGCCCTCGGACATGCATTTCGATCAAGCGCGCGAATGTTTGCGCGCGGGACTCCATACCTTGATTGAACTTCCAGCATGCAGCAGCGCTTACGAAGCAACGGAGCTTGGGCTCGAAGCGAACAAGAACGGTGTAATGCTTGGCTGCGCGCACACGGCACGGTATCTGGAGCCCTACGTGCGGATTCGATCGGCTATCGAAGCCGGAGTAATCGGCGAGGTTCAGGCAATCAGCTATGTTCGTTATCCGCAACTTCGTGCTCGCGCCTGGACGGACAACGCGCTTCGCCATCATGCAGCGCATGCCGCCGATCTCGCAGTGCAGTGGTGCGGAGGCATGGAAGCTGTGGCGTGCATTGTCCATCCCGACGGAGGGTTGCCGCAATCGGCCTCACTTCTCGGGAGACTGCCTGGCGGAGGTCCCGTGTCGGTGACGGTGAGTTACGAGGCCAGAGTGTCGCGCAGCTCGATGGAGGTGATTGGTACACGTCACTCTATCAACACGGACGGCTTTAGCTACTTGCAGTCCGACCTGAAGAAGCTTCATTTTTCCGGAGACGCGGAGAAGATGTATGAGGAGGCCATCCGGCAGCAGGATGCGGAGTTCCTCGGCGCATGCCGTGGGTCGAACCGTTATGTTCCGTGGGCCGATACGTTGGCTCTGACGCAGCTAATCGATCGCTTCGAGGCGCTGAGCCACCCATAATCGTGTAGGCGCGCCGTGTGCGCGGGAGGGCGGACCGGGCCTCATCCTGTGCGCGAGTTGCCCGTCGCTGCATCTAGAAAATAGATCGATCAGACAGGAACTCGGTATTTGACTGCAGATGGCGAGTCAAATACATTCTCACGTTGACAGGGCCTTAGATGCCAAGCACTGGCAACAGTGCCGAGCGAGTGGCCGCGCCCTTGAATCACGGACTGGGGGATGCGTGCCCGATTGATCTGCTGAGGGGAAGTCGGAAGCTGTAGCTGCTCCGACAGTGAGTGTCGTTTTCACGGATCGCAGCGAACTCGCTGTCCCAATGCAGTGCTTACTGAAGTTCTATCGATGGGGTTTGGCGACCTCTTCGAAAACCCGGCATAGAGGCCACACATGAAGATAACGGACATCAAAACGCAGATTGTGA
>Ga0302307_10001387_pt1 | contig 15133 bp, 9 predicted proteins | sample III_Palsa_E3_2_FD_200530 | JGI IMG/M metagenome (GOLD analysis project Ga0302307, IMG submission 200530) | Peat permafrost microbial communities from Stordalen Mire near Abisko, Sweden - III_Palsa_E3_2 | ecosystem: Environmental > Terrestrial > Soil > Palsa > Peat permafrost | place: Sweden... | reverse complement strand
ACTCATAAGTCCCCATTCCCCCCGATTATAGTTTTTTTTCGAGCAAACTACCTCAAAACAGGTAAAAACAGCAAAAAAAAACTAAGATTTCCGACCCCTCGAAAAAAAGACATAACGCCGCCTTGATTTTTTCGCCCCATCACAACTCCCTTACCTTAATATCTTTCAACCACACCTTCTGCCCATGGTGCTGGAACATAATGTAACCATCCGTAGACTGCGCAAAATTGGGATTGTTCTTAAACTTGCTTTTGGCGATCAGCGCCTTCAGTTGCTCCGATCCCAGATCGTATTCGACCACCTTTACCCCATTCAGCCAGTTCTCCACATGGCCATGATTGACGATCAACTTGGCCGTATTGAATTCCCCCACCGGCTTCAGCACCTTACCCACCGGGGCGATCAGGTCGTACAACGATCCGGCCGACCGGATGGCTGCCGTATCGTTAAAGCCTATATCATCCAATATCTGCATCTCCGGGTTGTCCAACCAGTTCGGGCTGTTGCCGTTGTGCGACTGATGCGCGGATTTTTCCTGCACGTAATAGAACACGCCGCTGTTGCCGCCCTTCGACACCGCCCATTGCAAGGACAGTTCGAAATTCTTGTACTTCTTCCTCGTCAGGAAATCCACGTTGGGAACATCCGTCTGCGCCACCAGAGCGCCATCCTCTACCTTCCAGGCCCGGCTGGGGAAAGTATCCGTCATATACCCCCGCAAAGCCGCGACCGACGTGCCATCGAACAGGTAGATCCATTTACTCTTTTGCGCATGCCCCGTGACGGCCATCATCGAGAGACAGACCAGTAAGACAGCAATTCGTTTTGTCATAAGCGTCATTATTTAGACGGAAAATTTACTGAATTAATTCGGCTTTCGGCTCACCCACCTCCACTTGCGTATGAACATAAACCCTCACGTCATGCTCCTTCCCGTCATCCGTCAGCGGCAGGGTATCGCCCTTGCCTAACTTGTTATCCATCTCCCACCACGACCCCGCCGTGTTATCGGGCTGAAAGACCGTGATCCGGTAGGTAGACCGCCCATACCGGTAGACGATAGTGACGGAGGGCCAGTCCAAAGGAAAGCATGGCCTGAAACACAGTTGATCGCCCTTCAACTCCATTCCCAGCAACGACCCCATAATGAACTGGTACATCCAGCCGGACGAACCCGTATACCAGGTCCACCCACCCCTTCCCCGGTGCGACTCGTTGGCATACACATCCGCCGCCATCACATAAGGCTCGGTCTTGTATACCTGGATGGCGCCAGGATTTGATCCGTGACGCAAGGGTTGGATCATGCTGAATAATTCATAAGCCTTCTCCCGCTCGCCCAACGCGGCAAAGGCGATCAATGTCCAGATAGCGGCATGCGAATACTGACCGCCGTTCTCTCTGACCCCCGGCACATACCCCTCGATATAGCCCGGATGCAGACCATGCCCGTTAAAGGGTGGGTCCAGCAATTGGATCAGCCCGATATCTCTCCTGACCAGGTATTTGTCCAACGAGGCCATGGCCGTTATGCTTCTCTTCTTATCCCCGGCGCCGGACAACACGGACCAGCTTTGCGCAATCGCATCGATCCGGCACTCGTTGTTCTCCTTCGATCCTAGTGGCGTTCCATCATCGAACCAGGCCCGCAGGTACCACTCGCCGTCCCAGGCCGACGCTTCTATGCCCGAACGCAGTTTGTCGGCTTCCGCTCCACAAGCAGCAACAAAAACCTCGTCGCCAAAATCTTTCGCTACCCCGGCAAACCGCATCAATACGTCGTACAGGAAAAAAGCCAGCCATACGCTTTCACCCTGGCCCTTCACCCCCACCTGGTCCATCCCGTCATTCCAGTCCCCCGACCCCATCAGCGGCAACCCATGTTTACCGAATTGAAGACTGTGTTTGATAGCCCGGACACAATGCTCGTACAACGTACCGCTTAAATTACCGCTCACTGGCAGGTCATACAGCGACTCTTCACCGGGATGCAGCAGCCGGCTCTCCAGCCAGCCTACTGTCACTGATAAGACAGCCGTATCTCCTGTGGCGGCGACATACCGCGAGACAACATAAGGCAGCCACAACATATCGTCACTGCAACGCGTCCGGACCCCTCTTCCCTCCGGCGGATGCCACCAGTGCTGAACATCCCCTTCCACAAACTGCCTCGAGGCGCTCAACAATATTTGTTCCCGCGTCAGCTCGGGCCGGATCGCCAGCAAGGCCAGCACATCCTGCAACTGATCCCTGAACCCGAACGCGCCACCCGATTGATAAAATCCGCTGCGGGCAAATATCCTGGCAGACATAGTCTGATAAGGCAGCCAGCCGTTCGCCAGCAGGTTCAGCGCGGGATCGGGTGTATCGACCTGCACCGCGCCCAATGCATCCCGCCAATAGTCCTTTACCCCTTGCAAGGACTGCATCACCGCCTCTCTGCCCGCAAACTCGCTTATCATAGCCTGGACCACGCCTAAATTTTCTCCATTTCCCAACTGGAAGATCACCTCTTTCTCAGCCCCGTCTAACAGGTCGAACCTGACCTGCAAGGCAGCGCAGGGGTCCATGCCCGCACCGGTCCTGCCGGAGAGATTTTTCCGGCGCATCGCCTGCGGATTGCCGGGCCGTCCATTCCGGCCGATGAATTCCGTACGGTCCGCGGTGACGCTCAGCCCGCTGCCATCGGTCTTGAAATAAGTGACCCGGTCCGTAAAAGGTGTATTATACCGGTTCCGGATCAGCAACGCCCCGCTGAGGGCATCCTGCTCCGAAGTGATATGCATGGCCGTTCTTGGCCGGGTATCGCCCATGACGATTTCCATGCAGCCGGTGGCTGACAACTTTCGCTCCCGCCCTGAATGGTTGATTATTTTCAGCACGATGAATTTCACCGGCAAAGCCTTATCGACAAAGACAGTGCATTCCGTGGAGATTCCCTGTTCCGTATGTTTGAAAAGAGTATACCCAAAACCATGCGTCGTGATATACGGTGTCGCACCCCGCGCCGGGAAGGGCATGGGCGACCAGAAGAGGCCGGTGTCCTCGTCCCGCAGATAGAAAGCCTCACCTCCCGTGTCGGATACGGGATCATTACTCCAGGGCGTAAGCCGGTACTCGTGCGCATTCACTGTCCAGGTATAGGCAGATCCGCTCTCGGAAACCACCGTTCCGAAATTCGGGTTGGCGATCACATTCACCCAGGGTGCCGGGGAAGTGGTCTTCTTATCCGTGATGATCGTATACTCACTGCCTTTTGAACCAAAGCCACCGATGCCATTGAAAAAGGTCAGCCCTTCCGGCAACACCGGCGCTTCTGAGAGGGGCTGTGCCATCACCGGCTTCACCCTCAGTTCCGGCGGCATCGCCTTTTCCTGGTAATGCCCGTTCACCTGCTCCGCTAAGGTTCCCTTGTTGTCAGAGATGATTGCCCGCGCAATGCTTTCAAAAAGGGTCCGGTCTTCCGAAGAGATCTGGTCTGCCGTCCGGATAAAGATGCTGCCCCCCCGGCTGTTGCCAACCGCATTGCCTCCTTCGATGGTCGTCAACCCCTGGATCTGTTCCTGTAAAGCCTGCCGGTAGCTGCCATACGTTTCATTCCAGATCACCAGGTCCGCCGCCAGTCCCTTCAGCCGCCAATACGCATGCGCCTGCACCATTTGACGGACCAGATCTATGCTTTCCTGGTCGTAGATATGCAATAATACGATGGGCAGGTCGCCGGAGACGGAATGGCTCCACAGCCCCGATTGCCCCCTGGCATTGCTCAGGATGACGGTGGGGTCGGCCCGCAAGACAGGATTGGCGTAGATAACGGACGCGGCCAGCTGATCGTACAACTGCGCATCCGCCTCCGTGGCATTGATCTGGCGCAATAACACCTGGTTGTGCGTCCACGATAGGTCCACCGCACGGTTTTTCAGGTGCGGGTCCCGGTATTTATTCATCAGCCCCTCGCAGGCCTCCCGCGTTTCACTGATCCCATAGATCATGTCGATAGTCACCGTCTGGTTGGGCTTGACAAGGATCCGGCAACGGATAGACAGAATAGGGTCCAGTACCGCACCCTGCTTGCCTGACAGCGTCTCATCGTCCATCGCCTGCGGATGAACCAGCGTTTTCCCCCTGCCGGTGAACTGCATCCTGTCCGTTTCATACGATACTGCCTCCACTGAAGTACCGTGCACCTCCATCAGGTGGAACAACCACGGCGGCATTTCATCGGCAGAGCGCGGCCTGCGCGTACAAAGGACGGCCCGCTGCTCAGGCAGGATCTCGGTCTGGACAAAAAGGTTGCTGAAGGCCGGATGCGCTTCATCCGAGGCCTGGCTCGCCATGACCATTTCAGCATAACTGGTGATCTCCAGCACCTTGACGGCATGCGTCCGGTTCGTGATCCTGACCCTTCTCATTTCCATATCGTCTTCAGGCGAGATCACGATCTCCGTCTTGGTATCTATCCCGAAATCCTGTCGCCGGAACTCGACATGCCCCTGCGAAAACAACACCTCATAGCCCTTGGCCGGCTGTAAGGCTGGCTGGGCCGTATTCGACCAAAAGCTGCCGCTGCCGACATCCTTGATATAACAAAAAATGCCCCGGTCATCCCTGGTCGTATCCTCCCGCCAGCGGGTAACCGCTATATCCTTCCACCGGCTGTATCCGCCGCCGGAATTGGTGATCATCACATGATAACGGCCATTGCTCAGCAACTGTATCTCCGGTATCGGAGTGGCAGGAGTGGTGATCCGCCGCACAGGAATATCCACCGGTACTGTCTGCACTTCCAGGGGATCTGTCGTATGCGCATATTCAGTGGTAGCCCTCGGAACGCGCTCCTGTAATAACAACAAGGTCGCCTGAAAACGCAGCTCGGCAGCGAAGCGCTGCTGCATGGGTTTGTTCAGCAGGACATAAGCCAGCGACAACAGGCTCATACCCTGGTGATGGACCATGAACGAACGTACAATGCTGTAAGCCTTGCCTCTCGGCAGCCGCCCTGCCGTATAATCCACAGCTTCGAAAAAGCCGAATTCACCCTCGAACCCCTCTCCGGCCATGACCTGCAGGTTGGCAGCCGCCTTCAGGGGAAGGACCATCAGCGCCAGCATGGTTGCGTAAGGCGCAATGACCAGGTCTTCTTTCAGCCCGCGCTTCAGCCCGAGGCCCGGCACCCCGAAAGCCCGGTACTGGTAATTCAGCGCCGCATCCACCATATTGTAGGCAGACTCCGAAATACCCCAGGGCACATCCCGCTGCGAACCGTACTCGATTTGTCGCCTGACCATCGCAATATTGGTCTGGTAGAGTAAGGTATTTTCATAGGCGGGCATCACCAACTGCGGCATCAGATATTCGAACATCGACCCGCTCCACGACAGAAGTATGGGATAGCCATCGGGGTTGGTCAGCAGCCGACCCAGGGCAAACCAGCTTTCCTGCGGCAACTTACCCTGTGCAATCCCCGTGAAAATACCCAGCCTGGATTCCGAAGCCAGCAGGTCATAGCTGCTGTCATCTTTCCGTTGGTCATCCACGTTATAGCCTATCCGCAGCAGCGTTGTCGGTTTGTCATACAGGAAGTCATAGTCGATGGTGCTCAATTGCTCGCATTGCTCCGCTAACTGCTCCGAGAGGACGATCCTTTCAGTGGCCATCCTGCTCCCCTTGGCCAGACAGGCCCGCATCCGGACCAACCATTCCTTTTCTTCAGTACTGCCGGGCTCCTGCTCATACCGGTCGATATCCGCCGACAGCAATCCGGATAAGTCGCGGCTCAGCAGCATCGTGGGCATTTCATCGGCAACGGCCAGCCGGGGATACCTTTCCGGCACAGGTAATAACTCCAGCCAGGGCGCCATCTCCGCGAGGTCATCCCGGAAAACCTCGATCTGCTGTGATAGTTTGCTCGTCCAATCATTCATGCCGGCTCCGTCTTCTTTGTCATTCCCTGTCAGCCCGGCAGCAAGCGCAGCCAGTTTTTCCAGGCGGTTCTTCACATTGAGTATCGATCGGTCTTCTTCAATAGCGATCGTCAATTCCTCCAGTATCATGACGGTCGACCCGTACACCTGCTTTTCAGGAAGGTCCCGGATGATCCTGACGGTTGTCCGCAGCCCTTCATAGACCTGCGGTCCGAACAGGGGTTCGCCGGGCAGCGCTAAAAGGCCCTGCCGTAAGGTCAGCAGGTGTCCGACCAGGTTGCCGCTGTCGACAGTGGACACATACCTGGGCGGAAGGGGCGCTAAGGACCGGGTATTGTACCAGTTGTAGAAATGACCTTTGAACCGCTCCAACTGCTCCATGGTCCCTAGAGTGTCCTTGCATCGCTGTAACACCTCTCCCCCTGGGATATAACCGAAATCGAAGGCTGCCAGGTTGGCCAGCAAAGCCATCCCCATATTGGTCGGCGAAGTGCGGTGGGCAATGACGGCAATAGGCTCCTCCTGGTAGTTGTCGGGCGGCAGCCAGTTTTCACCGGCGGTCACGAAATATTCGAAGTAAGACCATGTCTTTCGCGCAGCCTGGTGCAGAAAGGCAACCTGTTCCGGGTGCAATCTGGGGTCTTCCGATACCCCGGGGACGCTCATCCGCCAGGCAATGGCCGGAGCCAGGCACCATAAGGTAAGGATCGGCATAGCGGCATACCAGGCCGGCTCACGAAGATAGACCAGCAGACAGGTGCAGACCAGGCCGGATAGCGGAGCGATCCACATCGACCCATAGGCCGTGGCCAGCGTCTCGGTCTTCCGCTTCGACCCGGCGGCGAAAGGCGACCACTCCAATAATTTTTTTCGGGTTATGATCATCCGCCAGTTCGTGCGGACCACTGCATCCGTATAGCTATAGGCCTGAAAGGGCAGTACTGTCATATCAAACGCAAAGCGGATCAGTATATCCCTGACGGATATCACCACCTCGGCTACATGCGCGGGCAAAGTGAGGTCCTCCGGCTTATTGAGCAACTGCCAGCCCGCACCCAGTAATAACGGCAATAGCAGCAGGAAAGTGACGACCAGCGTACCCAGCCAGGGGAAGGGCGAAAGGAACCACCCCATCAATAACAACAGCAGCAGGGACTGCGGCAGGAGGCTCCGGCGCAGATTGTCGAAGATCTTCCACCTGGACAGCGGAGACAGCCTGTTCCTGGTCAATTTGCCGTTCGCTGCCGGAATGAAGGGCATCATCCACGACCCGATCTGCCAGTCGCCGCGGATCCACCGGTGATGCCGTTTGACGTCTGCACGATATTGCGAAGGATTTTCTTCATACAGGATCACATCGCTCAGCAATCCCGAGCGGGCATAACAGCCTTCCAGCAGGTCATGACTAAGGATGCGGTTATCGGGAAATACCTGGCCCACCGCCTGCTCGAAAATATCGACATCATAGATCCCCTTTCCGATGAATGAGCCCTCGCCAAAAAGGTCCTGGTACACATCCGACGACACCCGCGTATACGGATCTATACCGGAAAGATCACCCTGCATCCGCATATACCAGCTGACGGCTGTCCTGGGGATGGCGGTAGCCATCCGGGATTGCAGGATGCCATAACCCTCCGTGACCCGGTTCTTCTTCGGATTATAAATCGCCTGGTTCAGCGGATGGGCCATCGTCGCAACGAACTGCCATGCCGATTCCCGGGGCAGCTGCGTATCGGAATCCAGCGTAAGGACATACCTGACCTGTGCCAGGACGCCCGCTCGGCCAATAACGACCGAAAAGACATCCCCGCCCCGTCCCCTGATAAAGGCATTCAGCGCAGCCAGCTTCCCCCTTTTCCGCTCATAGCCCATCCATTTTCCCTCCCGGCTGTTCCAGGTTCTCGGCCGGTGAAAGAGAAAGAACCTGTCCTCTTCAGGGTTACTGTATTTTTCATTCAACGCCCCGATCCTTTGGCATGCCAATTCCAGCAGCCCCTTATCCGCAGGCAGCGTCTGCGCGGCGGCATCCGGAAAATCGGTCAGCAACCCATAATGAAGATGGGCTTCCGGGTTGGCGAGATATCGGATCTCCAGCGCTTCGACTAATTCTTCGATATAAACCGCATCGGTCAGCAGGGTAGGGACCACCACCAGGGTCCGGTATTCGGTCGGTATCCCCGTGGAGAAATCCATCCGCGGCAGCAGCCTGGGCCTGACCAGGATGGTCGATAGCCAGTTGACGAGGGAAATGCTCAGTTGGACCGCGCCCGCAAGGCACAACAAACCGGCCAACGACCATAACGGCCAGCCATGGATCCCATGCCGGTAGACCAGCAGGAACATCCCGGCCGCGACGACCAGCGTCAGTATAGTGATCGACGTCGCATACAGGAAGACCGGCGCCCGCCGGCAGAACCTATCCGCCTTTTGTCTCAAGGTATAGCGCATGCCCGTGGCCTTCTCCATGGACTCGAGTCCCTTATCGATCAGGTAGTAGCCGATATGCCCCAGCCTGACGGCATTCGCCCGGTCCTCGCCCGTCCAATCCCCCGCACTCCTGTCCTGCCCGGCCACAAAGCTGCCGTTTAGAACGTCGCTGTGCCTGCTTCGCCACGGCCCACCTCGTTCGTACCCTTCGGGTATTTCGGCCGTTCCTTCGAACGTCTTCTCCTTGCCCGTCACAGCCAGCGCCACCGCCCGCCGGGCAACATCCGTCTCCGACAAAGGACAAGCCTTGGCAGTAGCCTCCACCACATGCCGGTACCTGTCCCGCGTCGCAAAATCCATCAGCGGATATGTGCCGGCAGGGTCTTGCCTCAACACCGCTTCCACATGGCTCAGGTCTTCGACAAAATCCCGCCAGTCGGTTGCACCGATCACCCGCAGCGTGCCGATGCTGTTGCGGACGGATACCTGGTCACTCGCTTGTTTTTGATTTTCCTGCCGGACCAGGTCGTTGCTGGTCATCCCCATTCCCGTCAGTTGCTGTTCCATCCAGCTCAATGGCAGCGCCAGCGCTGGCCCCTTACCCTGCAACTCGCGGGTGAAACCGGCCACAAAAGCGCTGTTCAATACCGGCTTCGACCTCGCCATATCGGCGATCGTCAGGATCAGGTTGCCCGGTTCATCCTTGACGGTTGTCGTCATCCTGTCCGCCCAATAATCGGCCAGGTTTCGATCGATCAGGTCCAGCGCGATCTTCCCGGAGATCCTGCGCAGGTTTTCAATCACTCCCAGACGCAGCATGATGGGGATAGCCCATAACTCCCCCAGCGTCAATACGGTGTTTTCCTGGTAGGAGGAGATGAAACTGCTGAGGCTTTTTACATCAACGCGCCCGTCACTGTGAGAAATGATTTCCAGTATAATATCATAGACGCGGGGCATCCCGGCCGATATGCCTTCCGCCAGACAGGGCAGGGCCTCACTGTATCCTTTGGGTAAGTGCTTCCTGGCCAGGATCATCTGCTCTTCTATGAGATAGAAATTGTCGAGCAGCCATTCGGCCCCGGGAGTAATGGTCTTGCCGCCACTGATGCTTTCGACCAGCAGGTTGCGTACTTCCTCTAATGTTTTCTCATTGGCATCCAGTCTCTTCAGCAGCCGGTCCGCAGCATTGCGCTTCATCAGCTTGTGCGATCGGGCTAACACCTGCCCATGGCTGTTCATCTGGTCCGAACTGTAGAGCTCGGAACGAAAGGGATCCTCTTTTTCATAGCTCCGTATCACATTCTCTCCCTGGAAGTATACGCGCAGCCGGGACAATATATCGAAAAGGGTATTAGTAGTAACCTTCATAAATAACGATCTTGTTTGGTCAACTCGAATGAAAAAAGCTTGGGCAATCAGCTTTAGAGGCTTCTGTAAATCGGTTGGATTTTAGAGAAAGAAGGCAGAAGGGAAAAGCATCCTTCGGAATCTACCGAAGTTACGGATTTACCGTCAATTACCCTAAATTGCCGGATCAAATACCATCACTCGTATGAGCCATTCTACCATCACCATTGGCCAACATTCGTCCCATCCTCTGATGGTCAATCGCATGGGCTATGGTACCATGCGCCTTACCGGGAGCCCCCACATCTGGGGCGAACCCGCCGATCGCCCCCAGGCGGTGCATGACAACCTCGCGGCACGCAACCTCCGGTTGACACCCGAGGACATGGCCTACCTGGGATAGATCATTTGCTATGGCAACCAGCGAAAATACCACCTCCGGTCTCCCTCCCGATCCCCCGGGTTTCTCCTTCGATTGGAAAAAGTACGGTCATCTCTATGAGGAGATCACCGTACCGGCCCGGACTCCTCCCATCCGTTCCACCATTCCCCCCGCCATTCCGCCCCCCCCCCGCATTTCTTAACAATTGTTATCGTTTCCACTATTGCCGGTTCAGAGCTTTGTATAAAAAAATATGCGCACCGCCATCGTTTTCAACCATCCTTACGACCGCAGCTTCTGTGCCGCCATCCTTCAATCCGTGGTCCGCGGCCTGCACAACGTCGGTCACGAAACAGACGTTTTACATCTCGACAACGAGCAATTTGATCCGGTCATGAGAGCGGCAGACCTGAAAGCCTTCACCCTCGGCGAGCCTGTCGACCCGAAAGTCCTTGAATACCGTGAAAGACTGGCGGCAGCCGATCATTTGATCTTCATCTTCCCCGTCTGGTGGGAATTGATGCCGGCAATGACCAAAGGATTTATTGACAAAGTGATCTTCCCGGGAGTGGCATATGACTATGATAAATCCGGCAGGTTCCCCCGCATGGTCAAACGGTTCGACCGGCTAAAAAGCATCACGCTCATAACGACGATGAATACGCCTTCCCTTCTGTATCGCCTGGTTTTTGGAAATGCCATCAAACGTGCGCTTTTTGCCGGCACGTTCTGGAAGATGGGCTACAAGAACAGAAAATGGATTAACCTGAGCATGGTCAAATTTGTCTCCCCTGAAAAAAGGGCCAAATGGCTTGCGCAGCTGGAAAGGCGTTTCAGCAACTGCGCCTTATAGCCATCGCCAACCAACCCCTCCCCGCGGCCTATCCCCGTTTCACCGCCATCGCCACCCGGTAAAACTCATATCCCTTCAAAATACTTTTCCTCTCCGCCAGGTACTTCCCCCGGTATTCAGCGGCGCCCGCATCTTCCATCAGTTCAAATCCGTACGCTCGCAGATAAGCCGGCAACTCCTCCGGCATGAACCCGAAAGTCCATCGTTCCTGGATATCCTCCACGCGGCTCGCAGTATTCTTTTTCATGGTATAAAGATACTTCCTTACTAACTTCGTATCGTCGATGGCCAATCCATACATATCCCTCCTCCGGACAGCCTGGCGTTATGCCCGCCATGAACGGAAAAAATATGTCCTGGTCTATGTCATGTTTTTTTGCGCCAATGCCACATGGTCACTTAATCCTATTCTCTTCGGCTGGTTCATCGGCAGGATACAGCAGGATACAGGGCACGTCCTCCATTATGCAGGGCTTTATGTCGCAGGCTATATCGGCATTAAATTGGTCCAATGGTGCTTCCACGGTCCTGCACGTCTTATGGAGCGTACCCTTGCCTTCCACCTCAGCCGTAACTTCCTCCAGGAAAAATACCACCAGGTACTCCATCTGCCCGTCAAATGGCAACAGGACCATCATAGCGGATCTACGATCAACCGTGTTCGCAAAGCCTATGAAGCCCTCCGTGAATTCTTCGACCGCGGTTTCATGTACGTCTACGCCCTGACTAAATTCATTTTCTCCGTCATCGCCATCCTCTACTTCTCCCCCCTCTTCGGCGGCCTCGCCGTCATCATGGGCATCGGGACGATCTTCATCATCCGCCTCTTCGACAAACCTTTTGTCAAGGCCCTCGGTGAAGTCAATGAAAGCGAACATATAGTTTCCGCAACCCTGTTCGACAGCCTGTCGAATATCATGACGGTCATCACCCTTCGGCTGGAAAAGAGTATGGAGACGGGCTTGCTGAAAAAAGTACAGCAAATTTTCCGGCCCTTCCGGCGTAGCGCCCTCATCAATGAATGGAAATGGTTCACCGCCGAAATGCTGATCGTGTGCATTTACGGGCTCATCACCTTCGGCTATGTATACCAACATTGGACACCCGGTAAAATATTCCTCATTGGCGGGCTGGTGACCCTGCTGGGCTATGTCAACCAGTTCACCAGCGGATTCCAGGATTTCGCCTGGCAATACACCGATATTGTTCAATACAATACCAATGTGCAGACGGCCAATCTCATCAGCGAGGCCTACGCCCGGCAACATCGTGCCGACAGGCCCGACGGACTTCCGGAGAACTGGCGCTCGATCGATATCCGGCAGCTGAACTTTTCCCACCGGCCTACTTACGACGCCGGTCAGCATGCTCAAAGCCTGCACGATCTTACATTCACCATCAGAAGAGGCCGGCGGATAGCCCTGATAGGGGCCAGCGGCAGCGGCAAAAGCACCCTCCTGGCCCTCTTGCGGGGCCTTTATCTCCCCGAACCGGGCATGGAGATCAGCATCCAAACGTCAGGCTCGAAGACATCCACCGCGTCCCCCGCCAACTGGCTCGAACGCCTCAACGAAGACGTCACCCTCTTCCCCCAGGAACCGGAGATCTTCGAAAATACCCTGGCCTATAATATTACCCTCGGCCTGCCCTTTAGCGACGAAGAGATCATGCAGGTCTGTGAGTCCGCACACTTTACCGAAGTCATCAGCCAGCTGCCGCAGGGATTGATGTCGGATATCCGCGAGAAAGGCGTCAACCTCTCGGGAGGACAAAAACAACGACTGGCCCTGGCCCGTGGCATCCTGGCCGCCCGCGACAGCGGCATCGTCCTGCTGGATGAACCCACCAGCAGCGTCGACCCACGCACCGAAGCCCTCATTTATGAAGGGCTATTCCAGGCATTCTCAGATAAAGCAATTATTTCATCCATTCATCGCCTCCACCTGCTGCCCCGTTTCGATTATGTATATGTACTCGACCAGGGCCGGATCGCCGCCGAAGGAACCTTCGACTACCTCCTCCAAAACAGCCCCGTCTTTTACGATCTCTGGCGTCATCAGAAGGACAACGCAAAAATTTCGTAAATTTATTTACATCTAATTTTTAATAACGGTAAAATAAAACGGATATGAGAAACTTAATTGGCTCTTCCTTTATGATCCTTGCCGTACTCTTCCTTTCCGGTTCTGTATCGGCTCAGTCCACCTGGTTCGGCGTCCACGGCGGCCTCAGCATTCCCGATCTCAGCGGCGGTAATGGCAACGCGCTCAGCTCCAACTACACCTCCCGGCTGGCCGGCAACTTCGGCTTTCAGTCAGATTTCGGCATCACCAAAAAATTCTCCATCTCGGTAGAACTGAATTACGCCGGCCAGGGCGGCAAGCGCGACGGGTTGCAGCCTATCACTAACCTTCCGGCCCAATACCAGAGTTTAGTGCCTTCCGGCGACTATCTATACGCGAATTTCAAAAATACGGCAGCCCTCGACTACCTCGAGCTGCCCATACTGGCCAGGTTGACCTGGGGAAAGACATGGAAGTTTTATGTGGACGCAGGGCCCTACCTGGGATACTTACTGCACGCGGAAGAAAAGACCAAAGGCACCAGTGAAATTTATGAAGATCCCGGCGGCCAGGTTCCCCTCACCATTCAGGGCTACAATCCTGGCCCACAGAACTTCACCGCCAATACCAACATCACCTCCGACATTCATAAATTTAACGTCGGCGTCTCCGGCGGCGTCGGCGTGGCTTACCCGTTCATGAGGAACATGATCTACCTGGACGTCCGCGGCGAATATGGCCTGCTCAATATCCAGAAATACAGCGCTGACGGAAAGGATAACACCGGTAATCTGCTCATCTCCCTGGGCTACTCTTACCGTCTCGGAAAATAAAAAAACGGCCACCGGCCGTCTCTGCTATCCTACACGATCCCCGCCAGTTCCAGGCTCTTCTTCTTGAGCTTGCGGATCTCTACATCCTCGATCACCGGATCGGGCGTCAGCAACAGCGAAGTACCATTCTCCTTCCACCAGCCGTTCTGACTGATCTCCCGGAAATGGATCACCCCGATCAGGTATTTGCGGTCTGTCTCCGCATGCCACTCCTCGATCCACTCAAACCGGTCCCGGGGAATATATTTCCAGTCATCGAAGCTGACATATACCCGGATATAAAAATCGTTCGTCAGCTCATGCGGAGTATGATGATAGAGTTTTTTGTATTCGTATTTGTACTGATACCGGAGGGCCGACAGATCACTCAGCACCGCTGAAGCAGTAGGGAACGAGCCTGCCCCCTTGCCGTAAAAGAATTGTTTGTCCGCAAAACCGCTCTCGATCACCACCCCGTTATACTCGTTCCTGACAAATGACAGGGGTTCATCATGACGAATGAACTGCGGCAGGACAAAAGCCGCCACCTTTCCGTTCTGTAACTTCTTGGCCTGCGCCACCAGCTTGATGTCGTAATGCTTTTCCCTCGCGACGACCGCATCCCCGGCCTGTATATGCTGGATGCCGCTGAAGACCAGGTCACTCGTCTTCACCACGATCCCATAGGCATGCGTCAGCAGGAAAGTCCATTTGTTGGCAGCATCGTAACCCTCCACATCCAGTGTAGGGTCGCTCTCGGCAAAACCTAATTGCTGAGCCAGCAGCAATGCCTCGTGGAAATCCAGCTTTTCCTCGAACATCTTCGTCAGGATAAAATTGGTGCTGCCATTCACGATCGCCTTGATGGAATGCAGCAGGTCATTGTCATAATATTCTTCCAGGTTGCGGATGACAGGAATAGACGCACAAGCTGCCGACTCATACAGGAAGGAAGCCCCCGTCTCTTTCTGCAGTTGCAGCAACTCCGGTAAATGCTCCGCGATCATTTTCTTGCTCGCACTCACCACTGACTTGCCGCTCCGCAAGGCCGTCGAAACGATCTCGAACGCCGGCCCTGACTCGTTGATGACCTCCACAATGACATTGATATCCGGATCTTGCAGGATCACCTGCCTGTCGGTCGTAAAAAGCTCCGCCGGCGCCTCCCTTTTTTTGCTCGGATCTTTAATACACACTCTTTTAATTGTCGCTTTCAACGAAGGCGTCTGCTGTAAAACTTTGTACAACCCTTCCCCTACTACGCCAAAGCCAAAGAGCCCGATGGTAAGTTGCTTATGTGTTTCCATTGTTTATCGTGT
>Ga0302307_10001379_pt1 | contig 15166 bp, 3 predicted proteins | sample III_Palsa_E3_2_FD_200530 | JGI IMG/M metagenome (GOLD analysis project Ga0302307, IMG submission 200530) | Peat permafrost microbial communities from Stordalen Mire near Abisko, Sweden - III_Palsa_E3_2 | ecosystem: Environmental > Terrestrial > Soil > Palsa > Peat permafrost | place: Sweden... | reverse complement strand
CAGAGCACCAGTAACTACGAAACCGTTAACAAATAATCACCCGAAAGCAGACAGATATAAAATGAATTACAATTTAAACAAGCTTTCGGAGCAGCAGGAAAAAACCTCAACCTACGTAGCTCTTAAAAAGCTGCTAAAGCTGATAGAGCATGAAAGGAAGAATTTGCTATTGGCGGTTATAGCCATCCTCATTAATTCAACGCTCAACTTATTGGGGCCGCTCATCATCGGGCACACCATTGATAATTATGTACAAACCAAGCATTACCATGGTGTGCTCATCAACTGTGGCTTTTTATTAATCATGTACCTGGCAGCTTTGGTAAGCAGCTACCAGCAAACCAAATTGATGGGCGGGGTAGGGCAGCGCATGTTGTTTACCCTGCGTAATGCCATATTCAACAAACTGCAATTGCTGCCGGTTGATTTTTTTAACCAGAACAAAGCCGGCGACCTGATATCGCGTGTAAACAACGATACCGATAAGCTGAACCAGTTTTTCTCACAATCATTAATGCAGTTCATCGGCAGCATTGCCACCATGACGGGGGCGGGGATATTTTTACTGCTTATAAATGTGCGCCTTGGTGTGGCTGCCCTGGCACCGGGTTTACTTATTTTAATGTTTACCAGTATAGTATCGCCCTGGGTTAAACGTAAAAATGCCATCAACCTAAAGAGTGTAGGCGGCATGAGCGCCGAGATACAGGAAAGCCTGAATAATTTTAAGGTAATTATCGCCTTTAACCGCCGCGATTATTTCCGCAAGCGTTTCGATGGCGCCAATAAGCAAAACTATGCAACATCAATAGGCGCAGGTTTGGCAAATAATGTTTTTTTGCCGGTTTATAGCTTTTTCTCCAGTATCGCTCAATTATTGGTACTTACGCTGGGCATTTACCTAATCAGCACCCATAGGTTTAGCATAGGTTTGCTGGTAAGTTATTTGTCGTACGCAACACTTTTCTATAACCCTTTAAGGCAGTTGGCAGCATTATGGGCCAATTTTCAAACGGCTATGGCTGGTTGGGACAGGATATCGCAGATATTATCATTGGATACTAACCTGCTCACGATTGATACCGTGATTGCCGAACCATCGGCACCGCTTTTGGAGTTCCGCAATGTACATTTTGGGTATGTCGCCGATCAGGAGATATTACACAACATCAGCTTTAAGTTGGAACGTGGCAAAACCTATGCCCTGGTTGGGCCAACCGGCGGAGGTAAAACTACTACGGCATCATTAATAGCCCGTTTGTATGATCCCGGTAAGGGAATTGTTTTGCTCGATGGTAAGGATATTCGTTCCTATCAACCCGAAGAACGGACAAAAAAGATAGGCTTTATTTTACAGGAACCGTTTTTATTTACCGGTACCGTAAAAGAAAACATACTGTACGGCAACGAGATTTATAAGGATTTTAGCAGCGAACAATTTGAGCAGGTAATAACAGATGCCAACCTGGAAAGCCTGCTGGCGCTTTTTGAGAACGGCCTCGAAACAAAAGTAGCATCGAGCGGCGATAGCATTAGTTTGGGGCAAAAGCAGCTCATCGCCTTTATGCGGGCCGTATTAAGAAACCCGGAGATACTCATTTTGGATGAAGCCACCGCCAATGTGGATACCATAACCGAAAAGCTGTTAAGCGATATTTTAAACCGTTTACCCCAAACAACTACCCGCGTAATTATAGCACATCGCTTAAATACCATTGAGAATGCCGACGAAATATTCTTCGTTAACTCCGGCGAGGTGATACGGGCCGGTTCATTGGATGATGCCATGCATCTGCTGTTGCAGGGCAAAAGAGTAAGTTGAGCGCGTAAAGAGTTAAGAGCCAGGAATCAGGAAATAGATCAATAAGCGCCTTATGGAAGTTTTATCCTGGCTTTTGATTCTTTACTCCTGGCTCTTTTTCCCCGATTCTTGACGCTTAAATACCGACTCTTTTTTAATTATCCTTAATTATATTTACACTTGTACAAAACTAACCCTGATTATGCAGAGATATGCCGGTGAAAAAGGAATTTTAGTTGCTATAGACTGTATTATATTTGGTTTTGACGGCTGGAATTTAAAGTTATTGCTGGTTCAGCGCAGTATAGAACCCGAATTGAACAAGTGGAGCCTGATGGGCGGCTTTATTAAGCCTACCGAAAGCCCCGATGATGCCGCAAACCGTGTGCTGGAACAAAGAACCGGGCTTAAAAACGTATATATGGATCAGTTCCAGGTATTTGGCAAGCCTGATCGCGATCCATTGGAAAGGGTTTTATCCATAGCTTATTTCGCGCTGATTGATATTCATAAGTACGAAAAGCAATTGAATGATGAGCACCACGCCGAGTGGTTTTTGCTGGATGAAATGCCCGGCCTCATTTTCGATCACATGGAAATGGTAAAGCTGGCTAAAAGGCAATTGCGCTATAAAGCGGCTCTGCATCCCATCTTATTCCAGTTGCTGCCCGAAAAATTTACCATACCTCAATTGCAATCGCTTTATGAAGGGGTGTATCAAACTTCGTTTGATGACCGTAACTTTAGCCGTAAATTATTATCAACCGGTTTACTGGTAAAACTGCCCGAAAAAGATAAACAATCGTCAAAAAAAGGAGCATTTTATTATAAATTGGATCAATCGCATTATTTAGAGAATTTCGAATCCTTTTTAAACCTGGTACCCAATCCCGATAAGTTTTTTTAAACCCTCGTAATCAAACCTATTTGCGGTACTTAAAAAATTTAAAAATACGTTTGTGTAAATTATAAACCTGTCTTTTTGTAGATTTTGAATTGCTTTTAAAGCGGATGTACTTTTGTGGATATGGCCTGCATTAATTTGGGGCGGGAAGAATAGTTAAAAATATTTTGATATAGGTGTGAAAATTTTACGTTCAGCGGCTATTGCTGTAATAATAATTTGTTCCTGTTTAACTGTTTATTCGCAGAATAGTACGAGTATGGGTACCGAATTCTGGACAGCCTACATGGATCACGTCGACCCGCCAACTTCTCCCGGCGGCAGCACTATGGATCTGTATATCACCTCAAACGTATCAACCACAGGCACAGTTTCCGTGGTAGACGGTACTTATTCACAGAATTTTAATGTAACGGCCAACCAGGTAACTATTTTAACTATGCCGGCAAGCGCTTTTTTAGGCAGCCAGGGTTTGTTTAATAAGGGGATACATATTTTGGCTGCCAAACCTATAGCCATTTACGCGCATATTTTTGCCGAAAATTCATCGGGAGCTACCTTGCTGCTGCCGGTAAATACATTAGGTAAGGATTATTACTCCATCAACTATAGGCAGGAATCAAACCAGGTGGCTTACTCCGCCTTTATGGTAATAGCTACCCAGGATAGTACCACTGTTGAAATAACGCCAATAGTTAGCCTGATAGGTGGCCAGCTACCCGGCGAGCCTTATGATATCCACCTGAATAAAGGCCAGGTTTACCAGGGATTGGCTAATGACGATCTTACCGGAACCCGCATACGCTCTATAAGTTCGGGCGCTAACTCCTGTACAAAAATTGCCGTGTTTTCGGGCAGCTCCAAAATCGCGATAGATTGTAATGCTACTGATAATTCATCCGATAACCTTTATCAGCAGGTGTATCCAACAGCCTCCTGGGGTAAAAACTATATTACGGTTCCGCTTAAAAACAGGAATTACGATATTTTCAGGATAGTTTTAAGTACGCCTGCTACCAATGTACAGCTAAATGGCACCGCTATAGCCCAGGATAAATTCACCAATGGGTTTTACTATGAATTTAACTCCCAAACACCAAATATCATTACTGCCGATCAGCCAGTTCAGGTAGTACAATACGCGGTTTCGCAAGGCAATACTTTAGAGTGCGGTAATGACGGCAGCGACATAGGCGACCCGGAAATGATCTATTTAACACCCCTGGAACAAACGCTTAGCCAGGTAACCCTTTTTTCTACCAGTAATTATTTAATATTACAAAGCTATATTAATGTACTCATCAAAACTGCCGCTGCTCCGTCATTCATTATTGATGGAGAAGCCTACAATGGATTTGCCCCGGTGCCTGGTGATACTTCGTATTCTTTCGCGCAGATAAACGTTGCCAAAGGCACACATAATATTGGTGCCGGCGATGGTTTTAACGCCATTGCTTATGGGTTTGGTCAGCATGAATCATACGGATACGCCGCTGGGGCTAATCTGCAAAATCTGAACACCTTTTTGGCACTGGAAAACCCGCTTACCAACAGCGTACAATCCAATGGCTGTACCAGTGTTAGCTATGATCTGGGCCTCACTATACCTTATAAAACCACCAAAATAACCTGGGATTTTACCGATGGAACACCAGAGTATGTGGATAATAACCCGAAAGCGGATTCGGCCCTTAAAGGCACTCAGGAAGTTTATATGTACAGCTATCCTAAAAATCCGGTGGGCTATAAAAAAGGCAGTTATACGGCAACTGCTACTGTTTTTGACCCCGGCACCGATGTATGCGGCTCAACTGAAACCATTGAGCTGGATTATAACATTACCGATCCGCCGGTTACAAAGTTTAGTGTAAGCGATGAGTGTTTGGGCGATCCTACTTTATTTACAGATCAAACTACCGATAGCACTACCATAAAATCATGGTTATGGACCTTTGGCGACGGACAAACATCTACCTTGCAAAACCCGCAGCATGCTTATGCTACATCGGGCACGTACACAGTAAGCTTGACTGTAGCCGATGTTGACAGCTGCTCAACAGTGGCCTTTTCTAATGTGGAGATAGATGCCAAACCGGTGGCTTTGTTTGCAATTTCAAGCCCTGATTGTATTGGGCAAACCATTACATTTACAGATCAGTCTACCTCGGCCAACGCGGCAATAGCAACCCGGATATGGGATTTTGGCGACGGTACCACCGATACCGTTACCAGCAAAATGCCAACTACGGTTACCCACACCTATGCTAATACGGGGATAGATACGGTCAAATTGTATGTAGTTACTACCGGTGGATGCGCCAGTCCCGTTTTTTTGCAGGTAGAAACCATTAACCCGTTGCCAGTGGTTAATTTTACCTTGCCCGATGTTTGCCTGACTGATACCTATGCCCAGTTTAATGATGAAAGCACTATTGCCGATGGCAGTACTTCAGCTTTTACCTATTTGTGGAATTTTGGCGATCCTAATGCCAGCGCGTTAAATCCCAATACATCAACCTTAAAAAATCCTACACATAAATACACGGCGGCAGCAAATTATAACGTGAGCTTAACTGTGCAATCAAAATACGGATGCCAGGCTTCGGGTACGCAGCAATTTACTGTTAACGGCACTAACCCGGTTGCAGGTTTCGCGGTGGAGAACAGCGGCGATCTATGCAGCAGCGACAGCGTTGTTTTTGACGATCAGTCATCCGTAGATTTTGGGTATATCACCCGGATAGTATGGTATTTTGATTATAATAATAACCCTACGGACTCTGTAGCCTATGAACGCAGCGCCATGCCTGCCGATAGGAAATACCGTTATTATTACGGCTTATTTAATACCGCGCAAACTAAAAACTACGCGGTAAAAATGGTAGCGTACTCCGGCCAAACCTGCGTTAACGAATACGGGCCGGTTACCATTACCATTAAACCTAACCCTGTGGTTACCCTTTCTCAATTGGGGTATTTGTGCCAGGATGCATCACCGGTGCAAATTGTGGAAAATAAAAATGGCTACACAGGTACAGGGGTATTTTCGGGGCCCGGGGTGTCATCTACCGGCTTGTTTAGCCCTGCCATTACGGGTTTGGGCACATTTACTATCAATTATGTATTCACGGCGCAAAATGGCTGCGATTATTCCACTTCGGAGCAAGTGAATGTAATAACCGCGCCGATTGTTTCGACAGATTCGGTAATAACCGTACTTGAAGGCGACCCGGTTACCCTGAAAGCAACCGCCTTGGGCAATAACCTTACCTATAACTGGTCGCCTTCAACAGCGTTAAGCAACAGCACCATATTAAACCCCGTTGCCAGCCCTGCTGATGATATTAAATATACATTAACAGTTACCTCCGATAATGGATGCAGCACAACGGTAGGCATAAATGTTAAGGTGCTAAAGAAAATTATAGTGCCCAATGCCTTTACGCCTAATGGTGATGGCATAAATGATACCTGGGATATCAAATACCTGGAAAACTATCCCGGCTGCACGGTTGATATATTTAATCGCTACGGTGAAAAATTATACTCATCTGTTGGCTACGCCGTACCCTGGGATGGCACCTATAAGGGCGCCAATTTACCTACGGGCACTTATTATTACATTATCAATCCTAAAAATGGGCGAAGTACCGTTTCTGGTTTTGTGACGATCATCAGGTAAATGAATATTTTTTAATTGTACTAAATAATATATGTTGTTGAATAATAAGCGAAAATGTCTATTTATAATATATATTATAATATTCATCTTCTTTTTATCGCCCCCAATATTTGCACAGGGTAATCAAACTGTTTCAAGCGGAAGTGCTACAATAGCCGTTAATTTTCCAGATACCGGCTGTAGGTATAAATGGGTTAATAATATGCCGGGTATAGGTTTGGCAGCAAGCGGAACAGGCAATATCCCTTCATTTACGGCTATAAATACTGGCAGCAGCCCTATCATAGCTACTATTACGGCAACGCCAACAGCAAATGGCTTCGCTTATATCGGCAACCGTGATGATGGCACTATATCGGTCATCAATACAGCAAGCAATATGGTGATCGATAGTATTCCCGATGGCCCGGCTTATGGCATAGCGGTAAGCCCCGACGGTAGCCTGGTGTATATAACCAACAATGGTAACGGCTCCGTAGCGGTTATAAATACAGCTTCCAATACACAAGTGGCTGTGGTACCACTTGCCGGAACCGCTTATGTTGGCGGTATAGCTGTAAGCCCCGATGGTAAACAAGTTTATGTAACAAATTCGGAGCCGGGCATTATTTCGGTAATAAACGCGGCAAACAATACACAAACAACCAACATTGCTTTAGACACGCTGCTTGGCGGGATAGCCGTAAGCCCCGATAGCCGGCGATTATATGTGGCAGATGATGATAATAACACGGTTGCGGTAATAAATACGGCAACAAATGCCGTAACAGCAACTATTAAAACGGGGGAAAGCCCCTGGGCCGTAGCCGTAAGCCCGGATGGCAGCCACGTATACGTAACAAATACAGGCGATAATACGGTATCGGTGATCAATGCAATTACCAATAAACTGGCAGCCACCATTTCGGTAGGGATGGCTCCTTTTGGTATAGCGTTAAGTGGCGATGGAAAACTGGCCTATGTGGCAAATTCCAAATCGAACACGGTATCTATCATCAATACGGCAAGCAATAAAATAACAGACTCTGTAGCGGTTGGAAGCAGCCCGACCGGCATATCTGTAACACCCGATGGCAACGAGGTTTATACGGCTAATTTTGGCGATAACACGGTATCGGTTATCAATACCGTAACTAACACGGTGGCAGCTACCATAGCGGTAGGTGCCGGACCTATTTCGTTTGGCAACTTTATTACCGGTGGCGCGGGCTGCTCGCCGGTTACCTTCACCATCACTGTAAACCCTACCGGGGTGGCACCGTTTATACCCAATGCCTTTACCCCAAACGGCGATGGTATAAACGATACCTGGAACATTAAATACCTGGCAAGTTATCCGCTTTGTACGGTTGATATATTTAATAGATATGGCGAAAAGCTATATTCGTCAATTGGTTATACGGTGCCCTGGGATGGAAAATATAAGGGGACTGATTTGCCTGCGGGCACTTATTACTATGTCATCAATCCCCAAAAAGGGAGTAATATCTTGTCGGGTTATGTAACGATTATCCGCTAAATAAAAATAATTTTTCGTTTCTTTATAAGCCGGGAATTGATAAATTTGAGTACCTCCCGGTAAATTATATGCAAACCCTAAGTAATGAGAAGATTTTTACTTGCTCTATGTAGTATCACATTTCTTTTCGCTTTATCCTCCAAAATACAGGCGCAAACCAGCCAGGTTGTCTCCAATGGCGGGTCTACTATGGCCGTTAACTTTGCCGGTACAAGTTGTACCTATAATTGGGTGAATAACACACCATCAATAGGTTTGCCTGCGAGCGGTACGGGGAATATTCCTTCATTTGCCGCTATAAATACAGGTACAAATGCGGTTGTTGCCACTATTACGGCTACCCCGATGGCTGCCGACCTGGCTTATATAGCCAATGGCGGCGATAATGATGTATCGGTGGTAAATATTGCAACCAATACGGTTATAGCTACCATTCCGGTAGGGTCAGGCCCCAATGGGGTAACGGTAAGCCAGGACGGTAGCAGGGTATACATCACAAATTTTAATGATAATACGGTTTCGGTGATTAATACCGCTGTTGATAAAGCAATAGCTACTATAAACGTTGGATCTTCTCCATTGGGAATGGCGATAACTCCGGATGGCAGCCGTTTATATGTCACCAATCAAAGTGATGGCACTGTATCGGTCATCAATACCTCCACTAATTTGGTGATAGCAACATTGAATTTAGGAGGGAATCCGCTTGATGCTGTTGCAACTCCTGATGGCAAGTATGTTTATATTTCAAATGGAGGCGCCAATATGTCGGTGATCAGCACCGCTACAAATGCCGTAGTAGCAACCATACCTGTATCCAGTTACGGAATAACCATAAGCCCAAATGGTACCAGGATATATGCAACCTGTAATGGCAGCCAGGTCGCAGTGATCAACGCGTTAACTAATACAATAATTACCCTGGTAACCGTAGGGGCAAATCCATCAGGTATAAGCGTAAGCCCCGATAACAGCCACATTTATGTATCAAACAACAGCGATAATACCGTTTCAGTAATAGCAAGCGCTACCAATACAGTTGTTTCGGTAATACCTGTGGGTGATAACCCTGATGGAACATCCATTAGCCCCGATGGTAGCCGATTATATGTTACAGATCAGGGAGACAACAATGTTTCTGTAATAAATACAAGCACCAACACCGTAATAAACGAAATAACTGTAGGTACAAATCCATTATCATTCAGCAGCAATTTTATTACAACAGCAGTAGGTTGTAGTAGCAGCCCTGTTAAATTTACGATCACGGTTAACCCGGGGCCTGCTATAAATGCCAGCACAGCCACAGGCACCATTTTTTCATGTGAAGGTACGGCCGCTGCTTCTCCCGATATACAACAATATACTGTTTCTGGCAACACTTTATCCGGCAATATAATCGCAAATGCGCCATCAGGATTCGAATTATCATTTAATGCAGGCAGTGGTTACAGCAGCAGTTTAACGTTACCGCAAGCAAACGGCCTGGTTAATAGTACAACTATTTATGTCAGGTCGTCCGCCTCGGCTCCAGCAGGCACTATATCGGGGAATGTTACTTTAAGTTCAATTGGCGTTACCAGCCAAAATATAGCGGTAAACGCAACGGTAAATGCTTTGCCTGCCATAAATTCAGTGCCTAACCAAACTGTTTCAAACAATACCGCAACCACCGCTATCAATTTTACAGGCACTGGTAATACGTTTAACTGGGTTAACGATACGCCTGCAATTGGCCTCGCGGCAAGCGGAAGTGGTAATATACCTTCGTTTACGGCGGTAAATACCGGTAACAGCTTAGTTAAAGCTATTATTACTGCAACACCGCAATTATTAAGTTATGCCTATGTGGCAAACTCTTTTTCGGGCACGGTTTCAGTTATAAATGTAGCAACAAACGAGGTTATAAAAACAATAAAGGTAGGTAGTACCCCAATTGGCATAACTGTAAGCCCTGATGGCAGTAAGGTATATGTACCAGATAATTCATCAGGCAAAGTTTGGGTAATCAATACAATTACTAATACGGTTGCATCAACAATTACAGTGGGGCTTTCCCCGCTTGGCGCAGTGGTGAGCCCCGATGGCAGTAAGTTATATGTATCTAATCAAAGTTCAAATACAGTTTCTGTAGTAAATACGGCCACTAATAAAGTTTTAGCAACTGTAAATGTTGGTAGTTCTCCGGGTTATATAGCTATTAACGCCGCCGGTAGCTTAGTTTATGTTTCAAATGTCAACAGTTCTACCGTTTCGGTAATTAATACATCAACCAATATTGTAGTAGCTACAATTAATGTTGGCTATTTTCCTTTTGGTATAGCGGTGAGCCCCGACGGCAAGTTTATTTACGAGGCGAATAACGGCTCAAACAATGTATCGGTGATAAATGCTACAGCTAATGAAAGAACAAATATAATTCATGTGGGAAATAACCCGACGGGCGTGGCTGTTAGTGCTGATGGCAGTCGGCTATATGTTTCAAACTCAAGCGATAATACAGTATCCGTTATTAATACCGCGACTAATGCGTTAATTTCACTCATTCCCGTTGGTAATTCTCCAATGGGAATATCTTTAAGTACCGATGGTAGTGAAGTGTTTGTAGTTAATGAAAACGACAATACGGTTTCCGTAATAAATGCTGTTACGAACAAGCCGGTAACAACGGTAAAAGTAGGTGCAAATCCTTTTTCTGTAGGTAATTTTATCACTTCGGGCACAGGTTGCAGCGGTGCGCCGGTTACTTTTACTATCACGGTAAATCCACCGGCTAATATTACCACAAGTACCCCGATGGGTACCATTTCTGCCTGTGCAGGCACCGCTTCTGCAAGACCGGATATTGAGCAGTTCACAGTTTCCGGCAGCGGTTTATCAAACAACATTACGGCAACGGCCCCGGCGGGTTTTGAAGTATCGCTTAGCGCGGGCAGCGGTTATGGCAGCAGTGTAACGCTTACCCAAACCAGCGGCACGGTTAGTAGTGCGGTGGTTTATGTGCGCTCGGCGGCTGCGGATGGGGCGGGAAATATATCAGGCAATTTAACGCTAAGTTCAGCGGGAGCAAGCACCCAGAGTGTGGCTGTAAAAGGTATTGTAAACCCCTTACCTGTGGCAAATAATGTATCGAACCAGACATTTACCAATGGCTCGGTAACTACCGGTGTAAATTTTACCGGTACGGCAAATGCCTATACCTGGGTTAATGATACGCCGGGCATTGGCTTAGCTGCAAGTGGCTCGGGTAATATTCCTTCCTTTACAGCCATAAATAATACCAATAACCCGATCAAGGCCACTATTACTGCAACGCCGGTAAATGCCGGGTTTGCTTATGTAGCAAATACTGCCGATGGTACTTTGTCGATAGTAAACACAACAACCAATATCGTATCAGCTACTATTCCGTTAGGTACGTATCCTAACGCTGTAGCCGTGAGCCCCGATGGCAGCAGGGTTTATGTGTGTAACGGAGGTTCGTTCAGTGTGGCGGTTATCAATACTCTGACTAATACACAGATAGCCACAATTCCAGCCGGTGACGCGCCGGGTGCTATGGTGGTAAGCGCCGATGGCAGTAAGCTTTACATAGTGGACGATGACAACGGTGTCGTTTTGGAGGTGAACACATCAAATTATAGTGTTTCGGCACCTATAACAGTTGGTCCTAATCCCCAGGCAATAGCTATAAGCCCCGACGGTAGCAAGGTTTATGTGGCTAATAATGGTAACAATACGGTATCGGTGATTAATACCAGCACAAATACAGTGGTAGCGACCGTTCCGGTGGGTTTTGGCCCGAATGGCATATCAGTTAGCCTGGATGGCAGTGAAGTGTACGTCGCAAACGCCAATCAGGCAACTATTTCGGTAATAAGCACCGCTACTAATACGGCAACGTCTGCAATTCCGGTTACCGCAGGTGTTGATGGTGAAGTAATAACCAGCCCTGATGGCGGTCTGCTTTATGTGGCTAATAATAATTTTGGATTAATAAGTATCATCAGTACCTCAACCAACGCGGTAGTGGATACCATACACACTAGTTCGCCCAGTGCCATATCATTAAGCCCTGACGGCAGCTATTTATACGTTACTAATCAATCTTCAAATACCCTCTCGGTCATCAATACAGCAACCAAAAAAGTGGTTGCCACTATCCCCGTAGGTAAAAGTCCCAATTCATTCGGCAACTTTGTTGAGGTAGGTGGCTGTAGCGGTACACCGGTTATTTTTACCATTACTGTGGATCCTTCGCCGCCGCTCATAACGGCTGGTACAGCATCCGGCATTATATCCGCCTGCGTAGGTACCGCTTCGGCCAGCCCGGATGTTGAGCAATTTAGTGTGGCCGGGAGTGGATTATCGGCCAATATCGCCGCAACCGCCCCTATAGGTTTTGAGGTGTCGCTTAGCCCTGTTAACGGCTACGGCAGCAGCGTAACACTGGTACAAAACAACGGCGAGGTAAATAGCACTGTTATTTATGTTCGCTCGGCGGCAGCCGACGCGCCAGGGAATATTTTGGGCAATGTGGCGCTTACCTCAACAGGTGCAAGCAATGTAAATGTAGCGGTTAGCGGCATTGTAAACGCGCTGCCAACTACCAATGGCGCGGCAGATCAGGAGCTTGAAAATGGGTCGGTTACGGCAGGTATAGATTTTACCGGAACGGCAAATACCTATACCTGGGTTAATGATACGCCAGGCATTGGTTTAGCGGCCAGTGGCACCGGTAACATCGCATCGTTTACCGCAGCAAATACGGGGAGTGCCCCTGTTACGGCCACTATTACCGTAACCCCAGTAAACGCGGGCTTTGCTTACATCGCAAATTTTGAAGATGGAACCATGTCGGTCATCAATACGATTACCAAGTCGGTAATATCTAACTTTTCGGTGGGTTCAACGCCATTAGGCGTATCGGTTAGTCCCGATGGAAGCCGGGTTTACGTAACAAATTCGGGTACCAATACCAATACGGTTTCGGTAATTAACACGGCTACCAATACGGTGCTGGCCATTATACCCGTAGGTACATCGCCCTGGGGCATTTGCACAAGCCCCGATGGCAGCCTTGTATATGTGGCGAATAAAGGCGCGAACACGGTATCGGTTATCAATACGGCGAGTAATATTGTTATCAACACAATATCGGTGGGTGTTTCGCCCTGGGGCGTATGCGAAAGCCACGATGGCAGCGCTGTATACGTAACTAATGGCACCAATAACATTTCCATAATTAATACGGCAAATAACATGGTTGCGGGAAACATCACGCTAAATGCAGGCGCGGCCCCGCAAGGTATATGCATAAGCCCCGACGATAGTAAATTATATGTTGCTAATGGTAATTTAGGCAGTGTATCGGTAGTTGATATCGCCACAAAATCGGTAGTGGCAAGTTGCGGGGTAGGGTCGTTTCCTTACGGGATATGTATAAGCCCCGATGGTAGCCGCGTTTACGTGGCAAATGCCAATATTGGCGGGGTAACTGTAATTAATACGGCAACCAATACCGTAGTAACTACCATTGAACCAAACACATCGCCGGAAAGCGTATCAATAAGCCAGGATGGCAGCCTTTTGTACATTGTTCACACCGATCAGGATGCGGTTTCGGTAGTAAATACGGCTACCAACGCTTTAGAATACAGCATCCCGGTAGGGTCGGGACCAAGTTCGATGGGTAATTTTCTTGTAAATGGATCGGGCTGCAGCGGTTTACCGTCAACATTTACTATAACTGTAAATCCATCACCATCGTTAATTATTGCGGGCACGGCTACCGGGTATATTTCAAGCTGCGTAGGCAGCGCCTCGGCCAGCCCGGATATTGAACAATTTAAAGTTACGGCCAATGGTTTAACAGGCAATTTAATAGCTACCGCGCCCTTCGGTTTCGAGGTTTCGCTTGCGGCAGGTAGTGGCTATGGCAATAGTGTATTGTTAACCCCATCGGGCGGTACGATAAACAGCACTGTGGTTTATGTGCGATCATCCGCCGCCGATGCGCAGGGTAATATATCGGGCAATGTGGTGCTTACATCATCCGGGGCCGGCAGCCAGAATGTTGCGGTAACCGGTATTGTAAACGTTTTGCCAACTATAGGCATTGTGGCAAATCAAAACCTTACCGCTGGCGCCGCTACCGGGGCTGTAAATTTTGTAGGTACTGCCAATACGTTTACCTGGGTTAATGATACACCAGGCATTGGCTTAGCGGCCAGCGGAAGTGGAAATATAGCCTCATTTACGGCTATAAATACCGGTAACACACCAATCAGGGCTACCATTACGGCTACGCCAATAAACGCGGGATTCGCGTACATAGCAAATGAAAATTCGAACACCATTTCGGTCATCAATACTACTACCAACACCGTAGTTGCCGATCTGAAGGCCGGTTCAAACCCTTTTGGCGTATCGGTAAGCCCGGATGGGAGTGCGGTGTATGTAGGTAATTACTCATCCGGCAATGTATCGGTAATTAACACCGCAACACTGGGCATAACTACTATACCGGTAGGTTTAAATCCCGAAGGTGTAGCGGTGAGCCCGGATGGCAGTACGCTTTATGTGGCCAATAACGGCTCAAATAATGTATCAGTCATTAACATAGCTACCAACGCTGCTACCACAATAGCCGTGGGTAGGAACCCGGGCGGGCTTTGCCTGAGTGCCGATGGCAGCATGTTGTATGTGGCAAATGAAAATTCGAACACGGTTTCGGTTATTACTACTGCAAATAATACGGCTACAGGCACCATATTAGTAGGTACGTATCCGCAAACGGTAGCGGTGAGCCCCGATGGCAGCAAACTGTATGTATCGAATTTTTACTCGAATGGCATATCAGTTATCAGCACGGTAACCAGCCAGGTTATAACTACCATCCCTGTAGGTACCGGCCCTACTGGCTTAGTGGTTAGCCCCGATGGCAGCCGGGTGTACGCGGTAATTCATGGTACGGTTTCGGTATCGGTTATTGATGCGGGAAGCAACACGGTAATAGCCTCCATCCCGGTTGGGGTAGCACCCGAAGGCATTTCATTGAACCAGGATGGCAGCCTGTTGTATGTAACAGGGGAAGGATCGAACAACGTTACGGTAGTAAATACAACAACAAACGCGGTGGTAACCAGTATCACGGTAGATGCGGCACCCAGTTCGCTGGGAAATTTTATTAAACCCGGCATGAACTGCAGCGGTACGCCAACCAGCTTTACCATTACTGTAAACCCGGCAGCAACAGCC
>Ga0302307_10001378_pt1 | contig 15172 bp, 16 predicted proteins | sample III_Palsa_E3_2_FD_200530 | JGI IMG/M metagenome (GOLD analysis project Ga0302307, IMG submission 200530) | Peat permafrost microbial communities from Stordalen Mire near Abisko, Sweden - III_Palsa_E3_2 | ecosystem: Environmental > Terrestrial > Soil > Palsa > Peat permafrost | place: Sweden... | reverse complement strand
CTCCAACCGACATCGGCTGTGTAGCGGACAAGCGTGCTGCCAATCCCTCGGCTGCCTCGGGGATAGTATGTGTTCGCCAACGCTTCACTCGCCAATGGGGCCAATAAGCCGGAGTAGTTGACGGCCGGCTCTCCCCTGTCATTCCGCGTAATTACCAAACGTACCGCTGCATACTTCAGCGATTCAGGGAAGTTGAGTTGCTTCTTTACATAGAAGCGCGGATCTTCGTGGGTGCTGGAGGCGATCAGGCAAGTTCCGAATAGCTGGGAAGAAGCGGCGCGAGCCATATCTGCCCCGTAGCGCTTTCCGTATCCGCCAAACTCCTGGCCGTACCCGTCAGGGTTATTTCTGACCTGTCCGAAGGCTGCACCGAGCAAGGCCCCGGCGATGGTGGATAATGCCACGCTGTTGTTCGCGGCAAGCTTGCATTTGCTCCAACTGTTGAGCGGCCCCTTGGCGGTCGCAAGATCTGGAAAAACTACCGACTTCTTCTGCAGCGTCAGGAACATCGCAACGCTACTCTGGAATGTGTTTGTAGCTTGTGGCTGGGTCTGTGGCGGCGGCTCCGGCAAAATTGCATTCTGCATTGCTCCGGACTGCCTTTGTTGTGCTAGCCCGACTGTGCAGATCAAGTAGCAGAATAAGGCGACCAGGAAGAGCCGATGCATTTGTGTGTTCCTTGCGTGATCTATCTTTGTCAGGTAGAGTATTTCGCTTCGAGGACTTCGAACCAGAACGCCTGCTGGTGGACAAACTTAGGCGCCATTGTGGAGTTCAGCAAAGAGCTATCATGGCCAATTCTCCATGTGGGTTTTCTTTCAACTAGCGAATCAGGATGACGAAGGCACCTACGGCGACGACCGCGATGACAATCATCGCAGCTATCGCAAAGAGCAGATATAAACGCGGAAAATCTTCGTCGTCTGCCAACATCTAGATTCTCACTTTGGTCAACTCCCACCTTTGTGCAATACAACCGCAAGCAGGCCGGGAGAAGGGCCAGGAACTGCCTTCTGTTTATGAATCTTAATACTTTAAGAGTGCGTGTCAACCAATAATTGATTCGAATCTGATCTCGTAAACAGCTGGGTCCAAGCTAGCGTCCGTAATTTATCGAAAGGCGGCCGTCCAGGAGGATATCGAGAAAGGCCAGACAATAGGTGTGATTGGTTCGGCGGCGGTGCATCGCGGAAGGCGGAGATCATCATGAGCCCGAGCGTAGGCGTATGACTGCGGAACAGGAGGCTTCGCGCAGACGAGACCAAGGTGATGCTGCTGGTGTCTCATTCGTGATATTGGGGAGCAGAGGGTTCAGGTCGAAGGGGTAACGACGCAGGTAGCGCCAGCTCGGTGGCGCCGTAATTTGTTAATTATTTGGCTCCTCAGGTAGGACTCGAACCTACAACCCTTCGGTTAACAGCCGAATGCTCTGCCATTGAGCTACTGAGGAGTGTCTGGCGGGAACGTCTGTGACAGGTTCGATTTTACCGCAAACCTGTGACCCTGCGTCAAAGGCTATCGGGCCTCCCGGCCGCCAAGGTCCTGGACCACTGCCTCCGCGGCTCGCCTTCCAGAGGCTAAGGCTCCCTGAATCGAGGCGGTTTCGCGGTAGTCCCCACACATGTAGACGCCACCCGTGCCTCCTAGCCGCACCGGGGATTGCTCCCACTCGGCATGCCTCTGCTGGGGCAGCGCGTGGGGTATCGGGTAGGTCCGGAGCAGTCTCCAGGAATCGACGACCGGGCTGAACCACTTTCGGAGGTGGGCGCGCACTTCGTGCTCCGCAGGAGAATCTCCCACGACGCTGGCTACCACCAGGTGAGCCCCCGGCGGTGCGTAGGCGGAGGAAACCGCGCTCATGATGGCTACGTTGTTGACCGGGCCGGCGGCGCGGCCCTCCCCATTGAGCAGGATGATGGGCTCGTTCACCGGCACTTGCTCGGCGGCATAACAGAAGGCCATGGTCTGGTTCCAGGCACGCACTTCGGGCACACTCCAGCCGCCGACTCCACCCAATAAGGCGTTGCCCTCGTTGCCGGCAACCGCCAGCACCACGGTGCGTGCCTCCAGGTTTGGTTGGCCCTCGATCTCAACGGCAAAGAATTGCGGGCCTCGCGTCACCTTGCTTACCCGTGCTCCCGTTTGCAGTGTGCCGGGTCGCAGCCTGGATGCCAATTGCAACGGAATCTGTTCCATTCCCTTGGCTGGAACTACCGTGTCTCCTACCGAGAACATGCGGAAGAGAAATTCAAAGAAGCGGCTCGAGGTCACCAGTTCGCGCTCGAGAAAAATTCCGGCGAAGAAAGGCTCGAAGAAGCGGTCAATAATCGCGGGGCTGAAGGGGATCGAATTCAAATAATCGCGCGTGGTTCGCTCGGGACGCGCGAATATCTCCTCAAAGGCGCCACGCTGCACCCGCGCGCGAAGTTTGGCTACACGCAGCTTGTCGCTTACGGGCACGATGGAGTCGAACAGAAAGCGGGCGGCCCCAATCGGGTTTCGGAAAGGATCCGCGAAACGATGGAATTTGCCGCCATGCCATACCAGCGCGCCGGGTTCGAATTTCTTCCATTGGAGTGCGTCGTCATCGAGCAGGCGTTTTGCTTCAGGATAAGCAGTCAGCATCACCTGAAATCCGCGGTCGAGCCGGAAGCCTTCCACTACATCGGTGCGTACCCGGCCGCCGGGCCCGTCGCTTGCTTCCAATAGGCTCACTGTCAAGGCGGCAGCTTCGAGCGATATTGCGCAACTGAGGCCAGCCAGGCCTGCTCCTACTATCACTGCATCGGTCATCGCTTCCCCGCTGGTTCGTAGTCTGGGCGCGGGACACGCTCCAGTTCCTCAATCGCTACTCTGGCCCGCTCGCGCAACGCCTTGCGCTCCGCGAGCGGCTTCTTGCGCATCGTGGCCTTGGGCATCGCCAGGCGCTGATTGCCGCTGAGTTGGTCGCTGTTCCTTTCCAGGAACGACCAGTAAAGCTCCACCAGGCACAGTACCTCTGTTGTTATTTCATCGGGAGGATAGCTGGGCCGGTTGGGCACGCGGACTTCGCCACGAAAGGGTTTGCGGTTTTCGTAGTCGTAAGAGAATTTTCCGCCTATGGGCTTGCCGGGTTCCATCAGCAGGCCGGTGTGTTTTCGCATTGCGCGGTAGAAACGATCCATCAGGAACGTTTGCGGGCTGGGGTAGATGGTGTCGAATTGAGCTTCGGTGGTTAACCAGGTTTCGTCCTCTACTTCTTCGAGTTGGAGCCCCTGGCGCCGGGCTTGATTTAGATCCAGTCGCAGTTCCCTTTCTGCCGGGCGTGTGCTGGTGATTTGTTTTAGTGCGTATTTTTTTTGGACATCGAGGAGGCCGTCGCCAAAGGTTCCGGGGGTGAAGATGTAAATTACTTTGACTCCGCGGGCGGCCTGTTCCCGGGCGAAGTGACGTTCATTCGCGAGGAGCAGGGCTAGTTTCTTTTTGTGGTATGGTCTGCGGCTTCCCTTCTCCAATGATTCCACCATGACGATGCCGCATTGGTTTGGGCCGGTATTTTGCAGCGGTCCGGCGCGGTCGGTCAAGCGGTCGTAGGGCAGGTAGATCCAACGGCGGTCCCGGGCGTCGTTTGCGGTTGGCGCTGCTTTGATCACCTGGGGCAGAAATACATTCATACCGCGAGGGTAAAACGGGTTTTCGCCTGCAGGGTTGGTGTCAGGTGGAATGATGTTGACCGGGGTGAAATGTGCCGGGTGCGTGGGAGCGATGCGCTTCCCGAAAGGAAAAGACAGAGCTTCGATGGGGCTTCGCCCCGTCTCCTTCGGCCCACGTACGCTGGGGCGAACGTAGGGCACCCGTGCGGAGCTGTGGGGCCCGCCACAAGCTTGAGGGGGAGGTAAACCGCAGGTCCCTCCGCTCCGGTCGGGATGACAAAGACTTTGGTGGCGGAGTCGGAACGATTTGTTAGTAGAGCATTACGGCTACTTTGTAGGTGGTGAAGCCCTGGGCTGGGTTGCCAGAGTCGCAGGCGCCTACCGCGGCTTTGTGGTATTGGCCGGTGGAGATTTTTTGCTCCAGAACCGCGGGCAGACGGCTCAGATCGCTACCCTCCCAACGCATGATGAAACGAGGCGAAGAGCCGCCGGCAGAGCCGTGCTCCATTTCACAGGTTTGACGGGCGTCCTGGACCAGTCCCGCAGACTGCAGACCCTTCTGGTGCAATAGGTCGCCGATCTTCTGCTCAATCTGCTCCGGCCCTAGTCCGGCTACCCCGTCCGCAAAATCTTCTACCGCGTAGTAGTTCCCTCCCCGCTTCACCAGGCCTATCCCAATGGTGTTCATGCCCGGGTTGAGAATGTTCGCCCGATGTGGGGCGGAGTGCATCCACTCCTGCTCAAGGGCCTGAGGAGTTGGCGCCAAAGCGACGTTCTCTGCGATGGAACGGAAATGTGCTCCAGCAGCGGCTGTGCGGGCGACCAAATCAGGTTCCCCCGGATATTGGTGGGACAAGGCAGGCTGCTGCGCCATCAACTGCGCATGCTCGGCCGCGGCCTGCGCCAGCGCGGGATCCCACTTGAGAGGAGCAAGCCCCTGCTGGGCCCGATCCTGATTGGCCAGGTCCATCACTTGCTGCTCCGCAGATTCCTGGGCCAACGCCGGAATGGCTGCCATGGTTGCAGCCAAGACCATCGTCCAAAGCCAATTTGGTTTGCGCATCTCGCTCTCCCCCCATGCTTACAACCCGGGTGCCGCAGATATTATGCGATGATTTCCCCATCCATGGCCTTCGCTCGTACTCTCCGACACCAGCCGCTTGGGGTGGTGGGCATCCTCCTTCTGGTCCTGTTTGTGGCCATCGCTGTGCTCGCCCCGGCGATTACCCCCTATGATCCGGCGGCCATCGACCTTTATCACCGCCTTAGCCCTCCCTCCCACGGGCACTGGTTTGGCACCGACGAGCTCGGCCGCGACATTTTTTCGCGCATTCTTGCCGGCGCGCGGCTCTCGCTGATGGTGGCCGTCAGCGTGGTTGGGCTCTCGCTTTCGCTGGGCCTGGTTCTGGGCGGGCTAGCCGGCTTTTATGGAGGACCGGTCGATACCCTGCTGAATGTCTTCGTCATGAATGCTTTTCTGTCTTTCCCCGGCATTCTGCTGGCGATCGCATTTGTGGCGTTTCTCGGCCCTGGTTTGTTAAACCTGGTGCTGGCCCTGGCCATTGGAGGATGGGTAGGCTACGCACGACTGGTGCGGGCACAGGTTCTGGCCGTCAAGGAGCGGGAATTCGTGGAAGCCGCCCGCGCTCTCGGCGCTTCTGATCTGGGTATCTTTACCCGCCATATCCTACCCAATATTCTGCAGCCAATCATCGTGCAAGCGGCCATCGGTATGGCAGGAGCGGTTCTGGCAGAGGCAACGCTCAGCTTTCTGGGGTTGGGGCTGCCGCCGCCCACAGCCAGCTGGGGCGGAATGCTCAACGACGCCCGCTCCCACCTGTTCGACTCGCCGCACATGGTGATTTTTCCTGCGATCGCCGTGATGCTGTGCGTGCTCTCATTCAATTTCATCGGCGACGCGCTGCGCGATTACCTCGATCCGCGCACCCGCCTGCTGATTGGCCTATGAGGATCGGCGTTATTTCAGATACCCATGGCATGCTTCGGCCTGCGGCCATCGAGGCTTTGCGGGGGGTCGAGCACATCCTGCATGCCGGGGATGTCGGCGATCCCGCCATCCTGGAGGTGCTGCGCACATTGGCGCCGGTCACGGCCATTGGCGGGAACATCGATGTGGGTGGCGCCTGCGCTTCCCTGCCGGCAACAGAGGTGATCACGCTCGAAGGTCATACGTTTTATATGCTGCACGACCGGCAGGCGCTTGATCTGGATCCGGTTGCTGCCGGGTTTTCGGCGGTCATTAGCGGGCACTCGCATAAGCCGCTGATCGAGTGGCGCAATGGAGTGCTGTACATGAACCCGGGGAGCGCGGGACCGCGCCGTTTTTCTCTTCCTATTTCGCTTGGATTGCTGACGATTCAGGGTGATTTGCTGCAACCGGAACTGGTGACGCTGCACCAAGCATAGGCAAAACCAGCGCCACGATTTGCGGCGCCACTACCTTCGCCGACGGACGGCCGGGCAAGGAAAACCAGTGCTTGACGGCACCGCAAGTCGCCGCGCTGGCGGCGGCGGCAACCAGCTCCGGGCATGCCAGTAGTGGGTGCTCGCCCCGCTGCAGCCCTTCCACCAGCAGGCGCCGAATGGCTTTCGTTATGGCAGCATCCATCAGCGGCTCGAACGACGTTTGCCGGTCGCATTCTCCCCGGGCGTGAGCTTGAGCGAGGAAATCGCAGGTGGCCAACACGATCGCTTGCAGGGCGGAAGGGCAACCAGCCTCGTAGCGCAGGTGACGCGTCTCCAGGAGTTCGTGGAAGCCGCCGGCAACCATGGCTTCGAGCAGGGCAAATTTATCGTTGTAGTGGTCGTAGAACGTGGCACGATTGACCGTGGCTGTTTCGGTAATATCCTGAACTGAGATCTCGTCGAAGCTTTTGGACTGCATGAGGGTGCTCAGGGCTCCCTGAAGGAGCTTGCGGGTGCGCCGTATCCTCGGATCTAATACCTGGCAGTCGGAAATTGGCATCGTCACCCCTATTAGAGCGTATCGGCCCTGAAAAAGAATCCGAAAAGCGACAACCGTCGTCTACTGGGTTAACGACATGCGATGTTTAACCAACGCATGTTGCCATCAAAAGGAGAGAAACCATGAAAATCGCGGTTCTGATTTCACGCATTCTATTGGGCCTGATCTTTGTGTTTTTCGGCGTCAACGGATATCTCAACTTTCTGCATGCGCCTATGCCCACCGGGCAGGCAGGCCAATATATGGGCGTGATGTTCGGTTCGTTTTACATGTACTTCGTCTCCCTGGTGCAGCTTGTGGGAGGGGTGCTCTTACTTTCCGGCCAATTTATTCCGCTGGCGTTGGTTCTGCTTGGCCCGGTTTTAGTGAACATTCTTCTCTTCCACATCAGCTTCCTGCCTTCCGGCTTGCCTCCGGGGATTCTCTCGACGGTTCTGTGGTTCATCATTTTCTTTGGGTATCGACGAGCCTTTGCCGGTATTTTCGCGCAAAAAGCGCCCGTCGCGTAACCACGGGTCTAACTTCGGATTCTGGGATTGGCCACGGTGTAGAGCAGGTCTGTCAGCAGGTTGACCAGAACGTAGGTCAGCCCGACGGCGAGGATACAGCCCTGCACCAGGGCGTAGTCGCGATTGGAAATGGCGGAGACGGTCAGGCGGCCAATCCCAGGCCAGGAAAAAATGGTTTCGGTAACAATGGCGCCTGCTAATAGAGCGCCAAATTGCAGGCCGACCAGGGTCATGACGGGGATGATGGCGTTGCGCAGGGCGTGGCGGTAGATGACCACGTGCTCGGGTAAGCCTTTGGCTCGCGCAGTGCGAATGTAGTCCTGGTTCAACTCTTCGAGCATTGCGGTGCGCACCATGCGTGTGAGGATAGCGGCCAGGCTACCGCCCATGGTGATGGCAGGCAACAGCAAATGGGCCGGCGAACCCGCGCCGGACACGGGCAGCCATCCCAGCTTGATGGAAAACAGCAGGATGAGGATGGGACCCAGCGCGAAGCTGGGAAACGAAAGCCCGAGAAGGCTGATTACGCCGACGGCGCTGTCTTGCCAACGGGCGCGGCGCAGAGCGGCCAGCACGCCGGCCGGAATGGCCAGCAGCAAAGCCAAGACCAGCGCGGCCACGGTGAGTTCGAGAGTGTAGGGATAGCGGGTTAACACCAGGTGGGAGACGGAATCATTCAGGCGTAGTGATCTTCCCAAATCCCCGTGGAACACGCCGCGCCAGTAGTGAAGGTATTGCGAACCGAGGGGGGCATCGAGTCCGTACTGATGACGAAGCGCTGAGAGATCGGAGGCGGTGGCACCTTCACCCAGCATTTGCTGCACCGGATCGCCAGGCACCAGGTGAATGAGCAGAAAGACCATCGACACGACCAGCCAGATGACGGGCAGGATATAGAACAGTCGCTTGAGCAGTGCTACCAAATCACCCGCCTAACTCTCACTTTTTGGGGAGCCCCGGCCAGCGGGTACCTGTCTTGCTGAGCCAGTGTTTACCGCATCGTCTGCCAAATCTTCCAGCCGCTCGACGCGCACCTGGCTGATGCGATGATCGTTCATTTCAACTACGGTAAATCTTCTTCCTTCAAAGTCCACGGTTTCTTCGCCGGTGGGGATTTTTCCCAGCCGGGTGAGGAGAAATCCGGCTAATGTTTCCACTCCTCCATTGCGAGGCAGGTGCCAGTTCATCTGCGTCTCCAGGTCGCGCAGGTTGACTCCTCCATCGAGCACGACGGCCCCCGAAGTGGTGTGCACGGCGGCCCTGGGTCCAATGTCAAACTCGTCTTCCACCTCGCCGATGATTTGCTCGATGGCATCTTCTACGGTTGCCAAGCCTACGGTTGAGCCGTACTCGTCCACGACGATGGCGATGTGGCGCCTGCGCTGCTGGAATTCACTCAGCAGGTCGAGCACCGGCTTGGTTTCCGGCACCACCAATACATCATGCATGACCTGTCCCAGGCGGAGTTCGGTAAACGGAGCGCGGGCGAAGCGGGTTTGGGCGGTCATGCGGAAGTGCATCAGGCGAGAGAGATCTTTGGAGTAGACGACGCCCACGATATGCTCGGGGCCGAGCGCCGGATCGTAGACCGGAACGCGGGAGTGTTGTTCGTCGACCACGCGGGCATTCGCATCCTCAATCAGCATGTCCTGGGGTAGGGAGAAGATACGCTGGCGCGGGGTCATGATTTCGCGGGTGGGCACGTTGTTGAGTTCGACTGCGCGGTGGATGAGCGACTCCTGGAAGGCCGGGAGCATGCCCATTCTGCGCGAGGCAGTGGCGATGAGCTTTAACTCTTCGGGCGAATGGACTTCGCCGCCCTGCATCAGTTCCATACCGAAGAGGCGCAGCACCATGCGGGCTGACCACTTCATGAGCCGCACTGCGGGACGGGTGAGCTGGATAAAGGCATCCATGGGGCCGGCCACGGCTACCGCCAGGACCTCTGCCTTGCGGAGGGCTAGCGATTTTGGCACCAATTCGCCCAGCAGTACATGGAGGTAGGTAATGAGCGCGAAGGCAATGGGCACGGCCAGCAGGTGGGCGAACACCCGGGCGTGGGGCATGCCCATGAACCAGGCCTCAAAAAGGGTGGCCACGGCGGGCTCGCCGATCCAGCCCAAAGCCAGGCTGCAGAGGGTGACTCCCAACTGGACGGCGGGCAGGAAGTCGTCCATATTTTCCTGCAGGCGGCGAACCGCCCGGGCCCCGGGCCGGCCCAGGGCGATCAAACGCTCGATGCGCGTTTCGCGCACACTTACCAGTGCAAATTCCGCGGCCACAAAGAAGCCGTTCGCCAGGATGAGCAAGGCGACGGAAACTATTCGAAAGAGCATCAGTTCGATCATTTCGCCCGGCAGCCGTCTTATATAGGCCGCAGAAAAATTGCTAACCGCTTGAAAGCAGCCCTCAGCGGCTAAAGCCGATCTGTTTCTGAGCAATTATGTACGGCCTAAAGGCCGTACCCTTCAGACACATGGCGTTTTTCAGAGCGTCTATAGGACATGATACCTGCCGGGTACCAGGGAACCTTCCCCGGCCTGGCTGCGTATAAAGAGATCGAGGGCATGGTGGCCGCACAACGGAAGAGCAAACGGATCTGGATATGGGGTGGCGTGCTGGCCCTGGTGGTGGTTGGCTGCCTGGTGGCCTGGGGCATGCACCGGGGCGGGACCCACTTTGACCCCAGCCGGCTGGACAAGGTCACCCGGGGTGAGATTGATCAAAGTGTGGTCGCGACAGGCAAAGTGCAGCCCATTACCAAGATCGAATTGAAGTCCAAGGCCAGCGGGATCGTGCAAAACCTGTACGTGGATATCAATCAACACGTACATAAAGGGCAGTTGCTGGCCCAGCTCGACCGGCAGGAGATTATGGCCGAGGTGGAGGCGCAGAGGGCGACGCTGCAGGCAGCTGAGGCCAACGTGAAGAGTGCCCAGGCCAGTATTGAGCACGACAAGGTGGATGCTGAAGCTCCCGATCTGCCTATGTATTACGCCACCCTGCAGCGGAACCAGGAGATGGAAAAAGAGGGGATTGTTTCTCAGCAAGGGATGGACAATGCCAACCGCGACTACCTTTCGGAGCTGAACAAGAAGAATGTCGCGACTGCGCAAATCGATGTGGACCGGGCCAAGCTGCGGCAGGCGGAGGCCCAGGTGGCGCAGAACCAGGCCAGCCTGAAATCGCTTGAAGAGCAAAACAGCTATACGACGCTGACTGCTCCCATCGATGGGGAGGTGCTATCCCGCGATGTGGAGGTGGGCGACGCGGTCAGTTCCATCCTGGTGCTGGGTTCCACGGCCACGCTGGTGATGACGATTGGGGACACGCGCCAGGTGTATGTGAATGGGAAGGTGGATGAGGCAGATATTGCCTCGGTTTACCTGGGGCAGCCGGCACGCATCCGCATTGAATCGTTCAAGAACAAGACGTTCGCCGGAAAGGTGACGCGCATTGCGCCCCTGGGGGTGGAGAAAGACAACGTCACGACGTTCGAGGTACGGGTTTCGATCGACAACCCGAACCTGGAGATCAAAGCCAATATGACGGCGAATGCCGAGATCCTGAGCCAGGAACATAAGAATGCGCTGTCTGTGCCGGAGCAGGCCCTGGTTTACGACGCCAAGAAGAATGCCTTCGTGGATGTGCCCGATGCCAAAGCCAAGAATGGACTACGCCGGGTAGCCGTAAAGGCTGGAATCGCGAACGGCAGCCGCACCGAAATTCTGTCTGGCCTCAACGAAGGGCAGACGGTTTATCTACAACCCTAATAAGGAGGGTGACATGAGTATTCAAGGTAACTTTTCCTATAAAGCGGCAGCCTGCATTGCGGTTGCTATGAGCCTGTGTATCCCGGCGGCGTTTGCCGCGGAGAAGTCCTTCGACCGCACCCTTTCGGTGAATGGTCCGGTGACGCTGCACGTGAGTACCGGGTCCGGCTATATCCGTGTGTCGCCGGGATCGGATAACCAGGTGCACATTGTTGGTCATGTGAAGGGCAACGGCACCAGCTGGTTCGGTGGGGGGTCATCTGACGAAGCTGTATCCCGGGTTGCGGATCATCCCCCGATTGACCAGGCGGGCAATATTATCCGCGTGGGCGATGAGCATAGCGGGGATTTTTTCCGCCATGTGTCGATTGATTACGAGATCACGACGCCGGCCAATACGATGCTGGTGGCGGAGAGTGGGTCCGGCGACCTGCAGCTTTCGAATCTCAATGGGACGGTGAAGGGGCACACGGGGTCGGGGTCGATCCGCGCGGAGAAGCTGGGCGCCGGCTCCAGGTTGGAGACCGGGTCTGGAAGTATCGAAGCGAATGGTTTGATGGGTTCCACGACGCTGCAGACTGGCTCGGGAGAGATTCATGCGCAGCTTTCCTCGGCGGGAGATGTGGTTGCGAACACGGGTTCCGGAGATATCAAACTGGCCGATGTACAAGGAGCCCTGAAGGCGGAGACGGGCTCGGGAACACTCGAGATCAGTGGGCAACCGACCGCACCCTGGAAGCTGGAGACGGGCTCAGGGGATATTTCGTTGAAGTTGGGAAATTCGCATTTCACGCTGGATGCGGAGACGGGGTCGGGATCGGTAAAGTCGGATCCTCCGTTGACCATGACTACCCATGGGTCTACGGATAAGCATCATGTGAATGGGACGGTGAATGGCGGCGGCCCTACGGTCAAGGCGGAGACGGGTTCGGGGGATATTCACATTCAGTAAGGTGGATTTCAGCCGCCCAGGCCGTAATAGGTGCGCATGACGTATTCCACCAGACTGTAGGGGGTCAGACGCTTGAGCCATACGGCGGCACGCTGCGCTGCCGGCCCTATGGTGTAGCGGAGCCTGGGGTTTCGCTGGTTTACGATGCGGTGGAGCAGGCGTGCGATTTGCTCCGGACCAGGACCGCTTTGCTCGTCGTGCGCTGTCTTGGCGAGCGCTGCCTGGAAGGAATCGCTGTAAGGGGTACCCGGCAGTGCCTCCACCCGGCGGTTCTCGGTAAGGGCTGTTTTGTGGTCGCCGGGTTCGATGATGACGACCCGGATTCCGAAGGGCCTCACCTCCATCCGCAGGCTTTCGCTGAACCCTTCCAAAGCAAATTTTGAGGCGCTGTACATCGCCTGGTAAGGAATCGCAACCAGTCCACCAATGGACCCGATGTTGACGATGTAGCCGCTGCGCTGGCTCCTCATCTGCGGCAACACGGCTCGGCAGACCCTGAAGGCACCGAAGAAGTTGACCTCCAGCTGGCTTTTCGCTTGCTCGATGGAAGTGTCTTCGACCGGGCCGGCGATGCCCATTCCGGCATTGTTCACCAGAATGTCCAGCCGGTGCTCGCGGTCCAGTACCGCCGCCACTGCCTGCTCGACCGAACGATCGTCCGTCACATCCGCTGCCAGCATGGTTACCACGCCCTGAAGGGCCGCATTGGGCCTCCGCGAAGTGCCATATACACGAAAGCCTTGCGCCGCCAGATGCGTGGCACATGCCTGTCCAATGCCAGTAGAAGCGCCGGTGACCAGAACAACCCGCTGATTTTCTTTTGCCATATCGAACTAAAACGTATCATCTGCGCATCGAACAAGATTGCGCTGCCCTTCCGCTTAGGAGGCAAAAGCATTAAGCTTTTTATTCCACGAGGACACACCATGGCACGTCAGAAATGGATTTATCACATCAGTACCGGGATTGCGGTGGGGATATTGCTGGCAGGATGCAGCGGCTTCAAGGATGCCTCCCCAAAGAATTTCACGGGGGCGCTGAATGCTTATTATGGTAACCACGACGATTGCCTGTTCCAGAGTTCGATTCACTTTCCTTATGAAGCAAGCACGGCGGGTAGCGAAAAGGACTCCAAGATCAAGAGCCTGGATGCCCTGGAGGGCGCAGGATTGATGAAGTCGCTGGAAGACCGGGATATTCACATCAAGCGATATGAGTTGACTACGTACGGCCAGCGCGTTCCGCCGCGCTTCTGCTACGGACACCGCGTGGTGACCAGCATCGATGGATTTACTCCGGCTGCCGCGGTCGATGGGATGAAGGCCATGCAGGTGAATTATCACTACAAGGTGATGGATATTCCCGGGTGGGCGGACTCCGACCAGATCCGTAAGGCTTTTCCCGATTTTGCCAAGGCTACTTCGGCGGATGCACAGGGCCAGACTACGGTGGTGCTTACACAAAACGGGTGGCGCGTACCGGAGTAGGAGGGCGGAAACCGCAGGTCCCTCCACTACGCTACGCTCCGGTCGGGATGACAAGGGGAGGGTAGTGGCTTTACCTGGGAAGCCGCGATTGGGTGTGTTGATTTCAGCCGTGAACTGTGGGCGCAGGGGATGATCTGCCTGGGCCGTTGGATGCTCTCCCTGAAGATCGGTTGCTGGGGGAGAACTGCAGATCCACTACGCTACGCTTCGGTCGGGATGACAAGGGGAGGGTAGTGGCTTTACCTGGGGAGCCGCGATTGGGATGTGTGGATTTCTGGCGGGAGAGTAGTCTGATTTCCCGTCGATTGGTGGCGGGGCCAGAGCCCAATGCGCGTTCTGCCGATGTTGCATTCTGCATCGACTAAATTAGAAGGATGCTGAAGATTTATCGCCCCATACCGGCGGGCTCGCTGCGGCTGCTGGTGTTTGACCTCGATGGCACCCTGATTGATTCTGGAGCTGACCTGTGCGCCTCGGTGAACGCGATGCTGCGCAATTTTGGACGGCCCGAGCTGCCACAGGATGTGATCTCTACATTTATTGGCGATGGCGCCGCACGGCTGGTCAGCCGTTCCCTGGGCGAACCTGACGATCCTGCCTTTCTCGACTCTGCTCTCACCTACTTCCTCGACTATTACCGCGAACACAAACTTGACCAGACCTACGTATACCCGGGCGTTTTTGCCGCGCTCGATAGCCTGCGCCTCGAGCGATCCATGGCCGTGCTTACCAATAAGCCGATATACCCCTCACTGGCGATTTGTGAAGCCCTTGGACTGAGTCCTTACTTTTTTCGCATTTACGGCGGCAACAGCTTTCCTACCAAGAAACCGGATCCCGAAGGACTGCTGGCGCTGATGAAAGAGGCAGGGGTGACGGCGCAAGAGACGTTGATGGTCGGAGACTCGGATGTGGACATGCTGACCGCGCGCAATGCCGGAGTCTGGAGCATCGGCTGCTCCTATGGGCTTTCGCCTCATACGTTGGAGACGGTTCCCCCAGACTGCCTGGTCGACTCACCGGCTGACTGGCCACTCGCCCTGGCGGGCGAAGGCGATAGGCTGGTCTGCTCCTAAACATTTAGTTGACAAGCCGGCGGCTTTCCGCGTATCAATCTACTAACGGATTAGGAGATTGGATTTGCCCAGCAAGAATCAGACGCTGACCCCCCTGGAACTGGAGATTATGCAGGTGCTTTGGCAATCGGGGCCGTGCACCGTGGCCGAGGTACAGCCGAAGCTGCAGGCGCAGTTGGCTTACACCACGGTGCAAACCATGCTGAATGTGCTGTTGCGCAAGAAAAAGGTAAAGCGGGTGCAGGAGGGGCGGGCGTATCGCTACCGGCCAGTGGTCAGCCGGGAGCGGGCAAGCGGCAACGCGTTGAGCGACCTGGTGACCCGTATGTTCGGCGGTTCGAGTGAGGCTCTGCTGATGGCGATGGTAGATACACAGCAGATCAGCGCAGAGGAATTGGCACGGATTGCGCGGAAAATGGCGGCTGCTGAAAGCCGGCCAACTGAGGAGAAGGAGTGATGGAGCGAGCGCTGGCTGAGTACGTGGTAAACGCCCTGTGGCAGCCTCCCGTTCTGGCTGCAGGGGCATGGTTGTTCGTCCGTTTGGCCCGGCCGAGCCCGGGAATGCAGCATGGGATATGGCTCGCGGTTCTGGCGCTCGCTGTGCTGCTGCCGGGGCGCGGCCTGCAAAAGGCCGAACCAGTGCACGCTACTGTAATGGTTACACAAGAGAGTGCGGCGATCGGGGAAGAACCGTTTTCCTTGTTTCCCCGAACGCGTGACTTGACCCTGAACGCAAGCGTATCTCGCTGGCTGGTGA
>Ga0302307_10001372_pt1 | contig 15190 bp, 17 predicted proteins | sample III_Palsa_E3_2_FD_200530 | JGI IMG/M metagenome (GOLD analysis project Ga0302307, IMG submission 200530) | Peat permafrost microbial communities from Stordalen Mire near Abisko, Sweden - III_Palsa_E3_2 | ecosystem: Environmental > Terrestrial > Soil > Palsa > Peat permafrost | place: Sweden... | reverse complement strand
AGTGGGTTTTTCCGCAAGTCCAAGGTTCACTCGAGGGTCCACTCGATGGTCAGGACCCGCATTGCAACTGGAGAGCCTGGGAACTGGTTCCGGGCCCACGGCAGGCCGCATACCTGGAGATCTACGGAGTGTTGGTGAAGCTGTCCGACGCGGAACGCGAACAGGCCATGGAACAACTCCGCCGCGGGGCGACGTATACCGACCGCAGCCAACATCGCGCCCTGACAGAGGATGAGGTGCGCCAGCTGGCCGGGGGAGAGCTGGTACAAATTGGGGCGCATACGCTGACCCACCCCATCCTTTCCCACCTTGCGCCTGAGCAGCAGCAACAGGAAATCGCCGGCAGCAAGAGCCGGCTGGAGGTAATCACGGGGAGAACCATCACTACCTTCGCCTATCCCTACGGCAAGAAGAACCATTACAACCGGCATACGGTCGACACGGTCAGAACGAATGGCTTCGTCTGTGCCTGCTCCAACTTCGGCGGATTGGTAACCCGGTCTTCCAACCGCTTCCAACTGCCGCGGTTCCAGCCTATGGATTGGGATGGGGACCGATTTGCCGATGTTGTGCAGGGTTGGTACCGGGACTAATCCCGGATTTCCTGTGGAGGCCGGTGGCTTTGGTGATCTGCATGCGGCTCTCTTTATGGAGAGCCGCACACGTGGTCGTCGCCGGCAGCGCGAAGTAGGAAATCCGGGTAGTAATCGTGTCACAATGGAGCGCATGCTCGCTCTTCGGCTGATCGAGAAATTTGTTCACGTCAGCGATTACCTGGCGGTTCGCCTGGGAAGACGCTCGAGCAGCCCGGCGCATCTGGAATTGGGGCGCCGCGGAGAAGAGGCAGCTTTCTTTTATCTGCGCCGCCGAGGTTACACGGTCGTTGCACGTGATTGGCGCAGCGCGAAAACGAGGGGTGACCTTGACCTGGTAGCCTGGGAAAACAATACCCTCTGCTTTATTGAAGTGAAGACACGCACCAGCCGTAACGTTGCTACGGCGGAATCTGCTATCGACGAAGACAAGACCCGGGTACTCCGCCGCATGGCGCGTCAATACCTGCAGGCACTGCCGGTTGAACCGGACCAGGTCCGCTTCGACGTTATGTCAATCTATTACGACGCTCAAGAGCATGCGGAGATGGAACTCTACCGCGATGCATTTGACTGGCGCTAGGAGCCACCCTTGTTGAACCGCCGGCAGTTCGTTTCCGCAATCGCAGCAGTGACCGCGACGAGGGCGTTCGGATCATCCACCCCTCTTGCCCACAAAGAACGCGTTGACCGCGCCCTGCGCGGAGAGGATGTGGACCGCCCCCCGTTCAGCCTGTGGCATCACTACAAACGTCCGACGGCACAACTCGAAGCCCAGGACCATCTTGCATTTCATCGCCGGTACAACACTGACTTTGTCAAAGTCATGAACGACTTTGATTATCCGCGTTCGACCACCGGCAAGTGGTATGAGTTGAAGCCGTTGAAGTCACCCTATCCCGAGCAACTACGCACCCTCGAGTTCGTGCGCGACGGCTTGCAGGGAGATGCGTATTTTATTGACACCCTTTATGGCCCGTACATGACAGCGATGCTGCTGCTAGCCGCTGAGCCAGAGTTCGCCGGCAAGAAAGACGCAGAGGACCGCAGTGAGGTAATCAGCCGTATCCACACCTTTCAAAAGGAGAATACTGCGGGGTGGGAGCAGGCGATGGAAGCCATTACTCAATCGACCATCAATCACATTCGGAGTTCCCAGGAGATAGGCTGCTCAGGAACGTTGGTGAGCATTTTCAACGCCACCAGCAAGTTTGGATCTGTCTCCGATTATGAGCGTTATAGCCGCCCTTATGACCAACGCGTCCTCGCGGCTCTGGCCGGCACCAAACTAACGCTGCTGCATCTGCATACGCTGGAGAGACCATACCTCGACCAATTCCGGGGCTTTGATGCGCCGGTCATCAACTACTCCGTCAAGACCAGCGGCATTCCCATCGCGGAGGTACGCAAAGCGTACTCGCAAGCGATCGCCGGTGGAGTGGATGAAGTGGACTTTGATCGGCTTACGACCGAAGAGATTCGGCAGCAATGGAAGTCGGCCCGGGAACAGGCAGGAAGCAAGTACATCATTACACCAGGCTGCTCGGTTCCCGATGCCTCCACTGATGCTGAGCTTGCCCGAATGCCGCGGGCGATAGGCACCTAGCCGCACAGTCTTGAACGATCCGGTAAGGAGAAGCTCCAGCCGGCAATTTTCCCCCGACCCACAAAAGCCGGGTGCCCCATATCTCGCTCGTTTTTCGCGAGATGTGGGATTCCACCGCTCTCAACCCGAAACTCTTCACACCCTCGCAACAGCCTCAGGTCAACATTCGTCAATCCCACCCTTCGCAAAAACGCGAAGGATGGGGCACCCGGTTTTTGTGGTCAGGGGACGTTTAGGCCGCGAGACTAGCCTTGCCAAGAGCTATTGCGCGTCTTTGTATTCCTCGTGCCAGGCCATTTGAATGGCTTCGAGCTTTCCCTCGTTCGACTTCGCCGGGTCATCCGCAAAGCCTTCCAACTCAGTTACGTATTTGTGCAGATCGGTGAAGCGGACAGTAAATGGGTCCAACTCAGGATACTTTTCCTGTAGCTGAATGCCGATCTCTTCCGCGTCACTCCAGGTAATCTCACGCGCCATCGTCAGCCTCTCACTTCTCTTCCGAGAGGCTCAACGGCTTGCCTTCGGAGACATAGTTGCGATTCCACTTTGGGATCTCCACTACGTAACTGCCGGGCCCGGTGATCACCGCCTGGCACCCCAGGCGTGAGTTCAGTTGCAAATCCGCAGCCATATCCAATCGATCCAACTCATCGTCATCCGCCGGCGAGAGCTCATCGCTGCCATCCTTGATCCACAGGTGACACGTGGTGCAAGCACAGGCACCGCCGCAGGCATGGTCGAGAAAAATATCGAAATGCTCTGCCACATCGAGAAACGACATGGGCTTTCCATGATGACCGTAAGGCAGCCCGCCGTATTCAAATTCGACCGTGCGGCCCTCGGGGAGAAATGTTACGCGAACCATGTTGTCGCTATTGTCATTCATTGCTTACTTTCTTTCTATGAACTCGGCTTGTGCGATCGGGTGCGGCGCAGTGGGCCCCTGGCCCAGCTTGTCGTCTGCCGACTGCATCGTCCGGCCCTTGATTGCGCTGGTAACAGCGTCATCCATCATCAGTTCGGCAAGGCGATGAGTGGCTTTGTCCAGCGCTTCAAATCCAGCTCGGAGCGCCTGCAGATCATCGCCTTGCTTCAGTACAGCTAACTCGGCGCTCAGGGAGCGGATCTCAGCCGCTTCATCGGGTTCGAGGAGCTGCCACGCCGGCTGGTCAGGAGCTTTCTCGACTTTGCTCAAAATATTTTCCGCTTCATTCCTGGCTTCGACCAACTGCCGGAGATGAATATCCTCCTCAGCGTGGTCAAAGGATTCCAGAATCATCGATTCCACTTGCTCGTCGGTCAGGCCGTAGGCCGGCTTCACCGAAACTTCCGCTTGCAGGCTGCTGCGCTGCTCCAGCGCGGAAACATGCAGAATACCGTTGGCGTCGATGAGAAACTTGACCTCGATGCGCGGCATGCCGGCGGTCATGGGCGGAATCCCTTTCAGATCGAAGCGCGCCAGCGAGCGGCAATCCTTAGCCATTTCGCGTTCACCCTGCAGCACATGAATGGCAACGTTGGTCTGCCCATCCACGCCGGTGGTGAACGATTCAGAAGCAGAGGCAGGGATGGTGGAATTGCGCTGAATGATTTTGGCCACCACGCCGCCCAGAGCTTCGATGCCCAGGGACAACGGGGTCACATCCAGCAACAACATATCCTCGGTGGCCTTCGATCCGCCGCCCAGGATATTCGCCTGCACCGCGGCGCCCAGGGCCACCACTTCGTCGGGGTTCAGCTCGGTGCGCGGGGCTTTCCCGCGGCGCGGTAATTCAAAGACTTCGCTGACCAACCGTTGCACCAGAGGAATGCGCGTCGAACCACCCACCAGCACGACCTCATCGATTTGATCGGGAGTGAGATGCGCATCGCGCAGCGCGTCCCGGCAGGGCGCCATGGTACGGGCAACCACCGGTTGAATGAGCTGTTCGAACTGTTCGCGCGACAGTTCCCGCCGGTAATGACCGCCTTTGGGGAGCTTGACATCGATCTGTGCCACTGACTGCGACGAAAGCGCGATCTTAGCCTCGATCACTGCCTTGCGAATGGCCTGAATCGCCTCCGCATCACGGCGTAGATCGGTCCCCGTATCACCCGCAATGTCGTCCAGCGCAATCGCGATCAACAGGTTGTCAATGTCGTCGCCGCCCAGGTGAGTGTCACCATTGGTGGCGATGACTTCAAAAATTCCTTCGTGCAGCTTGAGGATCGAAATATCAAAAGTTCCGCCACCGAAATCGTAGACCGCGATGATGCCTTCCTTTTCGCGGTCCAAGCCGTAAGCCAGGGCAGCCGCTGTGGGCTCGTTGACCAGGCGAAGGACTTCGAGCCCGGCCATGCGTCCCGCATCCTTGGTCGCCTGGCGTTGGGCGTCATTGAAGTAAGCAGGCACGGTGATGACCGCCTGGGTCACGGGCGCGCCGAAGTAGCGCTCCGCATTGCGCTTGAGCTGGCGCAAAATGTGGGCGGATATTTCAGGAGGCGTAAACTCTGTCTCGCCTAACTTTATTCGCAGCACCTCGCCAGGCTGCACGTCTTCGGCCAGCCGGAAAGGAAAAAACTTTAATTCTTCGGTTACATCTTCTACTCCGCGGCCCATCAGGCGCTTTACGGAGTAGATGGCCCGCTCTGGCGCGGTCAACAATATTGGCCGCGCTCCATTGCCAACCAACGTGTTACGGCCCCCACCTAACGCCACCACCGACGGCACCAGGTTCAGCCCATCTTCTCCGGGGATGACGACAGGCTTATCACCTTGCATGAAGGCGACCAACGAATTGGTAGTGCCTAGATCAATCCCAACTACGCGCTCGTCTGACATTCCTAAAATCCTCCCAGGGTCTGTTCCACGTCGCGCACCAGGTTCTGCAGATAACTGCGGCGCTGCAGCAACGTGGTCATCGCGTCTTTGGCTGCGGTTTTCCCAGCGTCGTCATTTTGTTCCCACGCTTCATCCCACGCGGTCCATCGGGAACGTACCTGCTCATCAAGCGTGCTGAGCTGCGCAGCGAACTGGTTCCTGGATACTTCCAGATCCTTGCGCAATTGCGGATCGTCTTCGCCCATCTTCTGATTCTGGCGCAACTCCTCGAGCTGCATATTCAACTCGAAAACTTCTTCCAACAGATCAGCAGGAACTTTCGATGGATTCGTGCCGCGGTCCTCTTCAATCTGCACCCCTTCGAGCTTGAGAAGGTACTTGGTTCGATCCAGCGGATTCTTTAACGTGCGGTACGCATCATTCAACAGCGACGCTTGCGCCAGGCTCCATTCCTGCTCCTGCGTCGTGGCGCGGGCATGCACGTCGGGATGAAGCTTACGGCTATAGCGGTAAAACTGCTTTTCCAGTGCCTGCGCATCCAGGTCGAGTTTCGGCGGCAGGCCGAACATGGCGAAATAGTCCGCCTGCGTTGCAGGCTGAACCTTTCCGCAGGCAGAACAAAACGGCTGTCCGTCAGCGACGGCGTGTCCGCAGGACCAGCAACTTGCCGGCGCACTTACTTTTTCAACTATTTGCATAGAGCGGGACAGACCCGGGCGCGTTACGCCGAAAACGATGACCCGCAACCGCAAGACTTGGTTGAATGGGGATTGATGAAGTTGAATCCCTGCCGCATCAGCGTTTCTTCGTAGTCGAGAATCATGCCGTGAAGATAGATAAACGACTTTGGATCGACAAAGACGCGGATTTCTTCAAAGTTGTACACACGATCGCGTTCCCGCGGTTGAGAGTCGAAGCGAATGTTGTAAGAAAGACCCGAGCAGCCACCGCCCTGGATGCCCAGACGAAGTCCCCCCTGTTCAGGGGAGACCCCTTCTTTGGCCATAGCGACTCGAATCCGCTTGAGGGCGCGCTCGGTGACCTGAATGCCCTTCTGATTCGGCGCTGCGTTTTCCGCGTTGAGGACGGCTAGATCCATTTGCTTAGTTGCCTACGGAAGCTGTGACTTCCGCCGTTTCTGTTACGCCATTCTTCTTCTTCCAGTCGCCGATCGCAGCGCGGATTGCATCTTCCGCCAGCACCGAGCAGTGAATCTTAACCGGCGGTAGCGCCAGTTCCTTCACGATGTCGGTGTTCTTGATCTGCATCGCTTCTTCGACCGTCTTGCCCTTAACCCATTCGGTGGCAAGCGAAGAGGACGCGATGGCGGAACCACAACCAAAGGTCTTGAACTTTGCCTCTTCAATCACCTGCGTGTCCGGGTTGACCCTGATCTGCAGTCGCATGACGTCACCGCACTCCGGTGCGCCCACGAGACCTGTACCTACTTCGGACCGGCTTTTATCCATCTGGCCGACGTTGCGCGGATTGTTGTAGTGGTCAATTACCTTGTCGCTGTATGCCATTTTTTTGTCTCCCTTGATCCTTGTAGATGACGCGTAAAGATGGTTTTTAGTGCGCCTGCCATTCGATTTTTGAAATGTCGATACCTTCTTTGACCATTTCGTAGAGCGGCGAAAGCTCGCGAAGTTTTTGCACTACATCGATCACTTTGTCTGCAACGTAATCCACTTCGGCTTCAGTGTTGAAGCGGCCCAAACCAAACCGGATGGAACTGTGCGCTACGTCGTCGCCCAGCCCCAGCGCCTTCAATACATAAGATGGCTCAAGCGACGCCGAGGTGCAGGCAGATCCGCTGGAAACTGCAACATCATTGATACCCATCAGCAAGGACTCACCTTCCACATAGACGAAGCTGACGTTCAGATTCGCAGGCAGACGGTGTTCCATGGAACCGTTCACGTGAACGTAGTCCAGCTTTGACTCCAGCTTGTTCTTCAGCTTGTCGCGCAGTTTGCCCAACCGCTCTGCTTCCGCGGCCATCTCCTGGCCGGCGATCTCGCAAGCCTTACCGAGTCCAACGATGCCGGGGACGTTGAGCGTTCCCGAACGCATGCCGCGTTCGTGCCCGCCGCCGTCGATCTGGGCCGAAATCTGAACCCTGGGATTGCGCCGCCTTACATACAAAGCGCCGCATCCTTTAGGACCGTAGATCTTGTGCCCGGTCAGCGAGAGACAGTCGATGTTCATAGCGTTGACGTCGACCGGAATCTTGCCTACCGCCTGCACCGCATCGGTATGGAAGATCACGTTGTGCTCACGACAGAGCTTGCCGATTTCTGTGATCGGCTGAATCACGCCAATTTCATTATTGGCAAACATGATGCTGACCAGGATGGTCTTGTCGTCGATCGCCCGCTTGAGGTCTTCCAAGTCGATCAGGCCATCGGCCTTTACCGGCAGATAGGTTACGCGGTAGCCATACTTCTCCAATCGCTTGCAGGCGTCGAGGACGGCTTTGTGCTCGGTTACCTGGGTAATGATGTGATTGCCGCGCTCGCGATACATCTCCGCAATGCCCTTGATGGCGAGGTTGTTACTTTCCGTCGCGCCGGAGGTAAAAATGATCTCCTTGGCAGTCGCGCCGATTAACTTTGCCACCTGTTCACGGGCACGTTCAACACCTTGCTCAGCTTCCCATCCAAAGGAGTGATTGCGGCTGGCCGCATTGCCGAATTTCCCCGTAAAGTAGGGGATCATCGCCTCGAGCACGCGAGGATCCATCGGTGTGGTCGCGTGGTCATCCATGTAAATTGGCAGTTTCACGTTTACCGGCGCCTTGACTGCTGTCTCAACGGTGCTCATTGAACTCTCCTGCTCCTAATACCTTCAAAATCAATCTTCTTTAGCCGCCCAGACTCACCAGTATCGATTCCACCGATTTGCCGTGGAATCTCCGAGTGGATTCGGGCTCAACCAGGTCCGACACGCGAATTGCCTTCAATACATCAGAAATGCTCTCGTTTACCTTGCGTAGGGGCTCGCGGATAGTACAACTGTCAGTCAGGTCGCAAGCCCGAGGGCCGGTTTCACAGGAGGTAATGAAAAGGGGCCCGTCGATGGAGATAATTACCTCAAAAGCCGTTATGTCTTCGGGCGCTCGCGACAACGCATAACCACCATTGGTACCGGCATGGGAACGTAGCAAACCAGCCTTGGTGAGCCGCTGCAAAATCTTGGCCAGCAGTTGCGGTGGAATGCCGTAGGCTTCCGCGATGTCTTTTGCGCTCAGCGAAGGCATGTCGGGACGTTCGGCCAGGAACTTCAAAGCCATGAGTCCGTAATCCGCCTTTTTGGTGAGCCTGAGCATTCCTGCTGTACCTTCTGATGCAATTACGACCTACAAGGTCGCATATTCAGTATATTACCTATTTCCTGACAATCACAACCCAACAGGTATTACGCAACTCTTACACCGGTGGGAGCTTCGAGCCGCATAGCCTACGAGATAGACGCGGAGTAAAACCATGGCGACTCTTTTAAACCCCGGGACGGCGGCCACAGAAGCAGCCGAATTACAGGCGGCCCTGGAACCGAATCGGGGTAAATTCCAGTGGGACTTTGCCTTGATCATTGGCGCCTTTCACGTGGGGGCCCTACTGGCTTTCTTTGCCTTTCGCTGGTCGGCCCTGGCGGTTTTTGCCGTCACCTGGGTGCTGACCCAAAACATAGGTATCGGCCTCTCCTATCACCGTTTACTAACCCATCGCGGGTACGTGGTGCCGAGGTGGCTGGAATATACGATGGCGATTTGCGGCACCATGGCGCTCCAGGGCAGCCCGGTTTATTGGGTCGCCGTGCACCGCCTGCACCATCAATTTACCGACAAGCCGGGTGATCCCCATTCCCCGCGCGATGGCAAATGGTGGTCGCATATGGGCTGGATCCTGAACGGCTCGCTACACAACGACAGCGCCATCCTCCAACGATATGCACCCGATCTGATGAAACAGGGGTTCTACCGCTGGTTGAATCGCTTTCACTGGTTACCGGTAACCGTGCTGGGCTTTGGCCTGCTTGCGGTGGGGGGTTGGTCCTGGGTACTTTGGGGCATTTTCTTCCGGGTTACGGTTGGGCTCCACGTCACCTGGCTGGTCAACTCCGCGACGCATATCTGGGGTTCGCGGCGGTTTGAGACCCGGGACGATTCCCGCAATAACTGGTGGGTAGCCCTGCTGACCGGCGGCGAGGGTTGGCATAACAATCACCATGCGCACCCGGTTTCAGCTCGCCACGGAATGGCTTGGTACGAGCTGGATGTGAACTACCTGGGAATATGGATGCTTGAAAAAGTGGGCCTTGCCACCAAAGTCAACGCCAAAAGCGTTTGACCGGCATCAGTACGTGTGAGGTTTGGCTGTTGCAAGGGTGGAGGGGCGAGATTTGCGTATCCCACCCTTCGCAAAGAACGCGAAGGATGGGGCACCCGTCAATTGGCGGCCGGGATGGAAACCAAAGGTCGTCGCGGCTAGCCCGTACGGAGCTGTGAGAAACGCAACAACTTGAGGGTGAGGCTGAGGTGATCGGTGCGGGGATAGAGCTAAAAAGCGCGTGTAAGCGGGATAAGCGTTTCGTAGCTTTGTCAGCCACTATGCGCTCCTCCGGTGAGTCACTCCCTTCCCCCTGTCATCCCGACCGAAGCGGAGCGCAGCGCAGCGCAGTGGAGCGACTGCAGTTCTTCCCCTCTCAGTCACACTGTCTTAAGAATTCGTTGCTCCGGGACGGGCGCTGCCGGACTAAAGCAATCCATATTGCACTGCGTCAGACCACTCAACTGATGAAGCTCGTGCTCCACGACTGCCCGCACCTGGTCTGGCTTTCCTACCGCGCGCAGATTCAGCAACAGCTCCAGCTTGCCTGCAGGGGATGCATCGAGGTTCCCCTCGACCGCCGGCTCCTGTCCATTGGCGCAGATCGCGGCTTTAAGCCACCCCGTTGGCGTTGAGACGATCGCCTTTAAGTGGGCGATCGGGATATGCGCCGCGGTGAGAGCGGCATCGATTCCATCCAACAAGGGGCCCACCAGCATCGCCGGAGAAAGCCACGTCTCCGGCTCAAAAACGGCTCGCAGATTTAACCAGGCAAGTGCCGCTTCGGCCTCCGCATAGTGCGCGTAATCGATCTCCAGCGATTGCTTACCGGTAGGGATGGTTCCGGAGAGAACCTCGTTTAACCATGCTGCGACACCTTGACCCGACTTTGCGCTCAACTGGCGAACATGCTGGGCTCCAGTCTCAGGATATTGCGGGTACAGATCCGACTTGGTGAAACAAACCAGGTCGGCTTCCTGCAATTGCTTCTCGAACAAGAAACGCATATCAGGGTCAGCGTTCTGTTCCAGCATGCTCTGGGCCCGGAGTGGATCCACCAGCACCGTCAGCGGCGAAAGCTGGTAGGTATCACGGTACTGGAGCAGCGGACGAAGCACAGTCGCCGAAAGATCCGTACAGCTGCCTACCGGCTCGGCAAAGATCACATCCGGTGCGTGAGTGCGCAGGTCATCGATAGCGTCGATCAGCTGCGAAAGGCGGCAGCAGAAGCACCCGCCTGTTACTTCTCCCGAGTGCGCACCTGACAAGGCCGCGTAGTGGCTGTCGACCAGGTCAGTTCCCTGGTCATTCCAGACCATGGCGCTGCGCAGGCCACGCTGCTGTAATTCGCGCGCTGCGGCCAGGATCAAGGTGGTCTTGCCGGATCCAAGAAATCCACCTACTAGGATTACCCATGGCTTGGTGATTGCGTCCATTTTCTGATACGAGGTGCCTAGTGGGAGTGGGCGTGCGAGTGGTCGTGCCCGGAATGATCACGTTCGTCGATCTCCGGCGGGGCGCAACCGTGGGCGGCCACTTCGCATTCAACACACTCGAACTGGATGGTTGAGTGGTAAATGCGGAATTTCTCTCGCAACGTTCCATTCACCTGCTCCAGGATGCGAGCGCTCTCCGATGGCGGGATATCGGCAATGGTGATGTGTGTGCACAGCGCATGCGTTTGCGATCCCAAACTCCACACATGCAGGTCATGCACATCCTCTACCCCGTCAATGGCCTGCAGCGAAACCCGTATCTCCGTCAGGGAACAACCGCGCGGCGTACCCTCGAGCAGGATGTTGAGCGTCTCGCGCACAATCGACAATGAGCTCCACAAAATCAACGCGGCGATGCAGAGGGAGAGCACGGGATCGATCCAGTTGTGCCCGGTCAGGAGAATCGCAAGCCCGCCAACGATCACCGCCGCGGTCGAAAGCGTGTCGCCGAGCATGTGAATGAAAGTGCTGCGGATATTTACGTCGCGTGCCGCGGTCCAAAGCAGCGCGGCAATGACTCCATTCATTAAGACGCCGGCTGCCGCCACGATCATCATCAACCGGGGTTGCACCTGCACCGGTTCGCTCAGACGGTGGACCGCAGCAATGGCGATCCACACGGCGATCAGAACCAGGGTGAGTGCGTTCAGAAACGCCGCCAGAACCCCGGCGCGCTGATATCCAAACGTTTTTTGGTCCGTAGGTGGCCGGGTCTGGAAGTACACCGCGACAAACGAAAGCAAGAGGGCAAGAGCGTCAGAGACGTTATGCCCAGCCTCGGAGATAAGAGCCAATGAGTGGGCTCTTACCCCGGCAAAGAAGGTAAGCACCACGTAGGCCAGGGTGGCGAGCAGCGAAATACGCAGGATTCGCTTGGTCTTCTCTGACCCGCCGCCGTGAACATGCATGAATTTATTGTACTAGCGCAGCGAAGGGGCAGCCGCCCTGGGGCGGCCATGAAGCGGAACCGAGTTGGCCGTATCCCGCAATCCGCTCCAACTTTCAGCCACGATCAAAGAATTGCCAGGATTGTGCGGATCGTAGCGCACGGATGCAGGAAACCCGAGCCGGCAATCGTAGATGTTGACCAGGTGACGCAACATGGTCACATCCTGGGAGCACTCGTAGACCACACCCGCCGCTTCATACTTGTAAAGAATCAGCTGCATACCGTTGGGTCTGCCGCTCTCTTCTGCAGTGAGATCAGAAATATCGATCACCGTGGCATCGATGATGCGCCCCTGCTGAACCAGGAGGTCCCGTCGTTGGCGCTCCAACTCATCGGGGCTTTCCCGGCGGCGAAGCAGCCCGTAGACGGCCGCTCCTCCGAGGCACACACCAACGGCCGCAAGCGTGCCAAAGATCTGGGATTCGCGCAAAGGCAAGCCGTTCATTGGGGCACCAGCCGGATAAAGGGTTACACCTGCAGGATAGCGCAGGGCAAGGCGTCCTGCGGATCAGGTAGTGCGCGCCGGACCCCATTCGGCAACAGCCCGGCCTGCGCTATACTTTGATGAGATGTCAATTCGTTCGTCTGTAGTATCAGGCTCGACGGCAGCCGCCGCTTCGAGATCCGACTCTCATCCAAGTTCCCGCTCTGAACGCCAACGCATTCGCTCCACTACAGTTCTCTGTGTGCGCCGAGACGCCGACGTGGTCATGGCGGCAGATGGCCAAGTTACTTTGGGCGAAAGTGTGATCAAGCATTCGGCGCGAAAGATACGCCGGCTGTATCAGGATAGGATTCTGGCTGGCTTTGCCGGCTCCACGGCGGATGCATTCTCGCTTTTTAGCCGCTTTGAGGCGAAGTTGGAACAGTACGCTGGTAATCTGGGCCGCTCAGCCGTGGAACTGGCCAAGGACTGGCGTACAGACAAGATGCTGCGCAACCTGGAGGCTCTGCTGGTAGTTGCCGATCTGAAGCAGACTTTTCTGATCAGCGGATCCGGGGATGTCATCGAACCCGACGAGGGCATCGCAGCCATCGGAAGCGGGGGCAGCTATGCCCTGGCGGCAGCGCGCGCCCTGGTCGAAAATTCAGATTTGCCGGCCCGCGCCATCGCTGAGAAGTCTCTGCGCATCGCCGGCCAGATCTGCATTTATACCAACGACCAAATCACCATTGAGGAATTGCACGGTTAAAGAGCCCTAGAAAGGGGCAGGCAAATGGCAATCTTTTTACCCGGAACCGCGGAAGAGCTGGAACTCTCTCTGGAAGACCTTACCCCGCGGGAAATCGTGGCCGAACTGGACAAGCATGTAGTGGGTCAACGCGCCGCCAAGCGGGCGGTCGCCATTGCGCTCAGAAATCGTATGCGGCGGCAGAAGCTGCCACCGGATATCGCCGAAGAGATCATGCCCAAGAACATCATCATGATTGGCCCCACGGGCGTAGGCAAAACGGAAATTGCCCGCCGGCTGGCCAAGCTGACCAATTCACCCTTCATGAAGGTGGAAGCCTCCAAGTTTACTGAGGTTGGTTATGTCGGCCGGGATGTGGAATCGATGATCCGCGACCTGGTTGAGATTGCCGTGGACATGGTGCGTGAAGAAAAATTAGAGGAAGTGGAAGACCGGGCCGAGCTCAACGCCGAAGAACGCCTCCTGGATCTGCTTTTGCCCCCGTCGCCTGCGCCGGCAGCCTCCGGTGCACCGGGACCGGTAGTGGTGGATGGCAGCACTTTCCCGCCCGCCAGCCAGGAAAGCCACAATCGCACCCGGGAAAAGCTGCGGCAACAGTTCCGCGAGAGCAAGCTGGACGATCGCACGGTAGAAATCGACGTGCGCGAGCGCAGCACTCCATCATTCGAGATCATCTCCAACCAGGGCATTGAGGAGATGGATATCAACCTCAAGGACGTGCTGCCCAACCTCTTCGGCCAGCGCACCAAGAAGCGCAAGATGAAGGTCGGAGAGGCGTTCGAATACCTGGTGCAGGAGGAAGAAACCCGGTTGGTCGATATGGACCAGGTGACCCGTCTGGCGGTCGAGCGGGTGGAGAACTCCGGCATCATCTTCCTGGACGAAATCGACAAGATTGCCGGCCGGGAAGGCGGTCATGGTCCAGATGTCTCGCGGGAAGGTGTGCAGAGGGATATTCTGCCCATCGTGGAAGGGACCACGGTCAACACGCGGTACGGCATGGTCCGAACCGACCACATTCTTTTCATTGCGGCGGGTGCGTTCCACGTCTCCAAGCCCAGCGATCTGATTCCTGAGCTGCAGGGCCGATTCCCTATCCGTGTGGAGCTGCAATCGCTGACGGTAGAGGACTTTGTGCGCATTCTGACTGAGCCCAAGTCGTCCCTCACCAAGCAGTACACCGCGCTGCTCGAGACCGAAGGCCTGAAACTGAGGTTCACCAAGGAAGCGTTGGAAGAAATGGCGCGCTTCGCCTTCCGGGTCAATGAGAACACTGAGAACATCGGCGCCCGGCGGCTGCACACCATTATGGAGCGGGTGCTGGACGAGATCAGCTTTATGGCCCCGGACATGGCAAAGGGCCATTCCTCGGAAGGTGGAGTGCTGGAAATCGTAGCATCGGCCGCGGAAAATGGCGCTACCGTGCCTCTTCCGGTAAGCGAAGTGGACGGGCCCGATGGGCGGGAGCGGGTAGTCCTGATCGATCCGGAATATGTGCGGGCCATGGTGGCGTCGATCGTCAAGGACCAGGATCTGTCTAGATATATTCTCTAAAAGCTAGCGAACCTCGACTGGCTTGTTGTCGAAGCGAACATTGGGCAGATCTTCGACCGCGCGCCGTAACACCTGTTCCCACTGGGCGTGCATTTTGGCCAGTTCCGGATCGTCGTCCTCGAACCGCCGATAGCGATCGAAATCCAGCTTGTCGTTCTGATAGAGCAGCACCTCAAGCGGAGGCCCGACGGTCACGTTAGAACGCATCGCAGCGTCCAACGAAAGTAAGGCGTACGTCCCGGCAACGTCCAAGCCCGTGGAACCGTACTCTATACCGCGATCCAGGATCGGCCGCCCATACTTGACCTCGCCGATCTGCAGGTAGAGCCTTCCGTCGCGGCCAGCGGATTCCCCTGGGGATAAATAAGAAAAAGGTTAGGTTTCTCCCCTTTCACCTGGCCACCCAAAAGGAGATGGATATTGAACTTGAAGTCATCCTTCTCGAGCGCGGCGCGGTCCAGATCGGAGACCCGGCGCACAATATCCCCTACGACACGGGCAGCCGCGTACATGGATTCCGCCTTCGCCAATCCCTCACCCGCCGCAAACTCATCCCGTAACAGGGTGATTACGGACTGCGTCAGGGACAGATTCCCGCTGGTCAGAATGACAAAAGCACGTTCTCCCGGCTGAAGGAAAGTGTGCAA